>CXWL01120391.1_pt1 | contig 15330 bp, 8 predicted proteins | sample 590931 | NCBI WGS metagenome assembly CXWL01 (sample SAMEA3498368, study PRJEB10139) | groundwater metagenome | biome: water well; material: biofilm material | place: Germany | collected 2015-04-27 | reverse complement strand
GACTGGGAGCTCCGCCGTGCGGCCGCTGGCGTGCGCCACGCAGCGCGGCTGAAGCGGACAGCGGCCGCAGTCGGGCCGGCTGCGCGTGCACAGCGTGGCGCCCAGGTCCATCAAGCCCTGGGTATAGGCTTCGATGCCACGCTGCGGCAGCAGCGCCTCGGCGCGCTGCCACAAGGCGTTCTCGGTCTTTTTCTCACCAGGGAATTGCTCGATGCCGAACACGCGTGCAAACACGCGCTTGACGTTGCCGTCCAAAATGGCAGCGCGGGTGCCGCTGGAAAAAGCAGATATTGCCGCCGCCGTCGAACGCCCGATGCCGGGCAGTTCGGCCAGCAGCGCCGGATCGCTGGGGAACACGCCGTCATGCTCGTCGACCACCCGTTTGGCGCAGGCGTGCAGGTTGCGCGCGCGCGTGTAGTAACCCAGCCCGCTCCACTGCGCCATCACGTCTTCGGCAGGCGCCCGGGCCAGCTCGTGCAAGGTGGGAAAGCGCGCCAAAAAGCGCGCGTAGTAGCCCAGCACCGCGGCCACCTGGGTCTGCTGCAGCATGATCTCGGACAACCAGATGCGGTAGGCATCGGTGGTGTTCTGCCAAGGCAGCGCGTGCCGTCCGTGCGCTTTTTGCCAGTCGATCACCGCCTGCGAAAACGACGGGTCTTCCAGCTGGCCAAACTCGGTCAGTCGTTTCACGCAGCTGCGTCCATGGCCTCGGGGGCGCCCACATTCATGGCGCGCGTCACGCCACCGGCCAGCTGGGTCAGGCGCGCCTTGACCTGCTCAACTTGCAGCTGGCTTGTCTCGAACGAGGTGATCTTCGTTTCCAGCGTGTCCGAAGCGTCGTGGATGCGCTGGATCGAGGCCAGCCGGTGCTTGAGCTGGTCCTTGTGCTGGCGGATCTGCGCTTCCAGCGGCGACATGATCACCTTCAGCCACGCTTCGACGTCGGCATTGGCGGCGCGGAAGGTGCGCCGCACGCGCGAGGCGATCGAATCGAAGAAGCGCTCCATGATCTGGCTGCGGCTGGTCATCAACAGCGTGGTGGTGCCGAACTGCTTGCTGTAGACGTCTTCGATCTTGTCCAGTTCGCGCCGGTATTTCTCGATCGAGAACGACATCGGCACGGCCAGCGTCAGGCCGTGTTCGGCTGCGAACTTGCGGTACATGATCTCCATCATTTCGCTGATCTCGTTGATCTTGCCCGACGAAATATCCAGGTTCATGCGCGCCTGGTCGAAAAACTCCTTCACCGGTGTGCGCATGCCAGTGGCAAAGCGCGACGCCTCCATCGCCTCGCGCACCTTGGTGATTTCAGTCTGCACCAGTTCCATGCCAAGCGTCGTGTAGAGCTCGGTGGACAGGCGCGCAAATACCGAGCGCGTGCCCTGCAGCTTGAACAGGCTGCTGTCGAATTCCTTCTTCTCGACTTCGACCCGCTTCATCATGTGCGAGATCACGCTCTTGTTCTTGCCGCGCAGCGATTTGAGTTCCTGCAGCTGCTCGACCAGATCGCGCACGCGCGCGGCCAGCATGCCTTGCTGGGTCGCGATCAGCGCGCCCAGATCGTCGGCCAGCTGCTTGCGGATGATGTCCTGCTTGGCCGGAATCATTTCGTTGAACAGCGCCGCTTCAAGCGCGCCCAGGCGGCTCTTTTCCAGCAGTGGCATGTCGGCGTTGATCTTGCCCACCAGCGCCTTCTGCGCCGAGACGGGGAACACCTGGCGCGGTTCGAGCGCGAGCATGTGCGCCACGCTGGTCTGCTGGCGTTCGATCTCGGAATTGTTTTCCGCCTCGCTCTTGAGTTCGTCCCACATGGCGTCGATCTTGTTGAGCACCACGATGCGGCCAGAACCGGGGCCGATATGGGTGCGCCAGACTTCGATGTCGCTCTTGGTCACGCCGGTCTCGGCGGCCAGGATGAACAGCACCGCGTGCGCNNAGGATCACCAGGCCCTGCTTGAGCAGCGGGTGCGGGAAGTTGATGATCGCGTGGCGCCACAGCGAAATTTCGATCATGCCGGCGTCGTCCAGCGTGGAGGCGATGTCCGGATCGGTCTCGTCGTACAGGCCGTAGCTTTTTGCTTCGGCAACCGTCACCTGCTTGGTCATGCTGACCTGCTTGAACGTTTCGCTCATTTCGTCGCCGGCGTCGAGCGCCAGCGGCAGCACGGTCCAGGCCGACGGATCGTCGCGGTAATCGCTGGTCGACATGTGGGTGGCGCGCGTTTCGATCGGCAGCAGGCGCAAGCAGGGCGGGAAGGCGGCGTCGTACATCAGCTCGGTCGGGCACATGGTGGTGCGCCCGGCCGCCGACGGCAAGATGCGCTGGCCGTAGTCGGCAAAGAACAGGGCGTTGATCAGTTCGGACTTGCCGCGCGAAAATTCCGCCACGAACGCAACCGACAGCTTGTCGTCGGCCAGGCGCGCCAGCGCGCGCGCAATGCGCTGCTCGGTGGCGGCGTCGGTCAGCTCGGCCTGCGCGACCCAGCGCTGGTATTCTTCGAGCGCGGCGACGACCGCCTGGCGCCATACTGTGTACTGCTGAAAATCCTGAACCATGATGCTCACATTCACCTCGCGCGCCCGTTCTCGTAGGAACCAGGCAAGTTGTTATTTTTGGCAAATAACACAATAAAAAGTAGACCGCTGTCCCTGTTTGATCTGGCGTATTTCTGAGCCACAAATTTTGCACGGAACTCCAGCACGATCATAGACGAAATATGTCTGTTGGAAATAGCCCGATTGCCCATTGACGGCAATAAAGTCACGCAAAGTGCTGCCTCCTTGCACAATTGCTTCAGCCAGGATCTGGCGGATGGCCAGTGCCAGCTTGTCATATCGGCCACGTCCGATGCGCGCGGCCGGCGTTTTCGGGTTGATTCCCGCCCGAAACAAGCTTTCGCAGGCGTAGATATTGCCCACCCCAACCACGATATCGCCAGCCAGCAAGACCTGCTTGATCGGGGCCGAACGGCGCCGCGTGGCCCGGTACAGCAGCTCGCCCGAGAAGTCGTCTTCGAGCGGTTCGACGCCCAGGCCGCGCAGCAGCACGTGCTGCGCCAGGTCGCCATCGTCGGCCGCGTGCCACAGCACCGCGCCAAAACGGCGCGGGTCGTGCAGGCGCAGCGCCTGCAAGCCTTGTTCATCGCGCACCACCAGGTCGAAATGGTCATGCGTGCGGGGCGGGGTGGCGGCCGGCAGCACCCGCAAATGGCCCGACATGCCAAGGTGCACGATCAGGGTGCCGTGTGCAAAGCCGATCAGCAGGTATTTGCCGCGCCGGCCGGTATGCAAGATGGTGCGCCCGGCAAGCGTTTGCGACAGTTGCGGCGGGAACGGCCAGCGCAGGCCGGCGCGGCGCGTCAATACCGCGTCGACCACGCGCCCTTCGATGTGCGGCGCGACGCCGCGCCGGGTAACTTCGACTTCTGGCAGTTCAGGCATGGGAGAGCGGCAAAATGGTGTAAATTGGATGGGCAGGCGTAGAATGGTTTTACGTCGCCGTTATGGGTTGGAGTGCTTTGAAGAACGCTTTCGTTATTGTAACCCTGTCGGGGCTGATGTCGGCGTGCGCTGTGGCGCCCGCGCCGCAGGCGCCTGCGGCCCCCGCCCGCATCGAGCCCCTGGCCGAGGCCGACCTTGACGCTGGCGCCTTCGATGCCGACGAAGCAGCCGAACGCCTTGCCGAAGACGCCACGCTGCCGAAAGTGCAACTGACCCGCGAGCTGCTCTACAAGCTGCTCAAGGCCGAATCTGACGCCCGCAGCGGCGACTGGCGCAGCGCCTACATGACCATGCTGGGTCTGGCCCAGCAAACGCGCGACCCGCGCCTGGCGCGGCGCGCGGCCGAAGTGGCGCTGCAAGCGCGCCAGAGCGGCGAATCGCTCGCTGCGGTGCGCCTGTGGCGCGAGCTGGCGCCGCAGTCGGACGAGGCGGTCCAGTATTACCTGGGGCTGGCGGTGCTCGCCAACGACCTGGCCGGCACCGAACCCCTGTTCGCGCGGCGCCTGCGCGACGCTACCCCGCAAGCGCGCGGCATGGCCATGTACCAGGTTCAGCAATACCTGCAGCGCGCGCCCGACAAGGAGCAGGCCGCCTTGCTGCTCGAGCGCCTGCTGACCCCGTATGCCGACAGCTTCGAAGCGCGCGTGCTGCTGGCGCAAAATGCGTTCGCGCGCGGCGAGCATGCCGCTGCCGCCAGTGCCGCCCAGGCCGCGCTGGCGTTGCGNNCAGAAACAATATGCCCAGGCGCGCGCCGAATTTTCCGAGCTGCTGCGCCAGGAGCCCGACAACGCGGGCGCTGCCTACGCGCTGGGGCTGGTAGCGATGCAGCTGGACGATCCGGCCGGCGCCGAGCAAGCCTTCATGCGCTACATCGAGGTGCTGGAAAAAAGCGCGGACGACGAGCGCGAACCGGGCAAGGTCTTGTTGATCCTGTCGCAACTGGCGCAAGACCGGGGCGATCTGCCGGCGGCCCAGCGCTGGCTTGAAAAAATCAAGCCTGGCGACAGCGACAGCTACTTCCCGGGGCAGGTACGGCGCGGCCAGTTGCTGGCCCGGCAGGGCGACGTCGATGCGGCGCGCAGCTTCCTCGGCGCGCTCAAGCCCGATGCGCCGTCGGACCAGGCGCTGGTGGTGCTGGCGCAGGGCCAGGTGCTGCGCGAGGCAGGCCGCCTGGAAGCGGCCTACACGGTGCTCGAGACCGGCGCCAAACGCTTTCCTGCCAATGCCGACCTGCTCTACGACTTTGCGCTGCTGGCCGAAAAAACCGGCCGCCTGGAGGTCATGGAAACGACGCTGCGCGCGGTCATGAAGCAGGCGCCCGACAACCACCACGCCTACAACGCGCTGGGCTACTCGCTGGCCGAGCGCAATGTGCGCCTGCCCGAAGCGCTGGCCCTGATCGGCAAGGCGCTGGCGATGGCGCCGGGCGACCCGTTCATCATGGATTCGATGGGCTGGGTCCAGTACCGGCTGGGCAATCTGGACCAGGCCGAAGTCCATTTGCGGCGCGCCTACGCGCTGCGCAGCGACGTCGAAATCGCCGTCCACCTGGGCGAAGTGTTGTGGAAAAAAGGCCAGAAGGACGACGCCCAGAAGCTGTGGCGCGAAGCGCGCGCCAAGGATCCCAAGAACGACACCCTGAAAAGCACGCTCGCCCGTTTGCAGCTGAGCCTGTGATTTGCTGCGGATGGGCGATAATGCGCTTTTGCTATTTTTGCCGATGACCCATGATCAACCATAATCTGCTGCGCACGCTGGCCGTGGCCGGCGCCTGTGCGCTGCTGGGCGCCTGCGCCACCACTGCTCCCATCGCCGATCCGCAAGCGGCCGTTGGCGCCTACCGCGACGCGATCGATTTGACTGGACGCCTGCTGGTCAACTACGAGCGCGACGGCAAGCCGGACACCTTGTCGGTCAAGTTTGCCTGGGCCCAGACGGCGCAGGAAGTGGGCGTGGCGCTGCTCTCGCCGACTGGCCAGACCATGGCGAAAATTTCCGTCACGCCCGCTGCGGCCACGCTGACCCAGGCCGGCAAGCCGCCCCGCATGGCGCGCGACATTGACGCGCTGGCCGCCCAGACGCTGGGCTTTGCCTTGCCCGTGGCGGGGCTGCGCGACTGGCTGCAAGGCTACGCCAGCGGCGCCGACGGCAAGCGCTTTGCCGCCTCGCCCGCCAACAACACCGTCACCACGGCCGACGGCTGGAAGCTGACCTTCGTGACGTGGCAGGCCAGCCCCGGTGCGCCAGCGCCACTGCGCATCGACGCCCAGCGCGACGCGACCGGCAACGCTGGCGCGCTGGCGCTGCGCATCGTGGTCGATCCGAAAAGCTGAGCATGGCCCTGACTTCCCTGCATGATTGCCCGGCCCCGGCCAAACTCAATTTGTTCTTGCACGTCAATGGCAGGCGCGCTGACGGCTACCACCTGCTGCAAACGGTGTTCCAGCTGCTCGACCATGGCGATGTGCTGCACTTCGATCTGCGCGCCGACAGTCAGATCCGGCGCAGCACCGACGTGCCGGGCGTGCCCGAGGAGCAGGACTTGATCGTGCGCATTTTGCGCCTGCTGCAGGCCGAGCATGTGCGCCGCCATGGCGCGCCGGTGCCCGGCATCGACGTGGCCATCGACAAGGTCTTGCCCATGGGCGGCGGCCTCGGCGGCGGCTCGTCCGACGCCGCCACGGCTTTGATGGCGGTCAATCGAATCTGGAACAGCGGCTTGTCGCGCCGGGATATGATGGCGCTTGCCTTGCCGCTGGGCGCCGACATCCCGTTCTTCATCTTTGGCGAGAACGCCTTTGCCGAAGGCGTCGGGGAGGATCTGCAGCCGGTGCAGACGCCAGATTGCTGGTATGTTGTCATCGAACCTGGCGTCGCGGTGCCTACGGCAGCAATTTTTTGCTCCGAGCATTTGACAAGAGACTCGAAACCCGTCAGAATAGCGGACTTTTCCAGCCACCTGACAAATCAAACTGATTTGCGGCAGTTTGGAAAAAACGACTTGCAGGCAGTAGCATCGCGTTTGTTTTCGCCGGTAGCCGAGGCGATCGCATGGCTGTCAAGTTATGGCGACGCCAGGATGACTGGCTCGGGAGCATGTGTGTTTTGCGCGTTTTCCAGCGCAAGCGAATGCGACGTAGTGCTAGGCAATATGCCTGCTGCGTGGCGCGCCTGGAAAGCACAAGCGCTGGCGCGGCATCCACTCCACGCCGTGTTGCAAGTTGAGCCGGATGTAGTATAAAATTTGGCTTGGCGTTGGGTTTGACGATAAAATGCGTCAGATGTGACGACAAGCAGTAAGTTGCGTAGGGGAATCGCCAAGCTGGTTAAGGCACTGGATTTTGATTCCAGCATACCAAGGTTCGAATCCTTGTTCCCCTGCCATTCAATTTGCCTGGCCTGTCGATGCGAAGTATGCGTCCAGCCGGTGAACTCGATGGATCCGCTCTCGCGGGTCATCTTTAGCATAGCGTCGGCGGTGTGTTTCGCCGGCGTCTTTCAAGTATCAACGCACTGCTACTCTCTTGGGACTCCCATGGCTTACGAAAACCTGATGGTTTTTACCGGCAACGCTAATCCGGCGCTGGCAGAAGGAGTCGCAAAAAACCTCGGTATTCCCGTCGGCAAAGCAAACGTCTCCAAGTTCTCGGATGGCGAAGTAATGGTCGAGATCAACGAGAACGTCCGCGGCAAAGACGTCTTCGTGCTGCAGTCGACCTGCTCGCCGACCAACGACAACCTGATGGAAATCATCCTGATGGTCGACGCCCTGAAGCGCGCATCGGCCGGCCGCATCACCGCCGCCATCCCGTACTTCGGCTACGCCCGCCAGGACCGTCGCCCCCGTTCGGCGCGCGTCGCGATCTCGGCCAAGGTGGTCGCCAACATGCTGGAAAAAGCCGGCGTCGAGCGCGTCCTGATCATGGACCTGCACGCCGACCAGATCCAGGGCTTCTTCGATATCCCGGTCGACAACATCTACGCCTCGCCGATCCTGCTGGGCGACCTGCAGAAGAAGAACTACGACGACCTGCTGGTGGTCTCGCCCGACGTCGGCGGCGTGGTGCGCGCCCGTGCGCTGGCCAAGCGCCTCGGCTGCGACCTGGCCATCATCGACAAGCGCCGCCCCAAGGCGAACGTGTCGGAAGTGATGAACATCATCGGTGAAGTCGAAGGGCGCAACTGCGTCATCATGGACGACATGGTCGACACCGCCGGCACCTTGACCAAGGCGGCCGAAGTGTTGAAGGAACGCGGCGCCAAGAAGGTCGTGGCCTACTGTACCCACCCGGTGTTGTCGGGCCCGGCGATCGAGCGCATTGCCGCCTCGCCGCTCGACGAACTGGTCGTCACCGACACGATCCCGCTGTCTGCCGCGGCGGCTGCCTGCAGCAAGATCCGCCAGCTGACGTGCGCGCCGCTGCTGGCCGAAACGTTCAAGCGGATCAGCAAGGGCGACTCGGTGATGTCGCTGTTTATCGACTAAATACAGCAGGCTCGTAAGGCTGCCGAACCCGCGGCGCACTGGCAAACCAGCCGGTGCGCCGTTGGTGTTTTCAGAATTTGCAGTTGGAACCTTTTTATTGAGTGCGAGTCTGCGCTCAAATTCGGAAGACCCCTGGTCGCGGGGGCCTTCACAACGCGGGGCAATCCAGCCCCGCAATTTTTGGAGTAACACATGAAAGTTATCGCATTCAATCGCACACTGCAGGGGTCCGGAGCGAGCCGCCGCCTGCGCACTTCCGGCCAGACGCCTGGCATCATCTACGGTGGCACCGAAGCCCCGGTCATGATCTCGCTGGACGGCAACGCGCTGTACCACGCGCTGAAGAAAGAAGCCTTCCACGGTTCGATCCTCGACCTCGAAATCGACGGCAAGACCCAGGCGGTCATGCTGCGCGACTTCCAGATGCACGCATACAAGCAACTGGTCATGCACGCTGACTTCCAGCGCGTCGATGCCAAGAGCAAAATCCACACCAAGGTCACGCTGCACTTCATCAACGCCGACGTGTCGCCAGCGGTCAAGCTGCACAGCGCCATCGTCTCGCACGTGCTGGCCGAATTGGAAGTGAACTGCCTGCCAGCCGACCTGCCTGAGTTCATCGAAGTCGACCTGGCCAACATCGACGTCGGTCACTCGATCCACGTCGCTGACCTGGTGATCCCGAAGGGCGTGACCGTCCTCACCGGCGAGACCCAGACCGTCGCTACCGCTGCCGTGCCAGNNTATGTCCATACGCCTGATCGTCGGCCTCGGCAACCCCGGCCCCGAATACGAACAAACCCGCCACAACGCGGGCTTCTGGCTGGTCGATAACCTGGCCAACAGCCTGCCGGGCTGCCGGCTGCAGCGCGAAGCGCGCTTCAACGGCCTGGTCGCCAAGACCTCGGTCGGCGGCAACGAGCTGTGGCTGCTCGAGCCGCTCACCTTCATGAACCGCTCCGGCCTGTCGGTCGGCCAGCTGGCGCGCTTCTACAAGATCAATCCGGACGAAGTGCTGGTGGTGCACGACGAGCTCGATATCGCGCCCGGCGTGGCCAAGCTGAAGAAGGGCGGCTCGTCGGGCGGGCACAACGGCCTGAAGGACATTACCGCCGCGCTCGGCACGCAGGATTACTGGCGCCTGCGGATCGGCATCGGCCATCCGCGCAGCGCGAACTCGCAGCAGCAGGTGGCCGACTACGTGCTGCACCGGCCGCGCAAGGAAGAGCAGGTGCTGATCGAGGAATCGATCGAGAAGAGTCTGCGCGTGCTGCCGCTCGTATTCGATGGAAAGTTCGATGCGGCGACGATGCAGTTGCATACCGCCTGAAGCAAAAGACGGCGTTCTAAGATATATGCGAATTTCAAATACGTTTTACGCATTGCTCGCAGCATCGTTGGTCCCAGCCCTAGGTTTTTTGTTTTTTTCGTCGGCCGTGGATGCCGGGTTTCGCGGGTGGGTGATTGTGATTGCGCCATTCGTGCTCGCGTTAACGATGGCGCATGCAGTATTTTTGGGATTGCCGGCTTTTTTGCTCCTGCGGTCGCTCAAAATGCTACGCTGGTGGACCATGCTTATGGCGGGAATGGCAATTGGAGTCATTCCGTCGTTGATTGTTTCTTCAATTCGCGGCACTCAGGTCATGGATGGTCTTGCGCCGGATGTCTTCCTTGGAATTTGTGTACTTGCATTGCTAGGAGGGATTGGCGCCTTGTCATTCTGGCTCGTATTTCTACGTACATCGCCTCAATATAAGCCTGCCCCGTAGTGGCCGCTGGGTAACGGTTGCCGTGGGGCGTTAAATACTTTACCGCATTATGAATTCGAAAAAGTCCAAAAAACCAGCGGCTCCCGGAGATGTGTTTCTAGTGCCTCTCGCATCCGGTGCTTACGCGTTTGGCGTAATGTGTGAGGGAAACGATTTCGCATTCTTCGATGCGCGCACAGATGACGATGTTGTTCCCGCAGATCTATTGAGTTTCCCGATAGCGTTCCGCGTGCCCGTGGCATTGGATAGTCCGCGAGAAGGTAGATGGAAATGCATCGGCCATGTAGCCTTATCCGGCGCTTATGCCGCTGCGGCGAAATATATACACAAACCGATCGGATCGAGCCAATGCTACGTCTACTTGGCGAAGCAAGAATATCCTGCTAGCGAGAACGATTGCCGGAATCTTGAGGTCTTGGCCACCTGGTTCTCTTTTCATGTCGAAGAACGACTTGAGGACTTCTTTCAGGGTCGGGAAAACAATTATTTGCGTGCAATACGCTGGCAATTGGGAATCGGATAGGTGAGCGGTCAAAATTGTTTTGTTGAATCGGGAGAGCCTGATGGGAAAACTGCATCAGTGACGCGCTCGGCAATTTAATCTGTTTTGGCGGAAATTTTCTGCTTGTATCGGCTGTGCGCTATAGATTTGCCGGCAGGCGTCGCTCGCGAAATCTGCTGGTATTTTCAAATTTGGTGCTCGATATCGCCCTCGCGACCGTTCGCCCCGAACTCATCGCGGGCCGGCGTCGCCAGCCGCTCAGGCCTTCTAGCGCGATTGCACGATCAGCTGGCTCTTGCGGTCGCGTGGCTGCGGATCGGCATCGGCCATCCGCGCAGCCTGAACTCCAGCAGCAGGTGGCCGACTACGTGCTGCACCGGACGCAAGGAAGAGCAGGTGCTGATCGAGGAATCGATCGAGAAGAGCTTGCGGGTGCTGCCGCTCGTGTTCGAGGGCAAGTTCGATGCGGCGACGATGCAGTTGCATACAGCCTGAAACGAAAGGCGAGGCCGGCTGCTTGCGTGGATCGCCGGCACGACCCACGCGAACATATCCTGCACGGCAGCCGGCCATTGAAAACGGTATAAATCGTTTACCCGAAAGGCGGATTGGCCCGCCCGACGGCGCCGCTCCGTGAGACTTCCGTCCAGCTGCTCCGATGCCGCGGTGCAGCGCAGCTGCATGCGCGCTTGCTGGCCGGATACGCCAACGCATTCCTGCTGAAAATGTCGTTGATCGCGGTCGTGTTCAGCTCAACGGTAAGGCGTTTGACTGTCCCATGTCTAGTCCGGCGGCGCCATGCGACCGTATGGTGCGAGTGTCTCACCCCACATCCTCGCACCGTCGTCTTCATGGAGATTGCCATGTCAAAATTAAAGCATCTATTGGCCGGCGCGCTCGGCATCGCGGTAGCGTTCGCCACACCCGCGGCCATGTCGCAGTGGGCAGAACAGGGTCCGGGACCGACCCTCAACGGGCAGACCGAAGGGCTGCCGGGCAATCCCGTCGCCGGCGGCATCAACGCGATGGCAGTCGACCTGCGCCACCCCGGCACCGTGTACCTCGCCACCATCAACGGCGGCGTCTGGAAGAGCACCAACGTCGGCACCGCGTCACCCAACTGGACCCCGCTCACCGACCGGAAGTTGCCGGCCCTGTCGATCAATTCGATCGCCATCAGCCCGCTCCATGCGTCCACCATTTTCGCCGGAACCGGCAGCACCAGTTCCGACGCCTTCGAGGGCAGCCCGGGATTTGGCGTGATCCGCAGCACCGACGGCGGCACTTCCTGGTCGATCCTGGCCAGGTCGACATTTGCCGGGCGCCGCATCAACAGCATCGTCCCGCTGGCGCGCACCAGCGGCGGGCTGGCCGGCCAGGTAGTGTTGGCCGCGACACTGTTCGACGCCGGCGGCGCCTACCGCAGCACCAATGGCGGCACCACCTTTGCGCGCATTTCCGGCTCGGCCGGCTTGCCCGACGCCGGCGTCAGCAGCCTGATTGCCGATCCCACCAACTNNCGCCTGTATGCCGCCGTGCCGGCCAGCTTCGGCGGCGGCGCCAGCGCCGGCGTGTTCAGGAGCGACGACGCCGGCCTGAGCTGGAGTGCCGTCAATACCGGCCTGACCGGGCTCGGCACATCGATGCGCGTTTTGCTGGCGGCAGGACGCCAGACCGGCGTCGTCTACGCGATGGTGATCGGCAGCGCCGGCGCGGCCACCGGGGTGTTCCGCTCGGCCAATGGCGGCGCGACCTGGACTGCGATGGGTGTGCCGGCACCGACCATCCACCCCGGCGCCCAGGGCATCATCCATGCCGCCATCGCGGCCGACCCCGCCGACCCGAACGTCGTGTACGTCAGTGGCGACCGGCAGGACCTGCCGTTCCCGAATGTTAACGGGTGCAATAACTTCAGCGCGAATACCTTCCGCGGCGATGCCGCGCTCGCCGCGCCATGGCAAAGCGTGGTGTGCAATGGCGCGCAGGGAAGCTCGCCCCATGCCGACGCGCGCGGGATGGATTTCGATAACAACGGCAACCTGCTGCAAGCCAATGACGGCGGCCTCTACCGCCTGAACGCGCCGAACCTGGGCGGCCGCCAGTGGGATTCGCTGAACGGCAATATCCGGCCGACGGAAATGCATTCGGCCGCCTTTGACGCCGTCAGCAAGACCGTCTTCGGCGGCACCCAGGACACCGGGACGCCGATGCAAAACGCCCCCGGCAGCCAGACATGGACCGATTTCCTGCAAGGTGACGGCGGCGTGGTCGGCATCGACGATACCTCGGCCGGCGGCGGCTCGTCGATCCGCTACACCAGCTACAATTTCCTCGGCTTCTTCAACCGCTCCACCTGGAGCGGGTCGAACACGCTGGTGAGCGGACCGACTGCGCTGGCCCTGCAGATCACCTCCGGCCCCGGCACCGGCCAGAACCTGTTCGCCGCCGACCCCAACATCCAGTTCTACAATCCCTACGAGATCAACCGCATCGATCCGTCGCGCATGCTGATCGGCACGGCCAGCATCTATGAATCGCGCGACCGTGGCGATACCCTGGCCAACCTGCTGTTTTCAGGAAAGTTCATCTCGTCGCTGTCGTATGGCGGCCGCCTCGGCGGCGTGCCCAAGCCCGACGCTTTCTATGTCGGCACGTTCGGCCCCGGCCGGCCGCAGATCCTGCACCGGGCCGACGCCGGTGGCACCATCGGCGAGCTGACCGCGTATCCCGGCAGCGGCGTGCGCGACCTGGTGATGGATCCGTACAACATCAAGCACGTGTATGTGGTGGACGACCTGAACCGGGTGTGGGCCTCGCGCGACGAAGGCCTCACCTGGTGCGACCTGAGCGCCAACCTGCCCAAGTTGCTCGAGCAGGTCCGCACCATCGAGCTGATCTCTTCCGCTTGCTGCAAGACGGAGCTGCTGGTCGGCGGGCTCGGTGGCGTGTTCCACATGCGTAATCCCGGCGCGACCGGCGCCATGTGGAGCCGCCTGGGCAGCAACTTGCCGCACGGCCTGGTGCTCGACCTGCGCTACAACTACACGGCCAAGGTGCTGGTGGCCGCCATCCTGGGACGGGGCGCGTGGACGGTGAAGTATTCCTCGGGCTCGTATGCCACCTGGGAGGGCACCGACAGCGTCGCGGCCAAGGTCGGTGATGGGGCCGCGGCGACCAGGCCGCTGGTCCTGCCGGCCGCGATGCCGGTGCTTGCGCCGCGGGCGCGCAGCGCCACCGGCAATGTCGTGGTGTCACCGCGCAAGTAGCGCATGTGCCGATGCACCGGACGGCGCTTGCGTCCGGTGCACGCGTGGCCTTGTTGGCAAATCCGGCCACCGGCGTTACGATCGACCCTCTTATGCGGAAAGGCCAGCGCACAACATGAATCCGCTGACAAGTGTTGCGTTACCCCTCTTGCTGCTTCTTGCGGCCAGTCCCGCGCGCGCCGATTGCCACTGGGCGTGGCACTGCGAGCAGTCGGGCCGATGCGGCTTCGTCCCGTTCTGCGACTCGCCGAACGATCAGCCTGCCCCGTTTCAGGGCGCGAGGCTGCCCGGCGACAGCAGGGCGCCGCCCGTTCCTCCAGGCGCACATCCGGCGCGAAAGCCCTTGCCGGGCTTCATACCGATCAATCCGCCGCCGCCCGCGACGCCGCCGGTCCGCCCGTGCGACCCGCTCGCCCCGGCGGGTGAGCGAGCCGGGGCCCGCGGCGAGCGGCCCGATGCCGACAGCAACCCATCGGCTGGCGAAGCGGACCGGCAGGGTCTTTGCCGCGCTGGCCCCGGATAGCAATCTCCACTGACGCCACGGTTGAAGCTGTTTTTTTGTCCGCTGCATTGTTGCGATTCCTAACGGGCTTGAACGATCAGCTGGCTTTTTATGTCGCGCTGAACGCGTTCGATCAGTGGCAGCATGCGCCGGTATTCGGCCGGGGTGCAGACGGCGCCGTCGTGGCTGAAGCGCAGCTGACGCTTGACCACCACCGTATTGCCCTTGCGCGTGTAGCTCGCTCCGTAAGAAAAATTGGCGTCGCGCAGCGCCAATGGCTTCGGCAGCGCGATCAAACGCACCCCTTTGGGGAAATCGAAGCCGGTCACCTCCTCGGTATCGATCGCCGGGCAGACGAAGTCCTGGCTGCGCTCGCGCTCCTGGACGAGCGAGGCCACCGTGTCGCCCAGCCCGCCCCAGAAATTGTAGTTCGTCGCCAGCCCGGCCGGACCGGGCAGCTCGACGAAGTTCTCGCTGGTGCCGGAAAAGCTCATGCTGTATTCGTCGCCGCGGCCATCGAGCTTGCCGGCGTCGAACACGCCGAATCCTTTCTGCCCCATCCCCTGCAGCATGCGCTGGACGAACTGCTCGCGGTCGGCCGGCTTGGTGTCGCGCACCGCCTGGCGGTACGGCTCGGCGATGGCGCCGGCGCTCAGCTTGGACACGCTGAATCTGCTGTGGCCATCGTTGCGCACGCCGAACCAGGTCACGCTGCGGCTCTTTTCCGCCTGCGCCGACGGCGTCAGCGCCATCTTGCCGCTGCGGGTGAGCAGCACCGGCTTGCCGAGGTCGGCGGACGGCAGGTAGCCGGCGGCGATCGATTCGGCCGTCGGGTCGAGGTACAGGTCCAGGCTCGGCACGTAGGTGATCACATGGTTGAACACGCCCAGGGTCGGGATCGCCGGCAGGCGGTAGGCGTTGCCGCTGTTGATCAGGGCGCCGGTGCTGTCGATGCCGGCCGCCGCCAGCAGCGCTTCGAGCAGGCTGGCGTGGTCCTTGCAATCGCCGTAGCGGTTCTGCAGCACCGTCGCCGCCGGGTGCGGCACCACGCCGCCGGCGCCGATGTATACGCCGACGTAGCGGATGTTGCGGCGCACCCAGTCGGCCAAGGCCAGCGCCTTCGCGCGCGGCGCCGCCAGCTCGCGCGTCAAGTCGTGCGCCAGCGCCGCGATGGCGGGGTTGACCGCGCCCTTGTCGCGCGCCCGCGCATCGTAGGCGCGCGCGAAAGCAGGGTAGTCGGCGAAGGTCGACACCGCCAGCCGCTTGCCGTAATCGAGGTAGCTGACCGAGTCGGCCTCGATGCG
>CXWL01096225.1_pt1 | contig 15336 bp, 20 predicted proteins | sample 590931 | NCBI WGS metagenome assembly CXWL01 (sample SAMEA3498368, study PRJEB10139) | groundwater metagenome | biome: water well; material: biofilm material | place: Germany | collected 2015-04-27 | reverse complement strand
GGACAAGGTCGCTTTCCTGGTTGAAGGCAAGCAAGCCGGTATCTTCGAAGCGCGCAACATTCCAGAAGACCAGATGGATCCACTGCTGGGAATCGGTTGCCCGAACATCGTTTACCCTTACCTGCGTGGCAACATCGCCGACATCATCACCCGTGCCGGCTTCCCACCAGTACACCTCGCNNCGCAGCTAACTAAGCAACAAGCAAGTCCGGGAAAGGCGGCCGGTGCCCGCGCGATGCGCGGCAAGGCACGGGCCGCCGCCCTACCCAACCACCGGCGAAGGCCACGATGACGATCTCCCGTTTCATCGCAAGCGCGGTGCTTTTGCTGGCTTCGGCACAGCTGCACGCGTTCGAATTCAAGACCGTTGCCCCGCATGCGGTCGTGCTGTACGACGCGCCATCGACCAAGGGCGGCAAGCTGTATGTCGCGCCGCGCGGCATGCCGCTCCAGGTTGTCCTGACCTATGGCGAATGGGCCAAGGTGCGCGACGCCAGCGGCGACATGGCATGGCTGGAGCAGCGCTCGCTCAGCGCCAAACGCAACGTGGTGGTGCGCGTTACCAATGCCAGGGTGCGCGCCGCGGCCGATGAAGCGGCGCCGCTCGTGATGACAGCCGATAAGGGCGTCGTCCTTGAACTGCTCGACCCCCAGGCCTCACTCTGGATCCGCGTACGTCACCGCGACGGCATTTCCGGCTACATCAAAGCGGCCGACGTCTGGGGCATCTGACCCCACCCAATCTTTTCGGCCTCATGCAAAATTCAACTACACCTGCCCACAGAATTACCATCCTTGGCGCTGGCGCCTGGGGCACCGCCGTCGCCATCGCACTTGCCGCCCGCCACGACGTACTGCTGTGGGCGCGCAATCCTGCGACGGTCGAAGCGACCCGCGCCGCGGGTGAAAACACCGACTACCTGCCCGGCTTTCCACTGCCTGCCGGGCTGAACGTCAGTTCCGATCTCGCCGCCGCGCTCGACCATGTCAGCGGGCCCGGCGCAGGCGACGCGCCGCTGCTGATCGCGGCCTGTCCCGTGGCTGGCCTGCGCCCGCTGCTGGAGCAGCTCAAGCCGTATCCGATTCCCAACATTGTCTGGCTGTGCAAGGGCTTCGAAGGCAGCACCGGCTTGCTGCCGCACCAGGTGATGCAGGAAGTGCTGGGCGACCGCGTTGCCGGCGCCGCCTTGTCGGGCCCGTCGTTTGCGCAGGAAGTGGCGCGCGGCTTGCCGTGCGCGCTGACCGTGGCGTCCGAGTCGGCCGAGCTGCGCGAACGGGTGGTGTCGATCGTTCACGGCGGCAGCATCCGGGTGTACTCCTGCGACGACCTGGTCGGCGTGGAAGTCGGCGGTGCGGTCAAGAATGTGCTGGCGATTGCCACTGGCGTCGCCGACGGGCTGGGGCTTGGGCTCAATGCCCGCGCCGCCCTGATTACCCGCGGACTGGCCGAGATAACGCGTCTTGGCGTTGCGCTGGGTGGCCGCGCATCGACCTTCATGGGCCTGACGGGGATGGGCGATCTGATCCTTACCTGCACAGGAGACTTGTCGCGCAATCGCCGCGTCGGCCTGGCACTGGCGCAAGGCAAGGCCTTGGACACCATCGTGGCCGAGCTGGGACATGTGGCCGAAGGCGTGCCATGCGCCAAGGCCGTGCGCGCGCTGGCAAGCAAGCTGGGCGTGGATATGCCGATTACCAATGCGGTGGCCGGCGTGCTGTTCGATGGCGACACGCCGTTAGATACCCTGGCGCAGCTGCTGGCGCGCGACCCGCGCGGCGAACTGGCGTAGAAGACCCGCAGCGCGAACGCGCTACGGGTTGAATACCTTCGATTCCGTCGAACCGTTCTTCAGCAAAATCGTCAGCAACGCCACCGAATCCACATTGGCCTGCACCGAGTGCGGAACGCCACCGAGCAAGAACACCATCTCGCCCGGCTTGAGCACGGCACTGCTGCCGTGCGCATTGCAGACGATCTCGCCTTCCAGGCATTGCAGCGTCATTTCACCCTCTACCATGTGCTCTGGCATCGCGCGCTCCTTCGGCAACACCAGCCTGATCAATTCCATGTTCTTGGTCTTGGCCAGCGCCACCGAGGTGAAATAGGCAATGTCGTCATCGCCCCGCTGCAGTGGAATGCGCTCGCCCGAGGCGGCGTGTTGTAAAGCCATGTCTGCTCCTGTCAGTCAGGTTCCGTTGCGACCTCTACGCTGCGCAGCCAGCTGACGAGCGCGGAGGCATCCTTGAATGCGCGCCCCAACTGGGGCACCAGCTTTTCAGGTGCATTCAGCTCCAGCTTGACCTCGGTCCACACGAAAAAGCTCTTCAGCTTCAGGTATTCGATGTGCGGATGTGCAGGGTCGAAGCCTTTCGGCGGCCGTTGCAGCTTGTCGTCCTCCGGCAGGTCGCCGTAGCTTGCGCGCAGTTGCTTATTCTTCAGCAATTTGGCAAAACCTGTCGCATCGTTGACCACGTTTTGACGGATCGCGCGCAGCCGGTCCGCTGGCGGCAGGTATTCGCCGGCGCCAATCCCCAGCGTGCCGTCGCCATCAATGTGGAAATAGTAGGTCGATCCGCCACCGGCGCTTGGCCGGCGCTTGTCGTTGGGCGTGATGCCGGCCGAAAAGCGCGTCTTGTACGGGCTCCGGTCGTTCGAGAAGCGGATGTCGCGGTTGATCCGGAACATGGCTTTCTTCGGGTTGCAGCCGGCGACGAGGGGGTCGAACTTGCCCAGTTCGCGAATCAGTTCGGTAACGATATCGAGGAACTCCGCGCGCAGGATGTCGTAGCGCGGCTTGTTCATGATGAACCATGGGCGGTTATTGTTTTCGCCAAGTTCGGTGAGGAATTGCGTCAGGTCGCGCAGATGCATCGTCGGTCCGGGTAGTAGGTAAAAATGGATTATTGCGCACGCGGACGCTTGCCGACGGTTACGTTCACCGTCGCTTCGCGGTCCTTGCGCATCACCGTCATTTTAGCCTTCTGCCCTGGCGCGAGCTTGGCAATCATGTTCAGCATGTCCGCAGTGGTGGCAACTTTCTTGCCTTCGATCCCCAGCAGGATATCGCCCGGCTGGAGGCCCGCCTTGTCGGCTGGTCCGCCGCGCACGACGCCCGCGATGATGGCGCCGCTGTCGCGCCCCAGGCCGAAGCTTGTGGCCAGTTCCGGCGTGATGTCTTGCGATTCGATGCCGATCCAGCCGCGCACCACCTGGCCAGTCTTGATGATCGATTCCATCACGTCCTTGGCGGTGGTGACAGGAATGGCGAAGCCAATGCCGACCGAGCCGCCGGTCTGCGAATAGATCGCCGTGTTGATGCCCAGCAGGTTGCCGTTGGTGTCGACCAGCGCACCGCCCGAATTGCCGAAGTTGATCGCGGCGTCGGTCTGGATGAAGTTCTCGAACTGGTTGATGTTGAGGTTGTTGCGGCCGACGGCAGAGACGATGCCCATCGTCACCGTCTGCCCTACCCCGAACGGGTTGCCGATCGCCAGCACGACGTCGCCGACCCTGGCCTGCTCCGCGTGTCCAAGCACCATCACCGGCAGGTCATCGGCCTCGATGCGGATGACCGCAAGGTCGGTTTCCGGATCGGTACCAATGACCCGCGCCGCCGCCTTGCGCCCGTCCGCCAGCACGACCTGGATTTCGTCGGCCGCTTCGATGACGTGGTTGTTGGTCAGGATATAGCCGTCCGGGCTGACGATCACGCCGGAGCCGAGGCTGCTGAGCGGCTCGTCGTCCGGCAGCCGGTCGCCAAAGAAGCGCCGGAAGAACGGGTCGCGCATCAGCGGATGGCTCTGGCGCAGCGCCTTGGTGGTGAGGATGTTGACCACCGCCGGCATCGCCCGCTCGGCGGCCCTGCGGTAGCTGCCCGAGGCAGGCAGCGACGGCGCCTGCAGCACCGAGGCGGTGTCGGCGACCGTTTGCACGCGCGTGCCGATCCCGCTGCGGCCCAGCCAGCCGGGCCGCATGGCGGCAACCACGAAATAGACGGCAAGCGCGATCGTGACAGCTTGTGCAAACAACAACCAGAATCGACGCATCGGAGACCGCCTCTTTGCCGCTTAGACTGGAGCGCGGCCCGTTGGTTTCAGGGAATCGCGAATCTCGCGCAGCAGCAGTATCTCTTCGGCAGCTGCTGCGGCAACGCTCGGTTCGGGAGCGCGCAGGCGATTCATCACGCGGATCATCTGGAAGATGATAAACGCAAGGATCGCGAAGTTCAGTAGCACGGTAAGGAAATTGCCGTAGGCGATAACCGCGCCGAGCTTCTTCGCCTCGGCAAGCGTCAGCGCCATGTTCTGGCCATTGAGCGGCAGGTAGTAATTGGCGAAGTCGAGTCCGCCGATCAGGCGGCCGATCGGGGGCATGATGATGTCCTGCACCAGCGAATCGACAATCTTGGCGAAGGCACTTCCGATAATCACGCCGACTGCCAGGTCAACCACGTTGCCTTTCATCGCAAACTGCTTGAACTCGCTCATCATCGACATTGCCTGCTCCCTGTGTATGTGGAAAATCCCATGTCGATCATACATCGCCCCGGCTGGCAGCGAAATAGCCGATCAGGAGGTCAGCAGGCGTTTTACGCGAAAATGGGCGATTTCTGTCCATATTTGCCGCCAAAACGACGCAAACCGGGCCTGCAAGCTTGCTCGGCGCGCTTTTTTTCTTCAATTCGCCTGCCTCTTCCCTTATAATTTAAGGTTGCTAGAAGTTCCAAGTAGCTTTTTATAAGATTCGAATTTTGACTGATTGGGGTTGGTATGAGTAACGAAAAGCAGGTCGATCCGGGCCGACGCGGCGTGCTCGTCGCTACGTGCGCGGCGGGCGGTGTTGTCGGTTTAGCCACGGCGGGAGCCTTGGTGAGCACATTCCAGCCGTCGGAGCGTGCGAAAGCCGCCGGCGCGCCGGTAGAGGTAGACGTGGCCGGCATGCAGCCTGGCCAGATGCAAACCGTGGAATGGCGCGGCAAGCCGGTCTGGATTCTGAAGCGTTCGCCAGAAATGNNCGCAACCAGCACCGCTCGATCGAGCCGGAATTCCTGGTTGCTGTCGGCATCTGCTCGCATCTGGGCTGCTCGCCGACCTCGAAGTTCGCCGAAGGCGCACAGCCTAACCTGCCGGACAACTGGGCCGGCGGTTTCCTGTGCCCATGCCACGGCTCGACCTTCGACCTGGCTGGCCGTGTCTTCAAGAACAAGCCTGCACCGGACAACCTCGAGGTGCCGCGCCACATGTTCATCGGCGACAAGCTGATCATCGGTAAAGACGCGAAAGGCGACGCATAATCATGGCAGCTTTTAAAGAAACGAAATTCCCGGCCGATGCACCGGCCGCTGAAAAAGCGCTGGGCTGGGTCGACGACCGCTTCCCGCTGACCAAGCTGTGGAACGATCAGTGGGGCAAGTACTACGCTCCTAAGAACTTCAACTTCTGGTACATCTTCGGTTCGCTGGCGATGCTGGTCCTGGTGCTTCAGATCGTTACCGGCATCTTCCTGACGATGCACTACAAGCCCGACGCCAAACTGGCATTCGGCTCGGTCGAGTACATCATGCGCGAAGTACCGTGGGGCTGGCTGGTGCGCTACATGCACTCGACCGGCGCTTCGGCGTTCTTCATCATCGTCTATCTGCACATGACCCGCGGCCTGCTGTACGGTTCGTACCGCAAGCCACGCGAACTGGTCTGGCTGTTCGGCTTCGCGATCTTCCTGATGCTGATGGCGGAAGCGTTCTTCGGCTACCTGCTGCCATGGGGCCAGATGTCGTACTGGGGCGCACAAGTGATCGTCAACCTGTTCGGCGCGATTCCGCTGATCGGGCCTGACCTGTCGCTGTGGATCCGCGGCGATTACGTTGTTTCCGACGCTACCCTGAACCGCTTCTTCGCGTTCCACGTGATCGCGATCCCGCTGGTCCTGCTGGGCTTGGTTGCTGCCCACCTGATCGCGCTGCACGAAGTTGGCTCGAACAATCCAGACGGCATCGAGATCAAGGAAAACCTCGGCCCGGACGGCCACCCGGTCGACGGCATCCCGTCGCACCCGTACTACACCGTGCACGATCTGTTCGGCGTGGCGGTATTCCTGACGATCTTCAGCGCGGTTGTGTTCTTTGCGCCTGAGATGGGTGGTTACTTCCTCGAGTACAACAACTTCATCCCGGCTGACTCGCTGCAGACCCCGGCGCACATCGCGCCGACCTGGTACTTCACGCCGTTCTACTCGGTACTGCGCGCAACGACCGCTGACTTCATGTATGTGCTGATGGCTGCCGTTGCCGCCTACGTCGTGTTCATCTGGCTGAAATCGCGCCTGGCGTTCAAGACCAAGGCGATCATCGCGGTCGTTGCCCTGATCGCGATCATCGGCATGCTGCCAGCGGTGCTGGACGCGAAGTTCTGGGGTGTTGTCCTGTTCGGTTCGTCGGTGATGATCATCGCTGCGCTGCCTTGGCTGGATCATTCCCCGGTCAAGTCGATCCGCTATCGTCCTGACTGGCACAAGTATGTGTACATCGTGTTCGGCCTGTCGTTCGTGATCCTGGGCTACCTCGGTACCCAGCTGCCGACCGCCACCTTCACGCTGGTCTCGCAAGTGTGCACGCTGTTGTACTTCAGCTTCTTCCTGCTGATGCCATGGTGGAGCTCGATGGGCACGTTCAAGAAGGTGCCTTCTCGTGTGACGTTCCACCCGCATTAATTGACGACATCACAGAAAGCGCAAAGGACATTACATGATTTTTTCTAAGAAACTGATCGCTATCCTGGCATTGCTGCCGGGCCTGGCACTGGCAGCCGCGGGCGGCCACCCGCTCGACAAGGCGCCGGAACGCGCCAGCCTGACCTCGCTGCAGAATGGCGCCAAGCTGTTCGTCAACTACTGCCTGAACTGTCATTCGGCCTCGTCGATGCGCTACAACCGCCTGCGCGATATCGGCCTGTCGGAAGAGCAGATCAAAGCCAACCTGCTGTTCTCGCAGGACAAGGTCGGCGCCCTGATGACGACCGCCATGCGCCCGGAAGACGCGAAGGCATGGTTCGGCGTGGTACCGCCTGACCTGTCCGTCATCGCCCGCGCCAGGGCGTCGGCTGCCGGTACCGGCAGCGACTACCTGTACACTTACCTGCGTACCTTCTACAAGGACGACACCCGTCCGACCGGCTGGAACAACCTGATCGTGCCAAACGTTGCGATGCCACACGTAATGTGGCAGATGCAAGGCGTGCGTACGCTCAAGATGGTTGATGAGAAAGATCCGCATGATCCGACCAAGACCGTGCACAAGTTCGCCGGTTTTGAGCAGGTGACCCCGGGTACGATGAGCGCGACGGAGTTTGACGGCGCCACTGCCGACCTGGTGGCTTACCTGGGCTGGATGGCCGAACCTGCACAGAACACCCGCAAGCGCCTCGGCGTGTGGGTGCTGCTGTTCATGTCGACCTTCGCGCTGCTGGCATGGCTGCTGTCCAAGTCGTACTGGAAAGAAGTTAAGTAAGTGCGTAATCGTTGCCCGCAGCTTTGCGGGCAACCATTTTTTCGGGGTGATCCGCTCGTCGTTTCACCCCTTTGTTTCTAAGGAACTATAAACATGATGGTTCTCTACTCAGGCACAACCTGCCCCTTCTCGCAACGCTGCCGCCTCGTCCTGTTCGAAAAAGGCATGGACTTTGAAGTGCGCGATGTCGACCTGTTCAACAAGCCGGAGGATATTTCGACGATGAATCCGTACGGCCAGGTACCTATCCTGGTTGAACGTGAACTGATTTTGTACGAATCGAACATCATCAACGAATACATCGACGAGCGCTTCCCGCATCCGCAACTGATGCCGGCCGACCCGCTGATGCGCGCACGCGCGCGCCTGATGCTGTTCAATTTCGAGAAAGAACTGTTCGTCCATGTGCACGTGCTGGAAAGCGAACGCGCCAAGGCCAACGACAAGAGCCACGACAAGGCACGCGCGGAAATCCGCGACCGCCTGACCACGCTCGCGCCGCTGTTCCTGAAGAACAAGTACATGCTGGGCGACGAGTTCTCGATGCTCGACGTGGCGATCGCACCGCTGCTGTGGCGCCTCGACCACTACGGCATCGAACTGTCGAAGACCGCGGCGCCGCTGATGAAGTACGCCGAGCGCATCTTCTCGCGTCCTGCCTACATCGAAGCGCTGACGCCGTCCGAAAAGGTCATGCGCCGTTAATTGCAGCACCCGCTACACGCCAGCTCGCGACGCCTCGCCGCTAATCGCAGTACACTGGCGTGTAGCTTCAAGTATCCTTTCCCACACCAATGTCTGAAATCTCAACCAAGCCCTACATGCTGCGCGCCATCTACGAATGGTGCACCGATAGCGGCTTTACACCCTACCTCGCGGTCAAGGTCGACGCGGCCACCACCGTCCCGATGGAATACGTCAAGAAGGGCGAAATCGTGCTCAACATCAGCTATGGCGCGACCTCCGGCCTGAAGATGGACAACGAGGCGATCCAGTTTCGTGCGCGCTTTGGCGGGGTCTCGCGCGAGATCTATGTGCCGGTGCAGAACGTAACGGCGATCTACGCCAACGAAAACGGCCAGGGCATGGCGTTTGAAGTCGCGCCAACGGCTGCGGAGACCCGGACGCCGCCAGCGAGCGTCGCTGCGGCCGAGTCAGTGGCTGCGCCCGCGCAAGCCGGCCAGGGACTGTCAGCGGTGCCAAGCGCAGCGCCGGAAACCGCTGCAGCACAACTGTCGCAAAATCCCGACGACAACAATGAGCCGCCTAAAAAAGGCGGGCGCCCGACCCTCACGCGGATCAAATAGGCTATAATCTGCGCCGAGTAAAAGTTTCGCCGGCTTAGCTCATTTGGTAGAGCAGTTGATTTGTAATCATCAGGTGGCCAGTTCGAAACCGGCAGTCGGCACCAGAATTTCGCATTTAAAACAAAGGGTTACAGGCATGCGCTTGTAACCCTTTGTGCTATGAGTTCGAGTGAAATTTGCCATGTAACCCCTGTGTAACCCAACCAGCCTACACAGCGCAGCTCGTCTCTTGAACTAACCTGGAGCAGCATTGGCTTCGACAATTCAAACAGCATCGATCGACGTCGCCTCGTGGGTAGAAGATGAGATTTATTTTAACTACCCAGAAGGTGCACGCTCGAAGCTTGCGTTCTTCCCACCCGAGTCGGGTGCTCCTCCGTTCATCTTGCCGAAGCGTCGATATCTCTACAAGCGCTCAGACAAGAGATATCCTGATCAGTTTTGGGGAGAGATTGTCGCGTACCAGGTGGGCGGATTGCTTGGTGTAGACGTGCCGCCGGCATACGCCGCCCTGAACAGCAAAGACGGGGATTGTGCAGCATTAATCGAGTGGTTTTACGAGGACGAGAAAGCGCAGTTCATCCCCGGCGGACAATACATGCAACGCATGATGCCCGATTTTGATCGAAAGCGCGGTGCGCAGCATAATTTCCAGTCCGTACGCACATTAGGGCGCGCAATGACTCGCTATTTTCACGCGACCGCCACGTCTTGGGAGGAAGGCTGGGCGGATGCGTTCCTCTTCGATGCATTGATTGGCAACACTGACCGGCATCAAGACAACTGGGGATGTGTCATCGTTCGGCGCAAGAACGCGACTCCGCAACTGACACTTTCACCACTGTTCGACAACGGCACGAGTCTAGGTCATGAACGGTTTCCACATAGGCTTACAAATTGGACGGATGAGGACTACTTGCGCTACATAAGAAAGGGAACTCATCACATTCGTTGGCAGAAGGACGACATCAACAGTTGCGGGCACGTTGACCTTTTGAAAAAGATGATTCTTACCTTCCCACCCCTGGAGGATCGGCTTAGGCAAAAGATAGATGCCTTCGATGTAGATCAACTAGCTCCCATCCTGAACGGTCTAGTCGAATTAGAAATCCCCGTTCCTTTGACACAAGATCGAAAAAATCTGTATATTAAGCTTATCAAAGTAAGACACATGAACATTAGAGCTGCATTCGGATGAACCAAATTGAGCACATTGTCGAGCCTGAACGGCTACTGCTAGTCTGGCGTTCTCCCCAGAGTCCGCGTACTCGTCGCGTCGTCGCTGAAGTACGCCCGTCCACGGACGCATCCCAAGCAATCCTTCGATACCTGACCGACACTCCAGAGTACGAGTGCGCGAAAGGCGAAGGGTTCACCGGCTATCCGGCCTTCTCGCCAAATCAGCGTGAGCATCATTCCAATGTTCTCGAGTCATTTCTACGTCGGCTCCCGCCTAGAAAGCGCGACGACTTCACTGATTATCTGGAACGGCATCGACTGCCCACGACCGGTCGTTTGACCGATATGGCGCTCTTGGGGTACACCAACGCTAAACTTCCTAGCGATGGGTTTGAGATATATGCCGATCTCTCCAATGCGAGACCTCCATTCGAGGTAGTCATTGAAGTTGCGGGCTTTCGACATCAGAAGCTTGTGTCGGCCGAGGACATTTATATTGGCGATCCCATAACGCTAAAGGCAGAGCCTGATAACGTTCACGATAAGGATGCAATTGCCATCTTTTATGGTGGTTCAAGGATTGGCTATGTTGATCGCGCGCAGGCCAACGCCTTCCATGTATGGATGCGTAGGGGATACCTCATCAACGCGACTGTTGAACGCATTAACGGAAAGCCCGAGCGTCCTCTAGTGTATGTATACGTTACCGTTAGATAATCATTTAGAACTGGCCTCCTGATCGAGGCCGTTTTTTTAGCAATGTTTAGCGTCGTTTTCGGGAGCTAGGCAGCTACTTACCTGCCATACAGTAACTGCCTGATGCTATCCACCGGCCAGGCCAACCTACCGTTCACACGAGCAGGTCGAATTGGACCGCTCTCCGCAGAAGCCCACACCCGCATCGTTTGCGGTCGCCGTCCCAAATGGTACGCGGCGCAAGCCGTATCGACGTGCGTCCGGTCCTCCTGCGCGAGTGGAACGAATTTATCCTTGCACGGCGCGTTCCCACCCTTTGATTCCCCGGCCACCTGTCGCTGCTGTTCCATCGCCCACCTCTGCTAGAAAAGATGCAGCAATGGTGCCGAACTCTGCTCGTCCTGTCTGGCCGAAACTGTCGGTTTCCCAATAAATCGCAATTTTTCGCGATTTAAGCGTGAAATAATTCTCGCGTAGTCGGACAAGATGCGAACTGGCTCGCGTTCGCGCGATTCCACTTCAAGCCTCAACCTCTCGCTTTCCTTACGGAAGCAGCTACCTCCTTCACCTGGGCGGCTTCAAGTTCCAGCCGCTTCCGCGTGGACTTCAGCATTGGCTCCGATTGCGTCGGCAGGCGATTGGGGGCAGTTGTGACCACAGCGCGAAGCACACACACCGTGTTGTCATGCTTGCGGAGGTACGCTGGAATGCCCATCGCCGCCAGCGCGCGCATCTGTTCTGCGGCGCGCCGATAATGCGTCAATTCGTAAATCTCATCTGTGGTCAGGACGATACTGTCCATGGTACTCTCCGGCGTTCAACGGGACGGGTACGATATCAGGCTTCACATGTGCGGTGCCAATGCTCACGTCGATCCGTCCCTCGCGCGCGTGCGCGAGATGGTCTCGCCAGTCAAGCCGGCGCGCTTACCAACTGCTTGCTTAGTTGCCGTCGTCCTCGTCCTCCGGCAGAACGAAGATCGTGTCGGTGCCGTGGAGTATCAGGCGACCATCCGGCGTTGCCTGCAGCTCGCGGCCGTCCGTTGACCATGTACGGATGATCGCGTCACCCTGCTGCATGTCGACCCGCACAACCTGGCACCGCCAGCCATCGGCAGCATTGGTCAGCTCGTATCGTTTCACCTTCGCGCGATTGTGCATCTCTCCTCCATGGTCAAATCTGGGCAAATTTTCTCATGCTGGCCAGCAGCAGCTGAGCGCAAGCCGCACGCGGTGCCGCTGACCGAACGGCGCCGCACCGGCTGATCGCTAAGGCTGAACGCGGGACTGTCCTGGGTGGCCAGATACGAACCGCGTCGTGATCGCCTGCAGCTGCTGGAGATTTGCCTCGATGTCCTCCATTCGCGCGGCCGGACTGTAGACCCAAAGTGTGAAGCCGGGGTCGTCATGCCCGACGTCCATCTGTACTCGGGGCGCGCGTGGTGCCTCATCTGCGGTAAGGTTACGCGCCGCCGCGTCCTCGATAGCGGCCACTAGTTGCGGACGGAGCCCTGCGAAGAGGTCGTGCACGCTGAGACCGCTCGGAATGAAGTGGTCGATCTCGCAGCAAACAACGGATCGACCCCGGACGCGGAGAACGCTCGTGCGGCATGCGATGCTTTGGTCCGATGTCCTCATGCTGACCTCCTGGCCACAGCCGGCGGCAAGGCGACAATAAGCGTCAGCACCTGGGCGCTGTTACCCCACCGATAGTTCCTGATGCGGGTCTCGTCCAGGTCGAGCTTCATGCGTCGCGCAGTGGCGCGCGCGAGAATGGCGCCGTCGATGAAATGGTCATGGACCTCGGCGGCCGCCTTGCGGTCAAGCGCTCGTACAGCGTCCTGATGGGACTCCCACCAGCTCCGCAGCCAAAGCATGGTGGTGCAGAGGTGGGCGACTTCGTCGGGCGATACCGCTGGCTCAGCGCCATGGCCGCCGACAACTTGCCAAACCGCCGGCGTCGCATGGGTTGGTGGTTCTTGAATGACCAGGTCACGCCGATGACCGCAGCGCGCGGCGACATGCTGGAGAACGTTGTAGTTTTGGGAATTGTGATTTGGGTTGTTACTAGGCACGGTGGCCTCCGTATGCAGTTGGTGAACTGCCAGCTCCGTCGCCAAACGGGGAGGGCAGCAAATGGCGGGGTTGGCGAACCGGTGCATACGGAAACCGGCATACCCGGAGGTATCCCCACCACTGCCGCCCATAGGAGGTACAGCGGTGTACGGACAAAAAAAAGCCGCCAAGAGGCGGGTGTCCGCCGCATACATTCGAGTCGCCAAACCCGGTCGCTTCTTTTTTCGCGACATTGCAGAATAGTCCGGACCATGGATCGTCGTCAAGCTGATTCGTCAATCGTCGCGGAATGGCGCGTGAGGTGATAGGCCGCTCATCGATTGCTCGGCGCGCGGTTGGCGAGCTGCCCGTATCGCAGATTTACTTGAGGATGACGATGACAGAATTTACCTGTCCGCAACCGTTGACTCGATCGGCCCAAGCCCGAATTGCTGCAACACCGGGTGCCGCCCGCTTTCCGAGGCGAAGATCCCGACGACTTTCGCGCATGACCAGTAAATCGCGAGGCGACTAGATTAAATTTATACCAGCGTCATTCTGCCCAGGTCGAATGTTTCGTATGCCGTCTGGACCATTCGAAGGATCGACTCGCTTGCATTTTTGGATGCCGAGTTTCCTATGAGCGACGGATCAGCTATGACACGTGTAGCAAGATCATCGGACAGCGAAATCAAATCGAGGAATCGAAGCAGACCATCGGCCATATTTGCCGAGCCAAGCTCGTATGCTGGTACCGTCAAAATAGTATTTCGCATTTCCAGCAATCTAGCAGCGGATTTTTCCAGCTCAATTTTTTTAGCAGCAAGAAGTGCTGCGGTGAGTGGGGCCGCTTGAACCACCAGGTCGTGGGTGTGCATGAACTGCAGCTTGGCCCGAATAAGGATCACATTGACGACAGCAGCGCGCCGAAGAATCACAAGCTTCTCAGCATCGTAAATCAACTCCCTCGCATGTTTGTTCTGCCGGCTCATCACGAAGATGGCGACTCCCAGCGCCGTAATGGACCCGACAGCTTGCACCCAGTTCGACCAGTCAGACTTGCTGAGGTCGAAGTCTCGGCCGATTGCGATGGCGGTTGCGAGGGCCGTCATCGCAAGAAGTGGATACCGCACGACGCGCGTTTTGAAGTGATTCAGTCGAATTGTCATAAGGAAATATTAACATGGGCAAGAACGGCGCGATCGAATGAACCGAACTAATGCCCGGGGGGGATTGGCGAAATCACGCAGAGCAAGGGCCGATCGATAAGCTGCGTGACCTGATGGCTATGGGGCGCCGGCGACGTGGCGCTGGGGCCCACATAGCCTTACCTACCACCGCACCCACGAAAGGAATAACGATGAGCACCGAATACACACTCCCGGAGACCGGCTTTGTACGGCAGAAGCAACTGATCCCGTCGATCATTCCGTTTTCGCGCACGACTCTTTGGCGGATGGTCAAGGACGGGACTTTCCCGACGCCGGTGAAGTTGACGACCAACGTTACTGCTTGGCGGGTCGAGGACGTGCGCGAGTGGATGGCTAAACACGGGTCTCGCTTCATTCCGCTGGTATCGGCAACAGGTGCAGACCATGTCCCGCGTGGTCGAACGAGCGGCGCGAGTACGGCCAGCGTGCACCACGAATCGCGACACCATTCTGATGTGCCTGTTCAGCCCCGCGCTGCTGTAGTCAACAGGAGTTGGGAGGCCAAACTGGTACGGGAGGCTGAAGCATGGCGACATTCGGAAGCGGTCCGGGCATACGCCGCGCACGTCTTGAGGGTCATGATCACCGACGGCAGGCCGCCCAGCACCGCGGTGCTGGGATGGTTGAAGGCGGCAATAGACTGCGCTGACCGAAAGGACCCGACGAAAGCGCGTTTGGCCGATCTCGACCGCGAACGCGGATCGATGTAGACCGATGCAGTCGTGCAGGATGGCGGCAAATACCGTTGATTTAATTTAGTAGTTTTTCAATCGCCGTGCGATGAGACGTCGGCCGGCATCATGTCTCGACGGTGAGGTCTCGAATGGCGTCCGCCAGGGCAAAAAAAGCCCGCAAAAAGGTGCAGGCTGATGTTGGTTATATAATCACAATTCAACATTGTGTCAGGGGCCTGCCGACTTCGTATCCCCATCTACCTTGACCCAATCGGCGATCACGACAAGGAAAACGAATGACCGACGACCAAATGTACAGGCTGGCCATCAACATTGCCGCGGTCAGCGTCGGCGGTCTACTCGCCCAAACCCTTAAGGGCAAGCTGCGAGAGGCCAGGGATAAGCATGGGTGTGGCCTTCCTGAGCGCATTGGCCGCTGGCTTGGCCGCTGCTGGGCGCGAACTCGCCGCAGCCAGTAAAAGGCGCTGCATAGGCGAGGAGTAAAGCGCGGCGCCTCCCAGCGCGCCGGCCAGCAACGACGGTTCCAGCAGCGCCGCACCGCCGCCAGCAACCGCGCCCAGCGCCAGACGCCCCGGCGTCCCACTGTCCGGCACCTTGTTCCCCAAGATCGATTTCCCGGCGTCACCCAAGTCCTGTCCCAGCGCCGACCCGCGTGCGAACGCCCCCTTGTCCTTCGACCGATCCAGCGC
>CXWL01003496.1_pt1 | contig 15338 bp, 14 predicted proteins | sample 590931 | NCBI WGS metagenome assembly CXWL01 (sample SAMEA3498368, study PRJEB10139) | groundwater metagenome | biome: water well; material: biofilm material | place: Germany | collected 2015-04-27 | reverse complement strand
GGATATAGACCGACTCAACATTTGGTAGCGCACCGAAGCCTTTTACGAAGAGAATATTGGTGATCCAGCACACCGCTAGAGCCAGCAGGGTGGAGAAAGCGAGGTTCGCTGGGTTGTGAGGGAGGATAGAGAAGAATCCAAAAAAAGCAGCGACGACGAGGAGCGTGATGAGATAGTACAGCATAAGGCGGTACATGGTGATTTTATTTAAAAAATCGTCGATGAATTTCATTTAGTTTTTTGCAAGTGCGAGTGCTGCAGAGAGTGATTTCACAAATGCCTGACTCGTGAAGGTTGCGCCTGAGACTCCATCCACTTTTGCACTCTGAGCTTGGATTGCCTCTTGGGTAAGGAGCGGCATCGCTTGACCGTTGATGTACCGCGAATTATCGCGTTCGTCCGGGTACTGGAGGAATTGTACATCAGAAAGTTGACCGTTCTTCACGATTGCTTGCACCTGTACGGTACCGTAGTAAGCGTCGGCTGCGTTTCCAATGTACGAGCCGTCGATATACTTGCCTGCTGGTTTCTGTGGTATCGATACTGGCACCGAGATTGGTGTGAGAGTTGCTGTCGGTCGCGTCGATTGTGATAGAGGCGGTGCTTGCTTTATCTGAGCAAGTGTCTTGAGAAGTGCCTCATTTGCTGCTTTGTAGGATTGGCCTGGCGTGGTAGACAGTATTGTTGTGGCGGCTACCGAGACGCTTATCTGTTGCCAAAGAACATAGATTATAGAAACGGCAATAAAGCCGCCAGAAAGCGCGATCTTCTTGCAAGCAGAAGTAGATGGATTGGAGCGAAACATTCTTAGGACTTCAGTGTATCATTCTCTAACTACCAGTTAAAAGAATCACTATGGCAGCATTTCATTATTTCAAACAGAATCTACAGAAAGCAGCACAGCTTATTGGTCTCACGGATGCAGAACTTACAGCAGTAGAAAAGTCAGATCGGATTCTTCGCGCCGAGCTTTCTATTCCGCTTGACACTGGCGGAATGGCGACCTTCCAAGCGTATCGCGTCCAGTTTAACAACGCTCGCGGTCCCTATAAGGGTGGTATACGTTTTCATCCGGGTGCCGATGAAGATGAAGTATCGGCGCTTGCGGCTATGATGGCAATAAAGTGTGCCGTGGTCGGCATCCCGTTCGGAGGTGCGAAAGGCGGTGTCGCGGTTGACCCGAAGAAATTGTCCGAGAAAGAAATTTCCGCACTTTCCCGCGAGTATGTACGTGCATTTGCTAAACACCTTGGTCCCGACATCGACATTCCTGCGCCAGACGTGTATACGACACCAAGAATCATGGCAGACATGCTTGATGAATATGAAAAACTCATGGGTAAGAGCTTACCGGCGATGATTACCGGGAAGCCACTTTCAATTGGAGGCAGTCTCGGGCGTGATACGGCGACTGCCGACGGCGCAATCGCGGTGCTCAAGGCGTTTCTTGAAGATCGATCGCTTGATGCGACGCGTCTTACTGCCGCGGTGCAGGGAGCAGGGAACGCCGGGGCACAGGCGGCACGACTCCTCGAGACACTCGGTACCCGTGTTATTGCTCTTGCTGACTCGAAGGGTACGCTTCTTCAAAAAGACGGACTCGATGTCGCTGCCGTACTCGCGCGCAAAGAGATTTCTGGTTCGGTACTTGATGCAGTCAGTGGCAGTGCACATACTGCCACAGTAGCTGCAGTATTTTCTTCTTCATCTGACGTTTTCGTCCCTGCAGCGCTTGAAGAACAGATCACGAAAGAGAATGTCGCGAGTATAAAGTCTGGCATCATTCTTGAAATAGCAAATGGTCCGGTGACGCCCGAGGCAGACGATTACCTTAAAGCACGGGGCGTCGTCGTTATTCCTGATGTGCTCGCGAATGCGGGCGGCGTCACCGTCTCCTATTTTGAATGGATACAGAACCGTACTGGTGAGCGCTGGAATCGTACTCGGATCGAGAGCGCGCTTACGGAGACGATGCGAAGCGCGTATCGCGAGGTCGCCGACTTCGCAAACGAGCGCGGCGTGACCCTTCGCGAGGCTGCATATGCACTCGCGCTCACGCGGATAGTCGCCGCGATGCGTGATCGTGGGCTAATCTAGTTTAGAGAAACGACATTCGTTGGTGTCCCGGCCTCGAACTTCTGGATATTTTCGAGCGTCGCGCTGAGGATACGTTCGACGGCTTCTTTCGTATTGAAGGCAAGGTGCGGTGTTACGATGACTCGCGGGTGCTCGATGAGATAGTGGTTTTCAAGTGTAATTTTGAGCGCCGCTTCGTTTGGGTGGGGTGCTCTCAGAAGCGCCATTTCGTCGGCGAGATCTCCCTCCTCCTCAAGCACGTCGAGTCCAGCGCCAGCAAGGGTGCCGTTCTCAAGTGCTGTGATGAGCGCCTCAGTCTCGACGACCGCGCCGCGCGCGGTGTTGATGAGATACGCGCCTCTTTTTATTGTACCGATATTTTCGGTATTGATGAGATGGTGGGTATGAACGTTATAGGGCACATGGAGGGTGATGATATCAGACTGTGCGAGAAGTTCAGGGAGAGGGGCATAGGTAAAACCAAGCGCATGAGAGAGATCTTGATTCGGATATGCATCGAAACAGACGACTTTCATGCTGAATCCTTGTGCCATGCGGATCATATGAGCACCAATGTGGCCGGTACCAATGACACCGATTGTTTTCCCGGAAAGATCGAAGCCGCGGAGCCCTGCGGGCGAGAATGCGCCGCTTCGAACACGTCCCTCGGCCTCGGGGATGCGGCGCGAGAGTGAGAGGAGAAGTGCAAATGCAAACTCTGCGACAGTATTTTCGCCATAGAAGGGGACGTTTACTACCGTGATGCCACGTGCTTTTGCCGCCGCAAGATCGACATGATCAAAACCGGTTGAGCGCGTCGCAATAAGCTTCACATTCGGGAACCGACTCATTTCGGCCTCACCTATTTTGGATTCCATAAAGGTACAAAGCACGGTTGCTTCCGGATCAGTCAGATCAGTATACGCAGAAAAGGGTCCGTCGTGGAAAATAATCTCATCGGTTGGCAGTTTCGCACGTACATATTCCTCTTCCCAGTCCTCACCCGAAAAGTAATGGATTTTCATAGTTGTATTTTACACGTCTCTGGCTTCTTGCTCAAACTTCTCAACATAAAAAAACCCCGCCGAAGCGGGGTTGAGTCAGGGGTGCATACTTCAATGCGTGTGCATCTGGTCTTGATAGTCGAGATACGTCTCGACTCGTTGCTTCTCACCTGATTTCGGACGCTTCAGGATCTTCCGATGGTATTCGTCGTAGCACGCTTGGTGCACATACCGTGGATTGTCGCCATTCGACTGAATAGGCACTGAGGCGCCGCATTGTCCGCAGTGTTCACAGAACATGTCTCTCTCCTCAAATAAAAAAGAGTAAGAACAAGACCGTTAGTCCGAGTGATCGAGAGCATCGTCACTCAGACTAGATATAGGATACCGTTTTCTTTTGTGTGCAGAGGAGTTATGCACTACAGAGTGCAATTACATTGTTTCCGCCTCGTGCTCTATGGCGAGAAGCCGTTCATATTTCTCGAGTCGTTCCTTCTGACCGAGGCCGCCGGCCTTGATGCCGTACGCACCAGTGCCGTAAGCGAAGTCAGCGATAAAAGTGTCATCGGTCTCGCCCGAGCGATGTGAGGCGACCGTCTGCCAACCGGCAGCATAGGTTGCTTGCGCGGCAGCAATAGCCTCTTGCACCGTGCCGATCTGATTCGGTTTGATGAGCACTGCATTTATCTCCCTGCGGCGCACCGCTTCCTGTATACGTTTCGGATTGGTGACGGTGAGGTCGTCGCCGACAATAAGGATCTTTTCTCCTAGTAATGCGGTCAACTTTGCGAAGTCATCAGATGCCTCCTCGTCGAAAGGGTCTTCGATGCTGTGAATAGGGAAGTGTGCGACAAGATCGGTATAGATGCGAGAAAGTTCTTCGGCAGAAAAAGCATTTGCAAGGAGGTGGTACTTGTTCTCAGTAAATATTTCGCTCGCGGCCGCGTCGATTGCGATCGACGTACCGGGGAATTTTGCGACGATACTTTTGAGTATTTCAAATGGCTCAAACAGTGTGCCGAGCGTCGGCGCGTAACCGCCTTCATCGCCCATCGGCACGCTTGACCCAAGTCGTTGTCCTAATTCTGCAAATGCTTCGCGTGCGATCGGGAGTGCTGTGCTTGTCGCACCCTCGACAACAAGAATATATTCTTGGAAAGGGAGTCGGAAATCGGCGTGGACACCGCCGTTCATCACATTTACATAGAGTCGCGGCGCTGCAGGACTTGTTCCAGCACGTTCGGTAATTGCCTTCCAGAGCGGCAACCCTTCAGCTTGTGCGAAGAGTCGCTGTGCTGCGATAGAGACCGAGAGAATCGTATTTGCACCGAGACGCGACTTATCGATCGTGCCATCGAGCTCGATAAGGAGCGAGTCGATTTCGTCAGGTGTAGCAAAATCGTGTCCGATAAGCGCACGTGCGATTTCTTCGTTCACATTTGTGATAGCAGTTGTGACACCCCCGTCCGCATCGCGCAATTCGAGCGCTTCGTGACTCCCGGTGCTTTTCCCTGAAGGCACTGATGCTTGTGCTGAAATAGTCCTTGAAGTGAGCGTTGTTTCTAGGGTCGCGCGTCCGCGCGTGTCGGTGATAGGACGAGCAAGAACAGTGTCGATGTGCATATTAGCGGGAGAGTTTCTCTTCTATCTCTGCGACATGCTCGACGGTCTTCACGACTGAGTCAGGATTGAGCGACATGCTTTCGATACCTTCTCGCACGAGGAACTCGGCGAAGTCGGGGAGATCAGAGGGACCTTGGCCGCAGATGCCGATGTATTTCCCGCGGGCGGTGCACTTCCGGATTATCATGCTGATAAGTGCACGTACTGCTTCATCGTTTTCGTTTGCGATATGTGTCACGATACCCGAGTCACGGTCGAGACCGAGCGTGAGCTGTGTAAGGTCGTTACTCCCTATAGACATGCCGTCAAAGAGATCGAGGAATTCTTCAGCGAGAAGCACGTTGCTCGGTATCTCACACATCATATAGACCGGTGTCGTCTTCTCGCCACCTTTTGCAACTGACTTCGCGACAAGACCGTGTTCTGCCATGATACTGAGCACCTGCTCCGCTTCATGCACGGTCCGACAGAAGGGGATCATCGGGATAACATTATCGAGCCCCATAGTATCGCGTACCTTCAAGAGCGCGCGACACTCGAGGGTAAAGGCTTCTTTAAATTTCGGATCGTAGTAGCGGGAAGCACCGCGCCAGCCGATCATCGGATTCTCTTCTTTCGGCTCATAGTCGGCACCACCGAGAAGTGTTGCATATTCGTTGGTCTTGAAGTCAGAGAAGCGTACGATAACTTTTCGTGGAGCAAATGCCGCACCAATCCGCGCGATGCCGTAGGCGAGATTGTCGACATAGTATTCGACTGGATCGCTCCAGCCGCCAGTTTTCATTTTGATAGCTGCCCGCAGTTTCGGCGTAAGCTTTTTGTAATTCAAGATAGCAAGAGGGTGTATCCCGATGTCTGACGCGATGATAAATTCTTCGCGTGCGAGCCCGACGCCATCGACCGGGAGAAAGGAATTCAGAAAGGCAATGCCCGGTGAAGCGATGTTCACCATGATCTTCGTTTTTGTCTGTGGCAGCGCCCCAAGCGAATGTTCGTTCACCGTGATAGTCGCTTTACCCGCTGTGATCTCGCCGACGCTGCCGGAGGCATCTGCGGTGATAAGTGCACCAGTCTTCAAAACTTTTGTCGCCGTACCGGTACCGACGATAGCGGGGAGACCGAGCTCACGCGAGACGATCGCGGCATGACTCGTGCGACCGCCTTTGTCGGTCACAATGGCGCTCGCCATCTTCATGATCGGTTCCCAGTCCGGATCGGTCATTGTGGTCACGAGGATCTCGCCCTGTTTAAATTCTCTGATCTGCTTTGGGTTTAAAATCAAGTGTGCTTTCCCCGAAGCAGCCTTCGAGCCGACGGAGATGCCGCTTACGAGCACTTTCCCTTGGTCAGCGACCTTATACTCGATAAGCTTCGTGTAGTCGCGTTCGGCCTGCACGGTCTCAGGACGTGCCTGCACGAGGAAGAGTTCGCCGGTAATGCCGTCCTTCGCCCACTCCATGTCCATCGGCGTCCACTTCTTCGCACGTTCGGTATAATGCTTCTCAACGATTGCGCCCCAGGAGGCCATCGTTAGGATCTCAGCGTCGGTGAGGACAAATCGCTTCGCGTCTGCCTCGGGTGTTGTAACGACCTTCGTCTGCACTATCCCACTTCGACAAGTATCGTAGATCATCTTCTTCAAGTTTGTACCGAGTTTCTTCAAGATAATCGGGGAGGTCACTTTGCCGATGCGCGACTTCGAGACGAGGTATTCGTCCGGCGTGACGTGGCCTTGGACGATCATTTCCCCGAGACCGTAGGTTGCATTCACGACAACGACATCACGGAAGCCACTCTCCGTGTCGACGGTGAACATGACACCCGAAGCACCTTTGTCTGAGCGGACCATCTTCTGCACCCCGACCGAGAGAGCGACTTTCATGTGATCGAACCCTTTATCAGCGCGATAGGAGATCGCGCGATCAGTGAAGAGGGAGGCCATCGTCCATATCGATGCGCGCACGACATCCTTTGCGCCACGGATATTGAGATAGGTCTCCTGCTCACCGGCAAAGGAGGCGCCGGGCAGGTCCTCGGCGGTCGCCGAAGAACGCACCGCGACGTCGGTATTCTTGCCATATTGCTTCTCCATTTGTGCATACGCAGTGACAATTGCTTCGACAAGTTCTCGTGGCAGCGGCGTCGACCGCATTTTCTCGCGCACGAGCTTCCCGCACCGCGAGAGCTCTTTCAGGTTCCTCGTATTCAACCCTGTAAGGGTTTTTTCTATAAAAAAATCAAGTCCGGTTTCCTTCAGGTAGTGATAATACGCGGCTGAAGTCACTGCGAAGCCATGCGGGATACGCACCCCTTGCGGCTCGACATCGCGAATAAGCTCACCCAAGGACGCATTCTTACCGCCGACCTGCGCAACGTTGTCCATGTTTATGTCTTTGAACCAGAGAATAAAAGGGTCGTTCATAATTAGTTTTTTATTGCGATAATAAGGTCAGACACGTTCGATCCAGTATACCCTGTCATGAGCGCATCACCGGTCGCACTGAAAAAATCATACGAGCGATGAGCTTCGAGATATTCTGAAATTGAGAGATTATGAAGACGTGCATGCTCACGTGTCTCGGCGTCGCCAAGTGCACCTGCAATGTCGGTGTTGTCATGACCATCGGAGGCAAAGGGTAGGAGTAATTCGTCATCACGAATATCTTCGAGCACGCTGAGCGCCATCTCTTGATTTCTGCCACCAGCTCCGTGAGATTCACCGAGGGTCACGGTGGTCTCGCCGGCATAGAAAAGAACCGTTTTTGCCGGCATAGTATGGAGTGTCTCAAGGATAGTGTGTCCAACGTCGCGTGCCTCGCCACGTATATGGTCATCTACAATCGTCGTGGCGTAGCCGCGGCGTACAGCTTCTTCCTGCATTGCGGAGAGTGCATCTTGATTCGTGAGGAAGAGGAGGTTGGTCACGCGGTCGAAGTACTTCTGTTCCTTCGGTGTCTCGATGCAGTATGTGTTTCCTATAGAGACAAGATTGTAACGTGCGAGAATCGCTTCGGCATCGGCGACAGTCGAGTAGTCGAGAATAGTCGGACCCGAGGAGATGTGTTCAATGTCATTTCCCGGTACATCAGAGACGATGAGAGAAAGAACTTCAGCAGGATACGCCGCCTTCGCGAGCCCACCGCCACGAGCGAGCGAAATATGTTTCCGTACCATATTGATCTCTTGGATTGTCGCACCTTGTGCCGTGAGTCCGCTCCAGAGCATGCTCTCATCGGCGCAGGTCATGGGTGCCTGAGGGAGACATAGGAGTGTCGAGCCACCACCCGAGATGAAGAATATGACAAGATCTTGTTCAGTGCGTCCAGATAGGAAAGCGATGATACGTTTCGTCGCACGTTCATTTGCCTCACTTGGGAGTGGGTGTGTGCCGACATACGTCTCTATTTTTTTCAGAGATATTCCCTCAAACGGAGAGACATCAAGGGCGATGCCACTGGTGAGCCGATCGCCAAAAATATCTTCGATTGCATAAGAAGCAGATAGAGCGCACTTGCCGATACCGACAAAGAATACTTGTCGCCCTTTGAGGGCATAACGGGCATCATTGAAATAGAGAGTGTCGTTTTCTATCTTCAGTTTTCGAGCGAGTGCGGCGCTGGTGTTAATAGCCTCGTAGCCGACTTCAGCGAGTGCAAGCGCGTCGCGGCGGAGGGCGTTCGTCACGAGGAGATCGAAATTGTGAATCACTCGTTGCTTCATGTGTATAACTATACTCGATGCCTATGCTTGCAGGGATTCGCCCGGCGCAATTACCCAATCTTGCACGATAGTTTTGAATTCTGATGAACGATCTTCGAAACCGACCTGGATCAAGTGCCCGATAGGGCGATACTCAGGTGTGAACTCGTAATGACAGCGCACTTCGCCATCTCTAAATATGCGTAGGTGGTATTGATACTTGAAGCCGACCGTACGTCGGAGACTTACGACCTCGTCGGTGTCCTTCCATGCGATAAAGTGATTCCCAAAACCCTGTTCGACGAGAAATGACACGAATTCTCGCAATGAGCGTGCAGGGTCGAGTATGCCAAGTAGAAAGTCCTGTCGCCCCTCATGTGTAATGATACCGAGCGCCGTTGATAGGTCGCGCAGGAATGGATGAAGGGGTGTATACACTCTCCAGAAGAGGTACTTCAACCGGTCATGTGGCGCAGAGGGGTACGCCATCCGCGAGTGCGGTACATCTTTGATCCACTGTTCTCGCGGTGCACGCATGTAACACTAAGAAGTCGTTTTCCGACAGGATTCGCGCCACTGATTACAAAATGGTCGCACGAAACGGTCGAGACCCCAATGACCGGCGACACGGTGGGCAGTCATGAGACCGAGTGCGAGTACAAGCATTATTGGGTTTGTGCTTACTGCCCCAGCAAGTAAGAAATTAAGATTCATAAAGAATCCAAAGAATGCGGCGGTAGTGGTACAGAGTCCGACGATGAGACCGAGTCCGACCGCTATCTCGCCGAGCGTGATGGCATTTGACCAGATAACGGCGTGAGGGAGCACCGTGCTCTGGAGGAATGAGGCATACCACATCTGCACATCAGGGTGGCAAGCCGCGGCGGCAATATGCGGAGCACATACGGTCTTCGCAACAGCTCCGTTAACGAACCCTTGAAGCGCCGCACCAGCACCACTCCCGAACCATACGGGGTTCATCATCTTCTCGTAGCCGGCCATAAACCACTCATATCCGAGATATAGGCGGACAATGAGCCAAAACGGGGCACTCATGGTGTTAAGGGTAAAGAAGTGGATTAATCGAGATCGTGTTGTGATGGTGTCGTTCATATCTACATTGTAAACCAGTCGAGCCGGAATAAAAGCCCCGTTTGTGGAGTACTATACCTATATATGAAAGAGACCCGCCTCGTTATGGGCATGCCTATCGAGATAGAGATTGCAGGATCAGAGGTTAAAGATACGCTGGAAGCAGCTTTTATGTACTTAGTCGCTGTCGAGGAACAATTTTCTGTCTATAAAGAGACGAGTGAGATCTCGCGTATCAATCGCGGCGAGCTGTCGCTCGCCGCGGCAAGCTCTGACATGCGTGAAGTTTTTGCGATTGCCGAGAGGACGAGAGATGAGACACAAGGTTATTTCGATATTCGGAAGCCGGATGGGAGCATCGACCCTTCGGGCATCGTGAAAGGCTGGGCGATTAAAAACGTCGCCGCGCTCATATACAATTGGATATCGCCCTTGGCGGGAAACTTAGCGGCGAAACCCCTAAGCAACTTGGGGGTTTCGCCGCTAAGTGTATCGAGATATGAAAACTATTTTGTGAATGCAGGCGGTGACATCGCGATGAACGGGAAGAATGTAGAAGGCAAAGAGTGGAGTGTCGGTATCAGAAACCCGTTTAACATTCACGAGATTATTAAAGTGGTGTATCCACGTGGGAAAGGTATCGCGACCTCAGGCTCCTATATTCGCGGTGACCATATTTATAATCCGCATATGCCCAGAGAAAAGTTGAGAGAAGTAGTGAGTATCACCGTCATCGGTCCCGACGTGCTTGAGGCCGATCGCTTCGCAACGGCAGCGTTCGCGATGGGGAAGAAGGGTATCGAATTCATCGAACAGCTCAAGGGCTTCGAGGGCTATGCTATTGACGCCACCGGCATCGCGACCATGACGAGCGGTTTTGGTGCGTATACTGTTTTATAAGTAGTACAATTGTCAGATGAAGACCGAATTTGAAGCTACGTTTCTGAACGTCCAGAAAGATGCGGTTCGGGAGAAGTTGAAAAGCGTTGGAGCAAGATTGGTGCGATCAGAGTACAAACAAAGACGCGTGAATTTCGATCTACAAAGCTTCGGTAGGGGTTTTTGGGAATGGGCACGAGTTCGAGACGAGGGAGACAAGATTACGATGGCGTACAAGAATATCCCGCCGGACTCGACAATTGACCAACAGAAGGAGATTGAATTTGATATTTCTGATATGGACGCGGGCATCGAATTTCTTAACGCGCTCGGTGCCCGCGTGACAAACTATTCTGAGACGCTGCGAGAACGTTGGGAGCTTGATGGAGTTGAGATAGATATTGATACCTGGCCGCATCTGGAGCCGTATGTAGAAATTGAGGCGGATAGCGAAGAAAAAGTTAAGGTCGTAGCAAAAACGCTCGGATATGCATGGAGCGATGCGAAATTCTGCGGCGCAGGGAAGATATACGAAATGAAGTATGGGATTCATCCGGACAAATTGTCGAAAGATAAGGTCGTACGACTCACTTTTGAAGATTCAAATCCTTTTGTTTGAAATATGGAGATCAAAGCTACATACTGCATATATGACAGACACGAACGAACTTGATCAAGAAAAGAGCACTCCTGTATCTTTGCGCGAAGGCATGCGGGGTATCTTGCGGCATGCGTGGCCGTATCGCAGGCAATTAGTTGTACTCGCATTTCTTGGTCTCATTTCTGCCGCTGCCAACGGAGCGGTGCCGTATGTAACTGGACGCTTCTTTGATGCACTCATTGCACTCTCGCAAGGCAAGTCCGACGGGGGCTCATTTCCATTTTGGGCAACGATGCTTGCACTCTGGGCCGGTATTCAAATCATAGCCAACGGTATCGACTGGGTGATGGATCGTTCGCGACGCAAGATCGATACCTACATGCATCTCTCTATCCAGTCTGAAGGGTTCGTTCATCTCCTCAGACTCCCACTCGCGTATCATGCAAACGAACACATCAATGCCGTGTTATCGAAAATAAGCATGGCAGGGTGGCGTATTTCTGCCATTATGCAGAATGTAATTCAGATTGCACCGCAGCTCCTTTCTGTTGTTATCGGTATCGCACTCGCCGCGACGATTAGTGTACCTATGGCTGGCGTTCTTGCGACCGGAGTTTTTATCTACATTGTTCTCCTTCTTTTCATATTGCGACCGGTCGCAGCCATTGATCACCAAGCACATACGTCATGGAATGAATATTGGGAAAATGCCGCATCCGCGACACAGCAAATAACTTCAGTGAAGCAAGCGGGAACCGAGGAACATGAAATTGCAAAAGTACGAAGCAATCTCGCCGACAAAACCGCTTCGCTTTGGTACTCGCTTGAAAAAATTTGGAGCAACGTAGGATTCTTCCAGCGTGCCATCGTGTTCCTCACTCAGCTGACCGTGTTCGTCGCTTCTGTGAGTGCTGTTGCGAATGGATCGATGACCGTTGGCGATCTTATTGCTCTGAACGGTTACGCGCTTCTATTCTTCGGACCTTTTGTTGCGCTTGGCAATAGTTGGCAAACTATTCAAAATGGTCTCACTGCCTCCGGACAACTCGAGAGAGTTTTTGAAGAAAAAGAAGAAGAATATCACCCCACTGATGTGACGGAACCGACTGAGTGCTCAGGAAGAGTCGCGTTCGATCAAGTGTCATTTAATTATGGAGAGAATAAGCTCGACGTTCTCTCGGGCGTATCGTTTACGGCGAACCCGGGCGATGTAGTCGCTTTTGTTGGCGAGTCAGGTGGTGGAAAGAGTACGGTCGTTTCACTCATATCAGGATATTACTTCCCGAGTGCAGGGAGAGTGTCGGTCGATGGTGTTGCTACCCAGCAGTGGGATCTTACAGATTTGCGCAAACGCATCGCCGTCGTCCCGCAAGAAATAGCTCTCTTTAATGACACTATTCGCAACAATATTTGCTACGGGTCATTTGATGCCTCAGAGGAACAAGTTATACATGCCGCACATGAAGCGCACATCGATGACTATATTGCGACTCTCCCAAATGGGTATCAAACGCTTGTCGGTGAGCGCGGTATTAAACTCTCGGTAGGACAGAAACAGCGGATCGCGATTGCGCGCGCGATCTTGCGTGACCCCGAGATTCTTATTCTTGACGAACCAACTTCAGCACTTGATCCAGAGACTGAACAGACTGTCACGATTGCACTTGAGAAACTTATGCGTGGTCGCACGACCTTTATCATCGCGCATCGGCTCTCAACCGTGCGCAAGGCAGGGAAGATACTTGTGCTGAAGGAGGGGAGAATTGCCGAGAGTGGTACGCACGACGAACTCATGAGTATCGAGCACGGCACCTATCGCCACCTCTACGAACTCCATATCGGTTTGCGTGAGTAGGATTTAAGTGCCTTTCTTTTTTGTACGCACTCTGTCTGAAAATATTTTCACTTCTTCATCGGTCATAAGAGACACTGAGAGATCCTGGGCTACTTTTTCGATGCGTGCATCGGCAGTTTCTTTTTCAGATAGATCGAAGACCATTATTTCGAATTCGACATGATAGCCCCAATCCTCACTCCATTTAAGAGCGATCTCGACCCCTAGATATTCATAGTTCGTGCGTTTCTGAGTCCCACTTATTACTTGGTCGGGAGCGCTGATACTGTCGCAGATATTCTTCATCGTCTCAAATGATTCCTCGGGGAAGGGGATCTCAAATTCTTGAAATGACGAACCGGCGCCAAGCGCATTCAGTTTCAATGAGAGTTTCGCCGTACCTTTTGAAATATTCCGCACGACCTTCAAGAGCTTGTCAGGGAAAATGTAATAGGAGACTTCCTTATCATCAGAACCAAGTAGAGTCGCTTCATGCGTCAATTTTTCAGCAAGTTCGTTATACTGTTCCTCGCTCAGCACTGCTCTGTGTTCAATTTCGTACATAGTCGTTTAAGTCATTATCTACCGGAATCTACCGGATTTTCCTACAGGCAACAGCATTGACTCTATTAGCGTCAGTTCCCGATCTTTCAACTACTTCAAATCCATATTGGTTAAGAATCTTGACCATTTGATTGTAACTTACATAAGCTTTCTCACGACGGTACCTGATTTCCGATGCGTTGAAATGTGTAATGAAATCAAATACAAAAAGTCCTTCCTTCTTTAAAACCCGCCCATGTTCTTGGATAAACAGGTTCATGTATTTCTTTCCCACATGGGATATCAATACTCCACGGGTGCAAACTACATCAAAATGATTGTCGATGTAAGGAAGATCGAGACTATTAGCAAGTACATATTGAACGGCCTTAGAATCCTTATGAGCAAAACGAAGCATTTCTGAAGAAATATCGACACCAAAGACTCGGTACCCCTTCTCTTTTAAAAGATAGGCAATGATGCCAGTTCCACACCCTGAATCAAGTGCAATTAATTTCGTGTTCCGATGAGAAGCGGGAATTTCTCTTTTCATAAAATCGATGAAGCGGGAATATCCATTTTCAATATTTACATAATAATCGGGACGTTGAATATTCTTGTCCCATTCCGACGCTTCTTTGTCCCAATTTTCAATAACGTCATCGGTCTTGAAATAACCGCCCAAAGTGGCAGACTCTATTGCACTTAATGCAACGTCAAGGTCTGTTTTGTATATTTGAGCACATAGGATATTGGCAACAACGGTACCACGAGCGATTCCAAGTATTTGACTCACATGTTCGTGAATATAAGATAGTTCAATCATGTCAGGGACGAACTTTTTAGCTAGATCGCTGCTTTTAAACACAACAGTCATATGAAGAAGGTTGTGTCGAATGGAGAAATTTATTTCTGTGACGCATGGTTGTTTGGGAGCTTTAGCATCGGCTAGAATAATTGTAGCCGACCGTGTAAGAGGTTCTTTTTTCAACTTCTCTATAACTATGGAGACCTGATCAATGTCTCCTTGCTCATGAATAAGCTTATAGTAGTTGCGACCAGTTGCTGAATCTCCTTCGGGAGAGTAGACACGGTGTATGTAATCAAGAAACTTCGTACCAAAAATATGAGTGTAATTTGGAGTCTGAATCTCAAAAGCGTTGGCGTAGGTAATTTGAAGATTCTGGATTTCCAAGAACGGTTCTCTATCTTGAGTTAATTGTCCAAATGAGACAATCATACGTAATGCTTTAAGCCAGACTTTTTCCAGGGTATTTGCTTTAATGCTTTTGTTCATAGTGAACCGTGATTGGTATACTTCTGGTATTGTTTGTCTTCGTCTTTCATGTACTTAAGTATTAGGTTTCTTATGAATTCTGATTTGTTGAGTTTGTGGGTGAAACTTGCCCAGTTAAGATAATTCTCTATCTCTTTCGTTAGAACAATATTGAATTTAACAACTGGCCGCCCGCCGTTATTATTCAAAAAGTCATTAAGTATATCTGCTAGATTGGAATCATCGTATTCAGCAACAGTTAGTAAGGGGGATGAGATTCCCGTCAGGAAAGAATCTTTCGACCTAACACTCTTTTTGCTTACGGTCTTTTTCACCAGAAAAAGAGTCGGTTTATTTTTCGAGAGAGCGAGTGTCACTTGATGGCCAACGCTGAAGCTCGCCACTGTTCCCTCAATAACCATTACATCAGAAGCGAGAATAGAACCAAAGACTTTGTTGTACACCTCTTCGCGATCGAGGGTACTGACAGCATCACCCTCGACTATCCGTATAGCTTCTTCAAGCCAATCACGAGTAATAGTATGTCTCATCTCTTTTATGAGAGCACAGATTTTGCGATAGGTATCTTTGCGGCTGGCAAGTTCGGATGTGGAACAAGCAAAACAGACTTTCATATAACTAAACTTATACCATAGTTATCCACAATAAACAATGTTGTGGATATGCACAAGTATGTATATGATACATACT
>CXWL01102959.1_pt1 | contig 15342 bp, 16 predicted proteins | sample 590931 | NCBI WGS metagenome assembly CXWL01 (sample SAMEA3498368, study PRJEB10139) | groundwater metagenome | biome: water well; material: biofilm material | place: Germany | collected 2015-04-27 | reverse complement strand
TCAACAAAACACAAAAAACTCCTTGGCAAACGGGAGGCGTCCATATAGAACCCATGCTGAGCTGGCAGTATCCGTTCTGCATGCTCAGCATGGGTACCCGCCTGCGCGGGTACGACGGCTTTGAGTGTAGCGGACGTAATAAAGCCGACCCGCGGGTCGGCTTGGCATGACCCCGCCTCGGACTCAGTTCAGGCGCGCGAGGTGGCGCTGCACCGACAGCACCGCGCCGACCAGGCCGAGGCAGGCGCTGATGGCGAGCAGGGCGGCGATGCCGAGCGGCGGCAGCGCGGTGAGCTGGAACTCGCTGGCGTACAGCCTTGCGAATTCGGCAATCGCGACGTTCAGCGGCCGCAGCGCCAGGGCCACCGCGCCGAGCGCCACCACGCCGGCGCACAGGCCGAGCAGCGCGCCGGTGTAATAGAACGGCCGGTGGATGAACAGGTCGGTCGCGCCGATCAGCTTCGACACCGAAATCTCATCGCGCTGGGTCAGCACCTGCAGGCGGATGGTGTTGAACACGACGGCGATCACCACCATGCCGAGCGTCACAGCCAGCAGCGCCAGCACCAGGCGCAGCACGCCGAGCAGGGCCGCCAGGCGTTTCACCCAGGCCGAGTCGACCTGCACCGTGTCGACGCCGGGCAGCGCGCGCAGTTGCTCGGCCAGGCCGTCGATCTTGGCGGCGTCGGCGGCGCTGTTGAAGCTGTCGAGCTTCATCACGTAGCCGTCCGGCAGCGGGTTCTCGCCCAGCGTGCTGAGCACGTCGGTCAGGCCACTCTTGGCCTTCAGCGACTCGAGCGCCTGCTCGCGCGGCACGAATATGATCCTGGCCTTGCGGTCCTTCAGCAGCTCGCGCAGCGCCGGCGCCAGCGCCAGCGACTGCTCGCGCGTGGTCTGCGGCGTGACGAACAGGCTGATCTCGGGATCGACCGACATCTGGTCGGACATCGGCCGTACGTTGTCGAGCAGGGTCAGGCCGGCGAACGGCAGCGCCAGCGCGATCGCCACCACCACCACGTTGAACAGGAAGCTGCCCGGCGCCTTGCGAATGTTGCCAAGCGCCGCGCCGACGGCGTAGCGGTGTTGCCGCAGCCAGCCCTTCATGCCGCCCCCCGCACCAGTTGGCCGTGGTCGAGATGGATCACGCGCGCGGCGCTGTCGAGCACTTGCTCGTCATGGGTGGAAATCATGCAGGTCACGCCGACCGAGTGGAACGCGCGCAGGGCGTCGAGCACCTTGTCGGCGCTGGCCCGGTCGAGGTTGGCGGTCGGCTCGTCGGCCAGGATGATCTGCGGCCGGTTGACGATGGCGCGGGCGATCGCCACGCGCTGCTGCTCGCCGCCGGACAGTTCCTGCGGCAGCGCCTTGGCGCGGTCGAGCAGGCCGACCTTGTCGAGCGCGGCGCGGGCACGCTGCTCGGCCTGCGACTTGGAGGCGCCGGTCACTAATAGAGGGAGCATGGCGTTGGCCAGGATGTTGCGGTCGTTCAGCAGCTTCTGCTGCTGGAAGATCAGGCCCAGGTTGCGGCGCAGGAAAGGCACGCCTTCCTTGCGCAGCTTGCCGATGTCCTGGCCGTTGACCAGCACGGTGCCCGAGGTCGGGCGTTCCATCGCGGCGATCATCTTCAGCAGGGTCGACTTGCCGGCGCCGGATGGGCCGGCCAGGTACACCAGTTCGCCCTTGGCGACGCTGAACGACAGCTCGCGCAGGGCGGTGGCATGGGCGGAATATTGTTTCGAGACAGACTGGAATTCGATCATGTGGGCTTTATCCGAGCAGCGCTTCGACGAATTCGTCGGCATTGAATGGCTGCAGGTCTTCGATTTTCTCGCCGATGCCGATGAAATACACCGGCACCGGGCGCATGCGCGCGATCGCCGCCAGCACGCCGCCCTTGGCGGTGCCGTCCAGCTTGGTGATGACGAGGCCGGTCAGGTTCAGCGCGTCGTCGAACGCCTTGACCTGCGCCAGCGCATTCTGGCCGGTGTTGCCGTCGATGACGAGCAGGATNNGACTCCTGCGAGATCACCGTCACGTTATTGCGCTGGCCCCACACCATCAGCTGCTCGCGGGCGGCGGCGCGGAAGGTGTCGCCGGCGGCCAGCAGCACCGATTGCTGGTACTTCTGCATGTGCTTGGCCAGCTTGCCGATGGTGGTGGTCTTGCCGGCGCCGTTGACGCCGGCGATCATCATCACCAGCGGCTCGTGGCGGCCCAGTTCGAGCGGCTTTTCGAGCGGGCGCAGCATGTCGGTCATCAGCACCTTCAGCGCGGCCTTGACGGCGGACGCGTCGAGCAGCTTGTCTTCCTTGACCTTGCGGCGCAGGCCGTCGAGCAGGAACTGGGTCGCGTCCATGCCGGCGTCGGCCATCAGCAGCGCCGATTCGAGTTCTTCGTAGAGGTCTTCNNTTCGGCCGGCGGCAGATGAACGGCGATCGGGTCCGGACGCATCGGCGCCGGCGGAACAGGCGCAACCGGCGGCGCGACGAAAGTGGAGGTGGTGCCGTAGCGGCGCGACGTGCCGGCCGCCGGGGCAACTGGCGGCGCTACCGGGGCCGGCGCCAGGACGACAGGCTCTGGCGGTGGCGACGCGATCTCGGACTCTGGCGGCTTCTTCTTAAAAAAACTGAACATGGGTGTGTGGGGGCGGGCGCTGCATGCACATGCCCGGCGGTGCCGGGCACGACGAATCGACTGGCCGGTATTTTACCAGAGCAGGGCGGCGATTCGCCGCGAGACTTGCTCAAGCGGCAAGTGCGCCTTGCTGGGCGCGCCAGCGCGCGACCGCCGCCGGAATCGCCGCCAGGTCCAGCACGGTGCCGGGGCTGAGGTGGCGGCGCGCCATTTCGACGCCGGCGCCGCCGGCCCACACCTCGGCCTGGTCGGCCAGGCGGTTGCGCAGTTCGTTGACGTTGTCGACCGCCGCGCGCGCCGAAGTCACGCCGGAAAACGACAGCGCGACGATGTCGGCGCGCTGCGACCGCGCCGCCGCGACGATGTCGCCCAGCGGCGTTTGCACGCCGAGCGAGACGCAGTGGGCGCCTTCGAGCGCGAGCAGCGCCTCGGCCATCAGCAGGCCGAGGCCGTGGCGTTCCTGCGGCACCGTGGTCAGCAGCACGCGCGGGGTCGCCTGCGCATGCCCGGCCTGCTGGGTGGCGGCGAAGATCGCGTTGCGCATCACCCCTTGCAGCATTTCAGAAAACAGGTGTTCCTCGAACACGGCCACTTCGCCGCGCGCCCACGCCTCGCCGACGGCGGTGGTCAGCGGCGCGATCAGTTCGGTCACGCAGCGCTGCAAGCCCATCAGCAGCATCGACTGCGACAGCCGCTGGCGCAGCTCGGCCATCTTGTGCGCCCGCACCAGGTCGATGCAGGCGCGGATTTCCGGATCTTCCAGCCCGCGGGTGGCCGTGGCCGCGCCGGGCTTGGTGCCCAGCTCCGACAGTTCCTCCGGGCCCAGGGTCATGATCTTGCCCGGCCGGTAACCCTGGTCGATCAGGCGCTTGACCAGCGACAGCCGGTGCACCTGGTCGGGCGGGTAGACCCGCTCGCCGTTGGCGTCGCGTTGCGGCTGCGGGAAACCGTAGCGGCGCTCCCAGACGCGCAGGGTTTCCTTGGCGACGCCGACGTCGCGTTCGACATCGCTGATGCTGGAAAGGACGGCGGTAGAAGAGTCGTTGGTCATGGCTGTTCGATCAGAGTTTCGGGTTCCTGTTCAGGACATCACCGCATTTTGGCGGCAATGACCATTTTACATCGACTTCGCGCGAGTACGACAAATACGTCGAACGTTGCTGTTAAGGATATGAATAGCTCCCGTTTCGCCCTAAGCGATGAATTTTCTTCGGGTTTGAATCCGATCTGACATTGGCAACGTATAAACAGGGGTTATCAAATCTGTCTATGACAAATATTTGACTTCGTCGGATATTCAGCCGATTATGCATCTTGGATATGGTTTGTCCAAGACAAATCGAGAAAAATGGGGCGGGACGTATGAAAATAGCGGTGGTGGGGGCCGGCATTGCCGGTTTGTCGTGTGCGTACCGGCTGGCGCAGGCGAGCGCCAATGTCACCTTGTTCGAGGCGGGCAATTATTTCGGCGGCCACAGCAATACTGTCGACGTCGCGCTCGATGGCTTCAAATTCGGCGTCGACACCGGTTTCCTGGTGTTCAACGACCGCACGTATCCGAACCTGGTCCAGCTGTTCGCCGAACTGGGCGTGGAGACCGCGGCAAGCGAGATGTCGTTTTCCGTCAAGCTGCCGCTGGCCGGCGGCCGCACGCTCGAATGGGCCGGCGCCAACCTCGACACCGTGTTCGCCCAGCGCGCCAACCTGCTCAATCCGCGCTTCCTGCGCATGGTGCGCGATATCCTGCGCTTTAACCGCGAAGCGAGCGCGCTGGCGCAGGGTGGCGGTATCCCGGACACCGCGCTCGGCGACTGGCTGGCCGGGCAAGGCTACAGCGCCCAGTTCCGCAACTGGTACCTGCTGCCGATGGCGGCCTGCATCTGGTCCTGCCCGTCCGACCAGATGCTCGCGTTCCCGCTGTCGACCTTCATCCGCTTCTGCCACAACCACGGCCTGCTGCAAGTGAGCGACCGGCCGCAATGGCGCACGGTGAAGGGCGGTTCGCGCAACTACGTCGACAAGATGCTCGCCGCAATCCCGTCGCGCCGGCTGGCCGCGCCGGTGCGCTCGGTGCTGCGCGGCGACGGCGGCGCGCGCTCGGTGCGCATCGAGACGGCCGCCGGCGTCGATCACTTCGACCATGTCGTCATGGCCTGCCACAGCGACCAGGCGCTGGCGCTGCTGGGCGACGCCCGCGGCGACGAGCGCGCGGTGCTGTCGGCCATCCGCTACCAGCAAAACCGCGCCGTGCTGCACACCGATGCGCGCTGCCTGCCGGCGCGCCGCAAGGCCTGGTCGGCCTGGAACTACCAGAGCAGCGCCGCGGCGACGCCTGACGTTTGCGTGCACTACCTGCTCAACATGCTGCAGCCGCTGCCTTGCGCGACGCCGGTGATCGTCTCGCTCAACCCGATCGATGCGCCCGACCCGGCGCGCGTGCTTGCCTCCTTCGACTATGCGCACCCCGTGTTCGACCAGGCGGCGGTGGCGGCGCAGGGCCGCATCGCGCAGTTCCAGGGCGCGCAGAACACCTGGTTCGCCGGCGCCTGGACCGGCTACGGCTTCCACGAGGACGGCCTGAAGTCCGGCTTGGCGGTGGCGGCGTCGCTGACCGCACTGATGGCGGCGCGGCAGCATGCGGCCGCCTGACCTCGCGGCGGCAGCGCAGCCGCAGCTGTGTTTCGGCCAGATCCGCCACAAGCGATTGCGCCCGGCGGTCAACGCGTTCGAGTACCGCGCCTACTATTTGCGGCTGCCGCTGCGCACGCTCGGCGCGGACGCGCCGCGCTGCGCCATGTTTTCGCGCAATCGCTTCAACCTGCTGTCGTTCCACGACGCCGACCACGGCGACGGCGTGGCGCCGCTGGTCGAATGGATCGACGCGCTGCTCAAGCGCGAAGGCGTGGCCGATGCGGACGGCGAGATCTGGCTGCAGGCCATGCCGCGCGTGCTCGGCTACGTCTTCAATCCGGTCTCGTTCTGGTTCTGTCACCGCGCCGACGGCGAATTGCGCGCCGTGCTGTGCGACGTCCGCAACACCTTCGGCGAGCGCCATTTCTACCTGCTCGACAACGGCGGCGACATCGCCAACGGCAGCGAGATGAGCGCGCGCAAGCTGTTCCATGTGTCGCCTTTTTTTGCGGTCGAGGGCAGCTACCGCTTCCGCTTCATGCGCGTCGTGCGCGCGCTGAGGGGCCGGCAGGCAGAGAGCACGCTGGCCTGCATCGACTATGAAGACGCCGACGGCCCCCTGTTGCAGACCAGCGTGTCGGGCATCGGCGCGCCGATCACCAATGCCAGCGTCGCCGCCGCCTTCTTCAAGTTCCCCTTGCTGACCTTTGGCGTGGTCGCCCGCATCCACTTCCAGGCGCTGCGCCTCTGGCTCATGCGCGTCCCGTTCTATCCGAAACCCGTTCCACCCCAAGACAAGGTGACCCGATGACTTCCGAATCCATGCACACCCTCGCGCCAGCGCGCACGCCCGATCGCGCCGCGCCGCCGGCCGCCGCCAGGATCATCCTCAAGCTGCTGGCGAACCTGCAGCATGGCGCGCTGACGCTGAGGACCCCGGACGGCGAGCGCCGCCACTACGGTGACGCCTCGGCGCCGATCGCGCTCGAACTGAAGAACTGGAACCTGTTCACGCTGGCGATGCGTTCCGGCGACATCGGGTTCGCCGAGTCGTACATTGCCGGCGACTGGGCCACCAGCGACCTGGCAGGGCTGATCGAACTGATGGCGCGCAATCGCGCGCAGATCGAGTCGCTGGTATATGGCAGCTGGCTGGGCAGCCTGGCATATCGCATCAAGCATCTGCTGAACCGCAACAGCAAGAAGGGCAGCCGCAAGAACATCCACGCCCACTACGATATCGGCAACCAGTTCTACCAGCTGTGGCTGGACCGGTCGATGACGTATTCGAGCGCGCTGTTTACCGAGGAGAGCGGCCGCAACCTCGAACTGGCGCAGGGAGCGAAGTACCGGCGCATCCTCGACCAGCTCGACCTGGCGCCCGGCGCGCGCGTGCTGGAGATCGGCTGCGGCTGGGGCGGATTCGCCGAAATCGCCGCGCGCGGCGCCGGCGCCCATGTCACCGGGCTGACGCTGTCGATCGAGCAGCTCGAGTACGCGCGCCAGCGCATTCACCGCGCCGGCCTCGATGACCAGGTCGAGCTGTACCTGCGCGACTATCGCGACAGCGTCGGCAGCTACGACGCCGTTGCCTCAATCGAGATGTTCGAAGCGGTCGGCGAGAGCTACTGGCCGAGCTATTTCGAGTGCATCGCCGGCAGCCTGAAGCCGGGTGGCCGCGCCTGCGTGCAGACCATCGTCATCGCCGACGAACTGTTCGAGCGCTATCGCAAGGGCACCGACTTCATCCAGCAGTTCATCTTCCCCGGCGGGATGCTGCCGTCGCCGTCGGTGTTCGCGCGCCTGGCGGCCGAGCATGGCCTCGAGGTGGTCGACCAGTTCAGCTTCGGCGTCGACTATGCCGACACGCTGGCCGCATGGCGCAAGGACTTCCACGCGAAGCTCGATGCGGTGCGCGCGCAGGGCTTCGACGAACGCTTCATCCTCATCTGGGAGTTCTACCTGTGCTATTGCGAGGCCGCGTTCAGGGCAGGCAACACCAACGTCATGCACTTCACGCTGGTGAGGAAATGATGATGCGCCGCCTGTTCGCACTGCTCGCGCTGATGCTGGCGGGCGCATTGGTCCAGGCCGCGCCGGCCCACATCGAACAGGCCGTGCCGCAGGCGCGCCTTGCCGGCAGCGGCACGTATACCTACTTCGCCATGAAGATCTATTCCGCCGAGCTGTGGGTCGGACCGCAAGGCTACGCCGCCGGTGCGCCGTTCGCGCTCGACCTGCGTTACGCGCGCAAGCTCAATGGCAAGAAGATCGCCGACGCGAGCGCGGAGCAGATCGACAAGATCGGCGCCGGCACCGCCGCCCAGCGCGCGGCCTGGTTGCAGAAGATGACGGCGATCTTCCCGGACGTGGGCGAGGGTTCGCATATCACCGGCGTTTACGCGGCGGGGAAGGGCGCGCGCTTCTACCTCGACGGCAAGCCGCTGGCGAATGTCGACGACCCGGATTTCGCCAGCGCCTTCTTCGGCATCTGGCTCGATCCCGCCACCAGCGCGCCGGCGCTGCGCGAGGCGCTCCTCAAGCACGCCGCTCCGCAGTGAAACCGCTCGGGCTGCCCAACCTGCTGTGCTACGGCCTGTTCGGCCTGCCGCTGGCGATGGTCGCGCTGCCCATTTACGTGTACCTGCCGCAGTTTTACGCCGAACGCGCCGGCATGCCGCTGGCGCTGATCGGCGCTGCCCTGCTGGCGGCGCGCATCGCTGCCGCCTTCATCGACCCGCTGCTCGGCTGGTGGATTCGCGGCGTCTACGCGCGCTACATCGCGCTGGCGTTGCCGGTGCTGCTGGCCGGCTTCCTCGGCCTGTTCCATCCGCCCGCCATGGCGACCGGCGCCACGCTGGCCTGGTTCGTGGGCACCCTGATGCTGGTGTACCTCGGCTTCAGCCTCGCCACCATCGCGCACCAGAGCTGGGGCGCCGCGCTGACGCACGCGCCGGCCGAACGTGCGCGCGTGACCGGCGTGCGCGAGGCATGCGGGCTGCTCGGCGTGGTGCTGGCAGCCGGCGTGACCGCGGCGGCCGGCTACGACGGCCTGTCGCTTGCATTCGCGCTGGCGCTGGCATTCTGTGGCGCGCTGCTGCTGGCGAAGGCGGTGCGTCCGCCCGCCGCGCTGTCTTCGCCGCCATTGCAATGGCGTTCGCTCGCTTTGCCGTTTCGCCAGGCGCGCTTCCGCGCACTGTTCGCGGTGCTGCTGGTGAACGGCGTGGCATCGGCGATTCCCGCCACGCTGTTCCTGTTCTTCGCCGCCGACCGCTTGCGCCTGGCCGGCTTTTCCGGCCTGTTCCTGGTCGCCTACTTCTGCGCGGCGGCGCTGTCGATGCCGCTGTGGATCGCGCTGGCGCGGCGCTTCGGCGAGGCGCGTTCGTGGGCCGGCGCGATGCTGGCGTCGGCGCTGGTGTTCGTCTGGGCGTTCGGCCTGGCGCCCGGCGCCGCGGTGGGATTCGGCGCCATCTGCGTGCTGTCGGGCTTCGCGCTGGGCGCCGACCTCGCGCTGCCGCCGGCACTGCTGGCCGGCGTGATCGCCAGGGCCGGCCATGGCGCGGGACGCGAAGCGGCCTATTTCGGCGTCTGGAACTGGGGCGTGCAAATGACGCTGGCGCTGGCCGCCGGCATCGCGCTGCCGCTGCTTGGCTGGTTCGGCTACGTCCCCGGCCAGCAGGGCGCCACGGCCGCGCTGGCCGGCGCCTACGCGCTGCTTCCCTGTGTCATGAAACTCGCGGCGGCCGCCGTGCTGTGGCGCGCGCCGCTGCGCGATTGTTAGATCAAAAAAGGAGACACCATGAATTGCAAACGACTTCTCGGCACTGCCGCACTCGCCGCGGCGCTGGCCGGCTGCTCGGCGCCGATGCCGGATCAGTATGCGAACCAGCAGCCGCAGCTCGACATCCAGCGCTACTTCAACGGCACGCTCGACGCCCACGGCATGTTCCAGGACCGCTCCGGCGCGGTGGTGAAGCGCTTCGTGGTGGTGATGCGCTGCCAGTGGCAGGGCGACACCGGCACGCTGGACGAGGACTTCACCTTTTCCGATGGCACGAAGCAGCGTCGCGTGTGGACGCTGCACAAGACCGGCGCGGGCAGCTTTACGGCGACGGCGCCGGACGTGATCGGCGTCGCCCAGGGCGCCGCTTCCGGTAACGCGCTGCGCTGGAAGTACGTGCTGGCGCAGCCGGTCGGCGACAAGGTCTACAACGTCGACATGGAAGACTGGATGTTCCTGATCGACGACAAGGTGATGTTGAACCGGACGGCGATGAGCAAATTCGGCGTCAGCCTCGGCAGCGTGACCCTGTCGTTTTCCAAGCGATGAACCCGCGCATCGACGACTGGACCGGCAAGCGCGTGTGGATGATCGGCGCGTCCAGCGGCATCGGCGCGGCGGCGGCCCACCATCTGCTGCTGCTCGGCGCGCGGGTTGCGCTGTCGGCGCGCAACACCGAGGCGCTGACGCGGGCGGCGTCCGTCTCAATGCACGCGCTGGTGGCGCCGCTCGACGTCACCGACCACGCCAGCGTGCTGCGCGCGCGCGACACCATCGTCGGCGAATGGGGCGGCATCGACCTGGTGCTGGTGGTCGCCGGCGGCTACAACGAGATGCGCGCCGACAGCTTCGACCTGGCGGCGGCCAATGCCATGATCGACCTGAACCTGCGCGGCGTGTTCAACTGCCTCGACGCGGTGCTGCCGCTGCTGATCGGGCAAGGAGCGGGCGGGATCGGCATCGTCGCCTCGGTGGCCGGCTACGGCGGCCTGCCGAAGGCGCTGGTGTACGGCCCGACCAAGGCGGCGCTGATCAACCTGACCGAAGCGCTGTACCTCGACCTGCGGCCGCGCGGCATCGCGGTCTACCAGATCAATCCCGGCTTCGTCGACACGCCGCTGACGGTGCACAACGACTTCCCGATGCCGGCGCTGATGAGCGCCGAAGACGCCGCCGACGCGATGGTGTGGGGGATCGAGCGGGGCCGGTTTCATATCCATTTCCCGCTGCGCTTCACCAACTGCATGCGGCTGGCGCGGCTGCTGCCGTATCGGTTATATTTCTGGTTGATCCACAAAGTGACCGGCCTATGAATTACGAGAGCGAACTCGAACGACTGGTGCAGTTCTACGAACACCTTAGCGAAGCGTCGCTGGCGCAGCTGCCGGCGATCTACGCGCGCGACGCGCAGTTCAAGGATCCGTTCAACGAGGTGCGCGGGATCGAGCCGGTGATGGCGATTTTTCGCCACATGTACGAGCAGGTCGATGAGCCGCGCTTCGTGGTCAACACGCGCGTGCTGCAAGGGGCGGATGCGTTCCTGGTGTGGGACTTCACGTTCCGCATGAAGCGGTTTTCGCGCGCGCGGCAGTGCATCCGGGGCGCGACCCATATCCGCTTTGACGCCGCCGGCGCGGTCGTGATGCACCGCGATTACTGGGATGCGGCGGAGGAACTGTACGAAAAGTTGCCGCTGCTGGGACCGTTGATGCGCTGGCTGAAGCGCGCCGCCAACAAATGATGGGCAGTGTTTGAAGCAGGTCAGCCGGAGCGCGCTTTTCAGCTGGTATAAGTCATGACAAGATGGCTCATCCGGGGAGCGGACATGACGATAGTCGACTATTTCAAGCGCATCATGTCGTCCGACAAGGTGGTGGTGCGGGGCGCGGTGACGCTGCGAACCGTGCTGTGCGGATTGTTCATCGCGCTGATCGCACTGTTTTACACAAGCCCGGTCAGCGAGCGCAGCGCGTTCGACAAGCCGCTGCCGCTGCCTGCCGAATTAGGCCTGGAGTAGGTCCGGCTCAGCATGGCTTCCCGCTTCCGCGGGAAGTCGGCCTTGCCAGTGGCAGGGACGACGGTCTTGGGGCCACCGGCCTTAAAACTGTCGTTCCCGCGGAGGCGGGAACCTATGCTGAATTAGCGGGCCGCCTTCGCCTTTTCNNTGTTCCAGCGCGCGCGCGAACGCCGGCCCGAACTCCTCGGTCGTCACCACCACTTCACCGTGCGCGCCATACGCCTTCGCCAGCGCGGCGAAATCCGGATTGTGCAGCGTCGTGCCCGACACCCGGCCCGGATAGTCGCGCTCCTGGTGCATGCGGATGGTGCCGAACATGCTGTTGTTGAAGATGATGATCACCACGCCCGCCTTGTACTGCACCGCGGTCGCCAGTTCCTGGCCGTTCATCATGTACTCGCCGTCGCCGGCGAACGTGACCACGGTGCGCTGCGGGTCGATGATCTTGGCGGCGATCCCGGCCGGCACGCCATAGCCCATCGCGCCGCTGGTCGGCGCCAGTTGCGTGCGCATCGCGCCGTAGCGGTAGAAACGGTGCGCCCACGTTGCGTAATTGCCGGCGCCGTTGGTGATGATGGTGTCCTTCGGCGCCGCCGCCATCAGCTGCTGCACCAGTTGCCACAGGTCGAGCGGGGCCTTGCCGTCCTTGAAGATCGGCGGCTGCTCCTGGTACGCGGCCAGTTCGGCCTTCGCCTCGGCCACGGTGTGGCGCCAAGTATCGGCGGCCACCGGCGCCATCGCCGCCAGCATCGCCGCCGCTTGCGGGGCGCCGCTGTTGATCATCAGGTCGGCCTGGTAGACGCTGCCCAGTTCCTCGGCGTCGGTGTGGATGTGCACCAGCTTCTGCGCCGGCACCGGCGACGCCAGCAGCGAGTAGCCGCTGGTCGTCATCTCGCCCAGACGCGGGCCGAACGCGATCAGCAGGTCGGCGTTGCGCACGCGCGCCGCCAGCTTCGGATTGATGCCGATGCCGACGTCGCCGACATAGTTCGGATGCGCGTTGTCGAGCAGGTCCTGGAAGCGGAACGCGCAGGCCACCGGCAGCGAGTTCGCTTCGGCGAAGCGCTGGACGTCGGCGCAGGCCTGCTCGTTCCAGGTGCCGCCGCCGAGCAGCAGCAGCGGGTTCTTTGCTGCCGCCAGCATCGCGCGCAGCGTGTCGACCTGCGCCGCTGAAGGGGAAGCCTGCACCGGCTGGTAGCGGCGCGTGTCGGCCACTTCGGCCATCGCCACCAGCATGTCTTCCGGCAGCGCCAGCACCACCGGGCCGGGGCGGCCGCTGGTGGCGACCTGGAAGGCGCGCGCGATGTATTCGGGGATGCGGTCGGCGCGGTCGATCTGCGCGACCCACTTGGCCATCTGGCCGTACATGCGGCGGTAGTCGATTTCCTGGAACGCCTCGCGGTCCATGAAGTCGAGGCCGACCTGGCCGATGAACAGGATCATCGGCGTCGAGTCCTGGTAGGCGGTGTGCACGCCGATCGAGGCGTTGGTCGCGCCCGGCCCGCGCGTGACGAAGCAGATACCCGGCCGGCCCGTCATCTTGCCGTAGGCCTCGGCCATGAAGGCAGCGCCGCCTTCCTGGCGGTTGATGATGAAGCGGATGCTCGAGTCGTGCAGCGCGTCGAGCACGTCGAGGTAGCTCTCGCCCGGTACGCCGAAGGCGGTGTCGACGCCGTGGATCTTGAGTGCGTCGACCAGGATCTGGCCGCCGGAGCGGGATGGGTGGGTCATGTGGTATGCCTCTGCTGGAGAATCGGGAAGATAGCGCGTGGCCCATTCTAAGCGAGCCGTTTCGGCCCGGCTTTTGAAATGGCGACACAAATTTTCGGAATTGCCCGATGCGCCGAAATAATTCCTTGGAGAATTAAATTGCTTGGTATATGATCGCTTCGTTGTTAAATAATAACTATTACTAGGGAGTAATTTTGAAAAAATTGACCGTAGCAGCAATGGTAGCGTTCGCCGTTCTCAGCACTGGGTGTGCCAGCGTGGGAAATGAGCAGTTGCGCAAGGAATCCGAGACCACGGTGTCCACAAAAATGAGCGAAGGTAAGACCACCAAAGCGGAAGTCCGTGGCATGTTCGGTTCGCCGCTGAAGACGACGTTTACCGACGGCGGACTGGAAATTTGGAACTATGAATTTTCGAACGTGTCCCTGGATGCAGTCAGCTATGTGCCAATCGTGAATCTGTTCGGTGGCACTTCGAGCGGCAAGAAAAAAGAACTCGTCGTCTTGTTCGATCAAGCCGGCGTGGTGAAACGGTATTCGATGAGCGAATCGGATGTGAAGCACAAGACCGGCTTCTTCAACCAATAACTTTACCGTACACGTAAAAGCCTGGCTCGCATCATGTGGGTCCGGCTTTTTTTGCGAACGCCTGTTTCTCCCTTAGGAACGCCGCAGCGAGTACAATGGCGCCGTGAAGCAGGCCAGACAGCCGCTGGCTGGCGTGTAATGCGTCGGCGGGAGGAAGGTCCGGACTCCATAGAGCAGGATGACGGTTAACGGCCGTCCGCCGAAAGCCGCAAGGTATAAGGCGAGGAATAGGGCCACAGAGACGAGCGTATTAAGTTACGGTGAAACGCGGTAACCTCCATCTGGAGCAATCCCAAATAGGCACGCGTTGAGGCGGCTCGCGGAGCGTGCGGGTAGGGAGCTTGAGCGCAGGAGTAATTCTGCGCCTAGAGGAATGGCTGTCATAGCGGGTGTTCGCAAGGGCATCCGCCGTAACAAAATCCGGCCTATCGGCCTGCTTCACTTTGAATTTTTCGGTCCCGGCGCGCACTGCGCCGGCGCGCCGCCACGGGGACTGCCGATGAAACAGTACATCCTCGCGTTCGACCAGGGCACGACCAGCTCGCGCGCCATCCTGTTCGACCATCACGGCCGCCTGTGCGGCAGCGCCCAGCAGGAATTCCCCCAGCATTTTCCCCAGCCCGGTTGGGTCGAGCACGACGCCGCCGACATCTGGGAGAGCCAGCTTGCCTGCGCGCGCCAGGTGCTGCGCGAATCGGGCGTGGCGCCCGGGCAGGTGGCCGGCATCGGCATCGCCAACCAGCGCGAAACGACCGTGCTGTGGGACCGTGCGACGGGCGAGCCGGTCGCGCGTGCCATCGTCTGGCAGGACCGGCGCACCGCGGAGCACTGCGAACGCTTGCGCGCGGACGGCAAGGCGGCGCAGATCCAGCAAGCCACCGGGCTCGAACTCGACGCCTATTTTTCCGCCACCAAGCTGGCCTGGCTGCTCGATCACGTGGCCGGCGCCCGCCAGCGCGCGCGGCGCGGCGAGCTGGCCTTCGGCACTGTCGACAGCTGGCTGGTGTTCAAGCTGACCGGGCGCCACGTCACCGACGTATCGAATGCATCGCGCACGATGCTGTTCAACATTAACGACATGCGCTGGGACGAGGGCCTGCTGGCACTGTTCGACATTCCGCCCGAGGTGCTGCCNNCAGCCGATCCCGGTGGCGGGCATCGCCGGCGACCAGCAGGCGGCGACCTTCGGCCAGGCGTGCCACCAGCAGGGCATGGTCAAGAATACCTACGGCACCGGATGCTTCATGCTGATGCACGCGGGCGCGCATCCGGTGGCGTCGCACAACCGCTTGCTGGCGACGGTTGGCTGGCGCATCGACGGCGCCACCGACTACCTGCTCGAAGGCAGCGTGTTCATGGGCGGCGCGACGGTGCAGTGGCTGCGCGACGGCCTGGGCATCATCGAAAAATCGTGCGACGTCGAAGACCTGGCGCTCAGTGTGCCCGATAACGGCGGCGTGTACCTGGTGCCGGCGTTCGCCGGCCTGGGCGCGCCGCATTGGGATCCGTACGCGCGCGGCACGCTGGTGGGCATGACGCGTGGCAGCGGGAGAGGGCACATCGCCAGGGCAGCGCTGGAAGCGATTGCGTATCAGAGCGCGGAACTGCTGATGGCGATGCAGAAGGATGCGGCGATGCCGGTGACGCAGGTGAGGGCGGACGGCGGCGCGGCGCGCAACGATTTGCTGATGCAGTTCCAGGCCGATCTGCTCGGCGTGGCGGTGGTGCGGCCGAAGGTGACCGAGACGACGGCGCTTGGTGCGGCCTGGCTGGCCGGACTGGCCCTTGGCTTCTGGGAGTCGAAGGAAGAGATCGCGGCGCAGTGGTCAGCCGAACGCCAGTTCGATCCGGCGATGTCGGCTGACCGGCGCGAAAGCCTGCTCGCGACGTGGGCGCGTGCAGTCGAGCGATCGCGCGGCTGGGCCGCTCCCTCAAGCTCAGTATAGGTTCCCGCCTCCGCG
>CXWL01008302.1_pt1 | contig 15346 bp, 15 predicted proteins | sample 590931 | NCBI WGS metagenome assembly CXWL01 (sample SAMEA3498368, study PRJEB10139) | groundwater metagenome | biome: water well; material: biofilm material | place: Germany | collected 2015-04-27 | reverse complement strand
TCTAAGCGATGATCGTTTTAATCCCTGCCGGAAATATTCAAAATTAGGCGTCGATATTGATGAATTATGGCAATCGTCCTGTCTGGATAAAATCAAAGGGCTGCATCTCCATACCGTTTATTCGGCTACCGGCTTTACACCATTAATTAAAACCATCGAGAAACTTCGCTCTTATTTTGGCAATAACCTGGCTCAATTGGTCTGGCTGAATCTGGGTGGCGGTTATTTGTTTGATCATATTCCAGGTCACCAGCCCTTTATTGATCTGGTAAAAAAACTGAAAAATGACTTTGATCTTGAAGTTTATATTGAACCAGGTAAAGCTATCGTCGGTAATGCCGGCTATTTAGTTGCGTCGGTTATCGATAGTTTTGTCAGTGATGGTAAAGCTATTGCTGTTCTGGATACATCAATCAATCACAATCCTGAAGTGTTTGAATACCAGCGTCAGCCCGAATTACATGAACAGGATTCCAAGGGTGTTGTTTCTGTTATTTTGGCCGGTTGCACGTGCCTTGCCGGTGATGTGTTTGGAGAGTACCGGTTTAACAATCCGCTGGCAACAGGAGATAAAGTGGTTTTTAAACAGCTGGGCGCCTATAGCTTGATTAAAGCCAACCGCTTTAATGGCTTCAATTTGCCTGAGATCGTTCTGTATCGAAATTTGCAGACGAAAAAATTGAAGCAGTACACCTATCAGAACTACCGTCAGCAATGGCTGGCGGACTTATGATAGTCAATAAACCAGGGGGGTTGCCCGGGAGGAACTGAATAGTTACCCAGGGCATAGATTGTCTTTATCAGTGCTAACCTTTACTCTATGTCAAACATTTCAAACCGTAGCCTAGATACAACGCTACTACCCATTTTTTGAGAAAGCCAATAAACCATGCCAACACTGACCTGGGTCGGGAAAGACAAAGTTATCAACCATCATCATGACGTGCCTTTTCGGGTTTTACAGCATGAAAGCCGTTTTGACGCCCCGGAAGGCACACCGCAAAACAGCACCGGCAACCGGGTTATTCACGGCGATAATCTGGAAGCACTGAAAAGTCTGCTGCCTGAATTCGAAGGCAAGATTAACTGCATTTACATCGATCCGCCTTATAACACCGGCAACGAAGGCTGGATTTACAACGATGCAGTGAACGACCTCAAAATGAAAAAATGGCTCGGCCAGGTGGTCGGCAAGGAAGGCGAGGATTTATCGCGGCATGACAAATGGTTGTGCATGATGTATCCGCGGTTGAAGTTGTTGCATCGGTTGCTGGCCAGGGATGGTTTTATCTTCGTTTCGATTGACGTTTTTGAGTTTTCTTATTTAAAGCTAGTCATGGATGAAGTTTTTGGAGCTCAAAACTTCAGAAACTGCATATCTGTAAAACGTGGGATTAAAAATGTTCAGTCACAATTCGAGTCACTTCAAGCCTTATCTCTTGGTCATGAATACGTCTTCTTGTACTCCAAAAGACCTGAAATAAAACTACCTAAACTTTCAAAAAAGCACGATGAAACTAAGCCTGGTAAGTGGGATACATTCTGGCGGGGTACAGATAGACCAACAATGCGCTATGAGTTGTTAGGCGTTAGTCCTGATTCCGGGCAGTGGAGATGGGAGAAAGGACGTTCAACAAAAGCAGTTAAGGCCTACCAGGATTTTCTGGCTATTTCGCATAACAAACTATCGCTAGATGATTATTTTTTAGATCAACTGCTAGCGACGAACGATAAATTGGACTTTGTCAGATTAAGCGAAGATGGTGTTGTTCAATATTACGTGCCTCCACAAGAAAGCAAGCTGGCGAGTGATAACTGGATGGATATTACTTTGTCAGGATCCTTCACGAATTTTGATACCGAAAAAAATGTTGATTTATTGGATAGAATAATCGAATGGGTTACTCAAAATGCTTTGGATGCGATTATTCTCGATTCTTTTGCTGGTTCTGGCACGACAGCTCATGCTGTTCTTAATCAAAACGCAAAGAATAAAGGCAACCGCCGCTTTATCCTGATCGAAATGGAAGACTACGCCGAAACCATCACCGCCGAACGCGTCCGCCGTGTGATGTCCGGCTATACCCACAAGGGTACAAGTGGCGAAGGCGCCAAAAAAACCGAAGGCCTTGGCGGCAGTTTCGACTATTACACCATCGGCGAAGCCATTTTTAACACCGATGACACGCTGAACGAAGCCGTTGGTGTTGATGCCATTCGCAACTATGTAGCTTACAGCGAAGGCATCGCTGCTGAATATCGAACCGGTCCGGACAATGATTACACTTCATTTCTGATTGGCCTTAACAGCGATACTGCCTGGATTTTCTATTACCAGACCGATGCGGTCACCTGTCTTGATCTGGATTTTCTGGGTTCATTAAAATTCGGCGCCAGCAAACCCGCCACCGCCATTATCTACGCCGACAAATGCCTGCTGACCCAGGCATTCATGGTAAAACACGGTATTATTTTCAAAAAAATTCCACGCGATATTACCCGTTTTTGATTTCCGAGGATTTAACCCATGCAAACCACCATTACGATTGACGACAAGCTGCTGCAAGAAGCTGCCAAATTAGCCAACACCGACAATCAAAACCAATTGATAGAGCTGGCGTTAAGCGAATTTATTCAGCGTCATCAACCTACCCACAAGAAACCAAGAATTTTGGACCTGTTAGGCGCAGGGGGAATTCGGGAGGATTACGATTACAAAGCGCTACGAAATGAAGAGGGTAAATAATGTACCTGATTGACACTTCTGTCTGGATTGATTTTATTCGCGGCAATAAAACTTCCGCTGTAGAGCAGCTACGCTTGATTTTACAGACAGAACAGACCACTGGTATCAGCTCAGTTATCTATCAAGAGATTTTACAGGGCTCAGAATCTGAACAGCGATTTAATCATTTTCGTGATTATTTTAATGAACTGGTTTTTTACCATCCAAAACATCCAACAGACAGTTACGCGCAAGCCGCCCATCTTTACTTTGCCTGCCGTCAAAAAGGCATTACGATTCGTAGCACCATAGATTGTTTAATCGCACAAACCGCAATCGAGCATGACTTGATTTTATTGCACAGTGATAAGGATTTCACTCGTCTTGCCGAAGCTGTCCCCGGTTTAAAACTTTATTCAGTGAAGTTGGGTTAGACGCGCAAACTGTAGGGCGATGAAATTTGTAGGATGCTTGGGCGCGTCGTAACCCAACAATCGGGTTTTCGGAGGGTACTCAATGTTGGGTTATACCCTCTGGGGCATTTATGACCTTTAGGTTACAAGCGGCGCGGGGGGGAAGTCGGGAAGATTACGATTACAAAGCGCTGCGAAATGAAGCATGCTATCATTGATAGCAAATTACCGAAGGAGTCCACTATGCCAAGCTTGATTGTAAGAAATATTGATGAATCCATCATCAAAGCGCTAAAAGCAAGAGCTGCACAACATCATCGCTCAACAGAAGCAGAACACCGTGCGGTTTTATCGGAAGTGTTGATGAAACCTGCTCGTAAATCCTTTGCCGAAGCATTATCTGCCATACCTGATGTGGGGCAGGACACTGATTTTGAACGTGTAGCTGACGACATAACATCGCCTGATGTATTTAATTGATACCAACATTATTAGTGAACACAGAAAAGGGCAAAAAGCAAACAGCGGAGTTCGTCAGTTTTTCGCTGATATTATCCAGAATAATAGCCCCGTTTTTATTTCCGCTATCACCATCGGCGAATTACGTCGGGGCGTCGATTTGATCTATCATCGCGGTGACACCCAGCAAGCTAAGCATCTTGAAAACTGGCTAACAACCATTTTCGAAGACTACAAGGATAATATTATTGGCATTGACTTTGAAATTGCCTTGCTCTGGGGGAAAATGCGAGTACCTAATTCTCAACACGCATTGGATAAATTAATTGCTGCAACCGCACTGATTTACGGCATGACGGTTGTCACACGAAATATTAAAGACTTTGAAAATACCGGCGTAAATTTATTGAATCCTTTTAAGGAATAATCGCCTCATTAGTTTTGGATATTACCAAAGTTGCACCCTCCGACTTACACTTTATTCAGCGAAATAACATGGAATTAAAAGATTACCAGCAGCGTGTTATCGATAACTTGTCTGATTATTTGGCTGAGTTGGAAGCTAATCCGCATTTGGCCAAAGCCTTCAAAAGCTATTGGGATAAAAAAGGCGTTACCGGCATGGAGGCTTACAAGAATAATGTGCCCGGAGTTCCGCATGTGTGCGCCAAAGTGCCTACTGCCGGCGGCAAAACCTTTATTGCCGTCAATGCCATTAAAACCATCCTGGATGCCTTTGCGGTGCATCAGCCCGCGCGCAACAATCTGGTGATCTGGCTGGTGCCATCGCTGACTATTCTGGAACAAACGGCAACCCAGTTGGCTGATTCCGATCATCCTTACCGGCAACGCCTGAACCAGCTTTTCCGTAATCGGGTGACTGTTTACGAAAAACGCGATTTACTGATGGGCGCAGGCTTTTCGGCGGATGCAGTGAGTGAACAGCTGTCCATTATGGTCATGAGTTTTGACAGCTTGCGAGCAAAGAACAAGGAAGACCGCAAAATCTTCCAGGATAACGGCTATCTGGCGTCTTTTCTGACCGATGACAGCAATGAGCCCGGTTTATTGCTGCCTGAATACGATCCTTCGGCGTTGATCAATGTGATCCGCCGCTTAAAACCGATTGTGATTGTCGATGAAAGTCATAATGCGGAAACCACGCTATCGGTGGAAATGCTGAATAACCTGAATCCGCATTTTATTTTTGACTTGACCGCTACGCCCAGAAACAACAGCAACATCATCAGCTATGTGGATGCGATGGCGCTAAAAAAGCAGCACATGGTCAAGTTGCCGGTGATTGTCGCCAACCGGCCCAGCCGGGATGAAGCTATCGATGGTGCTTGGATTTTGCAGCGCAAGCTTGAAGCAATTGCGCTTGAAGAGGAAGCCAAGGGCGGCAAATATATTCGGCCCATCGTGCTGTTCCAGGCGCAACCGCGCACCGGAGAAGACAAAACCACCTTTGAAAAAACCAAACAAAAGCTGATAGATTTGGGCATCCCGGAAGATCAAATCAAAATCAAAACTGCCGACATCAACGAGCTTAAAGGCGTGAACCTGTTGAGCCGGGACTGTCCAGTGCGCTATATCATTACCGTCAATGCACTGAAAGAAGGCTGGGACTGTCCATTTGCCTACATTCTGGCTTCGCTGGCCGACAAGTCGTCGGCGGTGGATGTTGAACAAATTCTTGGACGGATTTTGCGCATGCCGCATGTTCAGCAGCACGGCCATGATTTATTGAACCTGAGTTATGTGTTCACGGCTTCAAATCTCTTCATGGATACGCTGCAAAGCGTGGTAAAAGCTTTGAACCGTGCTGGGTTTTCAGACAAGGACTATCGCGATCTGACACCGCAGCAGCAGGAGCTGCAAGCGCAACGCTCAGCGGAAACGGCTGATTTGTTCGGAACATTCAATGATCCGGCCAATCAAATTTCAGATTTGCTGCCGGAAAATTACCAATCCAACGAACTGGGTGATCTCAATCTAATCAATAAAAACTGGAGCCTTATCAGCAATGCCGAAGACAGTCATTCCAGTGAGATTCTGCGGAATGCTAGTTTTGTTGAACAAGTCACCCAGCAGGCGATTGCTCAAAACAAAGCTTACGAGGCTGCAGCGGAGGAAGCCATTAATGCCGATATTCCTGCCGCGTTGGAAGACAAAATGAACAAGCACACAATGAAGGCGATTTTTAAAGATCACGCTCTGGCACTGGAGTTGCCGCAATTTGTTATTCAGGTTGAACCTGAGGGTTGGCTAGACGATAAAGATGCTATTCAACTTTTTGAGCGGGACTTACTGTTAAAGGATTTCAAGCTTTCCCAAGCCGATGCCACCATCAGTTTTGAAGATGTTGAAACTGAAATGTACCGGGTGGATCTTGAGCAAATTGGCGATGAAAACTACAAGGCCACACCTTTTAAGGTTAATGCGAATGACAGGAAAAAATTCAATGCGCTGATCTTGAAGGGTGACAGAGCAAGCCAAATTATGAACCTGACGGCACGTCTAGCAAATTTGATCGGCAATATGTACCCGATAACCGATCAGGAAATCAAAAAATATATCGCACGGATTGTTGAATCGTTTAGCGAGTGCCAGATACGCGATTGTCTTGAACGCGACATCGCTTATGTCAGGAAAATCAAGCAAAAAATCACAACATTAGCGGATGCGCATGCTTACAAAGAATTCAATGACTGGCTTGATGTCGATAAAATTCTGATGCACCCCGGCTTTGGTTTGCCTGAAATTATCACGCCGTCAGCAAATGCTCCAGCGCTACCGAAAAGTCTCTATGGTACGGAAGCATCCATGGGAAGCTTCGAATCCCGCGTCATTAACGACATTGCCAATCTCGATACTATTCAGTGGTGGCACCGCAATCTGTCCAGAGGCAAAGGTTTTAGAATCAACGGTTTCCTCAATCACTATCCGGATTTTATCGTTAGCTCCAAGTCGGGCAAGATCATTGTCATCGAAACCAAGGGAGACGACCGTGATAATTCTGATTCAGAATTCAAGCTCAAATTAGGTAAACTTTGGGAAGCCAAAGCCGGGGCGGCGTTTAAATATATGATGATTTTCGATAATAATCCCATTTCCGGGGCCGAGCGCATGGGTGATGCCATTAAAAAACTGGGGCAGTTGTAAATTTAGCAGTTGCCGTTCAAGCTTAATCGGCTATAACGCCAGATGATATTGATTCGGACGTTTAAAGTATTAACTTAGGAGTTTAAACATGAAAGCAATAGTCATGACCGTCGTCGGTGATCCCACGGTTTTGAAGTTACAGAACATCCCGGAACCTGAATTAACCCAGCCAACACAGCTTAAAATCAAACTGCACGCGGCAGGCGTGAATCCGGTTGATACCAAGATCCGGCGGAATGGCATTTTTTATAATAATGATTTGCCCGTCGTATTGGGTTGCGATGGAGCAGGTGTTGTCGTTGAAGCCGGGTCCGCCGTCAGCCGATTTAAAGTCGGTGACGAAGTCTGGTTTTGCAATGGAGGCCTAGGACGGGAGCAGGGCAACTATGCGGAATACACGGTAATTGATCAGCGTTGGCTCAGCTTGATGCCAAAAACGCTGTCGTTCACAGAGGCAGCCGCTGCGCCGCTGGTATTGATTACAGCCTGGGGTGCGTTGTTTGACCGCGGCAATCTTCAAGCCGGACAAACGGTGCTGATTCATGCCGGGGCCGGTGGGGTCGGACATGTAGCGATTCAAATGGCTAAATTAAAAGGCGCAAAGGTGATAAGCACCGTCAGTTCTGAACAGAAGGCTGAGTTTGTTAAAAGCCTGGGCGCCGATGAAACTGTTATCTATACTAAAAACGGCTTCGCCGATGCGGTAAATAAGCTAACTGATGGTAACGGCGCGGATCTTGTGTTCGATACGGTCGGCAGCGAGGTATTCAAAGAAAGTATCGCCGTCACTGCTCATTTTGGGCGATTGATTACTTTGCTGGATCCGGGGTCGTTAAATTTGAGCGAAGCCAGGATGCGAAATTTATTGATCGGTTTTGAATTGATGCTGACGCCCATGCTCAGGGATCTGGATAAGGCACGAGACCGGCACATTGAAATCCTGCAACACTGCGCTGACTGGATGGAACAAAAGCGCCTAACAATCCATGCCGCAACCCAGTTGCCCTTGCAAGCGGCCTCTCAAGCACATGAACTGATCGAGCAGGGGCATACGACCGGTAAAATAGTATTGTCTATTTAGCGGGCTGTCCGCCGTTCAGAACGAGCATGCCGGCATCTGCCTTTAATCCTAGAAAAAGCATTTCACCACGAAGGCCACGAAGAACTCGAAGAAAAAACGGCGAATCATGGCAGGATATACGTATAAAAAACTTCACCTTTTGGGTGTCTGTGAATGCTTTTATAACACTTTGACGCTCTTCGTGAACTTCGTGCTCTTCGTGGTTTGACTGCCGAATTTAGGTTAATGGTCCCGAATCACAATTTTTAAAGTAAATAACTGATTTTTAAGACAGCATACCATTCATTTCAGGTTCAGTATTCAAGCGCTAAAGTCATGTTGGCTAATGACGGTAGGGCTAATTATGTATAATACAGCCCTACCGATCAATACCTATACAACCTGATAGAGGCTATGGCAGACAATTCAAGAAAACGCGGCTCCCGATACGGCAGTACGGTAAGGACGAGAAAAAAACCGGCTTCGCATTGGTTTAGAAATACATTTCTTATTCTATTTGTTGGTTTTGCGGTAGCCTTTCTAAGTTATTTGGGATACCTCGATCATAACGTTCGCAAACAGTTTGAAGGAAAGCGTTGGGCGATTCCGGCTCGTGTTTATGCCAATCCGGTAGAACTGTATGCCGGTATCAACATCAGCATTGAAAAATTTGAAGAGCTGCTGCAACTGTTACGATACCGAAAGGATTCTCATTTGGCCGCGGATGGCACCTATTTTAAGGATGGACAACAAATTAGCCTAAAAACCCGGGAGTTTACTTTCTGGGACCAGCAGCAGCCCAGTAGTCTGGTTAAGCTGAGCTTTACCGATTATGGTCTGGTTTCAATGACCGATTTGTCGGAAGACAACGATATTGCGCTAGTCAGAATGGACCCGGTACAAATCGGCAGTTTTTATCCTACCATCAAGGAGGATCGGGTATTAATCAAGCTGGAAGAAGCGCCGGAAACCCTGATTAATGGCTTGCTGGCTTCGGAGGACAGGGATTTTTATCACCATTTTGGCGTGTCGCTGAAAGGCATCGCCCGGGCGATATTGGCGAATTTTCGAGCAGGCGGCATGGTGCAGGGCGGCAGCACGATTACGCAGCAATTGGTGAAAAATTTCTACCTGACTTCCGAGCGAAGTTTGAAGCGCAAAATGAAAGAAGCCCTGATGGCGCTGATTCTTGAATACCGTTACAGCAAGAATGAAATTCTGGAAGCCTATCTTAATGAAATTTATCTCGGCCAGAATGGTGCCAGCGCGATTCATGGCTTCGGACTGGCCAGCGAGTTCTATTTTGGCACTTTTTTAAAGGATTTATCGTTGGAACAGGTGGCTTCACTGGTATCTCTGGTGCGGGGGCCGTCCGAATATGATCCGAGACGCTACCCGGAGCGCGCGCTACAACGCCGTAATCTGGTGCTGGATGAAATGGCCGCTCAGGGCTACATCACAGAAAGCGAGAGTTCCGCCGCACAGGCCAAGTCTTTGAATGTCATTCCACGGCCAGTCCGTTCGTCGAATCGCTATCCCGGTTTTCTGGATCTGGTCAAGCGTCAGTTAAGTCAGGATTACCGCGAGGAAGATTTAACGTCTGAGGGTTTGCGGATTTTTACCACGCTGGATACGCAGGTACAGGATACCCTCGAAAAAACCCTGGCTGCCAAACTGGAGCGTCTGGAAAAACAGCCTAAAGCCAAAGACCTTGAATCGGCCGTTATTGTAACGCGTCGAGATAGCGGTGAAATTGCAGCGCTAGCCAGCGGCCGTGACAATACGGCTTCCGGATTTAATCGTGCGCTGGATGCAGTCCGCCCCATCGGCTCATTAATGAAGCCGGTTGTCTACCTGACTGCTCTGCAGCATCCTAACAAATACACGATAACAACGCCGGTCAGTGATACGTCTGTTGTGATTAAAGGCCAGAATGGAACGGACTGGACGCCCAACAACTATGATCATAAAGAACATGGTATTGTCCCGTTGCATACGGCTTTGGCTAAGTCCTATAATCTGGCTACGGTTCGTATCGGTATGGATATTGGTGTCGGACAAACAGCAAAAACGCTCAAAAACATGGGCGTAACCCGGCCTGTTGAGCTATTTCCTTCCTTGTTGCTGGGTGCCTCTTCGCTGAGTCCAATGGATGTAACCCAGATTTATCAGACTTTGGCCGGCGATGGCTTTTCAACGCCGATAAAGGCAATCCGGGCAGTGCTTGCCGCAGATGGCAAACAGCTTCAAAGTTATCCTTTTAGTGTCAAGCAGGCCGTTGATCCGTCAGCCACTTATATCGTCAACACTATCTTGCAGGAAGCCATGCACGAAGGGACCGGGCGTTCGGCTTATTCCACCTTCCCGCAAGATTATGGTCTGGTGGGTAAAACGGGAACAACCAATGATTCCAAGGACAGCTGGTTCGCGGGTTATACAGGCGATTATCTTTCCATCGTCTGGTTAGGGCGCGATGACAACAAACCTATCGGTTTGACAGGCGCAACCGGCGCCTTGCAGGTCTGGATAGCGCTAATGAAACAAATATCCACGGAGCCGGTCAATTTGATTCCACCCGATAACATCAAAATGGCCCTGGTCGACCCGGTTAACGGTTTATTGGCCAGTGACGGGTGTGGATGGGCGAAGCATTATCCCTATATTGCCGGTTCCAATCCGACAACTTATTCGCCGTGCGGCGATTCGGGTGTTGAACAAGTCAAAACCTGGATCGAAGACTTGTTTACTGAATGATCCTTTTATCGAGCATCCTATGAAATACATAAAAATTTTCGCGATCTGGTTTGGCTTATTATTTATTCAAAGTCCCGTTTATGCTGAAGATAAGCCGGTCATCCAGTTAAAAGCATTTCTAAAGGCCACCAAATCGCTGACTGCTGACTTCAAGCAGGTCGTGATCAATGAGGCCGGCAATCCGGTTCAAACCAGTCACGGCGTATTTTTCCTGCAGCGGCCAGGAAAATTCCGCTGGGATTATCAAAAACCTTTTCAGCAACAAATCGTTGCCAACTCAGGAAAAGTCTGGTTTTTTGACCAGGATCTTGAACAGGTTACGATAAAAAAACTGGATGAATCGCTGGGCTCAACACCGGCCTTGCTGTTAAGTGGCGATATTTCATTAGATGATAATTTCATCATGGAAAAACAGGGTGTCGATGAAGGCATGCAATGGGTTAAATTGTCGCCGAAAAGCCAGGAAAGCAGTTTTAAATATATTTTAATCGGACTGAACAAGGGTTCGTTGGGCGGCATGGAACTCAGTGATAACTTCGGCCAGCTGACGCGCATTTATTTTTCCAATGTTCTTCTTAATCCGCCCATTAAACAAACCCTGTTTCAATTTCAGGCTCCGAAAGGTGCGGATGTCTTTTCCGAATAACGCGCACAGCAAGCCAGGTTTGTGGAGCCATGTCTGATGATTTGACCAGGCCGTTGGCCGACCGGATGCGTCCCAAGGTGCTGGACGACTATGTGGGTCAACAGCATATTTTAAAATCCGGTAAACCTCTGTACGAAGCCATAGTTTCCGGACGATTGCATTCGATGATTTTTTGGGGTCCTCCCGGAACCGGAAAAACCACATTGGCCCGCATTATCGCACAACACTCCAATGCTGAATTCATGCCGATTTCGGCGGTATTATCCGGCGTCAAAGAAATCAGAGCCGCTGTTGCCGAAGCTCAAAAAATCCAGGCCGAGCACAACCGGCGTACCATCCTGTTTGTCGATGAAGTACACCGCTTTAACAAATCACAGCAGGATGCCTTTCTACCCCATGTGGAAGACGGCACCATTTATTTTGTCGGTGCAACCACCGAAAATCCGTCCTTTGCGTTGAATAATGCGTTATTGTCCAGAGCGCGCGTTTATGTATTGAACTCCTTAACCAAGGAAGATTTGCTGAACGTATTAAACAAGACATTAGCCGATAGCCAACGGGGATTGGGTAGTTTCAATCTCGACATGTCCGATACCATCAGGCAGCAGTTTGCCGAGGCCGCAGACGGAGACGCCAGAACCCTGTTGAATGTACTGGAAATTGCTGCTGAATTGGCGGCCGCAAAGAATAACGGAGTGGTGAATGAAACAATCGCCCGGGAAGTGCTATCCGGAAGCGTCAGGCGCTTCGATAATCAGGGCGAGGAATTTTATAATCAGATTTCTGCGCTGCATAAATCGGTGCGCGGCAGTTCACCCGATGCATCGCTGTATTGGCTGTGCCGAATGATGGAGGCAGGATGTGACTTGTCTTATCTGGCCCGGCGTATTGTCAGAATGGCTTCGGAAGATATTGGCAACGCCGATCCAAGAGCCCTGCAGATTGCCATCAATGCCTGGGAAGCACAGGAACGGCTCGGCAGTCCTGAAGGGCAGCTGGCATTGGCTCAGGCTGTCGTGTACCTGGCCTGCGCGCCTAAAAGCAATGCGGTTTATATGGCCTACAATGCTGCGATGGCCGATGCCCGGCAAAACGGTAGTCAGGGGGTTCCGGTGCATTTAAGAAACGCACCGACCCAATTAATGAAGTCGCTCGATTATGGTAAGGAGTATCGTTACGCGCATGATGAACCCGAAGCCTATGCGGCGGGTGAAAATTATTTTCCGGATGGATTGTCCGGCAGACACTATTATCAGCCGGTAGCAAGAGGCCTGGAAATCAAAATCCGCGAGAAACTAAAGCATTTGCAGGATCTCGATAAAAATTATCGAGTCTAGTTTTTGATTCCGAAGCGCTGGTTGCGTATTATCATCAAAAAGGCCGCCTGAAATTATTTGAAATCTATCCGTAAAAATTATCTATTCAGGCAAGCAAGAATTATATGAAAAAAGCCGTCAAGAATTTTCCAAAGCGGCCGCTCGAATGCTCATTTTTGGTTTAATTATGAACTGGCGATTTCGACCCACTGGCGACATTGAAAAGTAATGACAAATCTTTCCTAAAGCGCCAATAAATTTTTATGCTTTAAAAACATGCAACATATTTAATTTTCTCAGGTCATAGAGATGGGGCAAGATTTCAACCCCAGTGGAAATTAGAGCTTATTTGGTTATTAAATGCCACGATTCCAAAGTATATGGCAATTGAGTTTACTTTGAATAAACAATTCGTGCGATGAGTGATAATTTTGTTGGCACTTTCCTTTCAATCCAAGGGTATTTTGCATATGAAAATAATCATAAAAAATTTAGGCGTTCTATTTTTCGTTCTCTTTTTTAGTACATTTGTTAATAATGCACTTGCAGTTGATGAACAAAATGGAAAACAGCCGGTTAACAATACTATCACCCACATCGAGGAGGCTTTGAAAGCATTAAACACCAATGATTTAGAAGTTGCTGAAGATCACATGAAAGCGGCCAGACAGTCTGTTAAAGACATTATGGGCGGCAGTATCGAAGTCAAAGCACAACGGGGTTCAAATATCATCAGCACCGCCCGTCGGCAAGCAAAAAGTGGCGATATGGCCGCTGCTACAGCTACTTTAAACGAAGCTCTTAAATTATTTAAATCCATTCACAACCCATCACAAACGGGTGGGCGAGGTGGTTTGAATTGAGTTTATCCGATAAAATTTATAAGCTGCTTTTTCCAATACCAGTCGCTCAACCTAAAAAAATCCAGTTGTCGCTGTCCGGCCCGGAGGCGACACTGAAAGCACCTTTATAGTTTTACCAACAGCGGACAGTCAGTTGGCGACTGCTTCTTCAACAAAGTTCCTTCTTTTGGCATTATATTATTCGATTAACTGTCTCGTCTCTCTGTTCTAGCGTTGAGATTAACTCGTCGAACTAGGCGACATTAAATGTAGATGGATGATTCCTGATGACTGCCACACAACACATTATGTAGCGTATAACACACCTCCTAATGTGTATAGGAGAGTGCCATGCGTACTACATTGTTCTTGATGAAACGCTTGTGAAAGAAGCCACTACACTTACCGGCGCAGCTGGCAAACGCGAATTGGTTGATTTAACCTTGCGTGAATTGATTCGTTCCCGCCGCAAGCTTAACTTGTTTGACCTTGCCGGTAAAATTCAGCTAACTGACGATTACGATCACAAGGGTCTGCGAGAACTACGGCATGATCCTGATTGACACATCGATTTGGATTCATGTCTTTAGGGATAAAACTCGGGAATATACCCCGCGCTTATATGAATACATTGGCGATCAAGCTATTGTTTTGACCCGATTCCAACAATTGGAATTATTGCAAGGTTGCCGGGATGAGCGCAAATGGAACTTGCTCAATGAATATTTTGAGGAGCAAGATTACATTGAAGCACAAATTTCTACCTGGCAGGCAGCGTCGAGACTCTATTTTGATCTGCGTAGACAAGGCCAACCAAACGCAGTCCGATTGATTGTTGTATAGCACAAATTGCGCTGGAGAATCGCCTGCTGCTGGTACGTGATGACCGTGATTTTATTATTATTAGCCGGCTTGTCCCGCTACAACATAAACAGTGGCGTGCATCCTAACGCGAAGTGATAATGTCGAAATGTCATTTTTACTTTATTTGTGCAAATTCACAGCCTAAAATTCATTTTTTGTTTTCTAGTCGCCCGGCTGCGACCCACGGGGGCCGCGAGAGTTGCATTCTATTTTCCAGAAACCGGTCATTCGCCGATTTAGGGTAAATACACCGAACCATCAATAAATCAAATTAACCTGACCCCATTGATTTTACCATTGATTCTTAAATGAATGGAAATCGAATCTTCACATACATCGTAAGTTACTAGTATGATATTATCATACGAATTACATGTCTTTAATTGCGAGATCTTATTATGTCGATGCAACGCAAAACCATTACCATCACCGATCAAATGGAAACCTGGGTTAAATCCCAAGTTGATTCAGGCAAATATGGTAATGACAGCGAATATTTCCGGGACCTAGTTCGCCGAGACCAGGAAAGGCGAGAAGCAGAAACCCGACTCCGATTTATGCTCGATGAAGCTGAATCGAGTGGCGAAAGTGACCGTAGCCCTCAAGAAATTTGGGCAGAAGTCGAAACTCGTCTTGCCGGAAATTAATGGTTAATTATCGATTATCAAAACGCGCTGAAAAGGATCTTGGAAATATTGCGGTCTATACGATCCAAAATTTTGGCATCCGACAAGGTCGACTTTATCGAGATGGCTTATTCAAAACTTTTGATATGATTTGCGAGTTTCCTATGATCGGAAGCGACCAAAACCACATCAAGAAAAATATTCGCCGTCAAGTCTATGAGTCTCACGCTATTTATTGTCGTGTTGATACCAAAACGATTTTCATCTTGCGTCTATTAGGTCCAGGCGAAGATCCGTTAAGGCATATAAAGTAAAAAATCTTGATGTAATAGCCCAATCATAGTGTCCAATAGTTCCTGGTAGGTAACAAACACTGAAATGGCAAGTATTAAATAATCGGTTGGTTGGCAGTAATTTTAGTTTCTCAATACCAGCTCTTCACCAATTTCATTTTATGCTCACCTTGGAAGTAGCAA
>CXWL01114737.1_pt1 | contig 15347 bp, 13 predicted proteins | sample 590931 | NCBI WGS metagenome assembly CXWL01 (sample SAMEA3498368, study PRJEB10139) | groundwater metagenome | biome: water well; material: biofilm material | place: Germany | collected 2015-04-27 | reverse complement strand
AACTACGACTCGTTCACCTACAACCTGGTGCAGTACTTCGGGGAGCTGGGCGAGGAAGTGCGCACCATACGCAACGACCAGATCACGCTGGCCGAGATCGGCGCGATGAAGCCGGACCGGATCTGCATTTCGCCGGGGCCGAAAACGCCAGCCGAAGCCGGCGTCTCGGTCGACATCCTGCGCGAATTCAAGGGCAAGCTGCCGATCCTCGGCGTGTGCCTCGGCCACCAGGCGATCGGCGCGGCGTTCGGCGGCAACGTGATCCGGGCCAAGCAGGTCATGCACGGGAAGACTTCGCTGATCGCCCACACCGGCGTCGGCGTGTTCAAGGATCTTCCAAGCCCGTTCACCGTGATCCGCTATCACTCGCTGGCGATCGAGCGGTCCTCGCTGCCGGCCTGCCTCGAAGTGACGGCGTGGACCGACGACGGCGAGATCATGGGCGTGCGGCACAAGGAGTTCGACATCGAGGGCGTGCAGTTCCACCCCGAGTCGATCCTGTCCGAGCATGGCCACAAGCTGCTGAAGAACTTCCTCGAGCGCTGAACCTGTACTAGATACTGTACAAGTCGCCGATCCGAACTCCCTTATTAGCCAGGAACCGCCATGCCGATCACTCCACAAGAAGCCCTGCTGCGCTGCATTGAACACCGCGAGATTTTCCACGACGAGATGCTGCACCTGTTCCGCCAGATCATGTCGGGCGAGATGTCGCCGACCATGATCGCGGCGCTGACCATCGGCCTGCGCGTGAAGAAGGAAACCATCGGCGAGATCACCGCCGCCGCCCAGGTCATGCGCGAGTTCTCGACCAAGGTGCCGATGGCCGACACCACCCACCTGCTCGACATCGTCGGCACCGGCGGCGACGGCGCGCACACTTTCAACATCTCGACGGCGTCGATGTTCGTGGCGGCAGCCGCCGGCGCGCGCGTGGCCAAGCACGGCGGGCGCAGCGTGTCCTCCTCGTCCGGCAGCGCCGACGTGATCGAATCGCTGGGCGCGAACATCAACCTCAAGCCGGAGCAGATCGCGCAGTCGATCGCGCAAACCGGCATCGGCTTCATGTTCGCACCGAACCACCACGCGGCGATGAAATACGCGGCGCCGGTGCGGCGCGAGCTGGGCGTGCGCACGATCTTCAACATCCTCGGGCCGCTGACCAATCCGGCCGGCGCCCCGAACATCCTGATGGGCGTGTTCCACGCCGACCTGGTCGGCATCCAGGTGCGCGTGCTGCAGCGCCTCGGCGCCCAGCATGCGATAGTGGTCTACGGCCGCGACAACATGGATGAAGTCTCGCTCGGCGCGGCCACCATGGTCGGGGAACTGATTAACGGCGAGATCCGCGAATACGAAATCCATCCTGAGGACTACGGCCTGCCGATGATCGCCAGCCGCAACCTGAAGGTGGCCGATTCGGCCGCATCGAAAGCGATGATGATGGAAGCGCTGACCGGCGAACCGGGCGCCGCCTACGACATCGTGGCGCTCAACGCGGGCACCGCGCTGTATACGGCCGGCGTCGCGACATCGATCGAGGATGGCCTGGCCAAAGCGCGCGCGGCGATCCTGTCCGGCGCGGCGCGCGCCAAGCTCGATCAGTTCGTGCAGGTCACCCAGCAGCTCGGCCAGTCCTGAGGCCCAGGCGATGTTCGGCATCCACGACCTCGGCCTGTTCATCGTTTCGGGACTCCTGCTGACCATCATGCCGGGACCCGATTCGCTGCTGATCATGACGCGCAGCGCAACCCAGGGCTCGCGCGCCGGCTGCACCGCGGCGCTCGGGATCGGCACCGGCACCTTCGTGCACGTGTTCGCGGGCGCGCTCGGGCTGTCGGCGATCCTGGCGACGTCCGCGACCGCGTTCACGGTCGTCAAATACATCGGCGCAGCCTACATCCTGTATATGGCGCTCGGCCTGTTGCGCAGCAAGCCGCGCAGCGCCGCGGCGCAGGTAGCGGTGGCGCCGCTGCCGTACCGGAAAATCTTCGCGCAGGGTTTCCTCACCAATGTGCTCAATCCAAAGGTGGCGATTTTCTTCCTCGCCTTCGTCCCCCAATTTATCAATGCCGATGCGCCGAACAAGGCGCTCGCGTTCATCGTCCTCGGCTGCATCTTCAACCTGAACGGGATGTTGTGGTGTAACGCGCTGGCGCTGTTCACCGCACAAGCCAGTGCCCGCCTCAAAGTCAGCCCGATGATATCGCTGTGGCTGAACCGGGCGACCGGCGGCCTGTTCGTCTGGCTCGGCGTCAAGCTGGCCCTGTCAAAATCACACTGAGTACCTGCCAATGTCCGACATCCTCAACAATATCCTCGCCGTCAAGGCCGATGAAGTTTCCGCCGCAAAGAAATACCGCGGCCTGGCCAGCCTGCGCAGCGAAGTCGAAGCCGATGCCGGCCTGCGCCGCGGCTTGCGCGGTTTCGAAGCGAGCCTGCGCAAGAATATCGCCGCCGGGCGCGCCGGCGTGATCTCCGAAGTGAAGAAAGCGTCGCCGTCGAAAGGCGTGCTGCGCGAGGATTTCCGCCCTGCCAATATCGCCGAAAGCTATGCGCGGCACGGCGCAGCCTGCCTGTCGGTGTTGACCGACGTGAATTTTTTCCAGGGATCGGCCGAGTACCTGCAGCAGGCGCGCGCCGCCTGCGAGATCCCGGTGCTGCGCAAAGATTTCATGGTCGACATGTACCAGGTGTACGAAGCGCGGGCGATGGGGGCGGACGCGATCCTGCTGATCGTCGCCGCGCTCGACCATGGCCTGATGGCCGAGCTGGAAGCCTGTGCGATGGAACTTGGAATGGATGTGCTGGTCGAAGTACATGATGGCGATGAGTTAACGGCGGCGCTGAAGTTGCGCACCCCGCTCGTCGGCATCAACAACCGAAACCTGCGCACATTCGAAACCTCGCTGCAAACCACGGTCGGCCTGTTGCCGCGCATTCCGCCGGACAGGCTGGTGGTGACCGAATCGGGAATCATGGCGCCGGATGACGTCAAGCGCATGCGCGATGCAAATGTGCATGCATTTCTGGTCGGCGAGGCGTTCATGCGCGCGCCTGACCCCGGTGTAGAACTTGCCAGGCTTTTCGACTAGATCATGAAGACCATCAGCAGTACCAGGGCCACCTGCGCGGTCCTGCTGGCCCTGCTTGCCGCATGCGCGCAGCAGACGAATGTAGCATCCACCCATACAGCACAGCCCGCCTGGCGCGCACCGTCCATCGCGCACGGCGCGGTATCCGGCCAGCGCACTTACTTCGACAGCGTGGAAGCATACAAGAGCGACGTCGCCGAGCAGATCATGCGCTATAACGGCGCGCACACTTTCAGTGGCAAGCTGCCGCCGATGCTGCCGGCAATCGTGGTGCTCAGCATCACGGTCGACAATAACGGCAAGATGACCAAGGTGGCAGTGCAGCGTTCGCGCGATCACGACGCGTCGAAGGTGGCGCTGGCGTCGATGCAGCGCACCGGCGCTTTGCCGAGGCCGTTCAACCTGGCTACCGGCCCAGGCAGGTCCCTGACGTTTTCCGAGACCTTCCTGTTCAACGCCGATTACCGCTTCCAGCTGCGCACACTTGCTCCGGTGCAGTACGCGGACTAGTGGACTGTAACGTGGGAATTGGGAGCGAAGGACGCGTGCATGCGGTGCAGGGCAAGGCGCAAAGCGCAGCGATAGCTGGCTATCGCGAGCATTTGCAACGCCGCCATGCGCTGCAGGCGTGCGGCAGGCGCTGCCGATTCATGCGTTACAGTCCACCTAGGCGCTCGGCCGTTTGAGTTTCTTGTCGCTGCCGGTTACCTCCAGCGCGATCCCGGGCGCCCGGTCGCCCTGCAGCTTGACGCCGAAGGTCAACAGTTCGTCGCGCCGAAAGGCGTGGACCTCGACCGTATCGCCCACCCGGTAGCGGCCCAGCAGCGCGTCGAGGTTGGACGGATTGCCCGCTACGCGCAGGCCGTCGAGCGCCACCAGCACATCGCCGGCCGACAGTCCCGCGCGATGCGCCGCCCCGCCCTCGTGCACCTGCGTGAGCTTGCAGTCGCCGCCATCGCGCCCCGTATTCGCGTCGAGCGCCGGCTTGGCGCCTTTGCGCTCGTCATGCAGCTTGACGCCGAACGGCGCGTACAGCTTCGCCAGCGGCAGGTCGTCGGTGCCGCGCACATAGCGGTTGAACAGCGGCTTGAGTTTCAGGCCACAGACCTCGTCGAACAGCGCCTCGACTTCCGCCTCCGTCACGCCGCGCGCAGCGGAGCTGTAGAAGTCGCGGCCGAAGCGCTGCCACAACGCGCGCATCACGTCGTCGAGCGATTTCTTGCCGTCGGTCTTGGCGCGGATCGTCAGGTCGAACATCAGCGCCACCAGCGAACCCTTGGTGTAGTAGCTGACGATCGCATTCGGTGCGTTTTCGTCCTGGCGGTAGTATTTGCCCCAGGCGTCGAAGCTCGAATCGGCCACGCTCTGCTTGGTGCGGCCGCTGCCGCGCAATACGCTGCCGACGGTCTTGGCCTGCAGCTTGAGGTAGGCCGCTTCGTCCACCAGGCCGCTGCGCACCAGCATCAGGTCGTCGTAGTAGCTGGTAAAACCTTCGAACAGCCAAAGCAGCGGCGTGTACGTCTCCGCCTGCAGGTCGTACGGCGCGAATGCATCCGGCTTGATCCGCTTGACGTTCCAGGTATGGAAGTACTCGTGGCTGCACAGGCCCAGGAACTTGAGGTAGCCGTCGTTCGCTTCCAGCTTCTTCGGCGTGGCGGCAGTCGGCAGGTCGGCGCGCGCGCAAATCAGCGCGGTCGAAGCGCGATGTTCGAGGCCGCCGTAGCCGTCGCCCACGGCCAGCGTGAGGAAGACGTAGCGGTCCATCGGCGCGCGCTTCGATTTCGGCTCGAAGAATTCGATCTGGGTCTCGCACATCTTCTTCAGGTCGGCCTGCAGGCGCGCCATGTCGAGGTTCGGCACACGGCCGGTAATGACCATGTCGTGTGGGGTGCCGTGGGCCTTGAAGGTGGCGAGCGCGAAGTCGCCCATTTCGACCGGATGGTCGATCAGGTCGTCGTAGTCGGTCGCGATGTAGGTGCCGAAGCCGTAGCGCTTGGCGCCCAGTTCCGGCAGCGAGGTCGCGACCCGCCATGACTTGGCCGCCGCATCGGCCGGACGCTGGATGTCGACCTGGTGCGCCATTTCTTCCTGTCCCAGCACGCGCAGGTAGACGCTGGTGCCGTTGAAGAAGCCGTGGGTCTGGTCGAGGTGGGCGGCGCGCACCGACAGGTCCCACGCGTAGACGTCGTATGTCACGGTGAGCGCGCCGGTTACGGGCGCCGCGCGCCACGAGTGCTTGTCAAGCTTGGTCAGCGCGACCGGCTTGCCGGCCGATTCGGCGCGGATCTCGACGATGTTGCGCGAGAATTCGCGGATCATGTAGCTGCCCGGGATCCATGCCGGCAGCGCGAATACCTGCCCCTCCGGCGTCGGCAATGCGACGGTCAGCGTCACTTCGAACAGGTGGCCGGCCAGGTCCTTCGGCACGATCGCGTAATGGATGGCGGGCTGCTTCTTCTGGTCTGATTTTTTCATGGTGGTGAAGTTTCGCGGGGGAGTTCATAGTGTAGCCGGATTTTTTTCCTAGTGTCCTGAGCTGCTAGTTCGTTGACGAATAAATGTGGCGAAATCGGCGCGAGACAAGGAGCAAAGCACAGCAAGGCCGGGGCCTTGCGCGCATTTGCGACGCAGTATCGGGTCGATTCTCGCCATATTTAGTCAACGAATCTGCAACTCAGGACACTACAGGTCGGCCGGCTGGTCGATGTCCTGGAAGATTCCGGGGTCGTCCACTTCCAGCTCGGCGACCGGATGGAGTTTCAGGATGCGGCGCGCGCCCTCGTCGCCCTCCAGCGCCAGCAGCGCGGGCAGGCACGCCGCGCCGAATGCGACCGGGTTGCCGCGCCGGCCGCCGCTGACTGGCGCCGCAATCGCGGCGCCGCCAGCCACCGCATCGGACAAGGCCCTGATCGTGTCTTCGCGCACGCGCGGCATGTCGCCCAGCGCGATCAGCCAGGCCTGCGCCTCCGGCAGCGAATGGCGCACCGCGTGCACCAGCGATAGCGCCATGCCGTCGTCGGCGTCGGGACAAACGGTGACGTCGCAGCCGAGCGCGCGCAAGGCTTGCGCGACGCCGTCGTCGCCCGGGCGCACCACGGCGATCACTTTCGGGAGCACCGCCAGCAGCGCGCGCGCGCTGGCGACGACCACCGGCTCGCCGCCAGCCAAGGGCTGCAGCAGCTTGTTGCGGTTACCGGATGGATCGAATCGACGGCCCCTGCCGGCGGCCAGCAAAATGCCGACAGGGGTCATGGCGCGGCTGATGCTTACGCCGTGGTGAGGTCGAACGGCAGCTTGCGCAGGCGCTTGCCGGTCAGTTTGAACAGCGCGTTGGCGAAGGCCGGCGCCAGCGGCGGCACGCCCGGTTCGCCCATGCCCGTCGGCGCATCGCCGGAAGGCACGATGAACACGTCGACACGCGGCATGTCGGGCATGCGCGCCACGGTGTAGTCGCTGAAATTCTGCTGCTCGACGACGCCGTCCTTCAAGGTGATGGCGGCGCCCGGCAAGGTGGTGCCCAGCGCCATCAGCACTGCGCCCTGCACTTGCGCTTCGATCGTCATGGGATTGACGGCGAGGTTGCAGTGCACGCCCGCGGTCACCTTGTGCAGTTTCGGCACGCCCTTGACGACAGACGCCTCGACCACATACGCGACCACCGAATTGAACGACTCGTGCATGGCGACGCCGTAGGCGCGCTCTTTCGGCAGCTTCTTCTTGCCGTAGCCGGACTTGGCGACCGCCAGGTCGAGCGCGGCCAGGTGGCGCTTGTGCTTTGCATCGATCAGCGTCTTGCGATACACGACCGGATCCATGCCTGCGACATGCGCCGCCTCGTCGATCAGCGTCTCCATCACGAACGCGGTGTGGGTCGAGCCGACCGAGCGCCACCACAGCACCGGTACGTTGGCCTTGGCGGCGTGCGCGGTCAGGTTCAACGGCACGTCATACGGCGCGCCCATACCTTCGACCATGGTGCCGTCGACGCCGTTCTTGACCATGAAGGCTTCGAACGGCGTGCCCGCCATGATCGACTGGCCGACGATGGCGTGGTCCCATGCGACGATACGGCCCTTCGCATCGAGGCCGATATCGGCGCGGTGCACATGCGAAGGCCGGTAGTAGCCGCCCTTGATGTCGTCCTCGCGGCTCCAGATCACCTTCAGCGGGCCGCTCTTGCCGGCCGCGCGGTACGCCTTGGCGACGTTGACCGCTTCGACGATGTAGTCCGAGGTCGGCACCGCGCGCCGGCCGAAGCCACCGCCGGCCATCATCGTGTTGACCGTCACCTGTTCGGGCTTGAGCCCCGAAGTGGCGGCGACGGCTGCATGGTCGGCGGTCTGGAACTGGGTGCCGGCCCACACCGTGCAGCTGTCGGCCTTGAGGTCGACCACGCAGTTGAGCGGCTCCATCGGCGCGTGCGCCAGGTACGGAAATTCATACACGTCCGAGATTTTTTTCGGCGCCGCCGCGAGTTTCGACGTGTCCCCTTTGATGGCGACCGTGCCCGGCGTTTTCGCCAGTGCGATGAAGTCGGCCATCTGCTTGGTGCTGTCGACCTTTTCGAGGCCACTGGTATCCCAGTCGATCGCGAGCGCTTCGCGCCCTTGCTTCGCCGGCCAGTAGCCGTCGGCGATCACGGCCACGCCGCGTCCGCCCCGGTCGGTCGGCACTTCCAGCACATCGATCACGCCCTTGATCGCCTTGGCCTTGCTGGCATCCAGCTTGGCGACCTTCGCGCCGAATACCGGCGGACGCGCAACGACCGCCACCTTGGTATTGGGCGGCATGAAGTCGATGCCGAACTGCTGCTTGCCGCTCGACTTGGCGCGTGCATCGATCCGCCTGGTCGGCTTGCCGATGATGTGGAAGTCCTTTGCGTCCTTGAGCGCCACGGTGGCCGGCATCGGCTGCTTCATGGCGGCGTCGGCGAGCGAACCGTAGCTGGTTTTCTGGCCGGCCGGTCCCATCACGAATCCCTTGGAGGTCTTGCACTGCTCAGGCTTGACTTTCCACTGTTCGGCCGCGGCCTGGACCAGCATCGCGCGCGCCTTGGCGCCGATTTCACGGTACTGCAGGTAGGAGTGCGCAATGCTGCCCGAGCCGCCGGTCATCTGCATGCCGAAGGCCGGGTCCTTGTAGACGTCGGCGGCTGGCGCCAGCTCGCCGCGCATCTGCGACCAGTCGGCGTCGAGGTCCTCGGCGATCAGCATCGGCAGCGAGGTGTGCACGCCCTGGCCGAATTCGAGCCGGTTGACCATCACCGTGACCGTGTTATCCGGCGCGATGCGCAGGAAGGCGTTCGGTGCATAGGTCGGTTTGGGGGCATCGGCCGCGCGGGCGAACTTATTCGCACCAGGCATGAAGAAGCCGAGCACCAGCCCGCTGGTGGCGAGCGCACCGGCCTTGATGAAGCTGCGGCGCGACAGGCCGCCTTCGGACGGACGCACGAGCGCCTCTGGATTAATCCATTCGATACGCATGATTGATCCCCTCAGGCCAAAGTCTTCGCCGCGTCCTTGATGGCCGCGCGGATCCGTTGATAGGTGCCGCAGCGGCAGATGTTCCCGCTCATCGCGCCATCGATATCGGCGTCGCTCGGCGCCTTGTTGGTGCGCAGCAGCGCGGCCGCGCTCATCACCTGGCCGCTCTGGCAGTAGCCGCACTGGGGCACATCGTGCTTGACCCAGGCGTCCTGCACGGCCTTGCCAACCTTGTCGGCTTCCATCGCCTCGATGGTGGTGATCTTCTTCCCGGCCGCCGCCGAAATCGGCGTGATGCAGGAGCGGATCGCGGCGCCGTCGAGGTGCACAGTGCAGGCGCCGCACAAGGCAGCGCCGCAGCCGAATTTGGTGCCCGTCATGTTGAGGTTATCGCGCAGCGCCCACAGGATCGGGGTCGACGCATCGGCCTCGACCTGCATGTCGCGGCCGTTGATATTAAGTGTGACCATGTCCTGCCCTTTCGTTCTGGCGCTGCGTTGTTTTTATATGTTGTTACTTGATGCTGGCGAGTTTGGCTTCAAGGCCCTTGGCATCGATCGCGCCCGGAATGCGGGTGCCATCGGTGAAGAAGATCGCCGGGGTACCCTGGATGCGCAGTTTCTGGCCCAATGCGAGGACCTTTTCGTTCGGCGTGTTGCAGGCTGCCGGCGCGGCGGGCGCCGCTTTGCCGGACACCATCCAGTCATCCCATGCCTTGTTGCGGTCGGCCGCGCACCAGATGTTCTTCGACTTGACGAACGAGTCTTCCGACAGGATGTTGTACATGAAGGTGTAGACGGTGACGTTGTCCATCTCCTTCAGGGTAGTCTGGCGGAAGCGCTTGCAGTAGCCGCAGTTCGGGTCTTCGAACACCGCGATCACGCGCTTGCCGTCGCCCTTGACCAGCTTCAGCGCCGAGTCGAACGGCAGGTCGGAGAACTTGATCTTGTTGATCTCGTCGATCCGGTCCTTGGTCATGTCCTGCGCGGTCTTGGTGTTGTAGACGTGGCCGATGATCAGGTACTCGCCCTTCTTGTCGGTGTACAGGATATCGCCGGCGGCGCGCACTTCATACAGGCCGGCGTACGGCGTCTCCTTGATCGACTCGATTTTCACGCCAGGGCCGATGCGCGGCTCGATGGCCTTCTTGATGTTTGCCTCGACCTGCGCCGGCGTCTGCGCGCCGACGCAGCCTGCCGTCAGCGCGGCGGCCAGCAGCAGCGCGATTTTTGATTTAACCATTGTTTCTCCGAATTCGTTACAAAAGTGATTACTTCCCCATCGCGTGGGCCATCAGCCGGCGCTTAAGCATGGGCAATTTATTCAGCAAGTTTAGCCCCAAATTGCGGACCACGCGCAGCGGCTCCAGGTCGGCGCCGAACAGGCGCGCGAGTCCATCGGTGGCGAGCTGCATCAGCAGCACGTCTTCCTTGCGCGCGCGGGCGTAGCGCGCCAGCACCCGCTCGTCGCCGATGCTGCGCTGGGCTTCGCGCGCGGCGACCGTTTCGAGCAGCTGGGCGACGTCGGCGAAGCCGAGGTTCATGCCATGGCCGGCCAGCGGATGCACCACGTGCGCGGCGTCGCCCACCAGCGCCACGCGCGGCGCGACGATCGAATGCGGGCGGATCAGCGCCAGCGGCACCTCCTTGACCGATTCTGGCTGCAGCGGACGCAGGGCGCCCAGTTTTTCCTCGCTCAGCACCGCGAGGCGCACCGCCATTTCGCCCAGCGACTCTCGCATCAGCATGTCGGCCAGCGCATCGGGCGCCGACCACACCAGCGAGACGCGGTTGCCGGGCAGCGGCAGCAGCGCGACGATGCCCTCGTGGCCGGTGAACCACTGGTAGGCCACGCCGTGGTGCGGCTTCTCGCAGGCGAAATTGGTGACCACCGCGCGCTGGTGATAAGAGCGGTAATCGAGCCCGATGTCGCACTGGCCGCGCACCCACGACTGGCCGCCGTCCGCGCCCACCACCAGCGCGCTGGCGATGACCGCGCCGCCGTCGAGCGTGACCGTGGCGCCATAGCTGTCGGTGGCCAGGCCGGTCGCGCGGCCGCTGACGATGTGGACGTTGGGCGCGAACTTGAGGGCCGCGTCCAGCGCCTGGTTCAGGTTGCGGTCCTCGACGATCCAGGCGAGCGAGCCGACGTGCGCACCGAAGGCGTCGAACGCCAGGTCGCCGGGCTGCTTGCCATCGCCGTTAACTACCATCGATTCGACCGGGGCGACCCGGCTCGCATCGAGCGCGCCCCACACCTTCAGTGAGGACAGCAGCGTGTGGGCGGTGTGATTGAGGGCATAGACGCGCACGTCCCAGGGCTGTTCGGTCCCTTGCGGCGCCGGCGCCGGGGGCGCCGACTCAGGGACTAACAGGGTGACGCGGTGGCCGGCCTGGGCGAACCCCAGCGCGGTGGTTTTGGCGATCGCGCCGTTGCCGACGATGCAGACATCGCTGTCGTGCCGTGCGGCGGAGGTAGGTTGGCTGTTCATCCGAAGCATTATAGCGGCTTGAAAGGCGACAGTTTTGCACGGCATGCCAGCAATTTGTTTGTAAAGTTGTCGCCCGGACTTGCAAACTCGAGTTCGGGTGTCTATAATCATGCCTCTTGGCCTGGTAGCTCAGTCGGTAGAGCAGAGGATTGAAAATCCTTGTGTCGGTGGTTCGATTCCGCCCCGGGCCACCAAGAACATACCTCACGAAACGCCAACCATCACCGGTTGGCGTTTTTGTTTTTGGATTCCGCAGTCCTCGGCTCCGGTCCATTTCCGGACTAGCGGGCTTTTGTGGATTCTTCTCCCACTGCTTCTAATCACGATTTCAAGCGCGAGCAAACTTGCGAAACAACAAAAAATCAACTGTGGATGCGCGCCAATGTGCCCATTCTTCTAGTGTTTCGGTATCTCCATCAATTTCCCAAAGGTACCAGTCGATGGTTGTCACCAAGTACGCGAATCCCCGCGCCATCCGGATCTAAGGGATAGCCGTGTCGGGTATCCACGACGAAACCTGAGAAGTGAAACGGGAGTGCACCGATTTAGCAGGGACGCGCTTGACATGGCGGGAATTCATGCAGTGCATGGAATTCCGGCCTGTGCGTGAGCGACGGTTTTGGGGGCTAGATTGGCGCTAGCAGATGGGCGTTGTGTCTAGTCGAGGTAGACCGACCCATCCGGCGCCCGTCTGACCTGCGTGATCCCCGGTTCCTCCACCTCCAGCCGTTGCGCCTCCAAGTCCTGGGCCGACAACACCTTGGCCGCCTCCGGCGCCCTCGCCTTGACCATTTCATAGCGCCGCTCGAATGCCAGCAAGAAGACCTTCTTCAGCTCGTCGCCCTCCCACGGCTTGGCCACGTAGCGGAACACCTCCGCCCGGTTGATCGCGCTCGACACCTCGGCGAATTCGGTCGAGGCGCTCAGCATCAGCCGCACCGCATCCGGCTGGATCCCCTTCACCATCTGCAGGAAATCGGCCCCGGTCAGGCCCGGCATCCGGTAGTCCGACATCACGATGTCGAACGCGACTTCGGCACAGCGCAGCATCGCCTGTTCGGGGTCGCTGAAAGCCTCGATCTCCACCTCGTACTCCTGCAGGAACGGGCGCATCGTGCGCTGCAGTGCGCTCAGTACGTTGACCTCGTCATCGACCAGCATGATTCGCCTCATGACGCCTCCCCATTCAACCTGACAAACACTGTGAACGACGTGGACGACGTCGTCTCGAAATCGCCGATCTGCTTGATCATCCGCGCGGTGAGCAAATGGTCGGCCGACAGCAGCAGCGAGCCGTCGCGCGTGACCAGGTCGCGCGTGGTGCGCATGCCCGGCCGCAGCTGATCCACGGGCAGCCCCTGGTCGCGCGTTGCCTCCACCGGCGCGCGGCCGGTCGTGACCTCTTCGAACGCGGCCACCACCGCCGGATCGTAACGCTTGCCACGGCTTTGGATGATGATCTGCGCCGCTTGCTCTGGCCTCAGCTGGTGCTCGGTCAGGGTGCCGATCTGCAGGTTGTCGTAGTCGCTGGCCAGCGCCAGGATGCGCGCGCCGATCGGGATGTCGAGCCCCGCCAGCCGGTCCGGGAAGCCTTCGCCGTCGAAGCGCTCCTGGTGCGCGCGCACCAAGGTGGCGGCTTCGCGCAGGTCTTCGAGCGGCATCAGCAGCTGCTCGCCGCGCGCCGGGTAGGCCCGGTACAAACTAAGAAGTTCGCCGTTCATGCGCGGCACCGCCATCTCCAGCAGGCTGTCGGAAAAGCCGATCTTGCCGATATTGTGCAGCAGCCCGGCGATGAAGATCTGCTGGGTCTCGCGCGCGTCGAGCCCCAGCTTGATTGCGAGCCGGCGCGCCAGGTCCGCCACCCGGCGCGAGTGGCCCGCGAGGTTGGCGCCGCGCAGTTCGATCAGGCTGGAAAACACCTGGATCGACGTCAGGAAATTGCGCTTGAGCTTATCGTTTGAGCCGACCAGGTCGTCGAGCACCTTGCGCAGTTCCTCGGTGCGGCTGGCCACCTTCGCTTCCAGGCTTTGATTCAGTTCTCGCAGCTGCTCGTTCTGATGGACTGTCAGCTCTTCCAGCCGGCGCTGCTCGCGCTCCAGCGCCTGGCGTTCGAACGCGTGACGCACCACCAGCGTCATCTCGTGGTCGTCCCACGGCTTGGTGATGTAGCGGTAGATTTCGCCGCGGTTGACGGCATCGAGGATCAGGCGGACGTCGGCATTCCCGGTCAGCAGCAGGCGCAGCGTGTCCGGGCGAAGCGCGCGCGCCTGTTCGAGGAACTGCACGCCGTCCATTTCGGGCATGCGCATGTCGGAGATCACCAGGTCGACCTGGCGCGTTTCCAGCACCGCCAGGCCGGCGCGCGCGCTTTCCTCGGTCAGCACTTCATAGCCCTGGGCGCGGAACAGGCGCCGCAGCGCCGACAGAATGTTCGGTTCGTCGTCGACGCACAGGATGGTGCCGGCGCGCGGCGCGGCGGCTGGGCTGATTGCAGTAGCTTGCATCACAGCTCCTGCGCGGCCGGTTGCATCACGCGCCGGATCGGCAAGGTGATGCGGAAGGTGGTGCAGCCCGGCGCGCTTTGCACGTCGATCTGGCCGCTGTGCTTCTGGATGATGCCGTACGAAAGCGACAGGCCAAGCCCGGTGCCGCTGCCGATCGGTTTCGTCGTGAAGAACGGATCGAAAATGCGCGACTGGATTTCCTTCGGGATGCCGGTGCCGTTGTCGGAGATCTCGATCCACACGTTGGTTTCGTCGCAGCCGGTACGGATTGTGATCCGCCCTCTTTCGCCGCTTATCGCGTGGGCGCCGTTGATGACGATGTTCATGATGACCTGGTTGATGTGCGACGGCTGGCATTCGATGTCCGGGATATCGCCGTACTCCTTGATCACGTCGGCCTTGTACTTGACTTCGTTGCTGACAATGTTCAGGGTCGAATCGATCCCCGCATGCAGGTTGGCCCACTGCCATTCCTGGTTGGCGTCGACCCGCGAGAAGTCCTTCAGGTCCTGCACGATCTTGCGCACCCGGCTGATGCCCTCGCGCGATTCGGCCATCAGGACGGGGATGTCTTCGATCAGGAAGTCGAGGTCGATGGTGGCGCGCAGCGCGCGTACCGACGCCAGCACTTCGGCGTTGCCGATGCTGGCCTCGGCCTGCTGGTAGTTGTCGAACATGGTCAGCATGCGCCGGATGTAGGTGCCGAGCGTCTCGAAATTCGAGAATACGTAGCCGATCGGGTTGTTGATTTCATGCGCGACGCCGGCCGCCAGCTGGCCGATCGAGGCCAGCTTCTCGGACTGCATCAGCTGCTCCTGCGCCATTGACAGGCGCACGTTCAGCTCCGTCAGCTCGTTATTCCTGCGCAGCAGCTCGGCTTCGGCCGCCTCGCGCTTGCGGATGTCTTCTTCCAGGCGCTGCATCGCCTGCTCGAGCTGCGAGGTGCGGTTGGCCACCAGCGCTTCAAGTTCGCCCAGCAGGCGGGAAGCGTCAAGTGGAGTGGTCGGGGTCGTGGTCGACGTCATGGCAGGTCTCAGTTGGATGCGGTCAGTATCTGGCACGCGTTCTCAAATTCGGATTCGGTGTCGACCAGCACGCGGCGCAGGCCGGCGATGTCGATGCCGAGGCTGTCCCAGGCGTTCTGCGCGATCGCTGGAACCAGCTCGTCGTGCTGGCCGGCCAGGTCGAGCGCGTGCACGATCGCGTTGGCGACGTGCACCACGCTTGGGATGTCGCCGAGGTCCTGCGCCATCGGCGCATGGTGGTGGGCGATGGCGCGCTGGATCAGCTGGGGAAATTTCCAGTGTTCAGCCAGCGCGCGCCCGACTACCGCGTGGTCGAGTCCCAGCACGCTGCGCTCGGCCTGCAGCATGTCGCATTCATTGGCGTAGCGGTACGCGATGGCCTCGGCATACTGCTCGGGAAAGCCGGTGACCAGCACCAGCCGGCCGATATCGTGCAGCAGGCCGGACACGAAGGCGAACTCCTGGTTGCACTTGGCCAGCCGGGCCAGGCTCTTGGCGCACAGCGCGGTGCCGACCGCATGGCGCCAGAACGCCGCGAAGTCGAACCCGCCCGCCCCGCCCGAGCCGAAATTGGCGATGATGCCGGCCGAGGTGACCAGCGCGCGCACGCTGTCGAAACCGAGTACGGCGATCGCCTGCTCGATGGTCCTGACCTTGCACTGCAGGCCGTAGAACGAGGAATTCGCCAGCCGCAGCGTCTTGGCGGTCAGCGCCTGGTCTTTCGAGACCTTGGCGGCGAGCTCGCCGAC
>CXWL01011655.1_pt1 | contig 15354 bp, 10 predicted proteins | sample 590931 | NCBI WGS metagenome assembly CXWL01 (sample SAMEA3498368, study PRJEB10139) | groundwater metagenome | biome: water well; material: biofilm material | place: Germany | collected 2015-04-27 | reverse complement strand
CGGCAAAATCGAGCAGGTTCGTCAAAGCGTCAGCCACAAGGCATCCGAGCTGGTCGTCAATGCGATGGGTTTCTTGGGAGTGCCCTACCGTCGTGGCGGCGACAGCGCTGAAACCGGTTTTGATTGCAGCGGTTTTGTACGTGCGATGTACGAGCAAACCATCGGACTGGCCCTGCCACGCAAGGCCGATCAACAAGCCGCCGCCACCCAGAAGATTGACCGTAACGAACTTCGACCAGGCGACCTGGTCTTCTTCAACACCATGCGCCGGGCCTTCAGCCATGTCGGCATCTACGTGGGTGAGGGCAGATTCATTCATTCGCCGCGATCAGGCGCCGAGGTTCGGGTTGAGGACATGGGCGGGAGCTACTGGAAGCGGCGTTTTGACGGCGCCCGGCGCGTCAGCCACTACCCAGATGCGACGTCGACCGCCCCACTGCCAGTGCCTTCACCCCCAACGGCCACCGAAAGCCTGCAAGATCGACCCGACCCCAAACTCTCGTCCTGAAGCCGAACCGGTGCCAGCCCCGGCTCGCGGCGGCCTTTCCCAGCGGCTTGCAGCGCCAACCAAACAGGACATGGCGGTGCTGCCGGCTCTGGAGCGCCTCGGGCTCAACGACATCGTGGTGGTGTCTTCCCGAGCGCAAGCCGAGCAGGCCTATGACCTGCTGGATACAAGCCCGGTACTCGGCTTTGACACCGAATCGAAACCCACCTTCGCCAAAGACGAGGTCTCGCTCGGGCCGCACGTGGTTCAATTCTCCACGCTGCACCGGGCCCATGTGTTCCAGTTGCACGACCCCGGTTGCCGTGACGTGGTGTGCGCGCTACTCCAATCACAACGCATCACCAAAGCTGGTTTTGGACTGGCAGGCGACCATCAACAGATATTGCGTACCTTGCGGGTGACGCCGCAAAACGTGCTTGATCTGAACGTGGTGTTCAAGAATCGTGGTTATCCGAAAGAGATTGGCGTCAAAGCCGCCGTGGCGCTGCTGCTCCAGCGCCGTTTCGTCAAGTCCCGCAAAGCGACCACCTCCAACTGGTCCAACCGTCACTTGACGGAAAGCCAGATCGTCTACGCCGCCAATGACGCATGGGCCGCGATGCAGGTTTACCACGCGCTGGGGCTGGCAACACCGACCCGCTGAGCCCACCGTGGCACATGGCCGCTTAAACTGGGGCCGCTACCAAGCTAGCCCGCTGCCTTCAACGATTGTCTGTTCATGCCATTTACCACCCTGGGTCTGTCGCCCGCTCTTTTGAATGCCCTTGCCACGCAAGGCTTCACGACGCCCACCCCGATTCAGCAAACCGCCATTCCCGCNNGAGACGGTTGTCAAATTGGCGGCGGATCTGTCGCACAGGCCCAAGGTCAGCGTCCTGTTTGGCGGCGTGTCGATCAATCCGCAGATGATGAGCTTGCGCGGTGGAACCGACCTGGTGGTGGCCACGCCGGGCCGGCTGCTGGATTTGCTGGACCACAACGCCCTGAGCTTGTCAGGTGTGCGCGCACTGGTACTGGACGAGGCTGACCGACTGCTTGACCTGGGGTTTTCAGACGAACTGGCGCGCATCCTCTCGCTGCTGCCGGGGAAACGCCAGAACCTGTTTTTCTCTGCCACGTTTGCACCGGCGGTTCAGGTGCTGGCCGACTCCCTGCTACGCGACGCGGTACGCGTGGATGTGCTGCCGACGCCAAAGTCCAGGCCCGACATCACGCAGCGAGCCATTGCGGTGGATCCGGGCCGCCGCACCCAACTGCTGCGGCATCTGATTCAAGACCACAAGTGGAGCCGGGTCCTGGTCTTTGTCGCCACCAAGCACGCCGCAGAGATCGTGGCTGACAAGCTGCGCAAAGCTGGCATCGACGCCGAGCCGTTTCACGGTGTCCTGAGCCAGGGCAAACGCACGCAGGTGCTGGCCGACTTCAAGGCTGAGCGCGTCGGCGTGGTGGTGGCCACCGACCTGGCAGGCCGAGGCATCGATATCGAGCAACTGCCGGTGGTGGTGAACTATGATTTGCCACGCTCGGCGGTGGACTACACCCACCGCATCGGTCGAACCGGTCGCGCCGGCGAAAGCGGCCTGGCGGTGAGCTTTGTCAGCGCGGACTCCCGTGCGCATTGGCACCTGATCGAAAAGCGCCAGGGGCTGAAACTCTCAGTTGAGCAAGTTCATGGGTTCGAGCCCGTGCAGACCTCGGCAAGCGATGCCCTGCCATCCAACCCCGCACGTGTGCCTGACACCAGTGGCGGCATCAAGGGCAAACGACCTAGTAAGAAAGACAAGCTCCGAGCCGCCGCCAAGCCGCGGTAGCGCCCCTCGGCAGTCCGTGCGGCTTGGCGCGACGACTCAGCCGCCCAAGGCTTCCCAGCGCTCCAGCGCCTGTGTCAGTTCATCGTCAATCCGCGCGCTGCGCTCCGACATCTGTACGGCACGGGTGTTGTCGCTGGCAAACAGGCTGCCGTCGGCCAGGGCTTCATGAATGGTCTTGTGCTCGGTCTCCAACGCCGCAATGGTGTCAGGTAAAGCGTCCAGCTCGCGTTGTTCCTTAAAGCTCAGCTTGCGCGCTTTAGGAGCCGGCGCCGCAGGCGTCGAAACGGCTGCTGGCGCCGCAGCTTGCTCCGGCTTTGATAGCTGGTCGCGCCCATAATTAAAGGGTTTTGAGCCTTTTTGACCCTTTCCCTGGGCAATCTCGCTGGCGCGCTTGCTTTGCGTCAACCAGTCGGTCACGCCACCTTCATACTCGCGCCACTTCGCGTCGCCCTCAAAGGCGATGGTGCTGGTTACGACGTTATCCAGGAAGGTGCGGTCATGGCTGACCAGGAACACCGTGCCATCGTAGTTTTGCAGCAGGTCTTCGAGCAACTCCAGGGTGTCGATGTCCAGATCGTTGGTCGGCTCGTCCAGCACCAGCACGTTGGCCGGGCGGGCGAACAGGCGCGCCAGCAGCAGGCGGTTGCGCTCGCCACCGCTCAAGGATCGAACCGGCGAGTTGGCGCGCGCTGGCGAGAACAGAAAGTCGCCCAGGTAGCTTTTTACGTGCTTCTTCTGGTTGCCGATCTCGATCCACTCGCTGCCGGGACTGATGAAGTCTTCCAGCGTGGCGTCCAGGTCGAGCGCGTTGCGCATCTGGTCGAAATAGGCCACCGAGATATTGGCGCCCTGGCGCACGGTTCCCCAAGGGCTGTGGCCGGGCTCGGGCGGCGGCGCGTTGGTCGGCGCCGGATCGGCCTTGAGTTCCCCCAAAATGAGCTTGAGCAAGGTGGTCTTGCCGGCGCCATTGGGGCCTAGCAGGCCAATCTTGTCGCCGCGCAGGATGGTGGTCGAAAAGTCATGAACAACCTTGCGATCACCAAAACTCTTGGACACATGTGTCAGCTCGGCCACCAGCTTGCCGCTGGTGGCGCCACTGGAAATGTCCATGTTGACACTGCCCACCACGTCGCGGCGCGCCTGGTGTTTGGCACGCAGCTCTGCCAGCCGCACGATGCGCGCGGTGGCGCGGGTGCGCCGGGCTTCCACGCCTTTGCGAATCCACACTTCTTCTTGCGCCAGCAACTTGTCGGCGCGCGCGTTGATCACCGCCTCCTGCGCCAGTTGTTCCTCTTTTTGCGNNTCAATCGAGTCCAGGTCCAGGTGGTTGGTGGGTTCGTCCAGCAACAACACGTCGGGCTGGGCCACCAGTGCCTGGGCCAAGGCAACGCGTTTCTTGGTGCCGCCCGACAAGGTACTGACAATCGCCGTCGGGTCCAGGTGCAGACGGTGCAGGGTCTCGGTGACCCGCTGCTCCCAATTCCAGCCGTCCAGCGCCTCGATCTCGCTTTGCATCGCATCGAGGTCGCCGTGGCCCTGGGTGTACTCTTCAATCAGGCCTATGATGCGCGCCAGTCCTTCACTGACTGCTACAAAAACGGTAGCGTCTGCATCAAGCTGGGGCTCCTGCGCCACGTAGGCGATGCGGGTGTTGCCCTGCACCTGCACGGTGCCGTCATCGGGCTTGTCCAGGCCGCCCAGAATCTTGAGCATGGACGATTTGCCCGCGCCATTGCGGCCAATCAGGCCGACGCGCTCCTGGGTTTCGAGTGAAAAATCAGCGTGGTCGAGCAGGGGAACGTGTCCAAATGCGAGCTGGGCGTCAAGTAGGGTAATAAGTGCCATGTGGCGGGCATTATCCCTTGCGTCGGGGTTCAGCCTGGCTGCATTGGGCGCGATCATCGACTGCGGGCATTGACCGCTTGGCGCAACGGGTCTGCCATGCTGGCAGATAATTGGAACCCCGACGCGGCGCCACGCTGCGGCGCCAAGTTTCGTTTTCGTTTTGCTCCAGCCGAAGGGTTTATCCGTGCCTGTCTACCGCTCCAAGACCTCCACCGCCGGCCGCAACATGGCTGGTGCCCGCTCTCTGTGGCGCGCCACTGGCATGAAAGACGACGACTTTCAAAAGCCGATCATTGCGGTGGTCAACTCCTTCACGCAGTTTGTGCCCGGCCATGTGCACTTGAAGGACCTGGGCCAACTGGTGGCGCGCGAGATTGAAGCCGCAGGTGGCGTGGCCAAAGAGTTCAACACGATTGCCGTGGACGACGGTATCGCCATGGGCCACGACGGCATGTTGTACTCGCTGCCCAGCCGTGACATCATTGCTGACAGTGTGGAGTACATGGTCAACGCCCATTGCGCCGACGCCATGGTCTGCATCTCCAATTGCGACAAAATCACCCCCGGCATGCTGATGGCCGCCATGCGCCTGAACATCCCGGTGGTGTTTGTTTCCGGCGGCCCGATGGAAGCCGGCAAGACCAAGCTGGGTGTGATCAAGCTGGACCTGATCGACGCCATGGTGATGGCGGCCGACGACAAGGTGTCCGACGAAGATCTGGCCGAGGTGGAGCGCTCGGCCTGCCCGACCTGCGGCTCGTGCTCCGGCATGTTCACCGCCAACTCGATGAACTGCCTGACCGAAGCGCTGGGATTGTCCTTGCCCGGCAACGGCACCGTGGTGGCCACCCACGCCGACCGTGAGGCCTTGTTCAAACGCGCCGGTCATCTGGCGGTGGAGTTGTGCAAGCGCTACTACGAGCAGGAGGATGCGAGTGTGTTGCCGCGCTCCATCGGCTTCAAGGCGTTTGAGAACGCCATCACGCTGGACATCGCCATGGGCGGCTCGACCAACACCATCCTGCACATCCTGGCGATTGCGCAGGAAGCCGAGATTAACTTCACGCTGGCGGACATCGACCGCCTGTCACGCAACGTCCCCCAGTTGTGCAAGGTCGCGCCCAACACCCAGAAGTACCACATCGAAGACGTGCACCGCGCCGGCGGCATCATGGCCATCCTGGGTGAGCTGGACCGCGCCGGTAAGTTGCACACCGATGTGCCGACCGTGCACGCCCCGACCCTGAAAGACGCGCTCGACCAGTGGGACATCATGCGTACCCAGGCCCCCGAGGTGCAGAAGTTCTATATGGCCGGCCCCGCCGGCAAGCCCAGCCAGATCGCATTCAGCCAGGCCACGCGCTGGCCCAGCCTGGACATGGACCGCGCTTCAGGGTGCATCCGCTCGGGTGAACACGCGTTCTCGCAAGAGGGTGGCCTGGCCGTGCTGGTGGGCAACATCGCGCTCAACGGCTGTGTCGTGAAAACCGCCGGGGTCGATGACGCCCTGATGGTGTTTGAAGGCCCCGCCCATGTGACCGAGTCACAGGACGAAGCGGTCGAACATGTGCTGAGCGACCAGGTCAAGGCCGGTGACGTGGTGATCGTGCGCTACGAGGGCCCCAAGGGTGGCCCCGGCATGCAGGAAATGCTCTACCCCACGTCGTACATCAAGTCCAAGGGCTTGGGCAAGGCCTGCGCCTTGCTGACCGATGGCCGTTTCTCGGGTGGCACCTCAGGCCTGTCCATCGGCCATGCCTCGCCCGAAGCGGCGGCCGGTGGCGCCATCGGCCTGGTGCGCAATGGCGACCGCATCCGCATCGACATTCCCAATCGCAGCATCAACGTGCTGCTGTCCGATGAAGAACTGGCCCAACGCCGCACCGAGCAGGATGCCAAGGGCTGGAAGCCTGCCGTGCCGCGCAAACGCAAGGTATCCGCCGCGCTCAAGGCCTACGCCAAGCTGGTGATGTCGGCCGACAAAGGCGCCGTGCGCGACTTGTCGCTACTGGAGGATTGACACGCTACAGCTCCACGATGGTTTTGAATCCACCCCAAAACATGCGCGTGCCGTCGAATGGCATGGAGTTCGGGTCCATCAAGGTATTGCGCCATGTGAGGACCACTTGAAATGATTCAAACGGCCTTCTTGATCGGTCGCTACACTGACAGTGAAGCCCGTCGTTTCGGTATCACGTCCCCGTGCACCCCAACCCTCCAAACCCGTCCGATCCAGTCGGAGCCCTGGCGTCCGCGCTCGCCAACCGGGGTCGCGAACCCCATGCGCTGGTGCAGATCCTGCGCGAGTTGCAGGCCGCGCACGGCTGGTTGCCGCGCAACATCCTGAGCGAGCTTGCCGCCACGCTCGGCCTGACCTTGGCCCATGTGGAAGGGGTGGCGGGGTTCTACCGCTTCTTCCATACCCACCCGGTGGGCGCCTACCGCGTGCTGTTCAGCGACAACGTCACCGACCGCCTGCTCGGCAGCGAGGTCCTGATGGCCGACCTCTGCCGCCGTCTGGGCGTGGCGCCCGGTCGGCTGGGCCCCGACGGCCTGGTCAGCGTGGACAAGACCTCCTGCACCGGCTTGTGCGACCAGGGCCCGGCACTCTTGATCAACCACCACCAGGTCGTGACTCAGCTCGACGCCGAGCGCGTGGCGCGCATGGCCGAGCTGATCCTCAGCCGCGTCCCGGTGAGCGCGTGGCCGGCGTCGTGGTTCGAGGTGCAAGAAAACATTCAACGCGCCGATGTCTTGCTCGGCGACGCAGCCGAACCGGGCGTGGCCTTGGCGGCGGCGCTGGCGCGCGGCCCCGAGGCCATGCTGGCCGAGATCACGCTGTCCAAGCTGCGCGGGCGCGGTGGCGCCGGTTTTGCGACCGGGCTCAAATGGACGCTGTGCCGCCAGGCCCCCGGCACCGAACACGTGGTGGTGTGCAACGCCGATGAAGGCGAACCCGGCACCTTCAAGGACCGCGTGCTCTTGAGCCGCCATGCCGACGCCGTGTTCGAGGGCATGACGATTGCCGCCCACGCCATTGGCGCCCGCCGTGGCCTGGTCTACCTGCGCGGCGAGTACCGCTACCTGCTGGAGCCGCTGCAGGACGTGTTGCAGCGCCGACGCGCGGCGCACTTGCTGGGCGCCAATATTCTGGGCCACGCGAATTTCGAGTTCGACATCGCTGTTCACGTCGGCGCTGGCGCCTATGTGTGCGGCGAGGAGTCGGCGCTGATCGAGTCGCTCGAAGGCAAGCGCGGCACGCCGCGCATCCGCCCGCCGTTCCCGGTGGAACACGGCTACCTGGGCCATCCGACCATCGTCAACAACGTCGAGACCTTCTGCGCCGCCACCCACATCGCGCTGCAGGGCGGCGCATGGTGGGCCGGCATTGGCACTGCCCAATCGACCGGCACCAAGATCCACTCGGTGTCGGGCGACTGTGAGCGCCCAGGCCTTTACGAATACCCGTTCGGCACCCGCATCGGCCGCATTCTGGAAGACTGCGGCGCCCGCGACACGCAGGCGGTGCAGGTCGGCGGGCCCTCAGGGGTATGCCTGTCGGCCTTCGAGTTCGGCCGGCGCATCGCGTTTGAGGACGTGCCCACCGCCGGCGCCTTCATGGTGTTCGACCGCTCGCGCGACATGTTCGAGCTGGCGCGCGGTTTCGCGCACTTCTTCGCCCACGAAAGCTGCGGTTTCTGCACGCCCTGCCGGGTCGGCACCGCGCTGGTGGTCAAGCGCATGGACAAACTGGCCGCCGGCCACGGCTCACGCCACGACATCGATGTGCTATTCGAGCTCGACAAGCTGATGCACACGTCCACCCACTGCGGCCTCGGCGCCTCGGCCTGCAACCCGCTGCGCGACACCATCCTGAAGTTCCGCCCGGCCTATGAGAAGCACCTCAAGTCGCTTTATTTCGAGCCCGGCTTCGACCTCGACGCCGAGCTCTCGATTGCGCGGCGCATGACCGGCCGCGACGACGCGGATGCCCACCTGGAGAACCTCACGTGAGCGATGACCTAAACGCGCCGCCGAGCTTTTCGCTGGACGGCACGGACGTGCCGTTTGCCCCGGGCGAGACCTTGCTACAGGCCGCCACGCGCGCGCATCGCTACATCCCGCACCTGTGCTGGCATCCCGATTTCCCGGCCCATGGCTCGTGCCGGCTGTGCAGCGTCAAGGTCAATGGCCGCGCCGGCGCCGCCTGCACCGTGCCCGCTGCCGCCGGACTGGAGGTCCAGAGCAACACCGAGGAACTCAACGGCCACCGCAAGACCTTGCTACAAATGCTGTTCGTCGAAGGCAACCATTTTTGCCCCAGTTGCGAGAAAAGCGGCAACTGCCTGCTACAAGCCACGGCCTACCAGATGGGCATGGAGGGCCCGCACTTCGAGGAGTTCTACCCAGACCGGCCGGTCGACGCCAGTCACCCCGACATCCTGCTTGACTTCAACCGCTGCATTCTGTGCGAGTTGTGCGTGCGGGCCAGCCGTGATGTGGATGGCAAGAGCGTGTTTGCCATCGGTGGCCATGGCATTGCCACGCACCTGCTGGTCAACAGCGACAGCGGGCGCCTGGCCGACTCGGTGATGGCCTTGAGCGACCGCGCCGCCAGCATCTGCCCGGTCGGTGTGATCCTACCCAAGCGGCGTGGCTTTGCGGTTCCCATCGGGCAACGCCGTTTCGACCAGAAACCGGTGTCTCAACAGGTGGAGGACGAGGCACCATGAGTCTGCCGATCCTGTCCCACGCGCCCCGCAAGCTCAAGGTGGCGACCGTCTCGCTGGCCGGCTGCTTTGGTTGCCACATGTCACTGCTCGACATAGATGAGCGATTGTTCGAGCTGATTGAACTGATCGAGTTGGACCGCTCGCCACTGACCGACATCAAGCAGGTGGGCCACTGCGATATTGGGCTGATCGAGGGCGGCCTGTGCAATGCCGAAAACGTGCTGGTGCTGCGCGAGTTCCGGGCCCACTGCAAAACCCTGGTGGCAGTAGGCGCCTGCGCCATTACCGGCGGCCTGCCGGCGCAGCGCAACCACCTCGACTTGGGCACCCTCTTGACCGATGTCTACCGCAGCCGCCCAGGTTTGTCTCCGGGCAGCGCCATCCCGAATGACCCCGAGCTGCCCTTGCCGTTGAACAAAGTGCACCCCATTCACGAAGTGGTGCACGTGGACTACTTCCTGCCCGGCTGCCCGCCCTCGGCCGACGCCTTCTGGACCTTCCTGACCGACCTGATGGCTGGGCGCACCCCGCACCTGGGCCACGGCCTGATGCGCTACGACTGACGAGGACAGGCGAACCATGACCCCATCGCTCGAAACCGCCGCCCTGCCCCAGGGCCTGCGCCGCGTCGCCATCGACCCGGTGTCACGCGTCGAGGGCCATGGCAAGGTGACGATCCTGCTGGACGCCCAGAACCGGGTGCAGCAGGTGCGGCTGCACATCGTCGAATTTCGCGGCTTCGAAAAGTTCATTGAAGGACGGCCTTATTGGGAGGTACCGGTGATGGTGCAGCGCCTGTGCGGCATCTGTCCGGTGTCGCATCACCTGGCGGCGTCCAAGGCGTTTGACCGCGTGGTGGGGGCGCAGCCGGTCACGCCCTCGGCCGACAAAATCCGCCGCCTGATGCACTACGGCCAGGTGATGCAGTCACACGCCCTGCACTTCTTTCATCTGTCGTCACCCGATCTGCTGTTTGGCTTCGACTCCGACGTGAACCGACGCAACATCGTCGGTGTAGCCCAGGCGCACCCCGACATCGCGCGCAAGGGGGTGTTGATGCGCAAGTTCGGCCAGGAAGTGATTCGCGCCACGGCGGGCAAACGGGTGCACGGCACCGGCTCGGTGCCGGGCGGCGTCAACAAGCCGGTCAGCCAGGAAGACCGGGCCCTGCTGCGGCGCGACGTGGCGCAAATGGTTGAATGGGCGCAAGACGCCATCCACATCGCTCAACAATTGCACGCGCAAAACCCGGCGTTGTACGACAACTTTGGCAGCTTTCGCGCCAACATGCTCTCGTTGGTGCGCGCCGATGGGGCGCTGGACTTGTACGACGGCGTGATCCGGGCGCGTGACGCATCCGGTCAGATTCTCTTCGACGGGGCCAGCGACCAGGGCTACCTGGACCTCATCGAGGAGCAGGTAAAGCCCTGGAGCTACATGAAGTTCCCCTTCCTCAAGAGCCTGGGGCCAGACTTGGGTTGGTACCGGGTTGGGCCCCTGGCACGGCTGCAGAACTGCGATTTCATCCCCAGCCCCTTGGCCGAGGCGCAGCGCCGCGTGTTTCTGGACTGGGGCCAGGGCCAGCCCATCCACGCCACACTGGCCTACCACTGGGCGCGCATGGTCGAGGTCCTGCACTGCACCGAAGTCATCCAGACGCTGCTCGACGACCCCGACATCCTGGGCGGCGAGCTGATGGCCAGCGGGCCGCGCCAGCGCAGCGGCGTCGGCATGATCGAGGCGCCACGCGGCACGTTGATCCACGACTACGAAGTCGGCGACGACGACCTGGTGACGCGCTGCAACCTGATTGTCTCCACCACCCACAACAACCAGGCCATGAACGAGGCGGTGCGATCGGTGGCGCGCCAGTACCTCGACGGGCGCGAGCTGACCGAGGGCCTGCTCAACCACATCGAGGTTGCGATCCGCGCCTACGACCCCTGCCTGTCCTGCGCCACCCACGCGCTGGGGCAGATGCCGCTGGATGTGGCGCTGATCGGACCCGTGGGCGAACTGATTGATCGGGCGCGCACATCGCAGGTTGGCGAGTTCCTACACCAGCCCGACTCGCCGCTGGGGGCCCACCCATGACGCAAGGCGTGGCGCCGGGCGCACCGTTGCTGGTGTTTGCCTGGGGCAATCGGAGTCGCGGCGACGACGCGCTGGGTCCTTTGTGTATTGACAGCCTGCGCGCCATACCGGCCCTGGCCACCGAAGTGGATTTTCTGGACGACTACCAGTTGCAGATTGAGCATGCGCTCGACCTGGTGGGCCGACGGCGCGTGCTGTTTGTTGATGCCAGCCTGAATTGCCGTGCGCCCTTCGAGGTAACGCCATTGCGGCCAGCGCGGGATACGTCCATCACAACCCATGCACTGTCGGCGCAGGCCGTGATGCAGGTGTATCGCGAGCTGCAGGGGGCGCCGCCGCCACCGTGCACGTTATTGGCGATTCGCGGTGAGTGTTTCGAGCTCGGCAAGCCGCTCAGCCCCAGCGCCTTGGTCCATCTGGGCGCAGCAGTGCAGTGGGCTCTCACCTGGCTTGCCGCGCCAGAGCCCTGACTTCACGCTAGGCCGGAGCGCCGCGCGTCACGCGCGCGGCCACGGCTTGCGCCCAGTTGGCTTTGGACTCGGGGTAGACCACGGTCTCTTCCAGCGCAATGTGGCCGCGGCACAGCGCCACGAACACCTCGACGTTGTGTTGGAACTCGGTCGCGCCAAACCAGTTGTTGCCCGAGGCAATGGCGCGCAACTGGGGTGCCAACTCGATCCAGTCTTCTTCGATCCAGCCGTGATCCTGCTGCAAGGCATGCACCGCGCTGGCAATGTCAGGCTTGCCACTGGCCAGCAGCGCGGGGAACAAGGTTTTTTCTTCTTCCGCATGGTGCTGACGCGAAGTACTGGAGAAGAAGGCCTCAATCGCACCTGCCTGTTGCTGTGCGCTGGCGTCCACACCCGACGCATCAATGCGCTGCGCCAACGCGGCCAACTCTTCCAAATGCGCATGAATGCGCTGGTGGCAGGCATCCAGCGCTTCGAAGTTGGGCTGATCAAGAGTCTTGCGCATAGGGTTCTCCAGGACGGTACTTGCACGCATTGTCAGACGCACGGGCGCCAGGCACTTGAGTCAAATCAATTCCCGGCGGGATTGCCCGCATGGCGCGGCCCCACGGTGCAGACGCCACCCATCACCCAACGGCGCGACCGAAACCGGCGTGCGCGGTGGCAGTTGAGGCGTTGGCTGGATCAGGCAGTACCATGCATGCCGGGAGTGTGCAACAGCACGCCCCTTGAGGAGACCGTCTTGTCAAACACCGTCACATTGCCGTTGTGGATCTTTATCGCCCTGCTGCTGCTGGCGCTGCTCGTCGCGCTGGAGTGGCTGCTGCTGCCCAGCGTGCGCTGGTACTTCCGGCGCAAGGTGCGCGGGGTGATTGATGAAATCAGCGTGCGCCTGAAGATTGACATTCCGCAGTTCAAACTGACGCGCCGCCAAGCCCTGATTGACCGCCTGCTCAGTGACCCGCGCGTGCTCAACGCGGTCGAGGACTACGCGACGCACGAAAAAGTGTCGCGAAGCCAGGCCATGCAAATGGTGCACCGCTACGCGCGCGAAATCGTGCCCGCCTTCAACGCCTACGTGTACTTTCGCCTCGGCTACTGGTTGTCCAAGACCTTCGCCCGCTTTGTCTACCGTGTGCGCCTGGGCTACACCGATGCCAAGGCGCTGGCCGCCATCCACCCCAAGTCCACCGTGGTGTTTGTGATGAACCACCGCAGCAACATGGACTACATCCTGGTCTCCTTCCTGGCCGCGGAAAAAGTGGCGCTCAGCTACGCGGTGGGTGAGTGGGCACGCATCTGGCCGCTGCAAGGGCTGATTCGTGCCATGGGCGCGTACTTTGTGCGCCGCAACTCGGGCGACGCGCTGTACCGCATGGTGTTGCAGCGTTACGTGCAAATGGCCACCGAAGGCGGCGTGCCACAAGCCATGTTTCCCGAGGGCGGCCTCAGCACCGACGGCCTGCTGCGCCCCCCGAAACTGGGCCTGCTGGACTACATGCTCAAGACCTTCGACGCCACGGCCGAACGCGATTTGGTGTTCATCCCGGTGGGCATCAACTACGACCGCGTGATCGAAGACCGCTCGCTGCTGAGCAAGCACAACCCGGCGCTGGCGCGCGTGGGCCTGTGGCGCACCTTGCGTGTCACCGAGAGCTACCTCAGGCGCCACCTCTGGCTGCGCCTGCGCGGCAAGAGTTTTCGCTACGGATATGCCTGCGTCAACTTCGGCAAGCCAATTTCGATGCGCGAGCAAGTGCACGCGATGGGAGTGAATTTTCGGACACTGGACGACGCCGCGCGGCGCCCCTTGGTGGCCCTGGTGGGCGCTGACTTGATGCGCAAGATCGGCCACATCGTGCCGGTGTTGCCCGTGCCTTTGGTGGCCACGGTGCTGCTGCGCCAGCCGCTCAAGGCGCACTCCGAGTTGGAGCTCAAAGCGGCCGTGAACGCACTGATGGAAAGCATCGAGGCGCGGGGATCACCCGTTTACGTGCCGCGCGCAGACCGCGACTACGCCTTGAACGTCGGCCTGCGCATGCTCACGCTACGCCACATGGTGAGCGAGCAAGACGGTTTGTACCAGGCCAATCCCAACGAGCTGAGCGTGCTGCGCTACTACGCCAACTCGATTGCCCACCTGAGCACGGATGCGCCCTGAGGCTGGCACACGTTGAGCAGCGCATGGTGGCCGCCTGGGCGTGTGCTCAATACCCGTACTTCACCCCGGCCGTCATCCAGGGTCCATCGTCAGTCCTGAACGGGGATGCCGGCAATCCGTCCCGGTTGAACAGATTGCACTCCTCGGGGTTGTCCACCCACCCAAAACGCACCGCCTTGGGGTGGGGTACATCGGGGTGCGACACGATAACTCGATTGCCTTGAATGCGAGCCTGTGCGGGCAAGAACTTCCCGTGTTCATCAGCCAGGGTGAAGCCGCGCAAGGCCGCACCCTGACCCCTGGCTACCAACCCACGCCCCACCTCGCTGAAGCTGATCTCCACCCGTGAGCCGTGAATGCGCATGGCGCGGTACAGCGGGCCGCTGGCCATCAGGTTCTTCTTGCCATAGTCGTTCTTCAGCGCCAGCCGTGCCAGGCGAAGCCCCACGTCCTGCTTGTTGCGCGGATGGATGTCGTGGGCGTTGCCAATGTCCGTGGCCACCGCCATGCCGGTGCCGGGCAGTTTCAAGGTCTGACGCTGCGCGTCGCGCAGCTCGGCCCAGGGGCTGCTTGCAAGACTGTTTTTTTCCAGCGGCAGGAACGACGCCAGTTGCACAAAGTAAAACGGCATCCTGGGCTGGCGCCAGTGCGCGCGCCAGTCGTGAATCAACAGGGGAAAGGTCTGCGCGTATTGCTCGGCCCGTGGCACATTGCTCTCGCCCTGGTACCAGATTACCCCCTTGATCGGGAAGCCCGTGAGGGGGCTTACCATCGCATTGAAAAGCAGGGCAGGCACATCATTGGGCTGTGGCTGACTCTTGTCCTTGAAGCTTTCCACCCGCGCCTTCCAGGTTCCGGCCAGCGTGATGCCTTCGGTGCCGGTTTGCAGTCGCAGGGCATTGGCCTCACCGTGGAACCCGCCACCGCCACCTGTGTCAGTCACGCGCACGGCAATCACGTTTTTGCCGGCTTTGAGCAAGCCGGCTGGAATGGCGTAGCGCCGGGGCGTATCCCAGCCGCACGATTCCCCCACGCGCTGGCCATTGATGGTGGTCTCGTCGCAGTCATCGATCATGCCCAAATGCAGGGTTGACGGCGATGCCGCCTGCTGCGCCGTCAACTCGACCGCTCGGCGGCAGAACACCACGCCGTCCAAGTCCGCCAGGCCTTGTTCTTCCCAAATCCGTGGGGCGTTCAGGCTGGCCCAGGCGCTGTCGTCAAACTCGTTTTCCCTCCACATTGCGCTGGCGGGGGTCTCAAGCGCGACGCCGGGCTGCCAGCGCGCGATCAGCGCCTCCATGCGAGCCTTGTAACCGGCGTTGAATGCAGCACCGCTGGTGGGCATCGCGCCCATGTTGAATTCGGGCCGTGAGGTCAAAGCGCCGCGGCTGATCCAGGTCTCGATATTCGTGCCGCCCCACGAGGCATTGATGATGCCGATGGGCACGCCGGTCTCCTGGTGCAACTTGCGCGCAAAGAAATAGCCAGCGGCCGTGAACTCGCCCACGTTGGCCGGGTTGCTGACTTTCCAGGCTGAGGCACCGATATCCGCGGCTGCTTGAAAGGCGACAGTCTTGGGCACTTTAATGTGGCGAATCTTGGGCCAATCGGATTGCGCCACCTCCGCGCTGGCGTTGTCGGACTGACCCACGCTCCATTCCATGTTCGATTGGCCGCTACCCAGCCACACGTCGCCCACCCACACGTCCTTGAGTTCAAGCGCGTTGTCGCC
>CXWL01123852.1_pt1 | contig 15361 bp, 8 predicted proteins | sample 590931 | NCBI WGS metagenome assembly CXWL01 (sample SAMEA3498368, study PRJEB10139) | groundwater metagenome | biome: water well; material: biofilm material | place: Germany | collected 2015-04-27 | reverse complement strand
GGCGTCAGCCGCATCAATGTCAGTCTCGATAGTCTGGATAAGGCCTGCATGGAGCAGATCACCGGGCGCGATAGCTATGCCAGCATCATGGCTGGCTTACAGGCGGGCAAGCAGGCTGGTTTTGATCCTATCAAGGTCAACATGGTGGTGATGCGCGGCATCAATGATCACGAGATCATGCGCATGGCGCAATACTGTTTTGAAGAAGGCTTTATTCTCAGGCTGATCGAGGCCATGCCGATGGGGGATACGGGGCGCAATAGCCAGTACATGGATATCGGTCCGGTACGCGAACAACTGGTGCGCGAATTTAATCTGCTGCCGGCCGCAGCGGAGCTCGGTGGCGGTCCTGCGCGCTACTGGAGTACGCAGGACGGCAAGGGGACCATCGGTTTCATCTCTCCGATTAGTCAGCATTTCTGCGCCACCTGCAACCGCGTGCGCCTGTCTGTGGACGGCACCTTGTACATGTGCCTGGGTCAGGAAGAGAAGTTCGAGTTACGTCCCTTGCTGCGCGCTGGCGTGAGTGATGTGGTGCTTGAAGCTGCGATACGGACTGCGATAGAATTAAAACCAGAGCGCCACGAATTCAAGGAAAATCGACATAAAATTATCCGTTTCATGTCGCAGACCGGGGGTTGAAATGACTATTCATAATATTTCACATTTCATCGAAGGGTTTCAGCGCTTTCAAAGCAAGTATTTTTCCGGTGAAGCTGCACTCTATGGCAAATTGAATAATGGCCAGAGGCCCACTACGCTGCTGATCGGGTGTTGTGATTCGCGCGTGGATCCGGCCTTGTTGCTCGACTGCGATCCCGGCGATATTTTTGTCATCAGAAACGTCGCTAATCTGGTTCCACCCTGTAACGAGGCCAGCAATCAGCAGGGCGTCAGCGCTGCCATCCAGTACGCGATAGAGGCGCTGAACGTCAAGCGTGTCATTATCATGGGGCATGAAAAATGTGGCGGCATCCGGGCGCTGATGCAGGGCTACAAGCCCAGCCGCCCATTGGATTTCATCGGCCGCTGGATGAAAATCGTTGAGCCAGTGAAGCAACAGGTGTTGCAACAACTGGTTAACTGTTCGGTCGATGAGCAAAATCGTGCCTGCGAACTGGGGGCGGTGATCATGTCCCTGAATAATCTGCGCAGCTTCCCCTGGGTCTCGGAGAGGGAGACGCGCGGCGAACTGGCTTTGCACGGTTGGTACTTTGATATGAGTAATGGCGCCCTGTTAGCCTATTCCGAACGTTCGGATACGTTTTTGCCTATGGTGTGCCCGTTGGGCATCGCCCATCAGAACGGATAATCCCGGTTTTGCCTTTGACAGACAGTGTTGAAACTGTCTGAAAACGTCTACACTACAGTTTGTTCCCAACAGTGAAGTCGTCACTATGCATCCCATCCAACATTTGCCGGTCGGCAAGCGTCTCACCTTCCGCATTCTTGTCACGACCTTGATTGGTCTTGCCCTCACGCTTGCCGCGATTGGCTACACCTTGTTGCTTTCATGGCAGCTTGAGGGAGGGGCTGCGGCAATTAATGAGGCCGGTAGTCTGCGCGTGCGCTCCTATCGCCTGGCGGTGGTGCTTGAGCATGTCAGCAATACCACTGCAGCGGAGGAGCTGGCGCAGTTTAATAGCACCTTGACGGATCTGCAGGATGGCGATGCCAAGCGGCCGCTGTTCTTGCCGACGACAAATTCGATTCGTCGTCAGATGCTGCTGGTACAGAATGACTGGGCGCAGCGCATGCAGGTTCTCGCCAAAAAAACCATGCAGGAAACCGATGCAGCCAGCAAACAGCAAGCCCTGCACGACTACACCAGCGCGCTTCCTTCCTTTGTCGATAACATCAATAAACTGGTGTCACTGGTCGAGGTTGAATTATCTGAAAAAACCGCTTGGTTGAGGCTTTGCCAGACCGCTCTGATCTTCATGTCGCTGGCCGCCAGCGTGACCTTGCTCTATCTCCTGTATTTGTGGATAGTCGGGCCGGTCACCCGGATGCAGGCAGGTATTGCGCGCATGTCCAAAGATGACCTCAGCGTGCGCTTGCCGATAGAAACGGAAGATGAATTCGGCGTGCTGGCGCAGGCGTTTAATAAGATGGCAGATCGTGTGCAGACCGTGCATAGAACGCTGGAGGAGCGGGTCCAGCAAAAAACAGCCAAGCTGCAGGAACAGAACACGGAAATGAGCACCCTGTATGAGATCGCCGGTTTTCTGGCGGGACCACACGCGATAGAAGAGCTTTGCCGGGGATTTTTACACCGCATCATGCAACGCATTGGCGCAGATGGCGGCACCGTGCGCATACTCGACAATCAAAGTGACAATTTGCATATCACCGTGCATGAAGGCATATCGGAAAAAATGGTGGAGGAAGAGCATTGCATCAAGACCGAAGATTGCCTGTGTGGCGCCGCAGTCAGCCAGGGGATTATTTTCGTCAGGGATTTTCGTCAGATAAACACGCAAAAGCGTTATCGCTGCCAGGAGGAAGGTTTTTTCTCTATTGCGATATTTCAGGTACTTGCGCGTGACCATGTCATCGGCAGCTTTTCCTTGCATTTTACCGATGAGCGTGGCATCAGCAGTGAAGAGCGACGCTTGCTCGAGACCCTGGGCAGGAATCTGGGCGTGGCGATAGAAAACCAGAGACTGATCGCCAAGGAAAAAGAATTTGCCGTCTCACAAGAGCGAAATCTGCTGGCACAGGGCTTGCACGACAGCATTGCGCAGGGTTTGAATTTCCTGAACCTGCAGGTGCAAATGCTGGAAGATTCTTTGCAACGCAATGATATGGAAGAAATCAACGATATCGCGCCGTTGTTGCGTGCCGGCGTGCAGGAAAGCTACGAGGACGTGCGCGAGTTATTGCTCAATTTCAGGACGCGTTTACAAGACAATAATCTGGAATCGGAAATGCGTAACGTAGTCGGTAAGTTCCAGCGGCAGACCGGTGTGCATGGCGTGATTGAATTTGTCGGCAGTGGTGCTCCCGTGGCGCCGGAACAGCAGTTGCAGGTGCTGTTCATCTTGCAGGAAGCGCTGTCGAATGTACGTAAGCATGCACAAGCGAGCGAGGTCAAGGTAAGGGTAGAAAATGAGCGTGATTTTACCCTCAGCATCACGGATGACGGGCAGGGGTTTTCTATGGAAAGCGCCAGGGAAAAAGGTGAGGCGCATGTCGGCTTGCATATCATGCAAGAACGTGCCGAGCGCCTTGCGGCGCAACTCGATATACACAGTGCACCCGGTGCGGGAACTACGATAATATTGCATCTGTTACGCCAGGAAAGGCTGGTAGCGTAAACGTAAAGTGATGTGCATCATTTCGTTTTGTCATAGGGATTTTCTTTTTTCCCCTTTGCTAGGATAAATAAAACACAAAGAAAGATAGACGTACATGACAATCAAAATACTGCTGGTCGATGACCACACCCTTTTTCGCAGCGGCATTAAATTGCTTTTGCAGCGCAATCCGGAGTTTGAAATCGTCGGTGAAGCATCAGATGGTCTGGAAGGCGTAAAAAGAGCCAAGCAATTAAGGCCCGATGTGGTGCTGATGGATTTAAATATGGCCGGCCTGTCGGGGCTGGAAGCCATGCAACTAATTGTCGAGGATATGCCCGATGTCGCTGTACTGATGCTGACCGTATCGGAAGAAGCGGAAGATCTCAGTACGGCCTTGAAAAATGGCGCGCGCGGTTATCTGCTGAAAAATATCGAAGCGGACTATCTCACTTTAGCGATTAAACGTGCCGCTGCCGGTGAGTCCGTTATTGCAGAGTCGATGACAGCAAAATTGATCATGCAATTTCGTAATGGCGGGAACGCTGCGCCACCTGCAGAAAAAGAAAAACTGACTCCAAGAGAGCGCGAAACGATGGTGTGCGTCGCGCGTGGCGAGAGCAATAAGGAGATCGCCAGAAATTTAAATGTGGCTGAGAGCACGGTTAAAATTCACGTACAAAATATCCTCAAAAAACTTAGCCTGAGTAGCCGGGTACAGATCGCCGTGTATGCGGTAGAGCGCGGGCTGGACAAGTAATCAAGTAATCTCAGTTCCGCATCGCACGAAAAACGCAAGGAACCGGCGTCTCCACGAGCAGTTGAAAGTGCGTCAGAGCACAATGGACGAACATGACGGAAAAAAATAAAATGGGCAAAGCGCCAGTAGCAGTAAAGCCAGTGGCGCAACCAGAAACACCGGCAAGTACCGATGCAGGGTTTCATATCGTTGGCATCGNNTATCGTTGGCATCGGCGCATCGGCGGGAGGACTGGCAGCTTTCGAAGCTTTTTTTTCTGCCATGCCCGCCAATACCGATCCAGGCATGGCGTTTGTCCTGGTCCAGCATCTGGCTCCAGATCACAAGAGTATCCTTTCAGATCTGATCCGTCGATATACCCGTATGCAGGTGTTCGAGGTGGAGGACGGCGTCAAGGTGCAGGCCAATTGCGTCTATATCATTCCGCCCAACCGCGATATGGCGATCTTGCACGGCGCTTTGCAATTGCTTGAGCCAGGCTCGCCACGTGGACAACGTTTGCCGGTCGATTTCTTTTTCCGTTCGCTGGCGCAAGACCAGCAGGAGCGTGCGATCGGCATCATTCGGTCGGGCACAGGCAGCGATGGCACTTTGGGGGTGCGCGCGATCAAGGGCGAAGGCGGTTTGGTCATGGCACAGAAGCCCGAGTCTGCCGAATTTGACGGCATGCCGCTGAGCGCTATCGCTACCGGTCTGGTCGATTTCCAGCTGACGCCATCAGAGATGCCGACGCAACTCCTTAGCTATGCCAGGTACGCGTTTGGGAAGTTGGCCAGCCCATCGATAGAGCCGCTACTGGCACCATCGATAGAGAGTGCGATGAAGAAAATTTTCGTCGCCTTGCGGGCGCAGACCAGTCACGACTTTTCAAATTACAAGTCCAGTACCATCACCCGCAGGATAGAGCGGCGCATGGCCGTGCATCAGATCGATACGATAGAAAACTACGCCAGGTATGTGCAACATACACCGGCAGAAGTTGAGGCATTGTTTCGCGACCTGCTGATAGGCGTGACGAATTTTTTTCGCGATCCGGATGCCTTTCAGGTGCTGGAAGAAAAAATTATTCCAAAGATTTTTGAACACAAACCCGCGGGTTCCGCCATCCGGGTCTGGGTGACGGGCTGCTCTACCGGCGAAGAGGCATATTCGATTGCGATCCTGATGCAAGAGCGAATTGAAGCCCTGAAGCAAGGACATACGGTGCAAGTGTTTGCCACCGATATTGATAGTCGGGCGATTGCCATCGCACGCATCGGGCTCTATCCGGTCAGCATAGCCGCGGACATCACGCCGGCACGCCTGCTGCGCTTTTTCACTGCCGAATCCGGCGGCAATGCTTACCGCATCCATAAAAATATCCGTGACCTGCTGATTTTCTCTGAACAGGACATGATCAAAGATCCGCCATTTTCCAAAATGGATCTCATCAGTTGCCGTAACCTGATGATCTATCTGAATGCCGAATTACAGAAAAGAATGATTCCCTTGTTCCACTATGCGCTCAATCCTGATGGCATGTTGTTCCTGGGGACGTCAGAAGGTGTGGGTGAGTTTGATGAGCTGTTCGCTGTGCTTGATCGCAAGGCAAAAATGTATCAGCGCAAGGATAACTTTCAGAGTCTGCAACGCCTTTCTCTGGGACGCTTTCTGTTCCCGAGTGCTGCCAAAGAAATAGTATCGCCACGCGCCCAGGTGAAATCGGTGGCCGCCATTAAGCCCTCGTTGCGTGAACTGACCGAGCAAGCGCTGTTGCAGCAACTTGCGCCGGCTAGCGCGCTGGTGAATGTTCAGGGTGACATTCTTTACTTGCATGGGCGTACCGGCATGTATCTGGAGCCGGCGCCAGGCGAATCAGGCATCAATAATATCCTGAAGATGGCGCGCGAAGGCTTGCGTCTCGCCCTCAGTACGGCGCTGCATAAAGCCCATGTCAGCCAGGAGACCGTGCATGCCCTGAATGTCAATGTGAAAACCAATGGACATTTCACACCCGTCGATCTGGTTATTTGCCCGGTGTTGAGTAACGCAAACGTCGCATTTGATGTGCCCTTGTTCCTGATCATGCTTAAAGATTCACTCACGCCGGCAGCAGGCGGGGCGCAAGCGGATGCAAAGTCAGCTGATGCAGCGACTGGGAAAAAAGAAATTGATGCCGACACCATCGCACGCATTGCGCTGCTGGAGCAGAAATTGCGTGACAGGGACCAATACCTTCAGGCCACGCATGAAGAACTGGAAAGTTCCAACGAGGAGCTGAAGTCGGCCAACGAGGAGATGCAGTCGGTCAACGAAGAACTGCAGTCGACCAATGAAGAGATGGAGACCTCCAGAGAAGAATTACAGTCGGTCAATGAAGAACTGGCAACCGTCAATCTGGAGCTGCAGACTAAAGTGCAAGACCTGTCGCGTGCCAATAACGACATGAACAATTTATTGGCCGGCACCGGCATCGGCACCGTGTTTGTGGATCACCAGTTGCGTATTCTGCGGTTTACTCCGGCAGCCTCGCAAATCATCAATCTGATCCTCAGCGATCTGGGGCGCCCTGTTGCCCATATCGCCTCCAACCTGGTGGGCTACGATCAGCTGGTGGCCGATACGCAGACGGTATTGGATACGCTTTTGCCGAAAGAGATGGATGTGCAAACTGCCAAGGGCAATTGGTACACCATGCGGATACAACCTTACCGCACTCTGGATAACGTGATTGAAGGCGCGGTCATCACATTTGCTGATGTTACTTTGCTCAAGCAGACTGAGGCGGCGCTGCGCCAATCTGCGGCTGACCTAGCACGTCTGGCGGTGGTTGTGCGCGATTCCAATGATGCAGTGACGATGCAAGATCTGGAGGGCCACATTCTCGCATGGAACCCGGGTGCGGTGCGTATGTATGGCTGGAGAGAAGCGGAAGCCTTGCAAATGAACGCGCGTGAGCGTATTCCGCCCGCCTTGCGCGACGATGCCATGCATATCCTGACTCAACTGAGCGCGGCCAGGGTGATTGAACCCTATCGCACCCAGCGCCTGACGAAGGCAGCGAAGATCGTGGACGTCTCTATCGTTTCTACCGCGTTGATCGATAGCACAGGAAAGACCTATGCGATCGCCACCACCGAACGGTTGCTCGATCAGGGCCCGTCGCATCAAGGCGCGGCATGAGCAGCAAAAATACGCCGGGCGAAGACGCCCCTCACGCCATCGGTTCATGGCGTGCGTTGCGCCAGCGCGCCGAAGCCATCGTGCAACGAAGATCAGAGCGCCTGAAAGAAAATCTCGATGTCGTGCCTGGCGAGGCGATGCAAAAAATGTTGCACGAATTGCGCGTGCATCAGATTGAGCTGGAGATGCAAAACGAAGAGCTGCGTCGAACGCAGCTGGAACTGGCAGAGTCGCGCCAGCGTTTTTTTGATCTGTATGACATGGCGCCGGTCGGCTATTGCACACTCAGCGAGACGGGCCTGATCTTGCAAGCCAACCTGAAGGCGGCAAGTCTTTTTGGCGTCACTGTCAAGATGCTGGTCGGGCAGGTGCTATCGCGTTTTATACTGAAAGAAGATCAGGATAACTTTCATTTGTTACGGAAAAAGTTATTGGCTTCTGGTGAGCAACAGGCGAGCGATTTTCGTATGCTCAGGAACGATGGTGGCGCATTCTCCGTGCATCTGGATGCCTCGCTTGAGCAGGGCGGGAGCGATGGACGCACGCTCAGGCTTATCCTGAGTGATGCCACACAGCGGGTTCAGGAAAATGCCCGCCTATTGGCGTCCTTGAGCAAAATTCAGAATCTGGAACTGGCATTAAATGAGCACGCGATCGTGGCTATCACCAATAAGCGGGGGGATATCACCTATGTCAATGATAAGTTCTGTCATATCTCTCAATATACGCGCGAAGAGTTGCTGGGCCAAAATCACCGGATCATCAATTCCGGCTATCATTCCAAGCAATTCATGCGCGACTTATGGCGCACGCTTACGCATGGGCAGATCTGGAAAGGCGAGATCATGAATCGCGCCAAGGACGGCTCTTGCTATTGGGTTGACACAACGATAGTGCCGTTTTCCGATTCTGCCGGTCAGGTGAATGAGTATTTCGCGATTCGCAGAGATATCACGGGACGAAAAAATAATGAGAAAATCCTGATGCATAACGCGGCGCAGCTGCGTGATCTGTCGGCCCATCATTTGCGCGTGAAGGAGAATGAGCGCAAGCGCATGGCCCGAGAGATCCACGACGAGCTGGGCGGCATGCTCAATGGCATCAAGTCTTATTTGTCCGTGCTTATAGGCCGCGCGCAGCGCGAAAATATCCCGCCTGACAGTGTGCTGGTGGATGCCTCCGGAATGGCTGATCAGGCAATCGATACGGTGCGCAGGCTGATTACCGAGCTGCGGCCTAGTGTGCTGGACCAGCTTGGCATATGGGCGGCGCTTGAATCTCATGCGGCACAGATCGCACAACGCAGTAACTTGATTTGTGATTGCCAGATCGACGCCGCTCTGGAGAACGTAGCGCTGGATGCGGATGCGAGTACTGCTGCATTCAGAATTGTCCAGGAATTGATCACGAACGTCATCCGCCATGCGGATGCAAGCAGAATCGATATTCGCGCCACCCGTACCGATGGATGGATCAGGATAGAAGTGGAGGACGATGGCAAAGGTATTGAGTCCAGCCATTTCGTCGGCGGGAAATCATGGGGAATCATAGGTATGCACGAACGCGCACAACAATGTAATGGTGAGCTGGTGATAAAAAATGCCCGGCAAGGCGGTACGCTGGCGGTCTTGCGCTTACCTTTGGTGTATGCAAATGAGCATGAATAAAATTAATGTGTTGCTGGTAGACGACCATGCGATGGTGCGTAATGGCGTGCGCATGATGCTCAGCTCGGCGGACGATATCGCCGTGGTGGCCGAAGCCGAGAATGCCCAGGACGCCTTGCGCCTGGCGCTGCAGCACGAGATTGATGTCGCCCTGGTCGATATATCCATGCCCGGTAAAAATGGTCTGGAATTGCTCAAGATACTGAGGCAGCAAAAGCCGAGACTGGCCGTGCTGATGCTGAGCATGTATTCGGAAGAGATTTACGCGGTACGGGCACTCAAATTAGGCGCAGCGGGCTATCTGACCAAAAACAGTCCGGAAACGACACTGGTTGATGCGGTGCGTAAAGCTGCCGCAGGCGGTAAATATGTCAGCGCAAGCCTGGTCGAGCAGTTTGCCGATATGCTGGGGGGCGGCGGCAATCTGGCGTTGCATGCCGCATTGTCTGACCGTGAGCTTGAAGTGCTAAAGCTGATCGCCGCTGGCGAGAGCCTCGTCAATATAGGGGCGACTTTGCATTTGAGCCCGAGCACCGTCACTACCTACAGGGCACGGATTCTTGAAAAAATGGGCATGAAAACCAATGCCGAGCTGACCCGTTATGCCAGCCATACCGGATTGGTCAATTAGACTGAGCTTCAATCAGGCCGGGCTAGAACTGGCCTGGAGTTGCTAGTTCTTATGGACTATCGTGTAGTGGAAGCCCTACGCGATATTGTCTAACATTCGCCTACATGAATCCCCTCTATCCACGATGGTAAGCAGGCGTTCGCTTTTCTATACTCATAGCGTAATTAACCTATAGAGATAGAACATGAACAGCTTACTCGACAGACTCGCCCTCTGGAAAAAATTTGCCTTGCTTGGCGTATTTTCTGTGGTTCTGATTGCCTTGCCATTCAGCCTGTATATTATTGAGACCAACAAGGGCTTGAGTATCGCGACGCAAGAGGCGCAAGGAATCGCCCCTGCGCGTCAATTGCTGAAGGTTTTACAGTTGACGCAACAGCACCGCGGCCTGTCGGGCGTAGTGCTTTCCGGTAATGCTGCGATGGCCTCAGACCGTAGCGCCAAGATGGCAGAGGTCGAGCAGGCAATGCAGGCGCTTGATGTAGTCATCATGCAGCACAAAGCGGCGATCGCTGCCATTGCGTCCTGGCAAAAAACCAGGTCGGCCTGGACAGCCATCTCTGGCAAAGTCAGCCAGGGTGCTGTCTCCGTCGCTGACAGTAACAAGGAACATACTGCCGCCATCGCACAATTGCTGACCACCAATGGCTTGTTGCTCGATTACTTTCAGCTTTCGCTTGACCCTGTGCCAGAGAGCTTTTATCTGATGGATGCCGCCATGGTGCAGATGCCGGGCCTGGTCGAGTCTCTGGGGCAATTGCGTGCCCGGGGGGCGGCTATCCTGACCGTAGGCTCATCTACCACTGAGCAGCGTGTCGGCATTATGGCGCTGAAAAATAAGGCGGATGACCGTTACCAAGGATTAAGCGCCTCATTGGAAAAAGGTGTCACCACGCCGGAGTTGAAAGCCAAGATTGACGAAATGGGAAAAAAAGCGCTTGATCTGACCGGACAATTTCTTGTTTTGGTTGATAAGGAAGTCGCTAATACGGAGCAGACGAGTTTTTCTGCAAAAGACTATTTTGCTCAGGCAAGCTTAGGCATTGATGCGCAGTTCAAACTCAATGAGGTGATTGTCAATGAACTCGAAGCCATGCTCAAGCAGCGCATCAGCGATTTAAGCAACAGACAATATACGCTGGCTGGCTTCATCCTGCTGCTTTCGGCATTGGGTGCAGCCGTTGCCACTGTGCTGGTTCGTAGCATACTCCGGCAATTGGGCGGCGAACCCGATTACGCCGCCGCCATCGTTGCGCAAATCGCGGCCGGTGATCTGTCCATCGAGGTCAACACCCGTGCGGATGACCGATCGAGTCTGCTGTTTGCGATGAAGTCGATGCGCGATGAGCTGGCAACCATCATTTCGCATGTGCATACCGGCAGTGAGACTATCGCTACCGCATCCAGTCAGATCGCTGCGGGCAATCTGGATCTCTCCGCCCGTACCGAAACGCAGGCCAGCTCACTGGAAGAGACGGCATCTTCGATGGAAGAGTTGACCTCCACCGTCAAGCAAAACGCCGACAACGCCAGACAGGCCAACGCGCTTGCTGTCACTGCCTCTGAGGTGGCGGCGCGAGGCGGCGTCGTGGTAGCGCAGGTGGTGGGCACCATGGAATCTATCACTGCATCGTCGAGAAAAATTGTCGATATCATCAGTGTCATCGACGGTATCGCCTTTCAGACCAATATTCTGGCGCTCAATGCCGCGGTAGAAGCGGCGAGAGCGGGTGAGCAAGGGCGCGGTTTTGCCGTGGTCGCCACCGAGGTGCGCAACCTGGCGCAGCGTTCCGCTGCCGCCGCAAAAGAAATCAAATCCCTGATCGATGACTCGGTGAGCAATGTCGATAGCGGCAGTAAGCTTGTCGGTGAGGCAGGTCACACCATGAACGAGGTGGTCGCCAGCATCACCAGGGTCACCGATATCATGGGTGAAATCATGAGCGCCAGCCGGGAGCAGAGCGATGGCATTGAACAGGTCAATCAAGCCATTATGCAGATGGATGAAGTCACACAGCAAAATGCTGCCCTGGTCGAAGAAGCCGCCGCTGCCGCACAATCATTGCAGGACCAGGCGCAAAAACTGGTCAGCGTCGTAAGTGTCTTTAAACTGAACAAGATGACCGCGCAGTTACCCTCATTTGATCTGAAGAAAAATGTTGCGAGCGTGAGCCAAATCCATCCTAAGACAGGCGCTGGGGTATCAGTGAAAAGGCATGCTGTCGCGCCGGCAAAACTCAGCCAGGGTGTCAATGATAAATCGCTTGGCAATTCGGATTGGGAAGAGTTTTAGTCTGCTAACCGTACTTATCTATTTTCAATAGGTGACAGGTGATTAATGATGGGCAATCAAGACAGCATCTTTAGGCCGGCTGCATTCAGTGAGGCGAATCGGGAAGACGCATCCTCTCCCTGGAGCGGTCGCGCGGCATCCTGGCGTATTGCGCGCTGGGCGCCATGGCTGGTGCTATGCCTGGGTTTGGCAATCACCGCCTTGCTTTGGCATAGCGAACGCGATAGTAACGCGCGTCAGCTACAGGCAAAATTTGATTCCCTGGTATTGCAGACAGATGCCCTGATTACCGAGCGTTTGCAAGTGTATGAAGAGGTATTGCTCGGAACACAGGGACTGTTTGCGGCTTCGACCAATGTCTCACGTAAAGAATTTCACGATTATGTGGCCAGTTTGCGCCTGGCAGAACATTATTCCGGCATACAGGGAGTCGGTTTCTCGCTGCTGGTTCCGGCATCAAAAAAGGCGCCGCATATCGATGCGGTCAGGTCAGAAGGTTTCCCCGGATTTGTGATTCATCCTGAAGGCGAACGTAAGTTTTACACCTCAGTGATCTATCTGGAGCCATTCAATCAGCGCAATCAGCAGGCCTTTGGTTACGACATGTATTCAGACAAGTTCGTGCCACGCATTGGCGATTCGTCGCAGGGATTGCGTCATGACGCCATGGAACAGGCACGCGATACGGCCAAAGCGGCCATCTCGGGCAAAGTGCATTTGATGATGGAGACGGATACCCAGGTGCAGGCGGGCTTTTTGATGTATCTGCCCGTGTATAAGGCCGGCTTGTCCGGCGATACCATCGATGAACGCCGTGCCAATCTTGTCGGCTGGGTCTATGCGCCATTCAGGATGAATGATCTGATGACTGAGATCCTTGGCAAACAAGCTAAAGATATAGAGATCAAGATTTATGATGGAAAACAGCCGCGTGATCATTTCCTGATGTACTCGCTTGGAAAATGGAGTAAGGATAACTCGCCTGAAGAACATCTCACGGTCAGCAGAAATATTCTGATCGCCGGGCATCCATGGCATGTGGCAATGCGCTCCTTGCCTGGTTTTGGTTCTGAGCTGGCTGCGGATAAAGCCCGGATCATCGTGACTGCCGGCAGCCTGCTGAGCGTCTTGTTGGCCTTGCTGGTCTGGCTATTGGCCTCCAGCCGGGCGCGCGCCGTCATCTCTGCGGTTGAACTTGGGCATGAACTGAGCGAGCGCAAAAAAGTGCAACAGGCCTTGCACGACGCCGAAGCGTTTTCGCGCGCTACGATCAATGCTATCTCTGAACAAATTTGTGTCATCGACAGGGATGGTACGGTGCTGGCCGTCAACGCCGCATGGAACAGTAATAATGCCTGCCGCTCTGCAATCAACTGCCGGGTTGGCGACAATTATTTTGACGCCAGCGAATTTGCGCTGGGATCTGATCAGGAAAGCCTGGGGGGGATACTGGCAGGTATCCGGGCGGTGATGCAGGGTGAAAAAGCACATTTCAGTGTTGTATACACGTCCGGCTCGCCGGATGCCATGCTGTATTTCTTGCTCAACGTGACCCGGTTTTCTGATGACGTGAATAAACTCGTCATCGTCCAGGAAGATATCTCCGAGCGCAAGAAAGATGAAGAGTCGCTCAAGCTGGCGGCGTCGGTGTTTAACAATGTGACTGAAGCGATCACGGTCACCGATGCGAACTGCAATATTATCGCCGTCAATCCGGCATTCACCCAAATTACCGGCTATAGCCCGGCTGAGGTGATAGGAAAAAATCCACGTATCTTGCAGTCGGGCCGACATGACGGCGCTTTTTATCAGGAGATGTGGCGCTGCCTGAATACTTACGGCCGCTGGCAGGGTGAAATCTGGAATCAGGCTAAGAATGGCAACCTGGTTGCCGAGTGGATTTCTATCTGCGCCATCAATGATGCCACCGGTATGGTTGAACGCTATGTGGCGGTATTTTCGAATATCACCGAAAAGAAAAAAATGGAAAAATTGGTCTGGGATCAGGCTAATTTTGATGCGCTCACGTCCCTGCCGAACCGGCACCTGTTTCTTGACCGCCTTTCCATGGAAATCAGCAAGTCGGTCACGCATCAATTGTCCTTCGGCCTGTTTTTCATCGATCTGGATAATTTCAAGGAGGTCAATGAAACCCTCGGCCACCATATCGGAGACAAGCTGTTAATTCATGCGTCACAGCGTATATCGAGTTGCCTGCGCGCCACCGATACGGCAGGCCGCTTGGGGGGCGATGAATTCACCGTCCTCTTGCCCGGAATCAATGACCAGGTCAACATCGAATCGATAGTGCAGGAAATTCTGGATCGCCTGGCGGAACCATATTTGATCGGTGACGAGCGGGTCTATCTGACCGCCAGCGTCGGTATTACTTTGTATCCGCAGGATGCGACCGAGCCTGGCGACTTATTCAAGAATGCGGATCAGGCACTCTACGTCGCCAAGAACGCCGGCCGCAACCGCTACAGTTATTTTACAAAAACCATGGAGGAGAGCGCCAGGATGCGCCTGCAGACGCTCAATGATTTGCGCGTTGCGATTGACGCGGATCAGCTCAAGGTATTTTTTCAGCCCATCATCAATCTCTCCAACAATCAAGTGATTAAGGCGGAAGCCCTGTTGCGCTGGTTTCATCCGCAGCGTGGCATGATCAGCCCGGCGGAATTTATCCCGATTGCGGAAGAGTCAGGTTTGATCAACGATATCGGCGATTGGGTCTTTAAGGAATCGGCACTGTGGGCGCAACGCTGGAGCAAGCAGATAGGCCGGCCATTTCAGATCAGCGTGAATAAGTCGCCAGTGCAATTTCATGCAAAAACAAAATACACTTCCTGGACCGAGTATCTGCAGATGCTGGGCTTGCCAGGCAGCTGTATCAACGTGGAGATTACCGAGGGCTTGTTGCTCAATCCCGCTTCCGGGGTGAGCGAGAAATTACTCGACTATAGCAATGCGGGCATCGAGGTTTCCATCGATGACTTCGGTACCGGTTATTCGTCCATGTCTTACCTTAAAAAATTCCATATTGATTATCTGAAAATTGATCAGTCGTTTGTACGCGACATGGAAATCGATGAGGCGGACCGGGCGATTGCGGAGGCGATTATTGTCATGGCGCACAAGTTGGGCTGCAAGGTGATCGCGGAAGGAATAGAGACGGAGGGGCAGAGGGCGCTGCTCATGGCCGCGGGCTGTGATTTCGGGCAGGGTTATTTGTTCTCCAAGGCAATATCTCCTTCCGAGTTCGAATCCCTGTTCATCCATACCGCTTACAGTGAGACTGTGCTGTAAGCGGCTTGCCAGGTTTCCCAGGCATTGCCCGCTATCCGGTTTGCCCGGATGTGCCTCAGCTTGGGTAGGGTAAATATGGTTCCTCTGCAACACCAAACTAGTCCAATTGGCGTATAGCCCTGGTCATTTAACTCCCCTAAACTTGACGGTAATCAATTTGATGGGGTAAATCATGACTAGAATCAATCTTGAAGGGCTGCTTAGCAATCAGGCTTTGTTTCGCAACATTTCTCCTTTTGA
>CXWL01021395.1_pt1 | contig 15366 bp, 16 predicted proteins | sample 590931 | NCBI WGS metagenome assembly CXWL01 (sample SAMEA3498368, study PRJEB10139) | groundwater metagenome | biome: water well; material: biofilm material | place: Germany | collected 2015-04-27 | reverse complement strand
GTCAATTCGAATTACATCCTCAGCGCTGGCAATGGTCGTACTTTCAACCACCGCTTCATCTTCACCGTCAATATTGCGGCCACTGATAATAACGGTTTTAATCATATTACTTTCCTGAATCGTGACGAAATTATAGTTAGCCAGCAATGCCCTGATCGCAACATTCCAACTGTCGGCATCAATAGTCCGGCTAACCACATCACCGTCCAGATCAGCGTTTATCTTGAAGATGATACCGGAGCGTTGAGCAACTTGAACCAACGCAGCAGCCAGGGGCTTGCCACGAATTGCATGATAAAGCGTGGAGGTTTTTGCGTATTGACGATTAACGGACGGTTGAGCATCCGCATAAGACAAAGCCGGAAATAGAAAGGCTGATAAAACTACAAACAATACAGTGCTTTTTACAAAAAAATAGATGTGCATTTCGGTCACCTTAAGTAAAAGTAAAATTACTGAGCAATCCAACCGAATCCAACTCAGTAAAGTTATTTAGTTTGAGTCCAAATAATAAATGACTTGATACGTCCTGTTATCCGCCAGACACCTCCTGAATTAAAACAAAACCTTGTTACGGTTGATTTGGCAGATGTTCGAATTCTAGTTTAATACCCCTTCAAAGCAAGCAAGCTTCTGACCTAACAAAATCTGGCACTGTCGAATTGTGATCAACCTCGCATATCTCGATACCATGCATGTCATACTCCTGACGCATTTGAAATGGTAACATTGCTGGAATTTAAAATCGGAACGATGTTTTAAATCGATCCTGCATACATAACTCAAAGTGAAATTTATACTGTTATTGAATTCAGGAAAAGACTTGGCAACCGGGAATAAAAATTGTGATCCTGACTATATTAAAAGGCTTTGTCAGCAAACAGGCGTATTGATCACCNNTCGGCTCTCGTACTGACGATACGCGCCGCGGCGGCGACATTGATCTGTATGTAACCGGGTTCAACCAATCCCTTGAAAAATGTCTGGATGCAAAACTGCGGTTTCTGGTCAAGGCCAAACAAGCCTTGGGTGATCAACGAATCGATATTGTGTTTGCACCGCAACCGGGAGAAACACAGCAACCCATTCATCGAGTTGCCGAACAAACAGGGATTGCTTTATGAACAAACAAGNNGATGCCATGGGCGTTCGACTACTGCCAGCCGCTCTGCATATATTGCAGGAATGGCATGATAATGAAGCCTTTATCGATAAGTTAAACAGGACAGAAAAACTCGGCTTGATAACTTCAGCAGAACAATGGCTACTATTGCGAGAATTACGCAGCCAAACCGCGCACGAATGTCCGGAGCATCCCGAGATCGTTCTTGCCAATCTTCGCAACCTGGTACGGCATGTCCCGATGCTTGAAAATGCATATACACAGCTAAACTCTTCAGCTAGCGAGCGGCTGAATGGCTAAATCAAATAACAACTACAAACCCATCGTCATTCTCAATCTGCTCATAGTCGGCTGGATAGCGGGGCTTTTAATAGAATCTTCCCAGCCGCCGCTAGCCCTATTAGGTCAAGTACAAGGTCTGGACAAAGTGGCTCACTTTTTAGCTTTTAGCGGCTTAGGCTTACTGGTTTGCGCCCTGTCGTTCAAACTCAGTCCCAAACTAACAATCCCATTGTTTTCGATGCCTCTACTGATTGTTACCTTGTCCGGCATCATCGAAGAAAGCTACCAGATATATATTCCCGGTCGCGCCGCCAGCCTGTTGGACTTGCTGGCGGATGTCTGCGGAGCAGTGTGTGCTGTTCTCTTAGCTAACCGTGTTGCATACATCATTCGAGCAAACAATGGAATCAGCGCAGAGTAATTTTTACTATGTTGAACCTTCTCTACCGACACCTAAAATTTTGGGTGAAATACCGGAGCTCGATAAAGCTGCTCATTTTGCAGTTTACGGCGTCTTGGGCGTAATGATAATGACGGGCCTGACCTTAAAAGAAGATACCGGTCTTGCCTCTGGCTATCTTTTTAGTCACCATCGCCGGTGTCTTTGGCGAATGCCATCAGGCTTTTGTACCGGAAAGAAATGTCGATGGCTGGGATTTGATCGCGGATTTTTTAAGAGGCTGTGTACCGTCAACTTGGATTTTTGTAAATTGCAATTGAACAAATCAAGAAACAGGACTGTTAATCTTCGCGACACAAAATAGGAATCAGAGAAAGAATGATAATTTCCGCAACAAAACCGCTCAGCTATGAAAAAGATAAATACGTAGCTACTGACAAAATAAGTATTACTTTTTTGGGGCTACTTTCTTTTATTTGTGGCCTGCCATCTCTCTACACCCTTAACTTAATGGGTGAGCTATATGCTACAGAAGTTATATTGCCTGTTTTTACAATAATATTATTACTCTCCGGTAAAGAGAAACATATATTTCAAGAAAAAATATTTTGGGCATTCGTGTTGTCAACTGTAGTAATGATAATAGGCTACATTATTTCTGATTTAGTGGCTGGTACATCGCAATTCAACTATTTGCGGGCCTGGGGCCGTAACACAATACTGTTTTCTGACATCGTCTGCCTCTCAATCATAGCGGCTACTGATAAACGCTATGTCTGGTGGCATATCTTTGGTGTTTCATTAGGCTCAATAATATATCTGCAATCAACAGGTGTGTCGTTTACTAATGCAAACTGGAAACTTGCATATAGTCAACCGATTCTTCTATTGATATTTGTTGCTGGATATTTGGTCTCTAACTTCGTAATAATCTGGCTAGCTATTGCTGTGGGTATCTTTAGTTTTTACATGGATAGTCGCTCCTTTAGCTCAATGTGTATCTTGCTGGCAGGAATATTGTGGATTCGACGAGGTAATCCAGAAATATTGAAAATCAGCACTAAAAGTTTAACCAAAATTATTGTAGCAGGTTCAATTGCAGTATTGATAATACTGTCAGTTTTGGCACAAACCGACGAAGATTTTAGCAGCCGAAGAGACATCTCCAGCATTGGACGTTTCGCTGCGTTGCGGATTGCTGTTATTGCTATCAGTGATTCACCTATCTTAGGTTTTGGGTCTTGGGGTGAAGGGACTAAGAAGTATGCAGCCATGCTTTATATGGAAACGCAAAATGAAATTCATCGGTTAGGTCAAAACAATTATCATCAAAGGGGAACTTTTATGGCGCATTCCCAAATTCTGCAAAGCTGGATGGAAGGTGGAATATTTGCGGCTCAACTATTTATATATTATGGCTATCAGATATTAGCCTCCTTGAAAAAAATTATACTCAGCCGACGACTTGACTATATGACTACGTTTTATTGTTTCTTGCTTCTGGGTGCTTTTTGGGGCCTGTTTATGAGTCCGTACAGCGGAGGCCATAGGCTCGGGATTGCAATTGCTATCGCGATTATTTGTGCTGTTAATGTAGAAATATCAAAGAGAAAGAAATATAAGCTCGCTCCTAATACTTAAATGAAAAATCAAGTGATTACCAAAATAAATCTTATTTATAGTTTTCATGTTGCGTTTATTAAGATATTTTTATTAGCAATTTCGCTGTACTTTATTATTTTTGATGTTGCTAATGCTAGAGCTACCTTTTACTTTGCTGCAAAAGATTACGCTAACCAGCAATATCTCGACAGCGAGACTCTACAATTTATAAATCAAAAAGGCTACGTTAGAGGCACGGGTGCTGTTGATTATAGGTTTTATGTAACAAATTCTGATGCAGGATGGTATGAACTATGGATAGAAGCTGCTGATTGGCCAACAGATATTTTTCTGGACGATGCGTTAATAGCACATATAGCTTTACAAAGTAAGGTATGGACAAAAAGTGAAAAGCTTCAAAAAGTACTTAATCTTAATCTTGGTTCAGGTAATCATTCTATCCAGTTCGAAAGACTGTATTTCCCTGGCTTACCCTACATTCACAGTATTGTCCTGAAGCCATCGGCAAATATTTCCGGAATGGTCAGGGCAACACCTGAAACCAATTCGCTCGTCTTTAGAGCGAATGAAGACTTTCGTCTAACTCTGACCTCAGCAAAATTGTTGGACCCAAGCATATTGAAACTCAGTATACGAGATACGTCGAATTCGAAAATTATTACGAATCTCAAACAGCCAATCAAAAAAGGGCCAGGCTTATTTGAAGGAGGGTTTCTAGTTCCAACGGATAAAGAAGGAATATTTGATCTGGAATTTAAAAACCCCATCGCAGGCTATGTAGACAGGACAATTCAATACGCTGTAGTAGATACAAAAACACCTGTTAAAAATCCGGCAACGGAAGTTGTAAAGCAACTGATGACAACGATAAATCCCGTTAGTACGCCACCCACGTATTCCAGCTCACATCCAACACCATCAAATGCATATCTTGAATCCGGGGCAAATGGCGTATATGAAAATCCCACTAACCCAGATTATTATGCCTATACCTTAAATCTGCCAGACAAAACTAGTTTTTATTTAGTCGAGGTTGACTATCCAAACGATAAAAACAGGGCATTTACTATTTCATTAGTTGATGAGGCCGCAAACCCTTACGCCTTGGATTCAGGCGTCATTACCGGTGGCCGCCTGCCACTAACAAATGAAAAGCAAACTACACAGCTTTATTTTTATGCCCGTACCACCAACCCACGTTTGCTTTTTTTAAACTGGCATAGCAATCAAAAAATTGCCGTTAGCCAAATCAGAGTCTACAAAATCCTTTCCCAGTTGCCACCTTTATTGAAACAAAAAGCCGAACGCCAATTTGGCACTTTCTTTGAGGAGCCACTAAGATTTACCACGTATTTTGGAGCCGGTCCAAACTCGACTGAATGGCCTGAAATTAAAAAGACCGCCGATCGATGGGCCGAATGGTCCCGCTTCATCGGCAGCAATTTATGGATGCCCTCAATCGCCAACTATCAAACCATGATGTGGCCAAGCTTGGTGTTACCGGGCTATGTCCCGGCAGAAGAAGATCACTTTGGCTTAATCGGGCCACAATCTCTTAAAGATCCCATGCAGAAGGACATAATACGTCTACTGCTGTTAACTGCCGAAAAAAACAATATTTCTTTTATTGGTGAGCTTAATATTCCAATGGAAGGTTTTATCCAGAAAGGCTTAGATATACGCTTTGGGGGAAATGGTGATACCAGCCGTAATTCGCCCGAGAAGCCCTGGTTAATAGTTTCTGATGAAGGCAAAGTTGGAGGTAATTCCGGCTGGGATCCTTACCTCAATCCGGTTCATCCTGAAGTACAAAAGTGGTCGGCCGATTTATTTTCAGAGCTAGCAAACCGTTATAAAGATTCACCTGCTTTTACTGGTCTTGCAATACGTCTTATGAGTTGGGCTTTTTCATCATGGCAAGCTTTTCCATCAATTCATTGGGGTTACGAGGATTACACAATAAGCTTGTTTGAAAAAGAAACCGGAATCAAAGTGCCTATTTCTAAAACGGATTCGAGGCGTTTTAAACTGAGATATGACTGGCTGACTCAGAATCGTTACAACGAATGGACAACATGGCGATGCAAAAAGATTCATGCTCTATACAGTAAATTAGCCAATATTTTACACAAAGCTCGACCAGGACTAAAGCTATATATTAATGCATTTGGCCCAGATTATTCATCGGGCGATTGGGGGAAATATGGTGGGTGGAATATAAGAGCATATAAAATCAATACGCTTGGCTGGTCCAACGTAATCAAAGAATCCGGCATTGATCCGATGATGTACAAGAACTCACCCAATATTGTTTTGAGTAATTCTTTTGCTTATGAACCCGGATCGAGGGCAACCAGTCCCCAGCAGGCAGATGTCGAATGGAAAGAAGTCAATGATCCCGCTGCAATTTTAGCATTAACAAAAACTAATGGAAATGGAATAGAAAACTCTGCTCAATTCGGGCATTACCCGATGGAATATGATTTTCACGTTAAAAATATTGGTTTCAGCAAACTCATTCGTAATAATGCTGAAAAAATAAGAATTGCGGGGTTACTTGAACCGTCCGGCAATCTGGTTTTGAGTCGTTATCTTAATGCAATGGCGGAAGGCAATATTACTTTTATTACAGATGGCGGACTGGGATATATTCTTGGACAACCTACTCATCTACAGCCTTTTTTAAAGGAATATTGTAGTTTGCCCAAAATAGGCATGCAAAAACTGGCGGTAACACAGAGCCCAGTTGCTTTATGGTACGGAATTAAAGCGGGAGATGTATATTACTATCTGGTAAATAGATCGGACAAAACAGTCAAAATTAAGATTACCTCCTCAAATGCTACGAAAAGCGTTCGTCTAAGTACAGGTCTTGCAGTTGACACTAGCAACCTATCATTATCACCTTATAGTTTAATAGCATTAAAAAATACAGTGGTGAATAGCATCCCGGTAAAAATTGATACTATTTTAAGCCATTAGACATCAAGACTTCCCTGTTAGAACAAAGCATATTACTGAATAAAATTTATCTTTAATAAAATGTATACCGCAGAAGAAAATATAATTAACTCACAATTTTGTAGCTTATCGTGCTTGCGAATCTAAAACACATTATTGACAGGGCTATAAATCATCAAGGTTTTCGCCGCTATTTTGCAAACACCTCATGGATGTTTGCAGAACAAATTTTGCGCCTTATTGCCGGTTTACTTGTTGGCATTTGGGTGGCGCGATACTTGGGGCCTGGGCAATTTGGTGTGTTTAGCTATACCATTGCTTTTGCGTCCTTATTCAGCAGCATCTCTAAATTGGGGTTAGATAGCATTGTAATTCGCGATCTAGTTCGTGAACCTGAACAGAGAGACCTTTATTTGGGTACTGCATTTTGGTTGAAACTATGTGGTGCATTTGTCATGCTTGGTTCTGTTGCGCTCGTCACTCAATTAACTTCTATTAATAGAACTGAAGGCCTTTATATTCTTATTATTGCCAGCGGGGCAATTTTCCAATCGTTTGAAGTGATCGATTTTTATTTTCAATCACAGGTATTATCCAAGTTCGTCTCAATCTGCAAAATGACGCAACTACTACTTTCGTCTTTACTCAAATTGTATTTTATTTTTACCGGGGCCAATTTAATTTGGTTTGTGCTGGTCAGTCTCTTTGATCAAATAACGATTGCAGTTTCATTTTACGTTGCCTATCGTTGCCAAAAGCTCGGTAATTTTTATCGCCACTTTGATCTATCTACAGCCATACATCTTCTTCAAAACAGCTGGCCACTGATTTTTAGTGGCCTTGTTGTCATGATTTACATGCGCATCGACTTGGTAATGATCAAAGAAATGTTAGGGGAAAGGGAAGTCGGAATTTATTCCGCAGCAGTCAGGTTAAGTGAAGTCTGGTATTTTATCCCAGTCATTATTACGAGCTCATTATTTCCATCCATTATCAACGCAAAAAAAATAAATGAAAAATTGTATTACACAAGACTTCAACGATTATTTACACTTATGGTTTGGTCTGCGATAGCAATAGCATTACCTATGACATTTTTGAGTGATTGGCTGGTAACTCTGTTGTTTGGTAAAGCTTATAGTGAAGCTGGACAAGTGTTGATGATAAATATTTGGGCCGGTGTATTTGTATTTTTGGGCGTGGCCAGCGGAAGTTGGTTAACAAGCGAAAACCTTCAAAGAATTTCTTTTTATAGGACTTTATCAGGAGCAGCCATCAATATTGTATTAAATTTTGTACTTATTCCAATTTACGGAGTGATTGGATCAGCTATAGCTTCAGTAATAGCTCAAATAATGGCTGCGTTTGCTTTTGATATTCTTTCAAAAAAGACAAGAAAGATCTTTTTAATGAAATTGAATACGTTAAATATAACAAAAATATTACTAAGAGGTTAGAAATGCTGAAGTTAGTGAATGACTTATATAGATTGCTGTTTGCAAGGAAAATTTTTTATAAATTTAATAAGCTTTTATATTGCCTTAGTTTGAGAGGGCTTGGGGTTTTGAATTTCGAATCAGACAAGCTTGCTATTAGCGGCGAAGATCATTTTGTAAAACATCATGTTCCTAAAATTGGAAAAGGGATAATTTTCGACGTTGGGGCAAATGTAGGTGATTATGCGAAAGTTTTGCGGGAATCGAACAACAATGCTGAGATTTATTCTTTTGAGCCGCATCCAATCACTTATCAAAAATTAATCACGAATATAGAAGGTTTGGGCATAAAAACATTCAATGTAGGTGTTGGTAGTGCTGAGGGGACTCTCAAGCTCTTCGACTATGCAGATAAAGATGGATCAGAACACGCATCACTCTACAAAGAAGTGATTGAAACAATCCATAAAGGAAAAGTTGTTGAGCATGAAGTTAAAATCATTACATTGGAGGCATTTGCAAATGAATATAAAATTGAGAGAGTGCATTTGCTAAAGATTGACACTGAAGGTCACGAAATGGAAGTTTTGAAAGGTTTTGAACAGTTTATTAGGGAAAACAAAGTCGATTTGATACATTTTGAATTTAATGAAATGAATATCGCGAGTAGAGTTTTCTTTAAAGATTTTTGGGAGTTTTTACCAAACTATGAATTTTATCGAATGCTGCCAGATGGCCTCGTTCCAATAAGAAATTACAACCCAATTTATTGTGAAATTTTTGCTTATCAAAATATAGTTGCTAAGTTGAAAACAATCTCGAATCCGCGTTGATGGGAAGTAATTATTCTTATGTCATCGCTGTAATATCATTAATTTTAGCTTCATTCCCTGTGAATTTATTTATGAACCGCACTCAACTCACTGGCGGCCTAGATTTACATGGCTCGCACCTCTGTCACCGAGATATTAGTACTTAATATTATAAGGATGCGGACTAGCGCTTTACGTTAGACATCATGTATTGACCTACCGGACCTCAAGCAACGTGGATTAAGCTTGAGGTTTCGAAGAAACTACAGGCTCAGGATAAACAATGGATTCATTAAATACTGCCGTTCTTTTAGTCGTTTTTACCAGATTAGCCACTACTGAAAAAGTATTTAATGCTATTCGAGGAGTGCGCCCGCCGAGGCTTTACATCGCATCTGATGGCCCGAGGGAAAATAGAATTGGTGAAAAAGAAAAAGTATGTCAAGTCAGGGAACAGATATTATCTGGTGTTGATTGGGATTGCGAAATCAAGACTCTATTCAGAGAAAAAAATATTGGCTGTGGTCCTGGCGTCAACAATGCTATCGATTGGTTTTTTGAACACGAAGAAATGGGCATCATACTTGAGGACGACACAGTGCCTGATCCTTCCTTTTTCTATTTTTGCCAAGAGTTACTGATTAGATATAAGGACGATCAGCGGATCGGAATGATTAGCGGCAATAATCATGTTTCGTCATTTAGCACAAACGAATCCTACATTTTTTCAAAATTTAAATGGACATGGGGATGGGCTACATGGAGAAGGTCCTGGCTTAACCAGGATATTAATCTCCAGGTTTTGGAAACCTCTTATGGAAAGTCTGTTATTTCTAACATGGGACATAGTCGTAAATCTATTAAACACTGGGAGCATAACATTGACTGCATTAATAAAAGATCTGTTAGCGCCTGGGATTATCAATGGTTTCTGTCTCTTAGTGCACAAAATCAACTTGGTATATTTCCCTCCACTAACTTAGTTGCGAATATTGGTTTTGGAGAAGACGCTACTCATTGTTCCGGCGATGCCCCTGAAAAATTAACTCAAACCAGCCCAATGGGTTTCCCGTTAAGGCATCCTCAATACATCCTTCCTAACATTGACTTTGACACGAAATATGAACATGAAAATGTGTATGTTGGCGCTATTCTTAACAAGATTGTTCCTACCCCGATAAAGTCATTGATTAAATTCTTCTTAAGGCGTTTAAAAAATGAATTTATTTGATCGGATTTTTTGGCTTCTTATAAGAAGAAATATCCTCTCAAGAAGAGGTATTCGGTGTCATTACAAAGCGTATTGTTCAAAAGACTCTGTATTAGGAGATTATATTGAGTTATTGGGTAATGCGCTGGTGTGGAATTCTACAGTTAAACGCTTCACTAAAATTGTACAATCGAAGCTAGTTAGTGTGGATGTCGGTGCCTTCTGTTCTATCGCAGAAGGTTGCAAGATCGGCGGCGCCGGAAGGCACCCCATCGATCAAGTCTCCACACACAAAGCGTTCTATTGTCCAAATGAAAACTTCGAAGGATTGGGGCGTTTTACCGAACACAAACTGTTTGATGATTCCGTTCGAAGAGTAAACATTGGAAACGACGTGTGGATTGGCCAGCACTGCCTGATTTTAGAAGGCGTTACCATCGGTACCGGAGCCATCATCGCTGCCGGTGCTGTTGTAACGAAAGACGTTGATCCTTATGCCATAGTTGGAGGTATTCCCGCTAAGTTTATACGTTATCGTCATGACGAGGAATTACGGGAGGCATTACTAAAATCAGAATGGTGGAGTTGGCCGATTAAAAATATTATGCAGATCAGTTCCATATTTAATGCTAATGAGCCCCTAACAGTGGAGAAATGGGACAAGTTTTTCAAGTCCTTAAGTAAAGAAACTGTATAAGAATTTTTTAATACCCGATACGATGGACGGCTAATATTAGCTTGGTAACGGAGTTCTATCTCAATATGGACTTGGTCTCGCCTATATCTATCAAACAATACACTATCTTCAATGATGCACCGAAACTATAAGAATCACTGATATTTTATCGATTATTAAGTATTTAAAGATACGACGGAAAATAACTTACCTGAAACTGGATGGTTTAGGTGGTTTTTCAGCTCGTCATCCGGCATGAATTGCCGGAATCCATGAGACATGGATGGTTTTGAGCATGCCATCCATGGCGCTGGGGATACCCGCTTCCCGGCAAGTATGACGAGGTTTATGAAAAAGTTTATGTTAGCCAAATCCTAAATTAAAACAAGCTAAGGGGTTAGACGTTGAAAATATCTATAGTAACAATTTCTTTCAACCAAGTTGAATTTATTGAAAGAACAATTACCTCTGTGCTTTCCCAAAAACTAGACGTTGACTTGGAATACATAGTTATCGACGCAGGAAGTACGGATGGAAGTAGAGACATAATTGAAAAACACAAAGATCAAATAGATCAAATTATTTTTGAAGCTGACGAAGGGCCAAGTGATGGGCTTAACAAAGGATTTTCTTTAGCACATGGAGAAATATACGGCTTTTTGAACTCTGATGACATACTTTATCCAGGTGCGCTCAAAGCAGCTTTGGATTATTTAATCCTCCGTCCCGAGATAGATGTTATTTCAGGACATGCTTATATTATTGATGGCAATAATCTAATCTTGCGTAAAAGTTTTTCGCAGCCCATGGCACTGCAAGTCTATGCTTATGGCGCCTGCATTATTAATCAGCCGTCTACTTTTTTTCGTAAAAAGGCATTTGAAAAAACAAAGGGGTTTAACAAAGAAAATCGCTGTAATTGGGATGGAGAGCTTTTTGTGGATATGGCTTTGACTGGGGCTAAATTTAGCGTAATAAACAGTTTTTGGAGTGGATATAGATTGCACAGTGTTTCTATTACAGCTTCTACAAAACTTGATAAAGCAATGCGTGACTACAATGCTCGAATTTTCGAAAAAATAATTGGCCGCCCTCGTCAAAAAATTGATAGCTATTTTTCAATTCTATATAGAGCTTTGCGTTTTATTAAAAATCCAATGGCACTATGGGAGCGGCTTTCTAAAGGAAAAATATATGGGCGAGATTTAACAAATTAGGCTACACAAGGCGTTATAAACGCGATTAAGTGCCATTGTTTTAATAGAATAAGAAGTAAACAATTCATTTAATCGTCAAATTGATGTGTTAATTTTATATAAATTTCAAAATGAGAAAAATCATTAGCTTGATTATTGTTTTATTTCCATGGTTTATCAAAAGACGGCTTTATTTATGGATTTTCAATTATGAATTGCATCCGACTAGTTTCATTGGATTATCCTGGATTCTTGTTGATAACCTTACTTTAGAAAAAGGAGCGAGAGTCGCTAACTTTACGGTCGCGAAAGGTTTACACAATCTTTGGCTTGGCGAATATTCAAGTATTGGCAACTTAAACTGGATTTCGGCTTTTCCCCTCAATACAAATAGCCCTCATTTTCAGCATGAAACTAGTCAGCGAATACCAGAACTTGTTTTGGGGGAACACGCCGCCATTACTAACAGACATTTACTCGATTGCACTAATCGTATTGAAATAAAGAGATTTTCAACTTTCGCCGGTTTTAAATCGACTGTTTTGACGCACAGTATTGACCTGAAAGAGTGTAAACAATCCTCCAAACCCGTCACCATCGGCGAATATTGCTTCATTGGTACGGGTTGTATTTTATTGGGGGGTACCATCATTCCTGACTACAGCGTTCTAGCGGCGGGTTCCACTATCAATAAACCTATGGATAACACTTTTGGTTTATATGGAGGGACGCCTGCAAAATTCATTAAAAGCCTTAAAAACGAAGATTTACTATATTTCAAGCGTACCACCGGATTCGTATTTTAATTTAATTTAAACCATGAAAATTCTACACATTATCCGCTCAGTTAATCCCGAGGGCGGCGGCCCGATCGAAGGCGTTACGCAGCTTGCTCGTGTTAAACAGGGTCACGGCCATAGCGTCGAAATTCTCAGTCTGGATGCTCCGGATGCTCTGTCGGTCAGGGAATGTCCGTTAACCGTTCATGCCATGGGACCGGGAATGGGCACTTACGGATACAGCAATAAACTTAAGCCTTGGCTGAGCGCCCATCTTCAGGATTATGATGTTTTTATCATCGACGGTATCTGGCAATACCACAGCTTTGCCGCACACAGCGTATTAAAAGGTCAAAACCGCCCCTATTACGTGTTTACCCATGGCATGCTGGATCCGTGGTTTAAACATCGATACCCGCTCAAACATTTAAAAAAACTACTGTATTGGCCTTGGGGAGAATACCCGGTGCTTCGCGATGCCAAGAAAGTGTTGTTTACTTGCGAGGACGAAAAAATTCTGGCGCGTCAATCGTTCTGGCTGTATCGCTGTAACGAACAGGTGGTTAATTACGGTACTGCCGGGCATACCGGCAATGCCGAAGCACAGCGCCGTTTGTTTTTAGATAGCTTTCCTCATTTGCAGGGCAAACGTTTTTTACTGTTTTTAAGCCGTATCCACCCCAAAAAAGGTGTCGATTTGCTGATTGAGGCGTTTGCTAAAACCAGCAATAATCAGCCTGATCTGCAACTGGTGATCGCCGGACCGGATCAGGTTGGCTTGCAGGAAGAGTTGCAGAAACTGTCTGAGAAGCATGGCATTAGCGATAAAATCACTTGGACAGGCATGCTAAAAGGCGATCTGAAATGGGGTGCGTACCATGCCGCCGAGGCATTTATCTTGCCGTCGCATCAGGAAAATTTTGGCATTGTGGTCGCTGAAGCCCTGTCCTGTTCCTTGCCGGTTTTAATCAGCAACAAGGTCAACATCTGGCAGGAGATAGTCGAAGATAACGCGGGCTTGGTGGTGGTCGATACCCTGGACGGTTGTATGGACTTAATAAGCCGCTGGCAGCAAATGGATGAGAAAAGCAAAACCGAAATGCGCAGCAATGCTCATCGCTGTTTTATTAACCGTTTTGAGATTACTAAGGCCGCCACAAGTTTGCTTAATGTATTTGGGAATGAGCTATATCGAGAACTCGGGTTTTCGCTAACGCCATAAAAAGCTTGACAATCCTTGATTGCTCGCTAAAACTAGGCCTAAGAGCCACACTAGCACTATGAATTTTGAGTGGGATGATCATAAAAGTGAGGACTGCTTCGTTCAACGCGGCTTTGATTTCGCCTATGTTCTGAGAGCATTTTTTGACCCCGGCAGACTGATTAGAAAAGATGTGCGCTGGGATTATGGCGAAGACCGTTACCAATTATTAGGTGCCATTAACCAGCGCGTGTTTTTTGTGGCTTACACGTTACGTGGTCCGGCCATTAGGATTATTTCGGCACGTAAAGCTAATCAACGAGAGGTGAAAGACTATGAAAACAGTACGAATAACCATTGACACGATGGACATGGCTTCCTTGCCCAAAGGCAGGATTGATGTTAGCCGCCTGGACGCCACCAGCGAAGCAGACATCGCCTTACAAAAATCTATTGATGAGGCCGATGCGTTACTGGATGCGGCCAAGTTTGCCCGGCGGGTGCGGAAACGACTGGGTTTGAGTCAGGCCGAGTTCTCTCATCGCATTAATGTGTCGCTGGAGACTATCCGTAATTGGGAACAAGGCAAGCGCTGCCCAACCGGTGCGGCCAAAGCTTTGCTCAAGATACTGGACAAAGCGCCTGAAGCCGCATTAGCGGCGCTGGATTAATGCCGAGGACTTAGTTACGGCTTACGCCTTTATGCCCCGTCGATATACCGCTAACTTATGGCAAGGCTGCTTAAGCTGAATCTGTATGTAATCAGATATAAGTAAGTATGCTTCAATTCATCACGTACGATCAAATTTAAGTATATTGGGTGTTGGGTGTTGGTGTTGGGAATATGAAAAAACTTTTGATTGCAGCCTAGCCTTCCCTATATCGTAACTATTTCAAATAATCAAAAATCATGGTTCAGAATTTAGAACAGTTTGTTTTACCTAAAAACTTTCGCGCAAAAAGTGCAGTCATTGTGCAAATTTGGTGGATTATTCAATCTACTTTGTTTGCTTGTTCTCCACAGTTTTTATATGGCTGGAGAAGATTTCTACTGCAGTTGTTTGGAGCAAAAATTGGTAAAAATGTCCTCATTCGCCCTTCAGCAAAAATCACATATCCCTGGAAATTATCAATTGGCGATAATTCCTGGATTGGTGACGATGTTGATCTTTATACTTTGGGTGAAATACAAATAGGCACTAATACCGTAATTTCCCAAAAATCCTATTTATGTGCTGCTACACATGACTATACAAAAGAATCTTTCGATATTTATGAACAAAAAATTGTCATTGAAGATGAGGTTTGGATAGCTACCGATGTCTTTATTGCGCCAGGCATTACTATCGGAAAAGGTGCTGTAATTGGAGCCAGAAGTACGGTGCTTGGCGATATGCCTGCGGGGATGATTTGTGTTGGGTATCCTGCTAAACCCATTAAACCGCGTGTTGTTATATGAAAGTCCAGATTCAAAAAAAGCTTTCCAGAACATCTGGTGGATGCACACGTTGCTTATCTACCAACTGAGTCAGGTGTATTTTTCGTCTTTATGTTACAGCATTGCAATAAAGTCGCGACTTTATTGCAATTTGTGTAAACTAACTTCATGAAACGTTATCTTGATGACCTAGTATTGAGTGATCTCGCCACTAAAATGGTGGTATTGA
>CXWL01033497.1_pt1 | contig 15368 bp, 9 predicted proteins | sample 590931 | NCBI WGS metagenome assembly CXWL01 (sample SAMEA3498368, study PRJEB10139) | groundwater metagenome | biome: water well; material: biofilm material | place: Germany | collected 2015-04-27 | reverse complement strand
TGAGGGGCGTGTAGACGAGGACGTAACTGACGTGCGTCAGCGCAGCGACGCCGGCAGACAGCAGGTTGACCTGCCACGCCAGTTCAGCGATGCCGAGCGCCGAGAGGGTGATGCCGAACCATCGGCTTTCGGCGACGCCAAGTCGCCCTGCGGGAAGCGGCCGCAAACGCGTGCGCCGCATCAAGGCGTCGACATCGCGCTCCCAGACCTGATTGAGCGCTGCTGCGCCGCCTGCGACGAGCGCCGTGCCGACAAGCGTATGCACCAGCACGGGAACCGGCAGGCCCTCGGGCGCCGCCAGGTAGAGGCCACCGAGCGTCGTGATGAGGACGAGAAAATTCAGCCGGGGTTTGGTGAGCGACCAGAAGTCTGACGACATCGACGTCGCGCGCACCATCGGCGGCGCGTCCACGGTGTGTGCCGCCGGCTTCACGCGCGGGCTCCGGCCGAACGAGGGCCGAATGGAGCCGTCGCACTGCCCGTCGCCACAGCCTGCCCGGCGAATCTCGAGCGATGCGCGCGCAGTGTCAGCACGAGCGACGTCACGAGCACCAAAGCACCGGTGACGACGTGAAACGAGTTGATGATGAACTGTTTCTGACTGAGCACCGTCAGGGCGCCGAGTGTGACCTGGATAGACACGAAGCCGAGCAGGAGCCAGGCGGGCCGAGTCAGTTCAGTACGACGGCGATGGTGATAGAAGACGTGGCCCGTCGAGGCCAGGATGGCGACGAGCACGACGAGGGCACCCACGCGGTGCCCGAAGTGCACGGCAATCTTCCCGTCCCAGTGCGGCGGCACGAGGTGTCCAAAGGCGAGCGGGAAGTCGGGAATGGCGAGACCAGCCCCGGTATGCCTCATCGTGGCGCCGATCACGATCTGGATGAAGATGAGCGCGGTCGTGACCTGCGTGATGCGCTGGAGCACGGTGTCGTGTGGAGTGCTGTCGCCTGGAGCGCCGGCTCCGTGGCGGGTGTGGCCGCGCGTCCATGACGAGGACGTGACCAGCGCGATCGTGGTGGTCAGACAGAACACAATCTGCGCAAGGCTCGCATGGGCGATCGAGATCGGATCGGGCAGGTACCAGAGGACGGTGATCCCGCCGAGGATGCCCTGCAGGATCACGGCGCCCAGGGCTATCAATCCGAGCCGCCGTACCCAGCGCCGTGGCTCGACCTTCCAGAGCCAGGCGGCGAGCACGACGATCAGGAACCCGACGGTGCTCGCGATCAGGCGATGGCTGTGCTCGTAGAAGATGCCGCCCACCATCTTGTCGAGCGGAAAGCTGAACATGAACCAGCCATACGTATTCGGCCAGTCTGGCACCGAGAGGCCAGACCCAGTGCTCGTCACGAATCCGCCGGCGAGGATGAGCAGCGCCGTGGATGCGGCAACGATGGCGGCAAAAAGGGGAAGCATGACTGGTTGCTAGTCGCTAGTGGCTGGTTGCTAGTGTCAGGCCTACCAGTAACTGGTAACCATCAACTAGCCTTTGAACGTGAACGATGCCGTGGCGGTCGCCTTCTCGCCAACGGTCACCGTCTGCGTCTGCGTGCCGAGCTTCTCGTGCCACACCTCGATCGTGTAGGTGCCAGGAGGAAGGCCCTTGAGCTCGAACGCTCCGTCGGCGCTCGTGACGGCGAAGAAAGGATGATCGAGCACCCCGATCCACGCATTCATCCAGCTGTGCACGTCGCACTTGAACGGCACCATCACTTCACGGGCTGTGAAGGTGTGGGTCATCTTCATGCCCTGAAGCGGCTGACCGGCGTTGAATTCACGATTCGTCTGGGCCACCGCGTGGACGTTGTGAAGCGTCGCATCGCCGTTGACGATTTCGAGCGGCTGCCCGACCTGAATGCCGATGACGTGAGGCGTGTACCGGCAACCCTGCTGGTTCAGCACGGCCGAGGTGGCGGGTACGGGAAACGTCAGGGCGGCCAACCCATCCTTCACGTATACAAAGGCGTTCTGCAGGCCGCCGTTCGCACCGACGATGACCCCTTCGCTCGTGGCCGCTGCGCCAGGCTGACAGTTGGGATCGGATTTCATCGAGATGGGTGTGGCGGCCGGCGGCGCGCCTTCGAACGCGATACGCCCGCTGACGGCTCCCGCTGTCACCGGATCAACAGGGTTCGCCACAGGAGGAGCCGCGCCGCCACCGGGCGCCTCGGGTTGCCCACCACCGCAGGCAAGCGTGGCAGCCGCGAGCACCGGCGCCAGGAGCCACAGGAATTGCGTGTGTCGCGTCATCACCATGTCTCCGATCTTCCCCTGGATTATCTCACGCGAGCCTGGTCGCCGCCGGCCGCGGTGATCTTGCGGAACACGCGGTCCTGCATCCACTTCGTGTCCCACCATTCGACGGCGTTCACGGGCGATCCGCCGACGAGGACCGTGAAGTGCAGGTGGTCGCCCGCGGCGAGCCCGGTCATGCCGCTCCGCCCGATGATCTGGCCTTTCTCCACCCGATCGCCCACCTTGACGCCAATGGACGACAGGTGCCCGTAGAGCGTCTGTACGCCCAGCCCGTGATCGATGATCACGCAGTTGCCGTAGATGCCCAGGAACGCGGCGTGCACGATGGTCCCGCGCTGGGCCGCGTCAATCGGTATCTGCGCGGTGACCGCCAGGTCGAAGCCCAGATGCACCTGGTGGTCGATGTCCTTGCCTTGATAGGTGTAAGTGCGGCTGTCCGCGAACCGTGCCTCGACGGCCGCGTTCCCGAGCGGCTGGAACGTGTCCTTCCACATCATCTCCGGAGCCGACTTCTCGGCGAGCGCAGCGATGGTCAGGGCGTTCCTGCGGCGAAGCTCACCGTTGACCTTCAGGAACGACTCGAGGAGTTTGTCTGGCTCGCTCGAGAGACCCATGTCCGGCGCCTGCTCGACGATGGGCGGCACGACCTGCTGCAGAAACTGATCGTCGATTGGAATCCGGCTCTTCGCGAATGGCTTCTCGAAGGGCATGTGGTCCAGCGCCACCTTCGTCTGATTGCCCGCCTCGTCGCGCGCAAAGACCTCGATGGGTGCATCGAGCGGTTGATCGTGCAGCAGCGCAAAGAACGCGACCCGCGTGGCAGGGTCTTTCAGGCCCACAGCCGTTCCCGGGTATCCGCGGTAGGTATGCGGACCAACCGTCACACCGCTCTCGGCATCCGGCGGCGTCGTCGTGTAGACGACGAACTCGGAGCCGCCGTGGTTGATGTAATGGAACGTCGAGAGCACGCCCACGCGCGGCAATTCGAGTTGCACCTGTACGTCGCGAGTGACCGTCGTGGTGACCTGACGCCTGCCGAAGAGCACCGGTCGGGATGCCGAGACCACGATGCGCGCGGGGCCGGACGCCAGATCTGGAATCGTCCGTTTGCCGACGGGTCGGCTGACGTAGAGCCGGTCGGCGTTGTCCCCTGACGGGCTGGGTTGCGACGGCGGATCGAGTGTGAAGACCGGGAACGTCTTACCGTCCTGTTCGATCGTGGCCGTGACGTGTGAGAACTGCCCGCCCGGCGCCTCAACCATCAGGTCGAGTGCACTTGCCTGCCCGACGAACTTGAGAGGCCCGCGGATGGTGACCGTGGGGCCCGGCTGTCGCCCCGCCCAGTACCACCCCCCGCCGGCAACGATACCGGCCAGCACGACGACCCACAGCAGGAACTTGAGAAGGCTTCGCATTGAAAGCCATCATAGCTGGTCGCGCTGGTCTGAACCCGATAGGGATCCCACGGCCCTGCCAGCGGCGCGACATGGGCCGCGTCAAGAATGCTGGTCGGTCTGTACGTCGCTGTCCCGCTCGGGGTGTCTCCGGGGTGCTATGACCCTGGTGTTCAGTTCACGTTGACGGCCGACCAGGCGGCCGCAGCGGCCGCCCGCTGCGCTGAACCGGTGCCGAACAGATCGCTGGCGGCGTTGAGCGTTGCCGCGCGCGCCCCAGCGTGGTTGGTGGACGAGGTCATGTACGTCGTGAGCGCGCGATACCAGATCTTCTCGGCGTCCGCTCGCCCGATCCCGGACGCCGTATTCGTGCCCGTCGCCACGCGTCCGGCACTCGACGTGGTATTGCAGGTCCTGCTGTTCGTCGTTCCCTCAGCCAGCAGGTAATAGAAGTGATTCGCGATACCTGAGCTGTAATGCACGTCGAGTGAGCCCACGCCTGCATACCAACAGTCGGCTGACTTGCCATCGAGGCTCGGCAGGTACATGTAGCGGAGCGCCTTCGTTCCGCTCTTGTAGAGTTTCTCGCCGATCTGGTAATCGGGCTTGTCGTTGGTGTTGTTCGTGTAGTACTCCACCATCGTGCCGAAGATGTCGCTCGTGGCCTCGTTCAGCCCGCCGGATTCACCGGAGTACGTCAGCTTGGCCGTGCGGCTGGTCACGCCGTGGCTCATCTCGTGTCCCGCCACGTCGAGCGAGTCGAACGGGTTGAACGTCGTGCCGTCCCCATCCCCGTAGGTCATGCAGAAGCACGAGTCCGACCAGAAGGCATTGTTGTACCTGTTGCCGTAGTGAACACGGTTGTACGCGCCCGCGCCGTTATTGGCGATCCCGTTCCGTCCGTGCACGTTCTTGTAGTAGTCCCAGGTCTTGGCGGTGCCGTACTGTGCGTCGACGGCCACGGACTGGCGGTTCGTGAGCGTGCCGTCGCCCCAGACGTTGTTCGCGTCATCCATGTAGTAGCAGAGCGACTGCCTGTTCTTCATGTCACAGGTGAACTGACTGCCGCGGCTGGGATCTCGGAGTCGCCAACTCGTGGCGCTCAGCGTGTCGGTCGTCAGTGAGACGACACCGCTGAAGAAGCCCGTGCCGCTTCCGGTGGATGCCGCCGTTTCGAGGTTGTCCCACGAACGGTGGACCTGGCCGCCGAACGCGTCGATGAACGCAATCTTGTCGACGCGTCCACGCGCGTCGTCACCGGAGATGCGCACGCGCCAGGTCAGCCATCCGCCGCTCTCGTCGACCATCACCATCAGGTCGTTGCGTTCGGTGTGCCCCTGCGCCAGCCCGAAGTGACCGCGCGCCCGGCCGCGGGCCTCGTCGCCCCCGATGCCCGGGCGTGAGGCGATGGTCCCGAACGACAGCAGCGCGTCTGTGGCGTCGATAACCGACCCCCTTCGAAGGTCGACGTGGACGATGGCCTCGCTTTCAAACACGGGCACGCCCTGATAGAGGTGCTGGAAGCGGACGTGGGCCTGGCCAATGTCGTCCACCACCACGTCTCCCGCCTGCAGCGTGCTTCCGGCGGGGAGCGAGGCGAGGCGAGCGGACGTAAACGACTGCGCCAGGCGAAGGGCGGTCGCACGGGCGTCCTGGCCCTGGGCCATCAGCGTGACTGACATCAGGACGGCGGCGAGAATCACCAGTCTCTTCATATGCGTTCCTCGAGAGGCGTCGCTCCCTGCACCCAGGGGATAGGAAGCCTCAAGGAAAGCATGTACGAGGTGCCCCGTCAACCCTTTGTGCACGCAAAATGCGCGGCTACTGACGAATATGTGCCGAACCGTGAGCGTATGGCGATTCTCGGGGCCGTATCGCTGGTTGGCGCCTGTTTGAGCTGACGGGTGCAACTGGATAGACTGGCCGGTGTGAATCATCGAGGGCTGCTGGCAGGTGCGTTGGCCATGGCGTGCCTCGTGGTGACGAACACGGCGTGCGCCGGTGTGGCACCGTCCCCCGTGCAGTCGATCGGACAGGATTTCTCGGTTGCGGTCGGAAAGTCGGTTTCGATTCGAGACACCGACCTCGTCGTGCGCTTCGAGCGGGCCCTGAGCGATTCCCGGTGTCCAAGCGACGCGCAGTGCATCACGGCAGGGGACGCGACCGTGGAGATCTCGACCACCACCCGAAGTGCGCCGGCTTCCCGTTTCGAGCTGCACACGGACGGGCCGCGAGACGTTGTCTCCGGGCAATACCGCCTGACGCTCGTGGATTTGAAGCCGCTCCAGACGTCCACGCGGCCGGTGAACGCTTCTGACTACGTCCTGACCCTGCGAGTCAGTCGACCCTGAGCCGCGCGACCGCGCCTCGCGTCGCTTCGACGGTCAGCGTGGTCGCATTGACGACACCATCCGCAACATCCACAGTACGCGCGAGGTTCCCGTCGACCTTGCGCACGTGCACGCGGCACGACGTGTCCGTACTGATGGCCCGAACGGCAAGTGCCAGACGATAGCGGCTCGACGGCGAGGCGAGCAGGCACAGCCAGCGCCCACAGGTCGAACCGTCTGACTGCACACGAAGTCCCTCGTCACCGACCAACTGCACGGACCAGCGATCGAGAGACGCCACACCAAGACCTGTAGCTTTCGCCAGCGCTTCCTTGAGCGTCCACATTTCGAAGAAGCGCCCGGCACGCTCGGCCGCAACAAGCGACAACAGAGCGCCGCGCTCCCGATCTGAGAGGCACAGCCCGCCGACCGCCTCGATGTCGACCGAGCGGTCAATGGCCTCGACGTCGACGCCTACCTCCGCGCCGCCGGCTACGGCGCAGGCCACGAGGCCGGGTGTGTGCGACAGATTGAATTCGACACCTGGTACCTGGTACGGCTCGAGCACGGGCTTGCCCTGGTGGTTGGCGCGGAAACGCCACTGCCGCGCTGGAAGCCCTGCGTGGCACTCGAGCGCGTGACGCAGCAGGCTGTGGGCGGCCACGAAGTCGCGGCGATCCACCTCGTGCCTGAATCGCCGGGCACGGGCCCGCTCATCGGCGGAGAGTCCGCTCTCGAGGCGTCCGACTGCGTCGTTCCCCAATCGATCGGTGAACCGGTACCACAGGTGCACGTCAGGCAATAGGCTCCTCCAACACCTCGCGGAGTCTGCGGGCCACGGTACGCACGTGCGGCTCGACCGTCATCGTGTGATGGTTGCCAGGGACGTTGATCACACGCAGGTCGGGAACCAAGTGCCCCCAGCCGAGGTCAGGTGCCTGGGCGTGCAGCAGGGGCCTCACCCGAGCACGAAACAACACGGTCCGGCCCTGGTAGGCGCCGTAGCGGAACTGCTCGATGAGACGCAGATTGTTATCCACGTGCGCCTTGAGCGCTGGAGACCAACCTGACACGTCGAAGAGGTGCTCCGACCGCGACGCTTGTTGCGACCCCTCTCCGCTCGACTGCCCACCCATCGTGCCAAGGACGTTGACGAGTGAGCGCCAGAGCGTTGCGGGCGTGTCCTTGGAGAAGGAGCGCACCACGTCCTCGGCGATCCAGTGAGGCAGGTTGCCGAGACACCGCGTCAGGCGCGTGACGAGATCCCTCACCGACCTGCCGGAAGACAGATCCGGCCCCGTGTCGAGAATGGCGAGCACCTCGACGGTCCGTCCACTCGCCACCAGACGCCTCGCCATTTCGTAGGCGAGCAGACCGCCAAACGAGTAGCCGGCGAGACCCAGTGGGCCCTCGGGCTGGAACGCTTCGATGTCGGCGCAAAAGCGGGCGGCCATGGACTCGAGCGACGGTTCGGACGGTCCGTCCAGCGGATCTGTCAGCGCGTAGAGCGGCACGTCCGCCGGCAGCTCGTCGCAGAACGCTCGGTGCAGTACGCCCTCGCCGAGCACACCCGGGGGGAAGTACATCGGGGTGCGCCGGCCACCACGGCGTACCTCGACAATGGATCGAGGCCGCTCGGTGTCAGTCGAGCCCAGCCTCGTGGCGAGGGCCCGCACGGTGGGGTGGGCAAAGACTTCCTGCACCGAAATCGGATGTCCCCCCAGAACCCGAAGCGCGTCCACGAGTTTGAATGTCAGGAGGGACGTGCCGCCCACAGCGAAGAAGTCGCTGTCCAGCGCAACGCGGTCAAGGCCGAGCACCGACCCGAATGCGTCGGCCACCATCGCCTCACGCGCGGTCATGAGTTCCTGCGCGCCTTCCCCGGCCGACGTCGTCGTGGGAAACTCGATGACTTGTCCCACGATCTTGGGAAGCGCCGCCCTGTCGACCTTGCCGTTGGGCGTGAGGGGCAAGGCGGTCAGGACGACCACCACGTCGGGCACCATGAACGACGGGAGACGTTCGGCAAGCCCTCGCCGCAGGGCCTCTCCGCTCAGGGCGGCGCCATCTCGAGCGACGGCGTACGCCACGAGCCGCTCCATGCCCACACGCGACATGTCGAACACGACGGCTGCGGCTGCGACGCCGCTCAGGTGACCGAGCGTGTGCTCGACTTCTTCGAGCTCGATGCGGTGGCCCCGCAGCTTGACCTGGCGGTCGACCCTGCCAAGGAACTCCAGTTGCCCGTCGGCTCTCCAGCGCACGCGGTCTCCGGTCCGGTACAGCCGCTCGCCGTCGACGAAGGGATGATCAACGAAGCGCTCGGCGGTGAGGGCCTCCGCGCCCAGATAGCCGAGCCCGAGCCCCGCCCCACCGACGAACAGTTCGCCCACGGCCCCGGCCGGCAGCAACTGGCGCTCCGGATCGAGCACGTAGCAGGTCGATCCGGTGATCGGCCGGCCGATCGGAATCGTGCGATTCCCGGAGAACGCCTCGGTGATCGCATAGGTCGTCGAAAACGTGGTGTTCTCCGTGGGGCCGTAGGCGTTCAGCAGATGCCGCGGGCCACCGCGTGCGAGCACGGCCTCTGCGGCGGAGGGATCGACGACGTCGCCTCCAGCCAGGACGTACGTCAAGGGCCGGAAGATCTCGGGCGCGAGCGCCGCGATCTGATGGAAGAGCGCCGCGGTGAGGAACATCGTCGTGATGCCGTACTCCGCGATCGCCCCGGAGAGCTGCTGCGGCGACAGCAGCGTGTTTCGGTCCACGTTGGCGAGCCTCGCGCCAGAGAGGAGCGCTCCCCAGACCTCGAAGGTTGCCGCATCGAAGGCGGGATTCGACGCGAACGCCACGCAATCGCTGGCTTCGAAGCTCACGTATTCGGTCTCGCGCACGAGCCTCACGATGCCCCGATGCGGGATACACACCCCCTTGGGCTCACCGGTTGAACCCGACGTGAACATCACGTAGGCGAGCTGCGTGGGAGATCCGCGGAACGACGGCGCCCGGCGGGAGCCGACCACCTCGGCGGCGGGTCCTCCGCCAACGGCCATCACGTGCGCCACGGCCTCGCTGAGCGACGAGGACACCGCGCGACTCGCGAGCAGTGTCGAGGCGCCGGCCTTGCGAAGCATGAAGGCCAGGCGCTCGTCGGGATGGCTGGGGTCGAGAGGCATGTAGGCCGCCCCGGCCTTGAGGACGCCGAGCATGGCCAGGATCACGTCGACGGACCGGTCGAGGTACAGCGCGACGATGTCACCAGGCTGCACACCCGCAGCCCTGAGCCGTGACGCAAGGGCCGTCGCCCTGTCGTCCAGCTGCCGGTAGGTGACACGCTCGCCTCCAAAGAGGAGGGCGGATGCATCCGGGGTCTTGGCGGCCTGAGCTTCGAACAGCTCGTGGACGAGCCCCTCGTGTTGGGTGACGGGCGAGGCGCCGCTCCAAAGCACGAGTTGCTCGTGCCGTTCGGCACCTGCGAGCATGCACAGTTGCGACACCCTCGCGTTGGGGTCGTCCGCGATGGCCTCGAGCAGGGTGCGGTAGTGGCTCGCGAATCGCCTCATCGTGTCCCTGTCGAACAGATCCGTGCTGTACCCCAGCACCGCGTGCAGGCGGTTGCCGTCCTGCCGCATGGTGATCTCGACGTCGAACCGTACGCGGCGTGTCGCACACGGCCGGCGCGTCAGCGTCAGTCCGTCGAGCTGCGGCGGGGCGTCGGGATACGGCAGGTACTGGAACGCGACGGGTGTGAGTGGTATCGAGCCCCCGCGTCGATGCGGGCCGAGGTCGGCCACAACCTGCTCGAACGGCCAGTCGCGATGGTCGTACGCCTCGAGTGAGGTCGCACGCACGCGCGCCAGGACGTCGGCAAACGTTGGTGCGGCGGACACATCGGCGCGCAGCACGACGGTGTTCACAAAAAGGCCAATCACGGCCTCGACGGCGGGATCGCGGCGGTTGGACACGAAGGTGGCCACACCGAAGTCGTGCTGGCCCGTGTACTGCGCGAGCTGCACCTGAAACGCCGCCAGCAGTACCATCTGCAGCGTGGCGTGCCGGTCGCGCGCCAGTTGCTCCAGCCGGCGCAGCACGGCCTCTGGTACCTCGAACTCGAGCTCAGCCCCCTCATCGCTCCACTGGGCCGTTCGATGGCGATCGACCGGCAGCTCGAGGGGTGGCAGTCCGGCGAGCTGTCGTCGCCAGTAGCTCCCGAGCGCGGCGCGCCTTGATGGCGTCAGATCGCTCTGCTGCTGCGACAGGAACTCCCGTGGGTCGCGCCGTACCGGGGGCAGTGCCGGAGCATGGCCCTGGCGGAGGGCCCGGTACGATTCCTCGAGTTCCCGGCGCAGCACCCGTAGAGACCACGCGTCAGCCGCGAGGTGATGCACGGTCAGGAGCAGCACGTGATGCTCTTCCGCCAGACCCACGAGCGTCGCGCGCAGCAGCACGTCGCGCAGCAGGTCGAACGGCCGCTCCGCTTCCGCCGCGGCCAGTCGGGCTATCGCCGGCTCCTGCTCGAGCGCCTGAACGTGACGCAGATCGACCTCGTGCAGGACGAACGGACCTGCCCCGGCCACGGTCTGCCGGGGCTCACCGTCCACCACCTCGAACCGCGTGGTCAGTGCCCCATGGCGTGCGACGATGACCTCGAGGGCCGCGCGCAGGGCGTTGCGGTCGATTGGCCCCCGCACGTGCCAAGCGTCTGGCAGGAGGTACGCCGCATGGTGGCCCGCCCCCTGTTCCAGGAACCACATCCCGCTTTGCCACGGCGTGAGCTCGGTCGCCGTCGCCACGCCCGTGCGCGCCGGCTCCATGTCGCCGCGGGTGTCGCCCGTGGCCCAGGATGCCACGATCGGCGCCAGCGCACTGGGCGTCCTGTGCTCGAAGATCAGGCTCACGGGCAGGTTCGAGCCCAGGCGTGCACGAATGCGCGCGACGGCCTGCATGGCGAGCAGGGAATGCCCACCCAGCTCGAAGAAGTCGGCGTCCGGGGCCACGGGCCCGCCCCCAAGGATTTCTCCGAAGAGCGCGCACAGCTGGGCCTCGCAGTCGGTGGGATCGTCCGGAGAGAGGCGCGCGGCCATCCGTGGCGTCATGCGCACGCCTGCTTTGGCTCACGGCGGCGGAGGGCCAGTTCGAACCCGGGCGCCGGCTCCCAGTGATAGCGGCCCCGGTGCCGGGGGCCGTCGGCGACGACCGAGCAGGTGAATCCTGCCGCGAGTTCCTCCACGAGGAGGGTTGTGAGCCGTACGACCATCTGGGCGGCGATGCACCGGTGGTCACCGAGGCCGAAGGGGGCGTAGGTGTGGCTGGGGTAAGGGGTCCCGACCCAGCGGCACGGCTTGAACGTATCGGGATCGGCGAATGCCGCCGGATCGCGGTGGCTCTCTCGGAGCAGCACCCGAAGGACGCTCCCTTTGGGAATGCGGTAGCCCTCGAACGCGATGTCGTCGGTGACAGCACGGTTCAGCGCCTCGGCCTGATCGAGCCTCAAGGTCTCGAGCACGGCTGCCTCGGCGAGACCGCACCGCTCGCTCGACGACTGACTCGGGTGTCCGGCGCTCAGCGCCTCGAGCACGTCGGGCGCGTCGGTCAGGTACTTCAACACCCATCGCATCAGGCTGCGCACGTCGTAGCGCCCCATTTCCACCATGTAGATGAGATTGCCGACCACGGTCTGGTCGATCGCTTCTCGGCTGGAGGTCGCGAGGCGTCGCAGCACGCTGTCGCCTATGTTCGTACGCGAGGGCTGCGCATCCGTACCCACCAGGCCCCATGTCACTTCCCTGATCGCTTCGAAAGCCGCTCTCTGCTCGGGCCCGACGGGATGGGCGAACTCGGACGGCCCCATCCGCCGATAGGCGGCTTCGAGCGTAGCGAATGGCGGATCGGTGGGCCGCACGCCGAAGCACATCTGAAGCAACGCGCGCGTGGCGATTCGGTCGAGCGCCGGGGTGAGCACGGGCGCTTCGGTTGCGGCGTTGGTGCGCGTGGTCTCGGAGATCGTCGCGAGCTCGGCCCGGATGAGCGCCCGAAGGTCCTGCTCCCAGGGGAGGGTCAGGTCGTCGCGCATCGCGGTGAGGAACAGCTGCCGGTACTTGACGTGCTGCTCGTGCGGCATGCTCCGGATGAACCCGTATGGGACGAAGTGACTGATGTCGATCGTGAGGGGAAGGAGCGCCCGTGCGTGGACGGCGAACAGATGGCGAGCGCGTCTGAGACCCACGACGCATGTCGTCAGACGCTGGCTCCAGAGCACCTTGAAGATCGGGCCGAACCGTTCGCTCCGACGGGCGTAGAAACGATCGTCGCCGAAGCGGGCGACAGAGCCGATGCCGAGATCACCCGGCGCGAGCGATGGGCCTCGCCTGAACCACCCGGCCCGCACGACATGGATGAGCGCCACCCCCCAGCCCCATGTGCGCGACAGGGGCGATGGCCGCTCCGAGGCATCCGCCATGCGGATCAGAATCGGGAGGGGGCGTGCCTTCCAGCACGCGCGTCTGCGCAGTTTGTGACACTTACTTCCGCACGTCTGCGCGACGATCCACCAAGACCGCCCCGGTCCGTGCAATCGTGCGCCGTTCTACTTCTTCTTCGCCTCGGGGTTCCAGTTCATCAGGATCGTAATCGGGGCGGCGGCGCTGTCGAGTTCCGTGTTGATGAGGAAGCGCCCGTTCGGAGCAACGTCGTACTGTCGGCCCTGTTGCGCCTCCACCCCACCACCGACGATGCGGGTTGAAAAAAGCGTGACCGGGATGCCCGGTTCGAGAGTGGCTCCGCTGGCAGTGACAGGCGCTGCCATCATTGAGCCCGTCGGGCCGAGGTAGTAGAGCTCTCTGCCATCGGGTCGCCAAACGGGATGGATCCCGCCCGCCGTGGACACCTGCCACTGACCTCCTGGCGTATCCGCAGAAGCGTCAGGGGAAGGCGGAACAAACGGCCGCACGTAGATCTCGGGCCGTCCTGATTCGTTCGACATGTAGGCCACCCATCGGCCATCTGGAGAAAACACGCCGAGCACCTCTCGGAAGGGGGACTTCAGAAACACTGACGGCGTGCGCTCGCCGGCCATCCCTCGACTCTGATCGGGACGGCCCTGAGGTTCTCGACGGGCCATCGGTACGACCCACAGGTCGGCGTCCGTCTGCTGGTCGGTGCTGTGATACAGGAGGAAGCGGCCGTCCGCCGACCAGTTGTGGGGAACCAACGGCCGATCGGAGGCCAGTACCCGCTCCTCCATTCCCGCGCCGCTCGTAAGTTTCTGGTAGAGGTCACCAAGACCGGTCCGGGCCGAGCGGAACACAATCCGCGTGCCGTCGGGTGACCACACGGGACGGTCGTCGCGGGCCGCATCGAACGTGAACCGACTCGTGCGCGCCGCGTCAAGCAGCCAAAGGTCAAGATTACCTTGCACCGCGCGAGCCACAACCACGCGGCTGCCGTCGGGGGAGACGCGGGGAGTTGAGAGCGTGCTGTCCGAGTCGCCGATAGTGCCCTGCGTCCTGCCCGATCGATCCATCCACGTCAGTTGCCGATGGCTGTCTGCACCCGTTCGGTAAGCCACCCGTCCGGTGGCCGACACGGAGATGGCACTTCGAAAGAAGCCGTTCACGGCCACCGCGTCGGCCAACTTCTCCGATTCACCTACGAGTGCTGATCGCTCAACGTCGAGCCGCTGCGCCACGAGTGCGTCTGCCCGCACCCACAGCAACCAGCCCTCTTCGGGAAACGCGTCGGCGTCCTCAGGCCCGCCTTCGCGAAACGCGTCGGCGGGCAGGTACACTCCGGCGCTGTCGGCGGGTATCAGCCTCGTGGGTGCGCTCCCGTCGAGCGCGCCCATGTAGTTCCCAGCGGTTTCGGGCGCACCGCGCACGTAGAACAGAAACCGGCGGCCATCGGGCAGAAAGTACGGCGCGAGGTGACCTGTCTGCTGAGGGCCGAGCGTCGTGACGTCGGCGTATCCACCCCCGCTGGCGGACACGCGCATCAGCCGGGCCGTGTTACTCGGCGCAAACACGATGACCCCGTCCGTGTTCCATGTCCCGCCCTGACCGCTGATGACCGGAGCGAGGGTCTGTGGTGCGCCTTCGGCGCCCCCGCCACCGACGTCGAGTCGCTTCAGGGCGCTCCCTTCGAAAAAGCCAATTGAGCGGTTGTCCGGTGACCAGAACGGGGAGCTTCCACCCTCGGTCCCGGCCAGCGGCTGCGCGGCAGTTGTCCCGAGCGACCGTAGCCACAGGCGAGAACCGCCGTCACCTGAGGCCATGAAGACGATCCGTTGCCCATCGGGCGACAGTGCAAAGGACGTGGGGTCGTTGGTGTCAGGCGTGACGATCTCGGTGCGCGTCTCGGGCGGCGCAGGTAGAGGCGTCTCGCGAAGATGCTGCACGGCGGGGGTGGCGAGCACGCCAGCCACCAGCACCGCCGCAGCGGCGACGGTCCACGCCNNGGCGTCCGCGTAGCGCTGATGATGGCGCTGACAGAGCGACAGCCTCCTCGGCCGGCGCGGTCATCGCCTCCTCGATCTCGAGCCGCGCATCCGCCGCATCCGCGAGCCGCCGCTTATGATCCTTCTCGAGGCAGTGGCGCAGGAGACGATGGATGGCCCCGGGCGTCGCCGGCGAAAGCGTGTTCCATGGCGGCTCGGTCTTCAGCACCGCCGCGAGCGTGTCCGACACGGTCGCGCCTTCGAACAGCCGCGCTCCGGTCAGCATCTCCCACAGCACGACGCCGAACGCCCAGATGTCCGCGCGCTTATCCACCTCCGTGCCACGGGCCTGCTCGGGACTCATGTACGCGGCGGTGCCGAGAATCATCCCCGCGCCGGTCACGCCTGCCTCGCCGTAGCCTTGGCGGAGGTGGGCGGGGGACGTGATCGTCGGCATTTGCGAAAGGGGTACGTAGGCCGGGTCTTTGAAGTCCCGCCCTGCAATATGAGGCTCCATTGCCTTCGCAAGGCCAAAATCCAGCACCTTGACCATCCCGTCGGGTCGGACTTTGATGTTCGCGGGCTTCAGATCGCGATGGATGATGCCCAGTTCGTGTGCCGCCTCGAGCGCCTCGGCAATCTGCTTCGCGATCGGGAGGACCTGGTCGAGAGGTAACCCCGTGGGGCGAGCCTTGTCAGGCTCGCCACGCGAACCCGACAGGGTTCGTGCCACACGTGCGATCAAGTGCGACAGATCGTCGCCCTCGACCAGTTCCATCACGAGCGCGGTCGTGCCGCCGCTCTCTTCGAGCCCGTAGATCGCTGCGATGTTCGGATGGTTCAGCGAGGCGAGCGTCCTGGCTTCACGCTGGAAGCGCGCGAGCCGCTCGGCGTCGTGCGCAAACGCCTCGGGCAGGATCTTGAGCGCCACGTCGCGGTCCAGCTTCGTATCGC
>CXWL01001226.1_pt1 | contig 15369 bp, 9 predicted proteins | sample 590931 | NCBI WGS metagenome assembly CXWL01 (sample SAMEA3498368, study PRJEB10139) | groundwater metagenome | biome: water well; material: biofilm material | place: Germany | collected 2015-04-27 | reverse complement strand
TGATTGTACCACCAGAGATGCCAACACTGCTGGTTCCAGTGTTTGATACTGTGATGGTGCCGTTATTGGTAAGAGGGCCAGAGAGACCAATGCCGTTACCGGAAGAATTGGATACTGTGATGGTGCCGTTATTGGTGACAGTACCACCTACAGAGTTGATTATGGTGGTGGTACTAGTAATTGGGAGTGTGCCAGTGATATTGACAATACCGCTTGCAAGGTTGTTGAGAGTACCAGAGATGCCAGTGCCGACAGTGTTTGATATAGTGAGTGTGCCAGAGTTTGAGATGGAATTGATTCCGATACTAGAGGCATCTGTATTTGATGTTGTGACTGTACCGCCAGAGTTGTTTGTAAAAGTACCGACGGATGAAATACCTGTACCTACAGAATTGGATACTGTGATTGTGCCAGAGTTGTTGGTTGTGCTGGTGATGCCATTAAGAGATGTTCCAGAGTTTGATACTGTGATGGTGCCGGTGGCGTTGTTGGTAAGGATACCAGGGTTGGAGATACCTTTACTGTTGAATGCAGTGTTTGATACTGTGATGGTGCCAGAGTTTGAGATGGAACTAGAGATGCCAGTATTAAGAGAAGCACCAGAGTTTGATATCGTGATGGTGCCTGTGGGGTTGTTAAGGATTGTACCGCCAGAGATACCGATACTGCTAGTTGCAGTGTTGGATACTGTTATGGTGCCAGAGTTGGTGATGGTGCCAGAGTTGGTGATGCCAGTAGATATCGTAACTGTAATTGCAGCTGGAATTACCTTATCATCAGTAGATAACGGAACAGAGCCACCTACCCAGGTGCTACCAGTATTCCAGTCTCCACTTGTTGCAGCTGTAACTGTAGCAGCATGAGCATCTTGAATCTCAAATATTCCAGAAAAAATAATTAAAGATGCAATAACGATACAGGTTAAAAATCCAGTTCCAAAATTTGATGCCGGTTTTTTTAATTTTTTTTCCTTCTCACTATTGAGATAATTATTAGTAAACAATTACAGAGGAGTATTCTGAGCTGTATAAAAGTCATCAATAAAAAAAATAATCATTCCATATTTTGTATAAAATTTACATAATTTTGATTGAAATTTGTAATTTCTCATGACTTTTAAAATAGCCTCAAAATCAAAAAAACCATGTAACCAACAATGAGATTACAGAAACCGCATATGTGGATTTAAAGAAAACAAATAAAGAAAAAATTCAAAACAATTTCCATGTCCGTATATGTTACATTTACGATTCACAATTAGGTGGGATGGTGATATTTTTCCACTCTATACAATACCTTAATTTTGAAATTGTCTTTAATTATTCATAAAAAATAACAATGCTACCTTTTAATCAAATGTTCCAGTTTCCAGTCAAGATAAAATCAAATTTTTTAATATTGGAGTTGGTTCCAGTAATTAAATAATTGTCAAATGAATCATCCATCAATTCCGTTTAACTAAATTAATCTCAATTAATTTATTTTATCTGTAAATTCTTTGGTACCGTCTTTAGTAATAACAAGGATATCAAGCCCATCACCACTTGCTGAATCTCTAAGTGCCGCAGAACGAACCGCCCTTTTGGCTAAATCTATTGCTTCTTCTTGAGTCATATTTGCTTTAAATTGTGGATCTAATACGCCTAATGCCATTTCAGCGCCAGTCCCAACTGCGGCATACTCATCCGGTAGAACAGATCCTAATGGATCCAGAGTGTACATCATGGGTTTGTCCACCACGCCACCTACAATAACCTGTGTTAGTAGTGGAAAAAATCTTCGCTCATACATCATATTTGACATCATTTTGGCTACGGTGTTTGGTGGCACATCTCGTTTAAGTTCCATTTTTCTAATTTTTGCTAGTGCGGCAATTTGTAATGTCAAAATTTGCATATCAGCCACCAACCCAGCACATGTTGCACCAACTTTGGAAGTAATTGGAAATGTTTTCTTTGTAGATTTACTAACAAGGAAATTTCCAAATGCGATCCTTTTTTCACTTGCTAAAACTATTCCACCATTAAAAGTAATTCCTACAGCCGTTGCTCCTGGCATGTACATTGACATGATCCAAATAATTTTAGAGCATAATAAAGGGCTTTCTCATTGGATAGCAAGAAAATAGGCAAATATTTTATATGACAAAAATAAAATTTGTCGTCGATTAAAACTAGTGTTCACCCGATAAGATTTAACAGGATTACAAATTTGAGGATCACAGTAGTAATTTGAGGTATTTTCACAATCCAATACGGATGAATTTGGACAGAGAATCATTAAGGTATAGAGATATTAGTCTCGCCAGAAATGCAGAGCCTAATTACACTTGCAGGTGCTCTAGTAACCATCTTTCCAAGGTCAGGAAGATTATCACTTGAACACATTATCAAGAGTACGAAATATCTTTAATCTTTTCCAAATTTATCCATTAAAATACAGATACATTTTGTTGTTTTTTTCAATAAATCAACTCTGGCAAATTCATTAGGCGAGTGAATACGAGAAAACATGTATGTGCTTCCAATTGAAATGCATGGCGCATTCAAGGCCTTTACAAATGAATGCATTGGGCCCGTGCCCGCATTTGATACATTAAGAATTGATTTTCCAAACGATTGATCAGCTGCCTCTTTCACTTTAGAAACAAATGGATCAGAAGGATTGGTTCGGGCAGCCTCCTCACCATGAAAAATTTTGATTGACACATCACTGAATCCTTTAGATTTCAAATGCTGTTTTAATCGAACAATTTGTTTTTTTGGATCCATTTTTGGAACAAGTCGAAAATCAATTTTTACCAGGGCGTCTCCGGGCAATACTGTTTTTGCACCCTTTCCTGTATAGCCTGAAACAAATCCTGCAATATTGCATGTTGCATTACCAACTAGTGCTTTTTTGGCACTAATACCATGCATGTTACCTACAAATGATTTTATCCCAAACTCTTTTTTAAAAGATTTCTCATCAAAAGGTTCTTTAGAGATTATTTCCAAATCTTTTTTTGAAAATGGAGTTACTTCTTTGTACCAGTCTTTAATGAGAACTTTACCATCAGAGTCTCTTAATGTTTTTAAAGCTTCAATTAATCGCCATGCAGGATTTTTTATCAAAACAGCCAAGCTTGAATGAGCGTCACGAATGGATTCTCTTACAGATAATTCGACATAGAGTAATCCTTTCATTCCCAGACCGATGATTGGCCTATTTTTTGAATCAACATATCCAAATTCCCATATTACACCATCGCATGAAAATTTCTTTTTGTATTTTTTCAAATACTGGTCTATATGCGCGCTCCCTGTTTCTTCTTCTCCTTCTATTACAAATTTGACATTGCATGGAACATCACCAGTAGTTTTCAAATGCGCCTGTACTGCCTTTATCCGGGTGATTAATTCGCCCTTATCATCAGATGCGCCCCTACCAAAAATTTTGTTTCCTTTAATTTTTCCACCAAATGGAGGATCGTCCCATAATTCAAAGGGCTCCGCAGGCTGCACATCATAATGATTATAGAATAATAAAGTGCGATTAGGATTTTTTTTGGATTTTATTTCGCCATAGACAATAGGAGCAACATTTTTCAAACGTAAAATTTCAGATGATATCCCAGATTTTTCCAGTATTTTTTTTACCAATTGTGCACATTCTTCAATACCCTCATTTTTTGCAGAAACACTTGGTTGTTGAATTAATATTTGTAATTCAGAAATCAAATTATTCATGTGCGTGTCAATGTGTTTTAGAGGATGCATTTCACTCAGACAATTCTATCAAATGGCTTCATAGCACTAGCGAGTTCGCCCAAAAGATCCATCGATGTCATGTGTAATCCAAATTTCTTTTGAACCATTTTTCCAGCTATTCCGTTGATAAAAGTTGCAGCAGCTGCTGACTCGAGGGCATTCCGATTTTTTGCCAACATTCCGGCAACCAATCCAGACAATACATCACCGGTTCCCCCTACAGTCATTGCGGGAGTTTTTTTCTCATTAAGATATGTAGTATTGCCATCAGAAATAATATCAGTCGAGCCTTTGAGCAAGACCACAATTCCATTATCCTTGGCATTTTTTTCAACCAATGCAATTCGTTCTTTTTTAGAATCTGAAGGTGCTATTCCAAATAATCTCTTAAATTCTCCAGCATGAGGAGTCACTACAACATTCTTGTCAAATAAAAGAGGCAATACTTCAGGAATTAGAGCACTCGCATCTAATGAAAGTCTTACATCTCTATCCAAAAGAGATTGTATCAATAAAGTCAAAGAGCTTTTGTCCTGAACCGCAAGCCCCATCCCAATTGTGGCAGAATCAAGTTTCCGAGGCAAAGCACCAATAAGTTTGTTAGCTGCACCGCGGGTTAATTTCTGATCAACTAGCGGAATCACAATAAGATTTGGAGAAATTGCTCGTGTGGGAGTTACGTTAATTTTTGGAACGCAAGTATACACCAAGTCAACTCCAGACCGCAATGCTGCAATTGAGGATAAAATTGGGGCTCCGTGATAGATGTAGCTGCCTCCAAGAACCAAAACTGTGCCATTATCACCTTTACGAGATTTTAATTTTCTTGCAGGTATGAATTTTTTAACTAATGTAGCCTGAAGTAATTTTCTAATCAATACTAAAGACATTAAGGAATAGGGGAATAAATCTTGTTTTTAATCTAAAGTGATGTGAAATTAGGTTGTTTTCCCTAGAGGTTCTGTTTCAAAATCAATTTCACCTTTAATTGATTCACTGTTGGAGGCGGCCTCAGATATTTTCTTGTGTGTCCTTCCAAAAAATGCTTTTCTGGCATAGCAGAGATATGTAGTATGGCCAATTCCCTGGAAAGAGTGTCTAGTTTTTCCTTCGCGAGCTTCAATTGTTCTAATAATGTGTTCTGTAGATTCTATATCGGTAAATTCATTTTCAACTAGCGCAATAGTTAATTTTTCTAGTTGATTCATTGTAGGGCAAATTGCAAAAACAGCGCCGCTTCCTTTGAGCATTTTACGAACTTGTGGAAGTACTGTCCAAGGATCACCTAAATCAATTAAAGCGACATCAGCTTCTTCAAGTGGCATTTTTTTTGCAGTTTTTAAATCCAAATTTTGTTGTGTAACATATTTGGACATTCCTGCTTTTTTGATATTTTTTTCCGCTATTTTCATAAAATTCTCGTCAACATCAAAAGTGTATACATGACCACGCGGTTTTACCACACTAGCTACAAATGATGTGAGGGATCCACTTCCAGTGCCAATTTCTAAAATCTTTTGGCCACTTCCGATACCGGCTCTTGCAATAATGTAACCAATATCCTTAGGATATACTATTTGAGTACCATGCTGAAGCTTCATTACATAGTCATACATTGTAGGCTTGATTAGATAGACATACTTGTCTTTGTTAGTAATTAATCTAGAACCATATTCTTTTCCTATGGCATCTGCATGTTTGATTACACCAATGTGTGTATGTAGTAGTTCTTTTTTGGATATTCTAACAAGCCATTTTTTTGATTGATTAAAGTAAAATAATACGGGAGAATTTTGTTTAATCTTAACCATGAGTTTCCCCTAAAAATTTTGGATAAGAATCTACTGGTAATTGTTAACCTTTCAGATAATTTGAGGAGTCTGATTTGACATTCCAGTTTTGCTTTGACTATTTGTTTAGATAGGTACTTGCATTTCTCGAGATTACAAAACGTGTCATACTGTGCCATCCTGTATCTGGTGGGAATTAGAATTCCGCTGTAGATTCAGATTCCATCTGATCCATTGACACTCAATATTACTAGTTGAATAGATGCATGTGTACTGCCAAGTGGTGTAGTGATCGGAATATCATCGAATTAAGTGGCAGGTGCAAAAGATGCCACATATTGTGCTTGACGATTTGCAGATTTGGAATACGTATGAGATTGAACATCCAATCCTGCTATTGCTTTTATTTCAGTTGTTACACCCTGACCTGCACTAGGTATTGCAAAGTCATGTCTTTCTGTCTGACCAGTTCCATGAGATGTGTATGTGCCACTGCCTTGTCCGTTACCCACAGCAGATACAATTAAAGATCCATCAGTTAGTGTTGTAATACTTGTTTGTATTGATGCATTGTTTATTACAACATTGGAAATCTCTGCTTCTTCAGGTTGTTGTTTAACTCCTGAAAAAGACATTAGAGAAACACCTGCGTCTAATGGTTTAGAAGTAAAGTGTACTGTGATCGTATTCACACCGTCTGAAATATCAGACTCCATTATGCGCCACATCTCTACATTCTGTTCAGTTGAACCAGAGCCGTTCTGCTTTTTACCCACTAGAACCCCTTGACTTGTTCCACCAGTGATATCAACAGATGTCACAGGATTTAGATATCCTTCATCAGTTACTGTGACAATTATCATACGATTACTGCCAGAACCAACTGTTACAGGTATGGAACATGGATTAGAACTGCATAAAATATTATTTGATTTATCAAATGTAATGGCAGAGGGCACTGAACTAGAAAATGTATACACTTGAGTCTTTACTGACTCTACATTTCCATCAATGTCTTTTGCAAAGAACTTGATGGTAGTGGTTGCAGATATTGGAATTGGTGAACTGTATACGGTGCTGGATGTAGTTGGTGGGGAGTTATCAGTTGTGTAAAATATAGTGGCAGGTTTATTGGCAGTCAGTGTTACGGATTGTGTTGTACTGTAAGAGCCTCCAGAGGGCAAGGCAGTGGTTATTGGTGGAGTAGCAGCCGATTCAATGGCAGGTGTAAAAGATGCCACATACTGTGCTTGACGATTTGCAGTTTTAGAAAAAGTGTGCGACTGGGGGTCCAATCCTGCTAGAGATTTTATTTCAGTGGTTACGCCATGCCATGCACTATTTGTAGCAAAATCATGTCTTTCTGTTTGATCAATCCCATGAGATGTGTATGTGCCGCCACCTTGTCCGTTACCTACAACAGATACAATTAATGCTCCATCAGTTAGTGTGGTAATTCCTGTAGTTATTGTTGGATTTGATAATATGGTATTGGAGTTTTCTGCTTCTTCAGGTTGTTGTTTAATGTGTGAAAAGGACATTACAGAAATACCAGCTCCTGTTGGTGCAGCAACAAAGTGTGTGGTGATTGTATTTGGGCCATCAGAAATATCAGATTCCATTATGCGCCACATCTCTACATTTAGCTGAGTTGTACCAGAGCCTACTTGCTTTTTACCAACCAAAATTCCTTGACCTGTTCCACCAGTAATATCAACAGATGTCACAGGATGTAGTGTCCCTTCAGCTGTTATTGCAACAATTATCATCCGATCATTGTCAGGACCAACTGGTAAATTTATTGAACAAACGGCGGAGCTACATAAAGCACCGTTATTATTTTTTGAATTATCAAAAGCAATAGCAAGAACACTGGTTGCATTGTATGTAGTGTCACTTGATGGTGTACTAATTGTATGAGTTGCTGCACCACCATCAGACCAAGATTTGAATTGATAAGTTACGCTACCCAAAGTTTGCAAGTTTAGTGCTTGCAATTCCCTAATAATTCCCACAACACCTACAAATGAAAAAGGAGTAGTCCTTGGCTGGCCATCAAGGTTTACCTGCAAGCCCGGAATGTTGCTGGCAAGAGTAATTGTGGATTTGTTTGGAATTACATCTCTAGTAGACGTATGAGTCAAGCCTGACGAGTCTGTTACTTTGAGATATATTCTGTACCACACATCTGAAGAAGTTTCATCCAAAGTAGGGGTGATAAAAGTACCATTTTTTACTCCAATAAATTGCTTGAATGGGTGGGTATGAGTACCATGGTGAAAAAGCATTGTCCACTTGAACGCGCTGTCAGGCAGAGGGTCACCTTTAGCATCTATAGCAGAACCACTAAATGAGATAGTATCTCCAGCATTGTATTTTGTGTCAATTAATGGCGTAGTTATTGTTCCAATTGGAGGAGTACCTACTGAAATATCAATTGATTTAGAATCAGTACCGCCGTCTCCGTCATTTACTGTAAGTGTTGCAACAAAAGGTCCTAGTTGATTATAGATGTGCGAAACTATAGCACCAGAAGTATTGTCTGAGAAACTATCCCCAAAGTTCCACAAATAACTGAGGACTGTGTCAGGATCTGGATCAGTGCTATCTGTAGCATTAAAATTCACAGTGAGAGGCGGTAATCCAGATACAGGATTTGCCACTACATTGGCCTGAGGAAATTGATTACTCGTCAAAAATTGAACCTTGTGAACTTCACCAGGAACTATTGATAGATAGTACAAGCTTCCGTCAGGTCCTACATCAATGTCAACTGGCGAGTTTGCTGTAAGAAAGTCAGATACGACATTTGTTGGTGACAATATTTTGATAAAGTTTTTTGCGTAATCTCCAAAAAAATAGCTGCCGTAATAGAGTGGTGGAAATTGGTTTGCTTCATAAAATACTGCACCTGTAATTGCTGCATCAGCACCGTTATGATTGTAAGTGTAAATAGGGTTTACAAATGCAGGATTTGTGGGAGAACATAGACCTTCACATGTTGGCCAACCATAATTTTTTCCGATGGCGCCATTATTTACTTCCTCCCAAGTCGCCTCGCCCACGTCATTAATGTACATTTTGTTGGTAACAGCGGAAATTGTAAATGTGTATGGATTTCTAAATCCAAGTGCCCATATCTCTTTTTTTGCTCCAACTGTGTTGTAGAATGGATTATCTGAAGGAATTGAACCATCAGAATTAATACGTAAAATTTTTCCCAGTCGATTTGAAAGTGACTGTGAGTTTGAAGGTGTGCCATTATCACCAACTGCGACATACAGTTTGCCATCACCTCCAAAGTGTATAGCACCTCCATTGTGACCGGCCGCAGTTTCTAAATCAAGAATCGGAAATTCACTTCCCGTTAACGCAGTGTCTGGATTTACAGGATCAGCGGTAAAGCGACTAACACGATTATGAACCGGTGAATCATCAGTATAGTATACATAGACAAATCCATTAGTGGAAAAATTTGGATCAAATGTTATTCCAATCAAACCACGGTTAGCATCACTATTAACCAAAACTTTGAGAAATGGAGCAGAAAGCAATACTCCATTTTTTATAACTCTCACTTCTCCCCCCTTTTCAGTAACAAATAGTCGCCCGTCTGGTACAAATTCCATTGCCGTAGGTAAATCAAGGGTACCGGCAAATTTAGAATCCACAAAAGATTCGGGTATTGCAAAAGCTAGATTGAGTGATGGTTCTGATGAGAGACCAGGCATTGAATAGACAGCAAAAGTCACCATCATTATAGAAACGAGAATGAAAGTAAATTTGTCAGAAATTAACGTTGATTTTTGAGTTATGACAATTTTTTGTCCACAAGTTATTTCAGGATATCTAGACTTGTTGTTCTTGAATAGTTAGTCTATGTAGATCACCCTGCATCCTTGTCAAAAAATCTCATGGATAGCAGTAGAGCCGATCTGGATATTATCATTAATGTATGATTAATCTTCAAACCGTCAATATCATAAAAAATAATTAGCATTAAAATTGATTATTACCTAAAACAAATTAAGCAACCTACGAGTAATTAGATGAAAAATACATCAGTATTCAATAAATATAGCAATCCAGTAACCACATCATGACAAATATGAAATGTATATCATGTGGAATTGGTTTCTTTTCCCCAACTGGCGCAGACAAATGTTCCAGATGTGCAGGAAATGAATCTCAAGGAAGCGCAGGGCACGATTCTTGTGGCTGTGGACATAGCCACTAATCCTTTTTTTAACAATTCCTGTGAATTAGAACACGTAAAGAAAGGGCGTTATCATTCAAATTTAGAATAATTTTTAAGTCAATATCAAAGTTGTATTGTCAATTATTCCAGATACAAATCATAGAAAATTACATCCTGTCAGGTGCAGCAATCCCAAGTAATTCAAGTGCCTTTACCAGAGTTTGTTTGAATGAATTCACAAGACAGAGCCTAGAATTTTCTAATTTTTCATCACCTAGATCCAATACTTTGAGGTGTTCATAAAACGAATTAAAAGCCACTGCCAAATCATGGCAATATTTTGCCATAACCTTGGGAGAAAGATTTTTTGCTGCATTCATAACATGAACATCAAACAATCCAATTGTTTTAATTAGTTCCAGTTCAGATTTGTCACTTAACAAAGAAAAATCAATGTCGATTGATGGAATTCGTATGGATTTTTCTATTATCCTTGATGCTCTTGCGTGAGCATATTGTATGTATGGAGCAGTATCCCCCTCTAAACTTAATGATTTAGTCAAATCAAATGCAATTATTTTATCCAAATCCTGTTTTATCATTTCATAACGTAAAGTTCCAACAGATACATGATGCGCAATTTTTTGAATTTCAGATGCCAGCATTTCTGGATGCCGCTTCGTGGTTTCCTCAATGGTTTTGTTTTTTAGCAAATCATAAACGGAATCAGCATTAACATAAAGCCCTTTTCTGCCCGACATCTGAGCTTGTTTACCATCAGTGTTTAATCCAAGAGTTTGTGCAGTGTCAGGACTAAGTGTAACAGATTCATAGGCAAGATGAACATATGCGTTTTCAACAGATTTGAATTTAGACATTAGCATCGTTATAATTTCTTGTAATCTTGCTTGTCTAGAATCAATTACAGTGATTACTTTTTCACCAGAAAAATTTTGTTGTGGGTCTGAGCTGTCTGCCAAAGTGGTTTGCCAAAGAATACGAATACCAGGTTGTGTTTTTTCATATTTTTTATAGTTGAAAGGATCTTTTAGCAATCCCAATTTCCACGCAGCATATGGAATGTCTTTTGCAATATATGTTGCAGTACCATTACTCCTAACTATGACCTTGTCATCATCATTATTTTCTCCTCGAATAACCCAACACCCAGCATTCTTTCCATCATTTTCAAATTCCACGAGATTCATTTCTTTGAGTTTTTCGAAAATGTCACTCCATAGTCCTGATCGGATTATCTGAGATTCAAAATTTAGGCAATCATAAGATACACCTAAATTCCAACAAGTTTCCAATTGGTTTTCCAAAACTTTGCGTGTAATTTTGTCTGCAAATTGAGCAGTTTCAGAATTACCATCTTCAAGTTCCTTGAGAGTATTTTTTCGGATTTCCTCCAGACTAGGGTCTATTTCATATTTTTCAGTTGTTTTAACATAGATATCATCACCGCAATACTGATCAAATTTTTTTCCTTCTGGAGGTAGTTGAGCAAAACCAAAATGCTGAAAACCAACTATAATATCTGCCACTTGTAAACCAGAATCATCAACATAGTTGAGTATGTTTACTTTGTAATTTGATTTCTCCAAAATTCTGGCGATTATATCACCAACTACAACATTACGTATGTGTCCTATGTGGAGAGCTTTGTTGGGGTTAACACTGGTGTGCTCCACTACGATTGTAGAATTTTTACCCAAGTTGACAGAGCCAAATGTATCTAAATTTGATTCAGATAGAATCAACTGAGTTAATTTTTTCCAGTCGGCAAAAAAATTAAGATACCCTGAGGGATGAGATTCCACTTTAGACACGAGTGTGTGTATAGATTTCATATAATGTTCAGACAGCATATCTCCAATTTCTTTAGGATTTTTCTTTAATTTTTTTGCAAGTAAAAAGGAAATATTCGAACTCGCATCGCCAAATCCAGGTTTTGCAGGTTCAACTAAAAACGAAATATCAGACACGGACAAGTCATCCAGTATCTTATTGAGGTTATTTTCAATTTCATCTATTAGTGATTTGAAGGACAATACTATACCTCTGATAATTTAGGTGCTAATTTATCTAGAGCTTCTATCACCCCATCTCCAGCATTAGCAGATACAATCATTGTTGCATGAGATTTAACATAATCAGAGGAATTTCCTAAAGCAATACTTGTTTTTGCAACTTTGAATAGAGGGATATCAGTTGCACTATCGCCTATTGCTATTACATCGTCTCTAGAAATAGACAATCTCTTCATTATCTCACTAAACCCTGTGCCCTTGTCAATTCCGCGAGAATTAATGTGAAACGCATATTGGCTGTCCGAAAGTAAAACATCCAAGTTTTTTTCCAAAATCAATTTTTTAGCAAGTTCCAAGTCAAATGTTCGTTCCAATACAACTTCAGTCATTCGTGGAAAGACGTATTTTTCTCTAACGTTGTCAATTTCTTTTTGAATAATTTGAAATGCTTGTTGGCATTGTTGTTTATCACCCAATAAAATATGCTCATGAGTATTAACGGTGATACACCCCCCATTTTCACCTACAGCAATTTTTGTAGTTCCACCAAAGACTGACAGTAAAAATGCTTCAACAGATGATCGCCCAGTTACAAAAATCACATTATGGCCAATATTAGTCAAATGTCTAAGAGCAGCAAGAGCATCTAGATTGATTCTACCACCGCCATTTTCAGTTATAGTACCGTCAATATCTACGGCAAATGTTTTGGGTTTCATACAAGATATTTTTGGACCCGAATAATATTTGCTACGTAATGAACATTTACACAGCATTGTATAAAGAAGAAATGTATCAATTTCAGAGATTAAAAAAGAAAAAAGAACTGTAAAAAACTGTGATTAGATAATTGGATTTAAATTACTTTAAACGAAATTAACTTAGAATTTTTTACTGTGTTTTGGTAGACATTCCTTGCAATATACAGGTCTGTCTGGTTTTGGTTCAAAAGGTACCGTTGAATCTTTGCCGCAATCTGCGCATTTCATTGGATACATTTTTCGTTCTTCTAACATGACCTGAAAAGATTTTGGCCTCTTAAGTACCATCGTATTTGTTTCAAAACAAGAACTATGCTCAATGTTTACATTTTATGTTATAGAACTAGTAAAATGTCACATGAGTTCAAATGCAAGACAAATCAAAGATTTGTAGATTATCGTCGGGTTCTAATTTTTTGCTCTAAGATGTCTATTAGTTCGTTAACCATGTAATCTCCGTCACGTACGTGGCTAATACCAGTGATGGTCTTTATTCTAGTCATCGTTTCGGCTGAAATTTGTAATTGGGGCATACTTTACCAACAGAGCATTGTTATTTAAAGCAAAGAAAAATAGAGTAAAATTTTGAGGGGTTCCAGAATACACGGCATTTTTGACTAATTTAATAAAAGATATCCAGTATTTAAAAAAGAAAAATTAAAGAATTTCTAAATAACCTAAGGTAAAACAATTACAACTAAATGTAAAAAGGGGCAAATACGCTTTATGGTCATTATTAGAAGATTTAGGAATGTTTATTGCAATTACAATCACAGTCAAACATCCCTGCTTTTCCCATACATTGATCATGGTATTCATGATAACATTTATCGCAAGTAACCAAGATTATTCTTAGGAATTACGGGGATAAATACCAGCTCAATCTACACTACATGGATTATTTTTCTCATTATCGCCTGGATGATAATAAAATAAAGATATTCATTGGGATAAAAACAGAAAAATAATCATGGTAAGAAAAAGCATTATTGAAGAAATTTTTAGCAAAGCAAGATTTGCAGATGATCCCAATACCTACAAAATTTTCTACCGAGATTTTGAGAGAATAAAAGAGACAACATTAGATGAATTCATCAAAGAATCAAATAATTTTCAGATCATTCCAATTAGCAGAATCGAGAAAATAAAGAAAAATCATAGGATTTTATTTGAAAAGAATAGCAAGAAGATTGAATAGATTTGGGAATTCCTGAAAAAATTAAGGCCATTCAAGATGAAATGGCAAAAACGCAGATTAACAAAGCTACAAACCATCACATCGGTTTACTAAAAGCAAAAATTGCAAAACTCAAACGAGAACAAGAAGATAAAGAAATTCAAAAAAGTGGTGTTAAAACAGACGGGTTTGATGTTAGACGTGCAGGTGATGCAACAGTTGTGTTTATTGGATTGCCAAGTGTTGGAAAATCAACATTACTAAATAAACTAACAGATGCAAAGTCGGCAGTTGCAGCTTATCAATTTACTACTTTAACAGTGGTTCCGGGAATGATGGAATATAGAGGAGCCAGAATACAAGTTCTCGATCTACCTGGAATTATCAAAGGAGCATCAAGCGGAAAAGGGTTAGGAAAAAGGATACTCTCTGTTGCAAGAAGTGCAGATGTAGTTTTACTTATGTTGGATGTGTTTCAGCCTTTTCATGAAGATGTGTTGGTTAATGAATTAGGAAACATTGGAATTAGATTAAACACATTGCCACCAAACATTACAGTTGAAAAATCACCCATGGGTGGAATTGCTATTGCCCAGCAAGTAAAACTTACAAAAATTTCAGAACAACATTTAAAAGATATTTTACATATTTACGGAGTCATTAGTGCCAGAGTTGTTATTAGAGAAGATATCACATCAGAACAATTAGCAGATCATATTGCAGGCAATATTAGTTACTCAAAATCACTTACAGTTTTAAATAAAATAGATTTAGTAGATAGAGAATTTCTCGAAGATTTGAAAACGAAAATAAAATCAGAAGTAATAGAGGTTTCAGCAAATTCGGAAATTAATATAGAATTATTAAAAGAGAAAATCTATGAAAAGCTTAATTTCATAAGAATATATCTGAGGCCAAAAGGCGGAGAAACAGATTTCAAAGAACCTCTAATTGCAAGGGAGGGGGATTCAGTAGAAGACATTTGTAATAAATTACACAGGAGTATGAAAAGACAATTCAGATATGGATTGATTTGGGGTAAAAGTGTAAAGTTCGGAGGACAAAGAGTTGGATTAGATCACATTTTACAAGACGAAGATGTTTTAACAATAATTAAAACCCGAGGAGCATAATTTTTAATTTCAAAATGTAAAATGGATCAAGATATAGAACATTGATGATATAGAATTACAGAGTTAAAACAAAACATATCGTTATGTTTCTTCCTGAGATGATGATTTACAGGCGTAAAAAGATCGGTAAATGTGCTATTTGTGGGAAAAAAATTAGTTGTAAGTGAGAAGAACATTATCAGAAAATATCTAATGAAATTATTCCGATCAAAATTTATTTTAAAAAATAAAATTTCGTTGATAAATAGTAATCACTTTGTGTAATTTTGTTTAGTCTAACCATAGAAAAACAATGAAAATGTCTTTTTATCAATGGCTACAAAAAGAAAAGCTGCTTCTCCACGTCGATCTGTTAGAAAGACCGTCGTAAAGAAAGCAGCAGGTAGAGCTGTTGTACGAAAAGCTGTTAGAAGAGCTGTTGTACGAAAAGCTGTTAGAAGAGCTGTTGTACGAAAAGCTGTTAGAAGAGCTGTTGTACGAAAAGCTGTAGGTAGAGCTGTTGTACGAAAAGCTGTAGGTAGAGCTGTT
>CXWL01017040.1_pt1 | contig 15371 bp, 11 predicted proteins | sample 590931 | NCBI WGS metagenome assembly CXWL01 (sample SAMEA3498368, study PRJEB10139) | groundwater metagenome | biome: water well; material: biofilm material | place: Germany | collected 2015-04-27 | reverse complement strand
TTTATCACGACAGGTCTATCAGATTCTACGACCCACAGACAATGAAGCCTCAAACTCTGAAAGACTTCGAAGGAACTGGACGCACGTTTAGAAACGTTTCTACCGGGAAACAATTATGTCCGCAATGCTTCTAGTGTTCGCGTTACTTGGTACAACAACTGGCGTCGACCGCGAAACCGAGCCAAGCACCGAAGTGGAAATTTCTACGACGGCAGCCTCATTCGCCTCCGAAGTATATGTCGGAGAAGAGTCCGAAATGCCAATCGACGGCACGAAACAAATGGCTCTCGGGCCAACAAAAATCGGCAGCGGCATCCTCGTGCCTCGCACTTTTGAACAAGCATTTACTGAACTCAACGCAATGACACCCAATTGGTTTAAAGCGGCGTTAAATACAAGTCGCGGCGATCAGGAATGCTCAGTTCAAGTAAACGACTTGGCATATGATGTAACATTATATTCCTGGATAGAAGTCAATTGGCACTTGCGCGATGCAACGTCTGCAGCCTCTAAGATGTTCCACGAATTTGGCATCGATAGAGTTGAAACGATGACGCAAGCACTTCAAAGCGGCTTTTGCATGTATTTGAGAAGTGGTCTGCCAGCTGGGCTTAATGCGATGAAACCTTATGCTAGGCACAAAGACACCGACTAACAAATTTCAAGCACACGCTTGTCACCTTGACCATTGGCCAGTGCTCCGGTTGCGAGTACCCTTTGCTGTTTTCGAGCCACGAGCCAAAATGTAGGAGCATCATGGCGAAGTTGAATGACTTGCTCGCTGAGTATCAGAAGGACCGTAACCAGATAAAATATCGACGATCTGGAGTGTGGGCAAGACTATTAGATGATCCAGAGATTCAAATCGAGAGGCTGTCCGACGAGATTGAATTGGTAGCACGCTGGCGCACGAGAGTAGAGGAAGCACTTTCCACTGGGGTTGTATCCTCCATTGACTCGCGAAAGTTTGAAAGCGACTTGAAAGCAACTGCGAAACATGCCAGCTATCGACTTTTGGCATCGGTCACTGACATCGCAATCATCGTTGCAGGACTAACAGCTCTTATAACTACGTTTGCCATGGACCCCGCAGCGCGGATTCCGGTAGCTGTCGGTGCCATCGGAATTATCCTATGGTGGCAAGTTGTGCGTCGATTGGAACGGCGGTCTGTTGAATCGCGCGCGCGTGCAGCTCTTGAGTTTGCTCAGATCTGCAGCGGTGCTCGCGCAACACAACGGCCAAGGCGACGACCCAACAAGCAAGTGTAGTAGGAGATCGGTTCAACCATGGCATCCCGCGCGCAATTAGGAGGACGGAACGGCCAGACTCACCCTGCTCGCCGTTGATGCCGCCCATCGCCAGCACGACGTTCGGCGCCGACAGCCGGAGCTCGGCGCCGGTCGCCGCGTCGACCGCGCGCGCCGCAGACTCGGCCGTTGCTGTGTTCCAGGCCGGTTACGCGGTGCCCGTGCAACAAGCTGAACTTCCCCAATTACCATGTTCCCAAGCAGTTGACTTGATGCAGATCAAGTACGCGCGTGCCGATGCACGCTAAGGTCTGCCAGTTCTCCGTCGAATACCCTTGAGATCCATGGGGCGCCGGAGCTGTGTCGGCAAGGAGTTTTCTCCGTGCACGGTCTGCCGAAACTGGTTGCCGGGTTGATCTTGTCAGCCCTGAACGTCGATGCGCTCGCCAATTGCACGATCTATGTCTCGCACAATGGCGATGCGAGTGCGGCGTTCTGGACTTTCGCCAACGGCAGCGACAACCAGATGCTGTTTCGCGAAGCGGCTGAAGTGGGCTACGGGGTGGCACGCTGCTACACCAGCTTCGAAAAGGACCGCATCGTCGGCGGGATTTTCGTCAACGACCCGGTGTTCTGCGGAACCCTCGACAGTGCGCGCAATTGGCGCCTGGCGGTTGGCAACCCGGGCTGCGGTCCCAGCAACGCCGATACCATCATGTTCTGGGACGGCATCAACGGCGGGCCGACCATCAACCTCGGCGCACGCGTCGTCGTCGATCCGCGCGACAGTATCGACGGCGCGGGGGCGCGTCCGAACATCGCGCTGGTCGGTCCCGGTGCGGGGGGCTCAGCCGCCAATGTCGGCGCGATCAGTTTCGAGAATTTCTCCGATGCCGCGACGGGATCGGTGCGCAATCTGTACATCGACAGCTTTCGCGGCTTCGCGATCCGGGCGAACTACGTCAATGGCCTTGCGATCAAAGGTGTCGCCGTTTCGCGCATCAGTGGCGACAGCTCCGGCTTCGCCTATGGCGTCGTGCTCGGCGAGTACACGGGTCCTGCCATCGCTGGCCAGTGCGTATTTGGTGCCCAGATTGGCGGCGTCGCGGCCGGCGAGCAAAACTATTTCTTCGACATCGCCGACACTGCCATCAGCATCTGGGACACCTGCAGCGGCGACAACAGCGATCGCAACAACAAGATCTTCAACAACTACATCGGCATCTGTGAAGAACTCGATACCGGTGTCGGACTCGATGGTTGCGCGACCGGCACGCTGAATCAGGGTATTGGGCAATTTGGCATTCGCATCGTCGATACGCCGAACACTCGCGTTGGCGGTAGCAGCAGCAACGAGGCGAATTTCGTTGCGCGCTCGAGCGCGGCGGGTGTCGTGGTCGCGGCCACACGCAGCCGCGACACGCGCATTCAGGCCAATCAGATCGGCCTGTCGCGGACTGGTTTTACGCGCGCCAACGGTGCCGGCGTCTGGCTGCAGAACGGCGCGTACCAGAACCAGATTGGCGGCCTCGCCGCGGGCGAGGGCAACGTCATTTCCGGCAATTCGCAGCATGCGGTGCGCATCAACGCCGGTGCTGCCAACAGCGTGGCCGGTAATGTGATCGGCCTCAACGCCGCCCGTACCCAGGCGCGCGGCAATGGCATCGACGGTGTGGCGATCAATGGCGGCAGCACCAATGCCGAGGTGGTGAACAACGTGATCGGCAACAACGGTGGCTGGGGTGTCTACGCCGATGGTGGCAGCGGACACTCGATCCGCGGCAATGTCATCGGCCTGCGTGGGTCGGCCAACACTGCAAACGACAACACGGCGGCGCCGAATGCCGGCGGCGGTGTCTGGATCAACAACGTGCCCGGCAATACCATCAGCGCCGATAACCGCGTTGCCGGCAACACCGGAACCGGTATTCTCATTCACGGCGAAAATGCCGATGGTAATACTGTTCGCGGCAATATCATCGGGCTCGCCAACGATTTCAATCGACGTCCGAACAATGTCGGCGTACTGATCCAGGGCGGGGCCGACGACACCGTGGTCGGGGGTGCCGTCGCAGCGGATAGCAATACCATCAGCGGCAACACCTTCGAGGGGGTCCGCATCAAAGACGCGGGCACCACTGGCACCCTGGTGCGCAGCAATTATATCGGCACCTCGCCGACCGGAAATGTCGCCGAGCAAAACGCCGTGCGTGGGGTGGTCATCGATTCGGGTGCGGCGGCCACCCAGATTCTGAACAACTACATTTCCGGCAATGGCGTCGACGGGGTCGCACTGATTGGCGCCGGCAATCCGAGTCTGATCCAGGGCAATATCGTGGGACTGGCGGCAAATGGCGCGGCATTGCCGAATTCGGCATCGGGTATCGCCTTGGCTGCGGGCACTACCGGCGCTGTGGTGGGCAGCAACATCATCGCTGCCAATGCCAGCTTTGGAGTTTTCGTGGCCGACTCCGGCACCAACGGCAATACCATCACCGCCAATACCATCGGCAGCGGCAGCGCCAGTTTGGCGAACGCTGCGGGCGGCATTNNCAGCAATGTGGTCAGCGCCAACATCGTGATCGGCCATGACAATGGGCCCGGCATCGAGATTGGCGGCGCACACAACAACACCGTGATTGGCAATCGAGTCGGCTTGAACGGCGCCGATGTCAGCATCGGCAACCTCTACGGCGTGATCCTGTCCGGAGCGGCCAGCGGCAACAGCATTGGTGGCAGCGCGCTGGCCGACCGCAATTTCGTATCCGGCAATGCGCTCTACGGCATCACGCTGATCGATGCCGGCACTGTCGATAATCTGGTATTGAATAACTACGTCGGTGTGGATGTGCTCGGCAGCAGTGCGCGCGCCAATGGTCTCGGCGTGGTCATTGGCGCCGGCGCCAGTGACAACTCGTTGGCATTAAACCTGATCAGCGGTAACAGCAGTGACGGCGTACTGATCCAGACCGCTGGCACTGGCAACCAGGTGCAAAGAAACCGCATCGGTCTGGCGGCAACCGGCAGCGCATTCGTCGCCAATGGCGGTCACGGCGTGCACATTGCCGGCAACTCCAATGGCGCTTTCATCGGCGGCTTGCCGGTCCAGGCGAATTCCGTCGCCGGCAACGGCGGCGCTGGGCTGCGCGTCGAGTCTGGCGCCGGCAATGACCTTGGCTACAACAGTGTTTTCGCCAATGCCGGACTGGGCATCGATCTTGGCACCTTGGGCGTCACTGCCAACGATCCACTGGATGCCGATGCCGGCGCCAACGGGCTGCAGAATTTTCCGATTCTGAGCAATGTGGTGCAGAACGGGGCGACGGTGTCGTTGACGGTGACCCAGACTGGATTGGTGTCGACGCCCCACAGCGTACTGGTTTACGCCAACAGCGCCTGCGATCCCAGCGGCAATGGCGAGGGCGAGACGCTGCTGGATGGCGCCACGTTGACGACCAATGCCGCTGGCGTTGGGGTGGTCAACCTGATGCTGCCGCTGCCGTCGGCGCTGCCGGTCGTGGCATTCACCGCGACCTCCAGCGTAACCGTTGTGGCCGGCACCAACACCTCCGAGTTCTCGCCCTGCGTCATCAACGGAGCAGTCCAGAACCCGATTTTCGCCAACGGCTTTGAGCCTGCCAGTCAGCTTCAGGCCAAATCCGCCCTCCAGGCAGGGGCATTCAGCAGCATCGAGCGCCTGGGTGCCGATACGGCGTTGCTATCCTTGGTGCTGGACCCACTCGCGCGCAGTTTCACGATCTCCAGCGACCGCGCGGTCATCGTTGAATCGATCCGCAGCGCCGGCGTGGTTTGCGAACTGTTGGGCGCGATCGTCTGCGAGATGCCGACACTCGCGAATGGTCCGCCAGCGCGGGTTTGGGTTCGCTTGAGTGGCGTGAGTACGGGATTGACGCTTGCGGTGATTGAAGTGCGTGCTTCGGGGGTCGCCCAGGACAGTGATCCGCTTCGGGCGGATCTCTGGCTTGCGCCTGCCCCGACCACCCGGGAGGAGTCAACAGCGACGTCGCAAGTACGACCGTTGTTGCCAATCGATTAAAGAAGTTCGACTTCATTCCACCGTCGCGGGTGGCGCTCTCGCTTACAACGTGGCAAAGACATTTGGTTCATGGACGCGAATGACGGACAGCAGTACTTTCTCAACCGTGCCGGCTTGGTTGACGAGGCTTGTGCAGGGAAGCAGGCCAAGTACGCGCTGAAATCGCTATCGAAGCGGAACCCGCAAGCGCATTTTCGGGACTTCTTACTCCGGACAATCGAGTTCCAGTCTGACGTCGACGTGATCGACGTCGCTACCGGCCGCGCCTGAAATGCGTCCCATCATCTACGTGATAGACGACGACGATCTGACCCTCTGGATGTTCCGGGAGATGCTCAAGGGCATCGATGCCGACATCCGGGCGTATGCCTCCGCAAGGCAGTTCTTCGACGAATACCGTCCGACTCCGTGCGAGTGCCTGATCACCGATTTGCGCATGCCTGAGCTCAGTGGCCTCGACGTCCAGCGCCGACTGCTGGATCAGGGCGCCTCCTTGCCGATCATCTTTGTGTCGGGCCACTCGGAGGTGAGATCCGCGGTAGCTGCCATCCAGGGCGGCGCACTGGATTTTCTCGAAAAGCCCGTACAAGGTCAGGTGCTGGTACAGAAAGCGCAGGCGGCGCTCGCACGCAGCATCGAGTTGCATGCGGCGCGTCAGCTACACGCTGAGTGTCTGGCGCGCCTGGACAGCCTGACCACACGCGAGCGCGAGATCGCCGAACTGGTTGCCCTTGGTCGCAGCAGCCGCAGTATCGCCGAGTTGCTCAACATCAGCAGCCGCACGGTCGAGAACCACCGAGCACGCGCCATGGAAAAACTCGACGTCAGTTCATCGATCGAACTCGCCCAGTACATGAACCGTGCAGCCGCTTCGACGCCTGCCTGAGCCCCGCTTGCGACCGCCGCCGACCGCGTCCAGGACTGGCGTCGCAAGCGCCCGATCTGAGTAGTTTTACGCTGTTGTTGGCGATCACGGGAGTCGACAATCGTCCGTGGTCCGAACGGGAAGTTCCGGAAGCCGGAAACGACAGACCGCAGGGCCGCACATGCGCGAATTCGATACGCCTGAGTCCACCAACGCAACCACCCCGACGCTGACAGCCGTGGACCGGGGCGACGATGCCATCCGCTTGCGCTGCAGTGGCCCGAATCCGTGAGGCGCACCTATGCCAAGGCGGGCATCTGGGCATCCCTGGGTGTCGGCCTGATTCTGCTGATGGCCGGATTGATCGCGATTCAGATCAAGGACCAGAGCCGTCGCGCCGCGGAGAGCCGCCTTGGGGCGTCGCTGCAAGCCTTGTCGGCCTTGCTGGAGTCGACCTACGACGGCCGCATCAAACTGGCGCGGGCGCTCGCCAAGTCGCACGCAGTCGTCGCCCAGGTGCGGCGCCTGCTGGCCGACGCCAGCGACCTGCCCGCACGCGCGTCGTTGCAACAGGCGATTGCGCCGGAACTGGGTATCCACGGCATCGATGCCTACCTGGTCATCAGTCTGGACCACCGGATCGTTCATGCGTGGGATCCAACACTGGAGGGTGTGGAAATGGTTCCGGATGCGGAACTGGAGCGGCGCCTCGCGCGCGACGGTTTCATGATTCCGCCACCGTTCAAGGCAGTCGCACGATCGGCCGAGGCGGGCCGGCGCGGCGACGACGAGTATTCCGAACTGGTATGCGCGCCCATCGGCGATGACGCCAGCCCGGTTGCCCTGCTGTGCCTGCGGGCGGATGCCAAATTGTTGTTGTTCAACATGCTCCGGATCGGCTGGGGCGGACATACCGGCGATGCCTATCTGATAGACCGGCGCGGACGCCTGCGCACCCCCAGTCGCTTCGAAAACGAGTTCGACGGCGATCCTGACGCCATCGAGCCACGGCAGGTCAGCCGTCTGTATGCGCGCGTCCCTTCCCGCCCCGGCGCGACACGCGACAAGCTGCCGCTGCCGCGAGCGGACGATCCGTTGACCGCGGTCGCCAGCGCCCTGCTTGAACCGGGTACACGTGAGACCGGTTTCGTCGCCGATTACGTCGACATACATGGCGAACGCGTCGATGGCATGGGGCTGTGGATCGAGCAGCTCGATCTCGGGCTGATTCGCGAAATCGATCGCGACGAGTTACACGCGGCGACCGATTTCGCGATCCGTTCGCTGTGGGCGGTGGCTGCCTTCGCCTCCCTGATGCTGACCCTGTTGGGCTGGGTGCGCACCCGCGCGCGGGTGGAATTGGCCGCCAGCGAGGCGCGCTTGACCAGCTTCTTCCAGAACGCGCCGGTCAGCATGCACATCCAGGACCGCTCCGGTCGCTATACCCAGGTCAATCCGGTTTATGAGAATTACCTGGGGATGCGCGCGGCGCAGGTGGTCGGCAAGAGCGACTCCGAGTTGGTGTTATTCGATGCGGCGAGCACGGAATCGCGTCAACGCGAATATGCCCAGGTACTGGAGACCGGCCTGCCGCTGAGTCTGGAAAAGCGCTTTCTCGACGCCGCCGGCGTACCGCACGACGCCTGGGTGGTGCGTTTTCCTATCGTCGCCCAGCCCGGCGGCAAGCCGATCAGCGTGGGCACGGTATGTGTCGACATGACGGCCGCGGTCGAGGCGCGCGAAGCACTGGTACGGCTNNCGGCTGGCGCAGAAACTGGAAGCTGAAGTGGTGCAGCGCACCCAGGATCTGCGCCAAGCTCGCGATGCGGCCGAGGAGGCCGGCCGCGGCAAGGGGGAGTTCCTCGCCAATATGAGCCATGAGATCCGAACGCCGTTGAATGCCATCACCGGCATGTCCCACCTCGCCAATCGCCTGAACCGCGACCCGAAGATTGTGCACTACCTGCGGCAGATCCAGGTGTCGGGAGATCACCTGCTGGGAATCGTCAACGAGGTGCTCGATTTCTCGAGGATCGAGTCCGGCAAGGTCGCGCTGGAGCCGGTCAAGTTCTCGCCGGAGCGGTTGTTGATCGAGGTGTGCAATTTGATCGGCCCGCGCGCCAACGCCAAACGCCTGGAGTTGCTGCTGGCAGTCGCGGCCAACGTCCCCGTGGTGGCGATGGGTGACGCCAAACGCATCTCGCAAGTGCTGATCAACTTCACCGGCAACGCGGTCAAATTTACCGAGTCTGGCCAGGTCGAACTGCGCGTCCACTGCGACCGCCGCGAAGGCAGCAAGGCGCAGCTGACATTCGAAGTCGAGGATACCGGCCCCGGCATTCCGGCCGAGCAGATCGCTCAACTATTCCAGCAACCCTTTCAGCAACTGGACTCGGGCCGCACCCGTAGCCACGAGGGCAGCGGGCTGGGACTGGCGATCAGCCACCGCTTGGCCAGTCTGTTGGGTGGAAAGGTCTCTGTCTGGAGCCGCGTCGGAGTTGGCAGTTGCTTCACGCTGCAGCTGCCCGTCGATATCGTCGAAGACGCAGTGCCGCGGCAGGCCACCCTGGTTCTGCCAGGAACCCGTGCTCTGGTAGTCGAGGACAACGCCAAGGCCAGCACAATGTTGATCGAGTTGCTGGGACAGTTGGGCGTCAGCGCCGAGCGCGTGACTTCGTGCGACAGCGCACTTGACCTGATCGCATCCCGTGACACCCAAACGCCAACCGGCTTTTCCATCGTGTTCATCACCGACCGTCTGATGCGGATCGGTGCCAGCAGCACCACCGGGCACCTGATCGGGATGCTGAACCTCGAACATGCGCCGCCGTTCCGTGTGCTCATGCTGCCCACCGGGGAACCGGAGCCCGGCGCCGATGGCTTCGATGCGGTATTGCGCAAGCCGGTCTCACGATCCGGCTTGTATGAGTTATTGCGACGCATCCGTGACGGCGAGCGCAACGGAGTCATCCATGCACTCGGCCTGCCGGGGAGCAATCCGTGGTCGCGGCTGGCGGGCAAGCGTGTGCTGCTGGTCGAGGATAATCGCGTCAATCAGGAGGTCGCGCGCGACCTGCTCGAACTGGTCGGCGTCAGCGTGACCGCCGCCAGTGACGGCATGCAGGCGATGCGCTGCCTGGCAGATGAGCAGTTCGATGCGGTGCTGATGGACATCCACATGCCGGTCATGGACGGCATCGAGGCCACGCGCGTGATTCGTCGCGATCCGGCCTTGAATTCGGTGCCCATCATCGGCCTCAGCGCCAGTGCGCTGAGTACCGAACAGGAGCGCTGCATCGAGGCGGGCATGGTGGCATTCGTCGCCAAGCCCATTGTGCCGGCGATGTTGTATGCAAGCCTCGATCGCTGGATTGGCCGCAATCCGGGAACCGACGCGCCGGCAGCCCCTGCAAGCGCAGCCGCCGGTTCAGCCGCCGACCGCTCGCTGCTGCAGGCCTTGCGCAAGATCGATGGGCTCGACCTCAAGCAGGGTCTGATGTACTTCATGGGTCGCGAGGACCTTTATTGCGCGCTGGTGCGTCGGGCCACACGTGATCGCCTCGGAAGCCTGGAACCGTTGGCGGATCTGCAGGCGGGAGAGCGCACCGAAGAGGCGTGTCGGCTGCTGCACGACCTTGGATCGGTTGCCGGCAGTCTCGGCGCGGGCGCACTTCGACAGCAGTGCCTGGAAGTGGAGAGCGGACTGCGCAAGGGTCAGGTCATCACCGCTGCGATCGCTGCTGTTGAGGCGTCGAGCAGACGCCTGTGGGCGCAACTGGAGGCCGCGATTCGCGCCGCCGACAGCGCCGCCGTGGCCAGTGACGGCTGCTGACGACCAGACATTGTCAAACAGCGTACCGATCGCGGGTGGTTAAGTAGATCTACTCTCGCGAGCCCGGTACCAACTGCTGAAACTGGCATCAATCCAGATGCCAGGACGCCCTCAGTGGACACTCGCAGCCAGCCGGCAGCCAGCACCTCCTCGACCACCCAGCTCGATTCCGACGCAGCGTTGCGGGAGTCGAACTGATGCTCTCGATGAGCGCTCTGTGCGTGCGTCGGCATGGTCGTCCGCTGCTGCAGGACGTGAGTCTCGACGTCGACAGTCCTGGGCTGCTGTTCCTGGTCGGTCCGGGTGGCGTCGGCAAGTCGTCGCTGCTGGCGGCATTGGCTGACGCCAGCAGCAGCGATGTGGTGCTCGATGGCAGTGCCAGCCTGGACGGCCAGGCGCTACCCGGCAACCGCGTCGCTACCGTATGGATTCCGCAGCACGCGCGGCTGCAGGGTGAGGCATCGGTTGGCGACCAGATGCGAAACCGCTTCGGACTCGCAGCCGATCGCGCACAGCAGATCCTGGTCAGCGCCGGATTCGACGACACTGCCATCCTTCTGGCGCAGCCTGCGGTCGAGCTCTCGCGCTCTGCTCGGCGCGTCGTCGCGGTGCTGGCTGGCCTGGCATCCGCCGCCCAGTTGTACCTGGTCGACGAGCCCACGGCAGACATGTCGGATGAGCATGCGGCCGCCGTGCGTCGACGCCTCAAGGAACTGGCTGCGCGGGCGATGGCGGTGGTGGCCACGCACAACCGTCAGGATTGCATTGGCCTGGGTGGCGCAACTGCGCTGATCGCGGGCGGCACGCTGCAGGAAGTCGCCCCCAGTCACACCCTGTTCAGCACGCCGGCGACCGCAGCAGCCCGCACCTATGTCGACACCGGCAACTGCAGCCTGCGCTCGCGCGTCAAGGCTGATCAACGCAACGGCATCTGGTGGCTGGAGCCGGGACTGCTCTGCGGCATGAGCCGGCCCGGCCTGGTCAGCGAAATCGGCAGCCAGTACGACATCCTGCACGACAGCGGCGTACGCCATCTGATCTGCCTGGAGGAGCGCTGGACCACCCAGGTCGACCAGGCGCGACGGCGCGAAATTGCCTGTCACCATTTCGGCATGGCGGACATGGCGCCACCGAGCTTTTGCCAGGCGGTCGATATCTGTCGCCTGGCCGAACCGGCAATCAAGGCCAACCAGGGTGTCGCCCTGCACTGCCGCGGCGGCCTCGGCCGCACCGGCACCGCTCTGGCCGCGATCCTGATCTGGTTCGGCGACGACCCCGACGCGGCCGTCGCCAAGGTTCGCGACGCCCAGCCGCACGCCATCCAGTCCCCCGCGCAGGAGCGCTTCCTGCACGAATTTGCCCGTCGCATCCGCGCCTGGCACTGACCCGGCAACCGCCACCACCAAGGAGAAGCAAACATGTCCATCGACAAGGCACTGGCCACCGCCCAGTCCGAAATTCCCGAATGCGTGGCCGCCGGCTACGTCGACATGGCCAGCGGCATGCTGCTGGGTGTGAAAACCGTGGACTCGCATCCGGGCGAAGTGCTCGATCTGGTCGCGGCGGCGACCGGCGACCTTTTTCAGGGCAAGAACGTCGTCGAGATCGAGAGACTGTTCGACCGCTCGCGCGGCATCCAGGGCACGCACACCCACTATTTCAAGGAAATCGTGGTGTTCAGCACCAATCTGATCCACGTCTTCATCCGCTCGAAGAAGAACCCGGAGCACGCCATGGTGTTCGTGACCCGAGCAGCCGCGAACATCGGCATGGTGCTGGTCAAGTCGCGTGCTGCAGCGGTTCATTGCGAAGCCGCAGCGTGAGCTGGACCCGCGCACAGATGCGCTCGCGCGGCGTTGCGGCTGGAATTCGACCGCGACGCCGAAACATTGGACACCGATAAGCCATGAGCCGATCGCCAATGCAGATTCCGAGCTTGAAGATCCATTGCGGCAATCTCGCCATGGAGGAGGTGGGTGCCTTGCGCAGATTGCTCAATCTGCTGGCATCGCATCTGCGCTATCCATGGGAGTTGGTCGAAGACCTGACCACGGCCCACCTGGTCATCCTCAACGTCGACCAGCCCGGCACGCTGCGCACGTCGACCGCTGCGCGTGTCATCGGTTGCGCCACCAAGCCAGCAACGCACCCGGATGCAAAAATCCATCGGCCGCTGCGGGCTTACGAACTGCTCGCCGTGCTCAGCGAGATCAAGCCGACCAACACGCCGCAACCGCAGGTCGACAAGCAGGCCGATGAGTGGCGCTACAAGCTGCGCTCGTGGCCGCTGGACCTGGCCGCGTATTCGCGCGACCAACTCACGGTCATGGCCGCGATCACGCGTGAATATCGCTGTGCGAGCGAACTGGCGATCCGTACCGGCGTCGCAATGGACGTCGTGAACGAATGCCTGCACGCGCTTTCGCGCCTCGGTCTGCTGGAGAGTGAGCCGGAGCAACGCCGATTGCCGCGCGTCGATCCGCAGGAACTCGGCCGCTGGCAGAGCCTGGCCAGCCGTGTCGGACAGTTGCTCGGATTCTGCCGATGAGCGCGACCTGGAAGTTGCTGTTCATCGGCGAACCCGGCGCCGGCAAGACCACCTGCATCGCCGCGGTCAGTGATATCGAGCCGGTGTCGACCGATGTCGGTTGTACCGATGAACTTGCGCGGATCAAGGAGACCACGACCGTTGCGCTGGACTACGGCGAACTCGACCTCGGGCGGGACGGCCGATTGCTGCTCTATGGGCTGCCCGGGCAGTCGCGCTTCCGCTTCATGTTCGACGTCGTCAAGGAAGGGCTGCTCGGCGTCGCCGTGCTGGTCGATGCATCGCGCGCAGACCCCATGCACGGTCTGCGCGAAACACTGGCGACCTACGCCGACGAGTTTCGTGAGCTGCCTTGCGTGCTCTGCCTGAACAAGCAGGAGACGCCCGCCCGGGGACTGCTGGAGTCTTGCCAGCGCTTGCTCGGCGAATTCGGGCTGGTGGCGCCGGTATTGGTCGTCGACGCCCGGCGGCGCAGCGACGTCGTACGCATTTTCGACATGCTGTTTCTGTTGCTGGAACAGAGCTCGGTTTGCATCGATCAACAGGAGGTGGCGGCATGGCACTAGGCGTTCCCGATCGAGTGCGTTGCGCTGGTGCGCTGAATGACCTGTTTGCGCGCTGCGACGGCATTGACGCCGCGTTGCTGGCGCTGCGCGATGGTCGACCCTTCGTCGAGAAGCTCCGTGATGCGGTCGACGCCGGGCGCCTGGCGGCCATGACGAGTTCGCTGGCAGCGCTCGGCCAGAGTGTGCTGAAAGAGCTGAAAGCCGGCGCCCTCGATCACGTCCTGATCGAAGGCGGCGAAGGCAAGCTGGTGATCTCGAGCGTGCCTGGCACCGGTGGGCTGCTGCTGCTCGCCGTGCTGGCCACGCGCGACGCTCGCATGGGACTGGTGCTCGGACAATCCAAGATTTGCTGCCAGGCAGTGGCTGCGGCGATTCCCGAGGTCACCCGCAAGTGAACCTGGAATCCTGGGCTGACTGCTGATCGAGTCCCGTAGACCCATGATTTTCCTGGTTTTCCCGCAACTGGATGAATCCGGACTTCGACATGTCGATTTTTGAATTCGAAGGCAAGGCCTACGCGTTCGCGCCCAGGGAATCCCTGCTGGAGGCGCTGCTGCGTCAGGGCGCCGAGATGCCGCATTCGTGCCGGCGTGGCAGTTGTCACACCTGCATCGTCAAGGTCGAGGCGGGTGAAGTCGAGTCATCGCGCCAAATCGACCCGGCGCTGGCTGCTGCCGGCTGCACGCTCGCCTGTGTTGCGCGTCCGACCACTGCCGGAGTGCGCATTCGTCGCGTCAATGCCGATGAGCTCTGCTTCGAGGCGGAAGTGCTTGAGCGCTACCAGCTCGCCGATGGCGTGTTCGCACTCGACATCGCACCGCTGCGCGCGCTGACCTGGCGCGCCGGACAGTTTCTGCAATTGCGTGGCCCCGACGGGCAGCAGCGGCCGTACTCCATTGCCAGTCGTAACTACGACAACTACTTCCTGACCATCCATGTACGTCGCATTGACGGCGGGCGGGTCAGTTCATGGCTATGCGACGACATCCAGCCGGGGCAGCGGCTGCACCTGAACGGACCGTTCGGCAGCTGCAGCTATGACCCCACCATGTGCGATCGACCCCTGCGCCTGCTGGCCACCGGCAGTGGCATTGGTGCGATGGCGGCGCTGGCGCGCGAGGCGCTGGCGCAAGGCCATCGCGCCGGGATCGTGCTCCACCATGGGGTTCGCCGCGTAGGCGATCTCTATATGCACCAGGAACTGCAGGCCTTGCAGCACGGCAATTCCCTGTTCACTTATGTCCCCAGTGTCTCCCGCGAGGACGTATGTTCGCCGGCACTGCGCGGACGCGTGGTCGACGCCGCATTCAGGGAGTTGCCGCGCGATGCCGAGTTTTTCCTGTGCGGGCTGCCGCGCATGGTCGAGGACGCGCGTTACCGCGCTCGGTTGTGCGGCATCCCGGCGCTGCGCATCCATGCCGATGCTTTCGAGTTCGCCCATCCGCCAGCGCCGCGCGACGCCGAGAAGCTGGCCGCATGCAAACCCGACATCGAGCTGTGGGACGCGCTGGAGCATGGCCGCGGCCTGACTCGGATCCTCAACGCCTTCTACGAACTGGCGTTTGCCGATCCGCGGCTGGCACCGTTCTTCCACCACGTGACTGCCGCTCGCGCCGCGCAGAAGCAGTATGAATTTCTGGCATCGCTGTTCTCCGGCAGCGGCGAGTACTTCGGCCTGAATCCTTTCAACGCCCATCACTGGATGGTGATCTCGGACGAATTGTTCGACTACCGCGAAGCACTGTTCGAGCGCGTGCTACGCGACGACGGGCTGGCACCGCATCTGGTCGATCGCTGGATGGCCTTGCACGAGCTGTTCCGCGCCGACATCGTGAAAGCGCAGGCGCGCGGCATGATCTCGCAGGGCGTGGAGCNNCGCTTGCGCCGGCATCCGCTCGCACGCCGACGCGAGTGCAGCCACCGCTTGATGTGCGGTCAATGGGCGTTGAAGCCATCGCGCGGATCGCCGCTGCGCACATCCATATCGGCCGCGACGAACAGGCGTAGGCCCGATCACATTGATGCTCCCGCAACTTGTTGCGACGAATCTGCGCATTCTGCCCGGCACGAAGTTTCTTGTTGGCGCCTCCGGTGTTGGCCGCCCCGTATTGTCCTTGGAAACTCAACTGCCTCGGGTTGTCGCGATTGGCGCTTAGACGGCGGAACATCAACCTGCGGAACCCGCAGGGTAGTCGCGCACTTGACGGGCCTCCGAGCCGATCTGTCACTGGCAGCCTGTCGGACTTTCCTCATGA
>CXWL01012418.1_pt1 | contig 15379 bp, 10 predicted proteins | sample 590931 | NCBI WGS metagenome assembly CXWL01 (sample SAMEA3498368, study PRJEB10139) | groundwater metagenome | biome: water well; material: biofilm material | place: Germany | collected 2015-04-27 | reverse complement strand
ACTCGCTCCATTTCTTCGAGAAACTTTTGTCGACGAGTTACTTTTGGTCTCTTGATAAATAACAAATAACGGAATCGACAAGCCTAATTGTTTCATCAATGCGCTTCCTTGCAATGGTTACGATATACCGTGTATTTTACAAGTTCTTGAGACTTATTCAGAGTTTCCTTAATATTTGATGTGGCCATCCTTGTGACGGGAATTCGACAAACACAATTCCTCTAAAATGCCGAAAGATTCCAACCCCATGTATTACGCACAGATTTTGCACGGAGAAGAAAAAAATTTCAGAATTTCTACAATCACCTGTTTTATTTGGCGTCCCCAACGAGATTCGAACTCGTGTTACCGCCGTGAAAGGGCGATGTCCTAGGCCTCTAGACGATGGGGACAAAGTTTTATGTCGCTATAGCGTCGTTCTATCAATGATGAACTGGTGGAGATAAGCGGGATCGAACCGCTGACCTCTTGCATGCCATGCAAGCGCTCTCCCAGCTGAGCTATACCCCCTGATCAAAGGAAGAGGGATTATACTGATGCCTTGATTCATTGTAAAGAAAAGATCAATCAGAAAAACTGCTCAGACGGCTATTCATGCGGGTGAGTGTTTCTTCACGACCAAGCAATTCCAATACCGCATCAATGGAAGGCGTATGCACCTCACCGGTCACCATAACCCGCAGTGGCATTGCAATTTTAGGCAATTTGACATCGTAGTTCTTGGCTGCTGTTTTAATTTCATGGTGAATTGATTCGCGTGTCCAATTTATATGGCTGAATTTTTCTATCAGACCGACTAAAATGGGTTTTGCTTCTGCAGTCAGATGTTGTGCTTTCAGTTCATCGGTGGGTTCCAGCGGACGATAAAAATAAACTGCCGCATCCGCCAGCTCTTCGATGGTATTTACTCTTTCCTTCAACAAATCCACAATAAGCGCTAAATCGGGACCATCGGTAATATGACATTCATCTTTTGCCAGAAAAGGAACGACCAATTCAGCCAAGCGCGCGTTATCAGTTTTTTTGAGATATTGCTGGTTGATCCAATGCAGTTTCTCCGGATTGAATTTGGCTGGGGAGCGGCTGATTGCTGATAAGTCAAACCACTCAACCAGTTGTTCGCGGCTGAATATTTCTTCATCGCCATGCGACCATCCGAGCCTTGCCAGATAGTTCAACAGGGCTTCCGGCAAATAACCGTCTTCACGATATTGAATAACTGAGACAGCGCCGTGTCGTTTGGATAAACGCTCGCCATTGGCACCCAATATCATGGGGACATGCGCATATTCTGGTAACGGCGCATTCAGAGCTTTAAGAATATTGATTTGGCGCGGGGTGTTATTCACGTGATCATCGCCCCGGATGACATGACTGATATTCATATCCAGATCGTCAATCACCACACTGAAATTATAAGTCGGCACGCCGTCACCGCGTAACAACACCAAATCATCCAATTCATTATTTGCGACAGTGATGCGCCCCTTTATTTGATCATTAAATGCAACATGACCTTCCAATGGATTTTTGAATCGAAGTACCGGTTTGACACCGGCGGGCGGTGTTTTCTTTGAGTCACGCCAGCGGCCGTCGTAGCGTGGTTTCAGGCCGGCGGCCAATTGTTGCTCACGCATTTCTTCCAATTCTTCTTTGCTCGCGTAGCAATGATAGGCTTGATTATTCTGTAATAATCGCTCGGCAATTTCATGGTAACGTGCTAAGCGCTGCATCTGATAGAACGGTCCTTCGTCATAGTCCAATCCTAGCCATGCCATGCCATCCAGAATTGCCTGCATCGATTGCTGGGTCGAACGTTCCAGATCGGTGTCTTCAATTCGCAGAATAAATTTACCGCCATGTTTGCGTGCATAGGCCCAGGAAAAAAGAGCGGTGCGCGCGCCACCAATGTGGAGATAACCGGTCGGACTGGGTGCAAAACGTGTGCGTACCATCATAATTGTTGTGTCTACTGTTATGCTAAGTATGAGAAATCGATAGTTTACGCGATTCCACAAAGACGGTGTTTCTTTTGCTCGGGACTTTTGCCGGTATGATGCATGTTGATTACAGCTTGTAAGCTAAAGCCGATTATAATGTTAACAATCTAATCCAATTGATTTTTCCTACCTGTATAGCAATAATGCGTTTGATAAATGACTGACTTAATTCATGATCTGATTCTTAAAGCTGCTGATCGAGCACCCGATGCTGAGGCATTGTTGTACCAAGATCAAATAATGAGTTATGCCATTCTGGCTGAAGAAATTGAGGCAAAATCCAGTGGTTTGCGTGCGCTGGGTTTAAACCGCAGTGAACGTGCCGCCGTCTATCTTGAGAAGCGCTTAGAGACAGTGGTAGCATTATTTGCTGCTTCTGCGTCAGGTGGTGTATTTGTTCCAGTGAATCCAGTATTAAAACCTGAACAGGTGGCTTACATTCTGACCGATTGTAATGTACGGATACTGGTTACTTCACTGGAGCGCTTGAAATTACTACAAGCCGTTTTGCCATCTTGTCACGATCTGCATACGGTTGTTGTGGTGGATGCTAAAGATCAGCTACCGGTTATTGCCGGTCTTCTTGTTGTCAGTTGGGGAGCGTTACAGGCCGCAAACCGGTCTCGCGCGATATTGCCCACGATCGATAGTGATATGGCGGCGATTCTCTATACTTCAGGCAGTACCGGGAAACCTAAGGGAGTTGTGCTTTCACACCGCAATCTGGTGGCTGGCGCAAAAAGTGTAACGCAGTATATAGGAAATCGGCGCGATGACCGGATTCTGACCGTATTGCCGCTGAGTTTCGATTATGGGTTGAGTCAACTCACTACTGCTTTTTATGCGGGTGCGGCAAATGTTTTAATGAATTATCTGTTGCCGCGTGACATTATTCATATCATCAAGGAACATCAGATAACTGGCCTTGCGGCGGTTCCACCATTGTGGATTCAACTGGCTCAGTTGAGTTGGGGGCGGGTGTCCCCGTTGCGCTATATTACCAATTCAGGTGGCACCATACCGCGCGCGGCATTGGACCAATTGCGCAATGCCTTGCCGGAAACAAAAATTTTCTTGATGTATGGCTTTACCGAAGCCTTTCGTTCAACTTATCTAGCTCCAGAGGAATTAGATCGGCGTCCAGATTCAATCGGCAAAGCGATACCGAATGCTGAAGTGTTGGTGTTGCGTGAAGATGGATCGCACTGTGTTCCGGGTGAACCCGGGGAATTGGTTCATCGCGGTGTCTTGGTCGCGATGGGTTACTGGAATGATGTGGAAAAGACGGCGCTGTGTTTTAAGCCGGTTAAACCGTACCAATCTGGTTTACCGCTTGCAGAAATTGCCGCTTGGTCGGGTGACACTGTGCAGATGGATGAGGAAGGGTTTCTATATTTCATTGAGCGTCGCGATGAGATGATCAAAACCTCGGGCTACCGGGTCAGCCCGACGGAAGTGGAAGAAGTTATCTATGCTACGGAATGTGTCGCAGAAGCCGTCGCCATCGGTGTTCCGCATCCGATGCTGGGGCAGGCGATTGTGGTGATTGTGACAGCACGGAAAGATATTCAGTTGAAAACTGATAATTTGTTGGCAGCGTGCAAGCAGCGTTTGCCTGCTTATATGCAGCCGAGTCATATTGAAGTGCGTGAAGGGAATCTACCGCGTAATCCGAATGGTAAAATAGACCGTAAATTCCTTTTCCAGGAAATGCAGCATTTATTTGCAAGAATTGATCAGTGAGCAATTTACCTCTAGAGCACGCGCCACTTGTGCAATTTTCCGTGCAGAATGATTGTCTGCAAATAGGCGGTATTGCACTGATTCGATTGGCGCAACGTGTTGGATCGACACCATTCTATGCGTATGATCGGCAAAAAATTACAGAACGAATTGTTTTGTTACGTCAGCATTTGCCGGAAGAAATTTTGCTGTATTACGCGATGAAGGCAAATCCTATGCCTGCAGTGGTACAACATTTGGCGGAGTTGGTTGATGGAATGGACGTCGCTTCAGCGGGCGAAATGAAAACGGCATTGGATACAACACTATCGCCTGAGAAAATCAGCTTTGCCGGACCGGGGAAAAAAGAGCATGAACTGCGTAGCGCTATCGCTGCCGGTGTCGTTCTCAATCTGGAATCCGAGCAAGAAATGGAATTGGTCGCGCAATTGGGGGAATATTTAGGCATCGTTCCAAACGTAGCCATTCGAGTGAACCCGGATTTTGAGCTCAAATCTTCCGGAATGAAGATGGGCGGCGGACCCAAACCATTTGGCGTAGACGCTGAACGTGTGCCTGATATGCTGATCCGGTTAAGTTTACTCGGATTAAATTTTGTTGGTTTTCATTTATTCAGCGGCTCACAGAATCTGAATGCAGCAGCGATTCAGGAAATGCACACAAAGACTTTCCAGCTGGGTATTCGGCTTGCAGAGCATGCACCATCGCCCGTACGGTTGTTTAATATCGGCGGTGGCTTTGGTATTCCATATTTTCCCGGAGATCGCGCGCTGAATATTGCTGCCATCGGTGAAAATTTGCAGCGTCTGATCCCGGAAGTAAAACGGCAATTGCCCGATGCCCGGATCGCAATTGAATTAGGCCGGTATATGGTGGCGGAAGCGGGAATTTATGTCTGCCGGGTTTTGGAACGGAAGATATCGCGCGGGCAGATCTTTCTCGTGACTGATGGTGGATTACATCATCATTTGGCTGCTTCCGGCAATTTTGGTCAGGTAATTCGAAAAAACTATCCTGTCATCATCGGAAATAAAGTTCAGGGCGCTGACAGGGAAGTTGTTTCGGTCGTGGGACCGCTTTGCACGCCATTGGATCTGTTGGCCGATCAAATGCAAATGGCCAAAGCATCGGTTGGTGATCTGGTTGTTATATTGCAGTCGGGTGCCTATGGCTTGACCGCCAGTCCGGCAGCATTTCTGGGACATCCTGCAGCGATTGAAGTATTGATTTAAATTTTGATCAAATTTGATACGGATTGTTTCATTCGTTTTATGAGAAAGATCAATTAATGCCGTATGAGCACATCAAATTTCATAGCACGGCACCGGTATGTTGTTTATTGTGCACAGGCTTGCATCTTTATGGTAATTCTTCTGCTAAATAATAAAGATCAGTTGAATATTCGTTTTAAATATACTTAAATGATTGCTGCAATTAGCATATATTACTTGTTGAATGAGAAAGTATTTGCTTGATGCAATTGAAACTAGAAAATGCACTGTAGTTTCCACGCTTATTCGACTATGACGTTGCGCGAATGCGGTTTACTATCTCTACTCATTTTATAGACTAGACAAATTTACTATTACTAATTCTTAATTGCATGACTAAGAATTAGTCTGAATAATTTTTGAATGTGGATATAGCCGACTACTTATAACTCAACTGGGTGATTCTATGAGTGATATGTATGATAATTTTCAGAAGTATTTTGAAATTGTAGAAGCTAATACAAATGAATTGCTTGAGATTGTTTATCGACTCCGTTATCAGGTATTTTGTGTAGAGCACGGCTTTCTCGATGCTTCACTTTACCCAGATAAACTGGAAAAAGACAATTACGACAATCATTCTTCTCATGTTCTTTTACGATTTCGCTCATCAGGAGATTTTATTGGCTCAGTCCGTTTAATATTATTTGACCCGTTGCAGCCTGAAAAGTTATTCCCAGTCGAGTTATATACGCAACTTGATCCAACGCTTTGTAATATCAAAGACTTGCCACGTCAGCACATTGCTGAGATTTCCCGTTCTGTTGTTGTGAAACAGTTTGATCGGCGTAGAGGAGAACGTCGTGAATCTAGAGCAGAGGTGACCGATGAGAGTATTGCCGAAAGAAACCGGAGAGCTTCGGATAGACGTTCTACACCTCACTTAAGTTTAATGCTAATGGCTGCTGTCATGCGTATGTCAATCAAACATAATATTAGATATTGGATATCCGCTAAGGATCCTGCTCTCAATCGACTGCTTGGTTATAACGGTTTGAGTTTTAATCCAATTGGCCCACCCGTTAATTATCATGGTATTCGTCGGCCTTATTATGCAGATGTAGATGATGTATTAACTAGAATGTATAAAGAACATCATGATGCTTGGGAAGTAGTAACCGATTGCGGTAAATATAGCCCCGTTCATGTTAACCAATGAAATAGTATTGAATCAGGAATCCAGTTCTTGAGTTTATTTCATTTCTCTATACGAANNCTAGCAATATGTCTTCTGGGCATAAAGACTGAGGTCAAGGCAAGTGATCACTATGAAATCGTGACTAATACAGGAGTTAGCGAGAAAGTACTCTCAGTCAATTCGTTGCGCTCTATATTCAGTATGCATTTGAAGACCTGGTCTGACGGTACCAAGATTAGAGTTTTTGTATTTTCCGATGACGATCAACTGCATCAAAATTTTTCCAAGGAAAAATTAAACGTATTTCCTTATCAATTAAGATCCACGTGGGATCGGCTAGTCTATTCGGGAACCGGCCAAGCGCCCATCGTAGTAAATTCAGCTGAAGAGATGGTTTCTAAGGTCGCTAATACGCCTGGCGCAATCGGTTATTTATGGAGAGCGAATATTAATGAAAATGTTAACGTGCTCGAGATTAAGTAGCCTTTTTGTGGGCGCTACTCGGAGAATAACTAGACGATGGGTCTTGTTATTTCTTGCCGGGTGCTTTTCAGCACATGCGCAAGAACCCAATCAGTCGCAGAAACAATCAGAATCTGGCAAGCCGCCTGTTTGGCTGCAAACATCGGAATTGCCTTCACAAGCTACCGAAGCAGATAGTGCGAAGAAAAAACCCGGATTGGTGAGTACGGCAGTAAACTGGTTTCGAAGAACAGATCTTCCCGCAGATCTGCAGATCCATGGATTTGTCAGTCAGGCTTATATTACAACATCAGATAACGATGTTTTTGGGAATAGTGATAAAGGCGGTAGCTTTGGGCTCACAGAATCAGGGCTTAATGCTTCCGTGCGACCATTACCGCGACTGTTGCTATCCGCACAAGTGTTGTCGCGAAGGGCGGGTGAGGGGAACACGGGTATGCCGCGCCTTGATTTTGGATTCCTGGATTATCGGATATACTCGCATGAAGCAAATCAGTTTGGTATACGCGTTGGCAGATTGAAAAATCCATTTGGCTTTTATAATGATACGCGTGATGTACCATTCACACGTCCTAGCATCATGTTGCCGCAATCGATTTATTTTGATAGGGTACGCAATATTAGTCTTTCAGGAGACTCTGTGCAATTGTACGGCGAAACTGCCGTTTCCAGCTTGGGTACAGTTTCTACGCAATTTGGTGTCTTTCTACCCATAGTGAGTGACAAGGATACAGAACTTGCACTGATTGGAGCGCTGCAACCGGGTCATCTACAAAGAGATGTGTCGTATATTGGTCGAGGAATTTTTGAAACGAATGACAAACGACTTCGCCTGGGCGTCAGTGGAATATGGTTAAATACATCCTATGATCCTAATAATAGGTTGAATGATCCAATTGGCGCCGGTGCATTACAATTTTCACCGGTCTATTTCTCAGCTCAATATAACGCGGAACGCTGGACACTGACTTCTGAATATGCAATTCGTCACTTTAAGTATAATAATGATTTTAACGTTAGGCCGCTGAATGGCTTAGATTTCTTTGGTGAAAGTTATTACTTTCAAGGTGAATACCGATTTACCCCAAAATGGGTGGGTCTTCTACGGTATGACGCTCTCTTTACTGATAGATCGGATCGGGATGGAAGTCGTTGGGCTGCATTGAATCCGGCTGCGCGCAATGGTTTAGAACATTCTCGGTTTGCTAAGGATATTACTGTGGGTTTGCGTTGGAATGCTACGCCACAATTTATGCTGCGTGCTGAATACCATTATGTAAATGGTACGGGTTGGCTCTCGAGATTAGACAATCCAACCACTGAGGGTCCACTTAGTCAACACTGGGATCTTTACGCGATCCAGGCTTCTTATCGTTTCTAAGCAGAAATTCTGATGGAAAATAATTCCGAGAATAAATTAGAAAAGGCACCTTCCCCCCTAACTCCAAACCTTAAGGGACGAAGGTTCCGCAGCCTGAGATGGAAAATCTCATTGGGCAGCAGTTTGATACTTCTGGCCGTTGTGATGATGTTTTGCTTTATTAGTTATCTGGGTTTAATGGCTAACTTCGATAATCAGAGGGATGTCGAATATAGACGGTATTCTCGAGAAATCAATAGTCTGATTAAGAATACTTCGCAGAATTTATACCAGTTAGCTGAAATGATTCCATTTTTAGACGGAATGAAAAATGCTTTAATCAAAAGTAATGGAGAAGGTATTAATAAAGCTTTCGATCAACACTGGGCATTGCTGCAATTTCATAACGGTATTGAGTTTGTCCATTTTTATAATACGGCGAATCAACTGAATTCGAGCTGGGATAGTTTAGACACGAATATTGATGGCAATAACCTACTGCCGACCTGGGTAAGTAATGTTAATCAATCTGAACGACCGATCAATCCATTGCTTTGCAGGGAAAGCTGCATACAGTACATTGTGGCGCCGTTATTGGTGGAAGGGAAAAAAGTAGGCGTAGTGGTCATGGGGATTTCTTTGGCCGATGTATTTCTGGCCTTCAAACGGATAGCGGGCGCTGATATTGGTTTGTTAATTAAAGAACAGAATAATTTGTTGCTGCATAATGATTCTGATTCTTTGCGCTGGAATGTTCATATCCCCGCGCTGACTAACAAAGAAAGAAATCAAGAGGTACTCAATAAGACTGCGCAGATTCATCCGGATATGTCGTCACTCGATAGCGGTGTTCAGATTCGCTGGAATGATCAATATCAGCAGTTAAAATTATTTCCCCTTAATTCATATGAACCCGGCAAGGCCCACTTGGTTGTGATTACCGATGTGACGGCTGCGGTGAATAATATTCATGATTCCATTTGGAAAATTGCATTAATCGGTTTGCTTGGGCTTATCTTCTCTGAAATTTTATTATTCTTGATTTTCACACGACTGCTTGCAAAATTAAAAGATGTCGCTTTTGTACTCCCGCTTCTCGCCAGTGGACAATTTGAGAAATTCCGCCTGTCACTGACCTCAGCAGACCGCGAGCAGCGTTTCAGGGATGAAGTGGATACGTTGTCTGAAGCTGCCGTATCCTTATCACTCCAACTGGAAAAACTAGAACAAGAAGTATCTACCCGGACAACGATGTTGATTGAGCAGAAGAATGCGCTCAGTAAAGAAAGAGATTTTGTTGGGAATTTGCTGGATACGGCGCAAGCCATAGTTCTGACACAGAATTCTGAAGGCGGGATCATTTCATTAAATGCGTATGGAGAAATGTTGACCCGCTATACGGAGAGTGAGTTGCTGGGTAAATCTTTTCTAAATATTTTGATTCCGGAGTATGAATCTCAGGATCTGCTTTCGCGCTTTAAAGAGATACAAGCCGGACAAAGAATGCAATTACGTCATGAGGCCATTACCCACTGCAAAGATGGAACAACGCGCCATGTAGCTTGGTTACACTCGCATCTGTCTTGGCAATCTGCGGATGATCCGTCGATTTTATCGGTGGGATTGGATGTTACCGAATATAAGCGAGTTGAGGGCCATCTGGCTTGGCTGGCCGATCATGATCCTCTGACAAATATGTTTAACCGGCGCCGTTTTAGTGAGGAACTGGAGCAAGTATTAAGCCGTTCAGAACGCTATCAGCATCCGGGTGCTTTACTATTCTTTGACCTAGATCGCTTTAAATATATTAATGACACCAGCGGGCATCAGGCTGGTGATTCGTTGCTTAAAATGGTTGCGGGTATGTTGGCTCAGACCATTCGAACAGATGATATAACAGGCCGTTTGGGAGGGGATGAATTTGCCATTATCTTGCCGGAAATCAATGCCAGTGGCGCAATAGAAGTTGCCAAAAAAGTATTGGATCAACTGGGCCTGGCGCAATTAACCATTAGCAATCGTACCCATAAAATTTCAGCCAGTATCGGTATTGCATTATTTCCTGAGCACGGTGCTAATATTCATGACTTGCTGGCTGCTGCAGATCTTGCCATGTATCAGGCAAAGGCGATGGGGCGGAATGCCTGGTACCTGTTTTCAGACAAAGACCATAGCCGGGAACGGATGCATACGTTGGTTTACTGGAAAGAGAAGATTGAATATTCCCATTTACATGATAATTTCGTGCTTTATTTGCAACCGATTATGCATGTTAAATCGAAACAAATTTCTCACTATGAGGTATTGTTGCGTATGCAGGAAAAAGATGGCTCAGTGCTGTCGCCCGCGGACTTTATTCCTGCTGCAGAGCATACCGGGTTAATTCATGCGATTGATCACATGGTATTACGGAAAGCCATTGCTCAGGTCGCTAAAATATATCAAGCCGGGTTCAAGGTTAGCTTTTCAATCAATTTATCCGCCCATGCATTTAATGATCCCGAACTATTGCCAATCCTGAAACAAGAATTGTTGACGCAAGACATGGACCCGTCATGTGTCATGTTTGAAATTACGGAAACTGCAGCGTTAGAAGATTTACCCGGCGCACGTGCGCTGATGATAGAAATTAGAGAACTGGGTTGTGGTTTTGTGTTGGATGATTTTGGTGTTGGTTTTTCTTCTTTTTATTATTTAAGGGAATTGCCGGTTGATGTAGTTAAAATTGATGGTTCGTTTATACGCAATTTATCTGAAAGCAGTGATGACCTAATTTTGGTCAATGCCCTATGTAGTGTAGCCAGAGGGTTTGGTAAGAAAATTACAGCAGAATTTGTCGAGAGTGCGGAAATACTTGCTTTGATAGAAAAAATGGATATTGATTATGCACAAGGGTATTACATCGGCAAGCCCGCACCGGCGGCTACATTTTTCATGAAGTCAGATTCTGAGTAACGAAATACAAATAATTGCCAGTGGATCAATGAAGCCGGCAGTTTACAGGGTTAAAGCGTGACAACTGACAATTGTTCCGGAATGCGTGCCGTCCAATTGAGTTTCTGTTGAATCGCGGTAACCAGAGCAGAAGAATTGCTGAATTCACCATGTACGACAAAAATATTTTCGGGCATTCTCTGGAAGTGTCGCAACCAGTTGATTAAATCTGCCTGATCGGCATGCGCCGAGAGCCCACCGATGGTATATATGGTTGCCTTGACACGAACATCCTCACCAAAGATCCTGACTTTCCGGGCACCGTCTACTAATCGTCTTCCCAAAGTTCCTTCCGCCTGAAACCCGGTAATCAGTATACTGCACTCGGATCTGTCGAGATTGTATTTGAGATGATGTTTGATACGTCCGGCATCGCACATACCGCTGGCTGAAATAATGATGAGCCCATGTTTCATATGATTAAGCTGCATGGATTCTTCAATATCCTGCACGAAATGTATTTGTGGTTTTCTCACATTCTTATTCATCCACTGCAGCGTATCGGAAGTTTCTTTGTCGAGCAATGCAATATGGTTGAGTGTAATTTCTGTCGCCGCCCGCGCCATCGGTGAATCAACATAAATATCCATTTCTCCCAGTTTACCTTGACGGTAGAGGTCAATCAGCAGAAACAGCAGATCCTGGGTACGGCCAACGGTGAAAGCGGGTATGATCACATTGCCGCCCTTATGGACAAGTGTATGGTTGATCGCATGAACCAATTCATCCAAGGTATCGGGCATATTCCGATGCAAACGATTGCCATAGGTTGATTCGATCAGCAAAATATCTGCTTGTTGGATGAAAGTGGGGTCGCGTACAATCGGATGGCCAGGCTGTCCCAAATCGCCCGAGAATACAATTTTCTTGAAATCAGCGTGCTTTTTGATCCATAACTCAATAATGGATGATCCGAGGATGTGGCCAGCATCCCGGAAACAACAGCGTACGGATGGGTGGGGATTAATTTCTGTATCGTAATCCACGCGGATTAATTGCTTGAGAAGTACTTCCGCTTGAGTGACGGTATATAGCGGGGCAAGCTCCTGCGTTGACCGGCTGTAATGGCGCGATTTATTACGCCACTCAATTTCTTTTTCCTGAATATGCGCACTGTCCTTTAGCATGACCTGAAGTAAATCCGCAGTAGCTGCTGTGCAATAAACCGGGCCTCTGAAGCCCCATGCGCTTAACCGTGGTAGTAGGCCGGAATGGTCGATATGGGCGTGGGTTAGTAATACAAAATCGATTGTTTTAGGATCGAATTTAAAAGCAGTACGGTTTTTTCTATCCGCCTCCCGGCCGCCTTGGAACATGCCGCAATCGACCAGAAATCGTACTGTTCCGGTTTCGATGAGATAACTGGATCCGGTCACTTCACCGGCTGCACCCAAGAAAGTAAGTTGCATCGCAATAAATTCCTTTCAGTGATTTAGAATGTGTCCAACACATGCAGCGTGCCATTAACCAGCAAATCTATTTCCTGTTCGTTGATAATATAAGGTGGCATGAAATAAATGGTTTTCCCGAGGGGGCGCAGTAGTATTTGCTGCTTTAAACCTGCCTGAAAACAATTCGCAGCAAACTCACAATCATTCGTTTCTACTTCAAAAGCCCATATCATGCCACAATTGCGGAAATTCCTGATTTTTGGGTGATCTGCGAGCGGTGCCGCAATTTTATTCAGATAGGCCGCTTTGCTCTTGTTTGTCTCAATGACATGATCGCGTTCAAAAATATCCAGCGTGGCCAGTGCCGCCCGGCAGGCTAATGCATTGCCGGTATGCGAATGAGAGTGTAAAAATGCATGCGCTGTTTTGTCATCATAGAAAGCCTGAAAAACCGTATCGGTAGTCATCACAACTGACAGTGGCAAATAGCCGCCGCTCAGACCTTTCGATAGACATAGAAAATCCGGGGCGATGTCTGCTTGATTACACGCGAATAGCGTTCCAGTCCGGCCAAAACCAACCGCAATTTCATCAGCAATCAAATGCACCTGGTACTGAGCGCAGATTTCTCTGGTACGTTGCAGATAAACAGGGTGATACATGCCCATCCCGGTAGCGCCTTGAACCAGCGGTTCAAGAATGAATGCGGCGGTTTGGGCATGATTTTCTGCTAAATAGCGTTCCAGCACGGCGGCAGCGCGGATGGCATAATCTTCCGGGGATTCGCCTGTTTCCGCATATCGCCAGTCGGGTGTGGGGACATGTGTGCACGGCCGAAGCAATGGCGCATAAGTTTCCCGGAAGACTGCCACATCAGTAACCGATAATGCACCGAGTGTTTCGCCATGATAATCATTTTGCAAGCTGACAAAATTGTTTTTCTGTGGTTGACCACACAAAAGCCAATAATGAAAACTCATTTTTAACGCGATTTCAATCGCCGAGGCTCCGTCGCTGGCGTAGAAGCAATGCCCGAGTGTGCCGGGCGCTATTTTCTTGAGTCGCTCCGATAGTAATACAACCGGTTCATGGGTGAAACCTGCCAGCATGACATGTTCTATTTTCTCAAGCTGATCGTGGATTGCCGCGTTGATGTAAGGATTGGAGTGACCAAATAGATTGACCCACCAGGAACTAATCGCATCAAGATAGCGCTTGCCAGCAGCATCATAAAGCCATACCCCTTTGCCGCTCACAATCGGAACGAGCGGGTAGGTCTCGTGTTGCTTCATTTGCGTGCAAGGATGCCATACAGATTCAAGGCTTCTAAGCTGCAGTTGCGATGCTGATAAAGGTATGTTGTGATTGATATTCGACATGTAATTTTTTAAACGTATCACGAAAATCTCGGAAGACTGCTTTCAAACTCAGTAAGCGACAAGAGCGATCAGTCATTGTAGACTATGAGTGGCCGTTTTTCAGTGTTTTTGACCTGGCGCTGGATCCTTGGTACATTCAGGTCTGCCAAAAAAATTCTTATTCTCCCTAGGCGTAGTATGTATTCAAACACTGACATTCATTCATCCGGCTTGCTGCCTGACGATGACCCGCAACGAATTTCATTGCACAATGAAGTGCATGCGCGCCCGAGTCAGCGGATTCGATTACCCGCACTGGTGATTTATGTTGTGGTCATCAATGATGGTATAACACGCGAGCAAGAGTGCGAGCACTTGCGCCGCCTTCCCGGACAGAAGATGCTGACGCTGGAACAATTACAAAATAACTTTCTACGCCTGCGATTGCAGGGCTATACCTTGAGATGGGAACGTCATAGCGAATTTACGCGTTATTCGCTTGTGCAACATTTACCTGAAGTGGCTCAGCTAGGTGCGACCGATCCTGAGTTACTTTCTTATTTGACCTTACCTCAGGGGTGGTTGACTGAAATTCCTGGCCGGACTTTCGCTGCTGTCAAATTGGCCATGGTGCATGGCGAGCTGAACGAGCCCGATGAATTGCTCATTCAGGCACGTAAGTGGTTTGGAGGGAATCCAGTGGTGGCATCTCTCATCGGTCGAGATGAACACTCGCTTGCGGTGACGGATTTTATGTTGCGTCCTAGTGGCTTTGAACGCATGCTGGTGGTGATGCCGCTTAATGTATCAGAGACACGGGCAGGGCGTGTTTCGCAACGCTTGCTTGAAATTGAAACTTATCGGCTCATGGCGTTAAAAGGTCTGCCAGTAGCTAAGCAGCTTATTCCTGAATTGACCAAGGCGGAGCGGCAGTTGGCCGATATTACCGCACAACTCGAAAATAAAGCCGCTTCTGATCAAGAATTGCTTGATACGCTCATTGCATTAGCTACGCGTATCGAGCATGCTACTGTTGCACATGCCTACCGTTTTGCAGCGACACAAGCTTACAACAAGTTGGTAACGCAACGGATTGGCGAGCTCAGAGAAAAAGCCATATCAGGCACTCAGACCATTGGCGAGTTTATGCAGCGGCGGCTTTCCCCGGCTATTGCGACAGTTGAAGCGACTGCGCAGCGGATGAGCTATCTTTCTGCGCGTGTCTCACGAGCTAGCGCCTTGCTACGAACGCGCGTCGATATTCTGACTGAAACACAAAATCAGCAATTACTGGAAAAACTGACTCGCGGTCAAGAATTACAACTGCGGTTACAAAGTACAGTGGAAGGCTTGTCGATCGCAGCAATTTCGTATTATGTGGTTAGTTTGCTGTTGTATCTGGCTAAAGCAGGTAAAGCGATCGGCTTACCAATACAGCCTGAGCTGCTAACCGGATTGATGATTCCTGTGGTCGTGTGGCTGGTCTGGCGTACCACACGCCGCATTCACGATAAATTTCTTAAGCTACCTTAGCAACTTAAGGAAACGCTGAATAATTTGGCGAGCAAGATGAAATGCAAGGCAGACGAAGCAAGGACAAATGAGGCGAGAACTTTGCACGGCTAGAGTCATTTTCAGGTG
>CXWL01002683.1_pt1 | contig 15382 bp, 20 predicted proteins | sample 590931 | NCBI WGS metagenome assembly CXWL01 (sample SAMEA3498368, study PRJEB10139) | groundwater metagenome | biome: water well; material: biofilm material | place: Germany | collected 2015-04-27 | reverse complement strand
TGATGGTCCATGCCGAACTGCCACCTAGGATCAGCAGGATGAAGAGGCAGAGCCCGAGCGCCAATCTGTTCTGCAGACTACCAGCCCATATGCGCATGAACCCTGTCCAGATGGGGATCGATCGTGTCGGCATGGTTGTCGGTCTCGTGTTCCTATGGGTATTGGAACGTCACGGACAACTCGCCCTGCGGTGGGACGGTCACCTGCTTCTTGAGCGCGCCCAGCGTTTCGTGCCAGAGGCTGATCTCATGCTTTCCTGGGGGAACGCCGGCGATCGAGAACCGGCCCAGGGCATCGGTCGTCGCAACGAAGTCGTGATCGCTCACCATGACATAGCCATGCATGAATGGGTGCGCGTCGCACGTCAACTTCATCAGCCCAGGACTCCTCACCTTCTTCTGGATTGGCTTGCCTCCGGCGACGAGGGCCACGTTCAAGAATGTCCGATTGTCCGCATAGATGTGGGTGTTATGCATCACCGGATCCTCGTTTCGAGTCTCAAGAAGATCGCCCGTCTTCGCCATCCCGACTCGCGGATGGAAGGCGCAAGTCCGGTTCGTGACCGTGGGGATGGTCGAGGGCTGCTCGGTGGCCGGCATGACAGGCCTGTCCTGCAGCACTAGGCTGACGACCGTGTCTTTGACGCCGCCGGATGAGGGATCGACGATCATCGGCTGAATAGACTGTGACGCGCCGCATGTCTCTGAATTGCGTGTGACCTCGACGACCTGTGGCGGAGGGACTGCGCCGCGAAAGATCACGCGCCCCACGATCGTCGCGCCCGCCGGCGAAGCGAAACCGCTGTCTGCGGCGCCCCACGCAGGCAGGCAGAGAGCGACCAGCGCAATCCATGCCCCTCCGAGGGCCATGAGCGGTCGAGGCGAGATGATCATCATGGTCGCACCTCCGGAGAGAGCGATAGGATGTAGTTCACCACATGCCACAGTTGTTCTTCTTTCCCAACGAACTGTCCGGCGTACGACGGCATGGGCGTTCCATTCAACCCAGTAATAAGCGTGCGATAGATATCGCGCGGCGAAGCCCCGTTCTTGTATGAAGCGCGATTCGTCAGATCTGTGGGTGCGATGCGAAGCCCTGCACCGTCGTGCAGACTTCCTGCCTCAGCAAGGGGACCGTCGCCTCCCCCACTCGAACCGTGACACACAAAACATTCCAAGGATCGATAGAGTGTCCCGCCGGTCTCCAGGCTTTCCGGTGTGGGTGGGATCGATGGCAACCCAATGGAAAGGGGCTTTGCGGCTTCCTGGCGAAAGACATCCGATAATGATTTGATGTAGGCGATCAGCGCCCAGCGGTCTTCGGCGCTGAGGCCGGCGAAGGATGGCATAAAGCCGGGGATTCCTCGGGTCAGCGTTCTGAACAGATCCTGATCGGTCGGCGCCTCGCCTGAAGCGGTGGTCCGAAACTTATACTCGCCGACAGTGAAGTCTCTCGGTCTGGGTGCGGAATAACGGCCAAGGAACCAGCCGGCCGGCCCATCGCCCTTTCCCGCTCCCCCATGGCAGAACAGGCAGGACCGCTCATAGATCGCTCGCCCCTGTTCCCTGGTCACCTGATTATCGTCAGGCTTCATGGCCTGCACAACAGAAGCGCCACCAAGCATCGCAAGGCCAACGCAGATTGCGACAAGTGTACGGATCAGCATAGACCGCCCTCCATCAGAAAATCATATCGATTCCGGAAAAGAAGACGTTGCGGAGATTCTGCGCAGCATGGTCTCCCTCTTCAGCTTTTCTGATATTGAAGTCATTGCGCACAAAAATCGCGACGTTGGCACGCAGAAAGTGTTTGGCCTGCAGCCCGACAAAGGTCACCGACTTCCGCTGATCCAGCATTCCGCCTGCATCCAGGTTATCGTACCGCAGCGACAACAACGTCTTATCCGTGACATAGGTATCGGCGCCGACGGTCAGACCGGTCGCGGTCGTGTCGAATAGGCCGGCAAACGCCGTCGGTGTCTTATTGATCTTATCGATTGAAAAGGCGGCGTAGACATCGAGCATCTTGTAGGTCGCCCGCGCCGACAGCCCATAGCGATTCCAATTCACATCGTCGTGCGTCTGCAATTTGGCATTGCTGTTGCCTTGATACACGAATCCTGAAATGTTCGCGGAGAAGTTGTTCGCCCGGCCGTAATCGAACCGAATCATGCCGTAGACATCCTTCCCCTTGTTCGAATCGCCTATGGGCTCGTTGGCTCCGTTCAACACCCCGACCTGATAGAGGAACCAATCTCCGAACGGACGCCCATGCACATCGGCGCCGGTCTCGGCCCCTGAGTTAAAGAGCGAGGCAGCGAAGGGAGACAGATAGTTACCAGACCGATCGTAGAGGCCGTAAAACTTTGTGGCGAAGGCGCTGGGCGAGAGGCCCACCCGGTTCAATCCACAGGGAGCGAATGCCGCACATCCGCTTGTCTGGCTTTCCCCGACATCGCCCAACTGCTGGCGCACCGTGGCATAGGACGAGAAGGTGTTGGGATCGAACTTTCCGACTCGCAGATGCGCGAGATTATGCGACCCGAGGTTGTTAAAGGTTACGAAGCCCCGCTCTACAGCGGCGCCACCCGCTTGGACGTCATGGCCCAACTCGACCATAAAACCAACGTTTTTCGCCACGGTCCCGCCGGCGAACAACACGAAATTTTCAGGAAACATAAACTCGGATTTGTTTTCAACCACCCCGGCATCGGCGCCTGCAGGGTTCTGCTTCTTGAAACTCCAATTGCTGAACGCGTTGCCGACCAGGCGGAAGCCGATATACTGGTTCACATCGTCCAGATTTAGATCGCCCAACTTTTTCTTACCGGTACTGCCGCCGTCTTCGGTCCCTGGGAGCTGATACCCATTCTCCAGAAACCGCTGACCGTACGTATTCAAGNNGCCTGCGCCTCCGTTGCCACAAAGAGTGACATCAGCGTGGCAAGAACGCTTACCGCCAGACAGACGGCGCACAGGCCAATCCATTTGCGGACTAAATTATAATCACGCATAGTATCGGGAACAGGCTAGCCACCCATACCTTCTGAGTAGTAAATACACCCATAGGCCCTATCGGCTCATTGCTGTTCGTTCTTGAATGAAGGCCGAAGGGATACAGACCGAAGGTCGGAGGTCCGAACCCTTCAGCCTGTATCCCTTCGGCCTGCACCCCTAGCCTAAGCTGGAATCGCCTCAGCAGGCGTCAGGCTCTGGCTACGCTCGGCGTGGTTTGGAGCGNNTTGCTTGCAGCGTCTCGTGCGGGGGTTCATGAGGAGGGGGCCGCGAAGATTGGCGGTCATGGCAGTGGGATCATTCGATGGAATGGTGAGGATGACCACGAGGCTCAGCTCATCAGTCTCATTCCCTTCCACCTCAAACCGCGCCTCTGGCGAAATCGTGACCTGGTAGTGTTGGTTGAACAACGCGGGATCGATGATCACAAATGCAAGGGACGCCTCTTCCGCACAGTGCAACCATTTAAATGGCGCGTCGGTGTCATGATCGAGTATCACATAGCTGGTCCACTCTGGAAATCCGAGCAACCCTGACGGAAAGGTCAGGAGTGACTCACGAGGGACATCGAACGGACCAAAGCGAGTTGACGCGACATTCATAACAACGGTTCCTTAGGGTTAGGCAAGTTTCTTTCGCAATAATCGCCGAAAGTCGTCGAGCGGTACCACTGGCGTGCGTGCCGCAAGTTGGTTCTCCTCTTGAATCCTGACACAGACTTCGTCGCGATGGACTTCAGTCGTCCGTGGCGCTTCGATGCCCAAGCGAACCTGTCCATTCGTTACCCCCAGCACCACGATCCGTATGTCAGGACCGATGGCCACACCTTCACCGCGTCTTCTTGTCAGAACCAGCATCCGTGCAGTCCAATCTCTAGGCCGTGGCGCGTGACNNCAGCGACAGATCGAACAAGCGTGAGAATGTTTGGCTGGTCGCCTGGTAGGCTGTTTCCTGCAGCTGAAGCTCAGTCAGCGCTGTCGCCAGATCTGTGTCGGTTTGATCCGACAGCGCTCGATGAATAGCTTCTGACACAACCAGCGAGGTCCCGTAGGCCGTATCGAGACGATTGGCAATGGCTCCGATCTGCCCTTGCGCAAGACTGAATTGACCGATCGCCTGGTCGAGCTTTCCGATGCCCGTTTCAATCCCGGCCCCGCTGTTTGTCTCCAAAGCGGTCAGTAGGTTGGCGAGATCGTCAAAGATATTCGTGGCGGCTCCCGTGAACACCTGATCGCCAGGGAGAATAATTTGCGTGGTTTGGCCCGGGCCAACCGCAATCGACTGGCTCTCGCTATTGCCCTGATAGGTAACAGCATCGCCAGCGCCCAATACGAATGGAGGCGCACCGGTCTTGGTTCCGGCAAACACCGGCTGCCCGCTGACTTCTGTATTGGCGAGTTGGATCAATTGCCGATGCAGTTGGCGAACCTCCTGCGCGATCGTCACCCGTCCTTGCGCTGATGTTGTATCGCTCCTCGCTTGCACCGCCAGTTCCCGAACGCGGCTGATCAGATTTTGAGCTTCCCCCAAGGTCTGGTCGGCCACAGTGACGCGCGCCGTCCCGAACTGTATGTTTCTGATCCATTGATCGTTCTCGGCAAGCGCGGACTTCTCAAGAATGACTTGTCCGAAAATACTGGGGTCATCGGAAGGTTTGGCGATACGTTGCTGAGTCGCGATCTGTTCGTGTGCACGAACAATATTTTCCTTGATGCGCTCCAAGCTCCCTGCCGTCGAGCCAAACAACTGCTGATCAGAGACTCGCATGGTCAGTCCCCCTCTTTCCGGTTTGTTTAGTTCATTTGGTTTGTCTTGTTTATTGGGTTGACCGGACTGACCAGAGGAACCAAATCAACTAAACAAACCAGAAAAACCAAATAAACCAGATCATCGTTTGATGGATAAAATGGTTTGAAACATCTCGTCCGCGAGTACAATCATGCGCGAGGCAGCCTCGAAACTCCGTTGATACTGGAGGAGATTGGCGAGCTCTTCGTCCATCGATACACCTGAAATGGACGCGCGTTGAGACGTTAATTGAGCATGAAGAATCTCTTGCGCCTTGAGATTGCCATCGACGCCTTGCGTAATCGAACCAAAATTCCCGGCGATGGTGCTGTAATACTCTTGAAAGGTCACATTCCCGAACGAGGCGAAGTCCTGGCTCCTGAGACCGGCCAAGGCCAGGGCATTCGCATTATTGCCAGGAACTCCTCCCGCCGTCGACGAGGCCGCAATCTGCCGGACATTGGCTAACGAGACGGCGATCGTACTGGCCGTCGTCCCAGTCGGAACAAAAAGATCCTGATTGGTGGAGCCATCGAGGCCGAAACCCAGTCGATGTTGTTGATTGACCTGAGTGACGACTTCCGAAGCCAATGTGTCGAGGGAGGCCCGCAACGACGGGATGGTTTGATCGCGAACGTCCAGGAGCCCTTTGAGCCGCCCGCTTTGAATCACAGACGTCAGACTCGTCGTCGCCCCTGCCCCCACGCCATAGTGCACATCGAGCAGCCCATTGTTGCCGGAATTTGGGATTGCGACCAGCTGGTAGGTCCGCTCCTTATCAACCAGAACGTGCCCACGGCCGGCAGATACGGTCAATTGGCCCGTGGCGTCTTCGATCGATGACACCTCGATCAGCTCGCCCAGTTCGGCGAGCGCGACTCCCCGTTGATCGCGCAGATCATTGGGCTGTTGCCCACTTGATTCTGCGACGGCAATTTTGGCGTTCAAATCAGCGATCCGAGATGTCAGGCGGTTCACATCCGTAATGGTTTGCCCGACTTGACGATCGAGAAAATCCTGCGCGGCAGTCAAGTCCGCAGCCGCCTGATTGAATCGGCCCGCGAGCGCCGTAGCCTTGGAGAGGAACACTGTCCTGGCAGACAAGTCGTTCGGGTTGGTCGCCACGTCCTGAAGCGCGCCGAAAAATTCATTGAGCCCCGCCCCGATACCGAGATTATTGGCATCCCCAAACAACGGCTCCAGCCTGGCTAGGGCATTGCTCGAAGCGGTAAACTCTCCCAGCCGTTCACGCGAGGCGAGAAGTTGCCCTTCGACAAAGGCATCGAACGAGCGGCGAATAGCCTCGGCATGCACCCCCGTGCCGATCTGACCGGGCGATCCATTCTCCGGCCGGTTTTCGGCCAAGGTAATATGTTGCCGGGAAAACCCCGGCGTATTGACATTCGCAATGTTGTGCCCTGTGACGGAAATAGCCTGCTGGGCGGTAAACAAGGCGGATTTGCCGATCTCCACCAGTCTATTGATCGACATTTGCCCCTCTATCTTCGTGAAACGTAAAACGTGAAAGGTGAAAAGTTTCGGATGAAGAAACTTCGGCAATCCTACGTTTCACGTTTCACGCCTCACNNACGTTCAACCCTTTTCTAATGAAGGTCTGTAGGCTATTCAGTATGCTGGCATTGATCGATATCTCGTGACGAAGCGCACGAATCTTCCCGGCCATCCCCGTATACAATGTTTCCAGCCTCTGGGCATCGGCCGTTTCGATCCGTTCAAGAATGACGCTCAGGGAGATGGCCGACGAAGCGAGGTTCCAACGATCGGCCAGTTGTGCAACCCATGCCGTTCGCTCCGTTTCGAGCAGGAGAAGCTCATCCAGCAATGCGGCTCGTTGACGATTGACCTCAGCCATGTCTGTCAATGTGAGTGTTCGAAGGGCCTGCCGTTCCCGCTGAATATTGTCCGCCAGCGCATCGCACTGGGCTTCTTCACGGCGCAGAATGTGATCCAGTTGTTGGAGGGCTGCCACGTTGTCCTGCATAGTTTTCGATACCAGTGAAGTGTGAAGCGTTAATCATGACGCGTGTCTCGTTATTCGCGCGAGACTCGCGGGGCGGTGAGAAAACAGAAGTGTTCGGATCTCAGACCTTCAGCCTGCACCCCTTCCGCCTTCCCAACCTATTAGAGAACCGCGTCGGTGAGCGTCTGACGGATGAGTGCGTCGGCAACCTGTCTCCCTGACACCGCATAGGTGCCGGCCTCTACCGATCGGCTAATCCGTTCAATCCGCTCTTCTCGTGCGGCATCGGGCTGATCGGCCAACGTCTTGATCCGCTGCATCTCCTTGGCCCGATCTGAGATCTGCACCCGATCCTGGCGTCCGTCCTGCTGTGATTTCGACTTTGCACCGACAGCATCGGTTCCCTGGATACCGAGTAGAATCTTCGCAAGATGATCTGGCTTACCATGACCGGAGATCTGCATGACGATGGCTCCTCTCTGTTCCTTCTTTTACGAACTCAGCCCGATACCCTGTTGAGGGTGGGGGGATGATCCTTGTCGCCTCTAGTATCGGCTATCGGTTCTGAAAACTTGAGGGGGGTGGCGTTTTTTTCTGTGTAGTCACGAATCATTCTTGCCAATCCAATCCCGCCCGCCTCGGCAGCCAACCGGCCGATTTCCTGGTCATAAAAGGAGTAAAAATAGGCCCCCCCCTTGTTTTCCAGCGCTCCCTTTGGAACGGTTGCTCTCATCTCTTTCAATAGGTTAGAAATAAAATAGGCTTCGAATTCATGGGCTGCGTCTTTAAGATCTGCCAGATGCGCCTGACGACCTTCGGCAAATCCCTGAGGAACTTGCGACAAGCCAAGCTGGGTTCCGGCTAAATTTCCGATCGGGCTAAGACTCTTGATATCCTGATACATGGCATCACCGTAAGTTAAGCATACGCAAGCTAATCAATGCTTTAACTATATAACGTCAAGATTTGCCTGAAGTGCCCCAGCTGCTCTGAGAGCCGACAGAATAGCGACCAAGTCCCTGGGGGTCACTCCGACTGCATTCAGCGCTCGCACGACTTCCCCAAGCGTGACCGTCTCATCCACAACTACCAGCCTGGACTCCTGCTCCTTCGCCTCCGTCTGAACATCTTCGGTTACGGTTGTCTGTCCGGCAGCGGACCCGATCAACGGCGCGGATGGCTGCGACACATTGAGCGTATTCTTCACTGAAATTGTCAGATTGCCATGGGAGATGGCGCAAGTAGAGATACGGACATGTTCCCCCAGCACCACGGTACCGGTTCGTTCATTTACGACGACTTTCGCAGGCAGGTCGACATTGACATCCAAGCCTTCGATCGTGGCGATGTATTCCACGACTCGGCCACGAAATGTTGCCGGAATCGACGCCCGAACAAGTCCGGAATTCACCGCCGTCGCGCTCCCCTTGCCGAACACTCCATCGATCGCTTCCGTCGTTCGGATCGCCGTCGTAAAATCCGGTTGTCGCAGAAGCACCGACACGGTCTCCCACGATTCGATATCGATGCCTGCATCCTTTTCAATGATGGCGCCGCCAGGCACGATCCCGGCTGATTGATGGTTCTTCGTGACAGTGGATCCGCCTGCCCCGCCCGTTCCTCCCAAGAATCCCCCGATGGAAACCGGTCCTTGAGCCACGGCATACACTTGCTGATTCGCCGCCTTCAACGGGGTGAGCAACAAGGTGCCTCCTTGCAAACTCTTCGCATTGGCCATGGAGGACACCAACACATCGACCGTCAAGCCGGGCTTGGCAAAGGGCGGCAATTTGGCCGTCACCATCACCGAAGCGATATTGCGCGTCAGCAACTGGATCGGATCGATCACGAGGTTGATGCCCATCTTGTTGAGCATCGACATCATGGCCTGGATCGTGAACTGTCCGCCGATGACCTGATCGCCGGTTCGATCTAAACCGACGACGAGGCCATAGCCGATCAACTGGTTGTCCCGAACGCCTTCGAACGACCCCACGTCTTTGATCCGAACCGCATCAGCCGGTAGGGCCCACAGAAGGCTCCCCAATACCACCAGTCCGATGCTTATTCGCGCTCGTATCATGTCGTGTGCCTCGCTTGGGTAAAGGGTGTATCGGCTCGTTTGCGAAACAATCTGGTGAACCAACCTTGTTTATCAAGGTCGGCGAGCGGTATGGAGGACGATGGCCTTGGATCCATTCCAATGGCTGAACGAACGGAAGGGTGTTGAGGGGGATCGACCTCTGCTCTGCGTACGACTCCATTCAGCACCATCAGCTCCAACGATCGCATCATGGCCATGCGGTGCCAGCGATCCCAACGGATGCCTTCAGTTCGTCTCATGGTATTTTTCATGGCTCCTCCGTCCTTTAGCTGGCAGCGGAAAAACTATTTCGGCATAGCAGAACTTTGGAGTGGGTACGTCTATGACAAGAACAGAACACCCACACAGGATGCTCAAAATGGCCACGGTTCTCACCCTCCCAACCCCGGCGCACCAAGACGCGCCGCTCCGCAGGCACGGCCGCAGCGAGCGAAGAGGCGAGGCGTACGCTTCGGTACGTTGAGCCTCTGAGCGATGCGAGAACAAAGCTGGCGGACATTTTCAGCATCCTGTTAAATTGGGCTGATCCAATCAAGGATCCGTACGAGCCATCCCGGGCGTTGAATATCGCCCAGAACCCCCAGCCCTGAATACTCGATCTTGGCATCCGCGATGGCGGACGAGAACACCGTATTCTTCGTATTGACATCTACCCGACGGACGATGCCGGCGATCGTCATCAATTGCTTCTCGCTATTGACCGTCACCTCCCGGCGTCCCTCGATCCGGAGATCGCCGTTGGGCAGCACTTCCGTGACGACGGACGAAATGGTTCCCGTCAAGGTACCTTCACGATTCGTAGTGCCCTTGCCCTCAAACTTGTTCGAGGCGCTCGCATCGATGCCAAGCCCTCGCCTGGCTTCACCGCCGAGGCGAATACCTGGAATGCCGATGTATCCGATGGCGCTGCCGGTTAGACTGTTGTTGATGGTGGAATCCCGCTCGGCTGAGGTGTCGGCAGACTTCGATCCCTTATGATTTTCAATAATTTTGATCGTCAGAATATCTCCCACCCGCATCGCCCTCATATCTTCATAGAGATAGGCGCGGCCGTTTTCTTCCTGCCAGAGAGAACCCAGCGTTTTCGGCGCCGGCAAGGAAGGGACCGTGAGCGTCGAAACGACTTTTGGCGACGATGACGCACAGCCATAGCTCAGCAGCGCCACCGTCAACATGGCCGCCGTCATAACTGCAAGATGCTCAAAATGACCGTTCCGCAAGACCTCAGAGGATCTACCACTTACCAAGGGGTGGCTGGGATGATCCCAACTGCGCGCGTCCAACGAGGGGAGTCTGCGACCGCGCGTTGCGCGAGCACAAGGGATCGTCCCAGCTACCCCGCTCATTTTTTTCAGCATCTTGCTAGTAGTCAACACGAACAGCTCCCGGTCCGACAATCTTTGCGCGCAGCTCTTTGCCTGAATCGACATTGGACACCGTGGCGGTCTGCCCAAGCTCCCCGCTCGACTTCGCCAGGCCGACCACCTGAATCGAAAGCCCTCCGTGCCTCGCCTCGATGGACACGCGATCTCCCTTGCGCACGGCATAGGGCTTCTTCACCATCCCGAGACGAATCGGGTTATTGGTCTGCAATGGACGCGCGGCGCTCTTCCCGATGACATCCTTCACGTTCATGATCAGCTGATGGTCCAAGTCCATGAGTTTGACACGATGGACCGCGACATCCTCCGCTTCGATCACGCTGTCGACTTGGATGACTCTGGTCGGGACAACGGCATCGATGGACGCCGACACATCGGCAACGGCGTCGATCGTCTGCCATGGCTCCCCGTTCGTACTGACCTGGACATGAAATGCCCGGCGACCAAGTCCTTCTTCAACTCCTTTTGAAGTGACCCGCAGGCCGATGTTACCGGAAGGGGTTTTTATCGGATCGACCGGATCCACCACGACAGCATGGATAGCACGGACCCGCCCCGCCATCTCTTGCTCAAGTACTCGCAGAATACTTCGTTGGATTTGCTCCGGATGCAGCTGATGAACCGTCGGCCTCGATTCACTACGCTTCAAGGCTGAGCGTTGCTCAGAACCAGCCTCCCCGGCAGGCGCGGCCTCCACCATGACCGGCCCAAGGCATATCGCGGCCACGAAGATCGACTGCATACATATACGAGGTACGGACATAGAAAAGACTCCTCCGTGCAACGCACTTACCGTTTCAGATTGTTGGCGATCGACATCATTTCATCCGATGCTTGAATCGTCTTTGAGTTAATTTCATAGCTCCGTTGCGCGATGATCATGTTGACCATCTCCTCGGCCAAGTTCACGTTGGAACTTTCGAGGAAACCCTGTTGGATGGTTCCAAATCCGGTCGAGAACCCGCCGGTGCCTTGCAATGGAGGCCCTGAGGCGAAACTGTCGAGGAATAGATTGCTTCCCATCGCCACAAGTCCGGACGGGTTGTCGAACTTCGTCAACTGGATCTGGCCTACTTGCGACGCTTGGGTCACGCCGGGGAGCAATACGGATACGGTGCCGTCTTGGCCGATGTCGAGCTTCAATGCCCCTGACGGGATCGTGATGACGGGATTGAGGAGATCGCCGTCTCCGGTTACGAGATTTCCGACGTTGTCACGCTTGAAGGAGCCGTTGCGGGAGTACATGACCGTCCCATCGGGCCGCGAGACTTGGAAAAACCCTGGGCCATCGATCGCCAAGTCCAATTCATTGTTGGTCTGCCGCATGTTCCCCTGCATCCATTCCTTGGCCACCGTCACAGGACGAACTCCCGCTCCGATCTGAATGCCGACGGGAAACACCCCGACGTTCGACGCGTTGGTGCCTGGCATACGTTGAACCTGATACAGCAGATCCGCGAACTCCGCGCGGCTGCGCTTAAACGAGTTCGTATTCACGTTCGCCAGATTGTGGGCAATCGTGTCGACATTGATCTGTTGCGCGGTCATTCCGGTGGCCGCCGTCCACATCGCTCTGATCATACAAACCTCCTAGCCAGCTGGTTGCTCTGGTTTGTTTGGTTTATCTCGTCTGTTTGGTTGAACCAGATTAACCAAATGAACAAAACAAACCGGATGAACCAGATCCCGTCGCGCCTTACAACACTCGCCCAAGACTCTGAATCGAGATTTCCGCCATATGATCCAACGTCTGAATCAGTTTCTGCGACGACTCATAATTCCGCATGCCCTGGATCATCTTGACCATCTCACCGATTGAGTTCACGTTCGACTCTTCGACATGCCCGCCCTGGACTTGCGGACTCTTCGCCGGTTTAGCGGAGTCGGAGGTGAACAGTCCTTCGAAATGCTTCTGCGGCATATGATCCGCGGGAAAATCCATTATCTTCAGCGTCGCAACCGGCCGTCCATCGACGTCAATTCCCCCTTGCGCGCCCACCTGGACCGTGCCGGGAGGAATCTTGATTTCTCCCTTTGTCCCCATCACCGGATATCCCAGATTCGTGACTAAGCGGCGCTGAGAGTCCAACGAGAACATGCCGCTCCTGGTATAGCGAAGGCCCTGAGGAGTCTTGATCTCAAAAAATCCGCTTCCTTGGATAGCCGTATCGAGAGGATTCCCGGTGATTCTGAGTCGGCCTGCCTCAAATGATGTGTGGACGGCGCTGGGAGCCGCAAAAACTCGTTCGGCTGGGCCGGCAGGAATAACGCCAATCTGCTGACCAAAGCCGGCTGAGTGCGCGAAGGACGGCATAGCAACTTGCGCGCGCGCCATGACGGATTTAAACCCCTGGTCGTCCTGTTTAAATCCAGCCGTATTGACATTCGCCATATTATTGGCAAAGACCTGCATCTGTCGTTCTTGCGCCAAGGCGCCGGAAAGGATGGGATAGACAGCTCTGTTCATGTGTGCTTTTCCAAGTTGGACTGCTCGACCACATCACATCGCAACATGCATGCCATCACTCCATGGGATAAATTTCTGCAAGCCGAACGATCGTCCTGCTGGTCCAGGTGCTGTNNGTGCAAGACGGACTGATAATACGAGCTAGGAAAAGATTGCCGGAGTGGGAAGAATGTCGCTGGTCGGAAACGTCGAGAGCGGGAAGGTGAAATGTTAAATCGTCAATGGTGATGAATTGCTGGAATCGTAGGAAGTCGCGAGATGAGATGGGGAAAGCAGCGGGAGAAATGAGCGCTATTTGTCGCCTGATGAATTGTGAATTATCGAAATCGTCGGCAACTGGCTCTGCGAGCGCATCTAATGAACTCCGACCATTGACCATTCAGCATTCCCATCAAGGCTCATTGCAACACTTCGAGCGTCCCTTTTAGGTGAAGAACCGCTTGAGTGTGGATCTGACATACGCGAGACTCCGTGACTTTGAGAATTCCGCCGATTTCCTTCATCGTCAATTCTTCATAGTAATACAGTGTGAGCACAAGCCGTTCCTTCTCCGGCAATTGCTGGATCGCATCGGTTACCCGCGATCGCTCCCGATCGTTGAGGATCATCGCAAGGGGATCTGGGTGCTGCCGGTCGGCAAGCATGTCGACAATTTTGGGCCCGTCGGACTCATGCAGGTTGAAGTCATCCAAGCTGAGCAGAACGGCTCCCTGGGACCGCACAAGAAACTCATCCAATTCAGCTGGAGACAGCTTCATCTCTGCCGCGACTTCCTCATCTGTCGGAGGGCGTCCAAGCCTGTTCAACAGTTTGGTATGAGCGCGTTGCAACAACGAAACGCGCTCGTGAACCGACCGGGGAATCCAATCCATCGAGCGAATTTCATCCAACATGGCGCCTCGAATACGGAACTCCGCATAGGTTTTGAACTTCGCTTCCCGAGTAGGGTCGTACTTATCCATCGCATCCATCAACCCAATGATGCCGACCGACACAAGATCTTCCGCATCCATATAGGCGGGAAGACGGTAGGCCAGGCGATAGGCCATCGCCTTCACAACATGCGCAAACTCTTTGATGATCTGTTCGCGATGCGAGTCGGATGCGGGAGCGATGTTCGGGCTTCGCTGCGTCGCTAGATTGTTCATAATCAGTGTGCCTTCTTTATTCGTAAAAAAGTGGCGCGCGAGGAGCGAGACTCGCGTGACGATCGACGGTTCGAGGCCAGACGTTCGAGGTTTTGGGAGCTTCGAACCCTGAACTTCGAACTTCTGGTCGCGCCAGTCACGCTTTTCACGCCAATCTCGCCCGTCTCGCTTGAGTCAGACATGTCTAGTTCATAGGAACCAATTGCTGCCACAGAAACTGCACGGTACTCTTCGGCAGCTGAGGATCGGGCCACTCAGCGACCTTTTTCGCCAACTCGACAAAGGCCCGGCTGGAAGGTGATGCGGGAAAGCGTTCTGTGACTGCCTTCTGCTCGATGACGGCCATCGGCAGGTAATCGTCGAGGGGAATGAACCCCAGGTAGTCAAGGCTGATGTTCAGAAAACGCTCCGCGGCTACATCGAGCTTGCGGAATGTCTGAGTCGCGTCACGCTGACTTTTCACCATGTTGACCAACACTTTAAATCGGCGTTCACGATGCTGCCGGCATAACACCTTCATCAGCGCATAGGCGTCGGTCAACGACGTCGGCTCCGGCGAGATGACCACGATGGTCTCCTGGGCGGCGGCGGCGAAATAGGTGACATTGGGAGATATGCCGGCTCCGGTATCGATCAACAGCACCTCCACATTGTCANNCCGGCTCGCGCGAGCCCCACTGCGAGGTTGGCGACCACATTCGTTTTCCCCACCCCGCCCTTCCCGCTGGTCACGGCGATCACACGGGTACACAGGCTCCTTTGAGCCATTGCCGGCATCGCTGTCTCCTGTTCACTGAGCATGTTCTTCATGTGCGGAGTCTCCCTACTACGCTTGTTGTGGCGTCGTTCCGCCCATGGATACAACCGAGTCGCGTCCAATGGATGACGAGAGGCCTGATGGTGTGAAACGGGCTGAACCCCTGTCGAGTAACAGATCTGCCAACCGCGCCGATTCCGCCGGCTCGAAATCTTCCGGTACCCGCTGGCCATTGCTCCAATAGGACAGGGGCAAGGCGGTCTGGTACGCCAGTTCGAAGAGATTGCCGTATTCCTCCGTCTCGTCCAGCTTGGTAAAGAGCAACCGAGACGGCGCGCAGGCTGTGTACCTCGCCACGGTGCGGCGAAGATCCTGCATCCTCGTGGTGGCGGATAAAACCAGATGCGTCTCGATCGATCCGTACGAGTCTTTGATGCCTGCCAGATTCATGAGCTGCGCCGTCTCATGGGGACCGAGCCCCGGCGTGTCGATCAGGATCAGGCTTGCCTGGCGATGACGGCGTATACCTTCGACCACTTCAGCCGTGGTCTGAGCCGTTTCGAAAGGAACACCCAGGACATGCGCATACGTGCGGAGCTGTTCGACGGCGGCCATCCGGCAGGTGTCAAGTGTGATCAGGGCAACCGACCTGTTTTCTTGAAGCCGGTAGTGGGCCGCGAGTTTCACGATGGCCGTGGTCTTGCCCGCCCCGCTCGGTCCGATAAACATGGCGACCTTGTA
>CXWL01122134.1_pt1 | contig 15383 bp, 17 predicted proteins | sample 590931 | NCBI WGS metagenome assembly CXWL01 (sample SAMEA3498368, study PRJEB10139) | groundwater metagenome | biome: water well; material: biofilm material | place: Germany | collected 2015-04-27 | reverse complement strand
ATGTTTGATATGTAAGCGTTAAAATTTCTTGAGCAACGCAGCATCGCGACGGGGTTTGGATTTTATAGAGGTCCCCTAAGGGGAAATATTGCATAAGCTCGCCCGCCCTGCCGAAGTGCTGGCTGGCTAATGTAGCCGCGCAAGATTCCTACGGCATTATCTCCACATATTCGTAGACCGGACACCCCAGTATGTCCTGCTTCACGGATGGCGACTGGCGTGCATACCAGGCTTCCATGTTGTGTTTATCTACGGCCCTGCCGAGAAACCTGACCAGGTCACAAATAGGCTCAGTGATGTTTGTCCGGAACAGGATATTTTTCTGGGTGTAGGCAACATGCAGGTTTTTCAGGCAGTTTTGCCGGCAATAGCTGAAAGCCTCGCAACTATGGCACGGCATGTCGCCGGTGCTTTTCATCATGTTTTCGCCGAGCGTGTTGGTGGTTATATCGCCACACCGCAAGCTCTGGTCATGGGTCAAGTCCGGGCACGGGTAGATGCTCCCGTCAGGCGTGACATTCAGCAAATGCGTGGCCGCGCGGCATTGCGTTTGCCCGCTATACATCTCGATGGCGCGATGCGGAAACAGTTTGTTGCGCACGACGCCCATGATCGGGATGAGCGGGAAGAACGTATCCGAGGTAAAGAACAGGTTCACCAATTCTTCCAGCACGGCTTTTTTCTGCTTTACCTGGTCGGGGGAATAAAATCCCTGCGCCTGCACGAATTGCCAGTAAACGTAATCGAATGTGGAGGCCAACTCCAGAAAATCGTTGATGTCAATGTTGCTGCCGCTCCAGGTCATGCGCGCGGTAATCGTCCCGTCAACAAAGGGGCGTATGGACTCGATGGCTTCGGTAACCTGGCTGTAAACGCCATCTCCACGGTAAATATCAGTGGCAAGCTCCCCGCCGTCTACCGAAATCAGGATATTGGAAAATCTACCCAGCGTTTCCGTAGACACGTTGTCCATCAGGGTGCCGTTGGTTTGCAGCTGGAACCTGGCAAGGGGCAAGGCATCAATGACTTCCTCTATAAATCCCGGGTTAAGCGTTGGCTCACCGCCATAGAATGTGACCACCACCTCTTTTTTATGGGCGTGGGTGCTGACAAACTTTTTCAAGGCTTCGATAGAGTAGGTTACGTCACCTTGCGTACCCAGAGACCCCCCATCCGCTTCGGTGCAATAAGAGCAGGCCAAATTGCATTTCAGGGTGGTGAACAGATTCAGTTCAACGCGATCCCCGACAATCATGTAAGCATCCCGGCCTTTCTGTTGTAGTTAAGCATCATCGGGCAAGTTACTGCGGGTGCTTCGCCAGCCACTCTTGGGCCAGCGCTTGCGCTTCCTCGATTTGTTTTGGGGCCATATTGGCTTCGGCTGCTTTTTTGCTGCTTTCAGCCTGTTTCTTTTGCTGCATGGCTGCAGCCGTTTCTTTTTTTGACGATGCTGCCAGGCTGAACCACATGTGCGATTGAACCCAGTCTTGCGGCACAGCAACTCCTTGGCTGTACACTTGACCAAGGTAGTATTGCGCTACGGCATCTCCTTTGTTTGCGGCTTTTTGCCACCAGAATACAGCTTGATTCATATCTTTGGTTACGCCTTCAGTACCCATGGCAAACCGCTCCCCAAGGGTTCTTTGGGCCATGGAACTCCCCTTCTCGGCGAGAACCATCAAATCATCCGTGCCGGTGCCGGAGGCCATGGCGCTTTGCGTTTGCATGGATAAGCAGGCAAGGATCAAGAGGGATGCCATCAGGCGTGATATCAAGGTGCGGGTTTTCATGACGAGCTATCTTTCCTGGTAAGTGGGTTGATGGTTATTGATGACGGTTCATTTTAGGGCACTTCTAAAACTCCATATTTGCGAGCATCCGCTATGCGGATTGCCTGCTTACCCCACTTCATCCCAACTGATGGAACTACTGGTGAAACAACTAGCCATCCGACTAACCAAGCAAAAAACGCTTGGCAAGTCGTTGGTTATAGCCATTCCACTAAGCCGCCAAGAAACGGCGGCCAAGCGGCTGGTTATGCCGCGTTGCGGAAAAAATTTAGTTTCGGCCAACCTAAAGGTTACCCTGCACTGAAACTTCGTTTTCTTGCAGATGCGGCGCTGCGAAATTTTTTGCGGGCATCCGCTATGCGGCTTGCCTGCTTACCCCGTTTCCACGTCTTGCTGACGATTCCGCACGGGTTGCTTTTGCCCGTAGCGGATCGGCGTCCCCTTGCGGGGCATTTGGGCGAACTCTGAATTTCTAGAAGCGCCCTTTATATGGTGCAAATTACTTGTGTTTTGCCAGCCACTCCCTTGCCATCGAGCGCGCTTCTTCGACTTGTTCGCGGCTCATCAAGGCTTCGACCTCTTCCATGTCCTGGCGGGCTATTTCAAAACCGGTTTCCACGGCCAGATTGAACCATTTATGGGCTTGTACCCGATCAATCGGGACGCCCCGCCCTTTTTCGTAAAGCCCCCCAAGGATGTACTGTGCTTCTGAAGCGCCCCCTTCAGCCGCCTTGCGATACCACAATACAGCCTCCGCGCCATCCTGCTGAACCCCTATTCCCCTTTCATGCATCACTGCAAGAAATATTTGCGCTTCGGTATTTCCCTGGTCTGCCGCTTTGCGAAACCATGAAGCGGCTTCCTTGTGATCCTGGGGAACCCCCTTGCCTCTGTCATATATCATCCCAAGGAGCACTTGTGCTTTGGGATCGCCGTTTTCTGCCAACGGCTTCAATTCTTTTAATGCGGCAGTGTTATTGCCCTTATTGTAAGCCCTGATTCCTTCCTGCAATCCGGCTTGCGCGCCTGCGCCGACCACAAGGAAAATTATAGACAGGATTAGCCTGGGTAATGTATTTATCATAGCGTTGTTCATAAAATTACCTTCCAGATAACGCTTTCAACGCCTGTGGCTCCCGCGCCAGTGTCCGAGCTTGCCCAATTTGCTGGGTGGAAATATCCGCACCAAGCAAATTCCTGTTGATTATCGCCTCCCCAGACACATTAATTTCTGGCGGGCCTGCCGCCGAGGCGCCAGTGCAAGCCCGGAGGAACAACGGGTTCATGGCGTACCCTGACCCAAGGTTGGATTGTGCTTGGACGTTGCCGTTGGCGCCAAACAAAGCCACGCGTTTCCGGCCTGAATCCATGGTCAAAATAAGTTGCGCTTGCGGGGCCGACGGAATTGTAGCGGACGAAATTATACGGCATGAAATGAAAACCGTGCCAACAACAAACCAGTAACGAGTTGCCTCAAGAGTAACGAGTCTGGGCAGCTTGGCGGGCTCAAGCAAGAAGCGGGGGAGCTATTTCCCTTGCAAAGGGATTATTTCAGGGGATGTATTGCCACAGCAGGAAGCATATTTCAGCGGCAAGAAGCACATAAATCAAGTTAAAAAAAGTTTGTAGCGGCAATAATTGATTCCAGCGAAATTCGCATTTCCTGCAGTGGCACGGTTGATAGCCAGCCACGTTAAGCAACCACTCGGAGATTGATCCGGAATGAATCTGATAAGTATCGTTCGAGCCGCATTTCTGGCATGCGCCGGAAGAGTTCATGGGTATGCAAATTGGTGAAATGAGTAGAGCAAACATATCAGGGTTTTAACGTGGTTGAAATAGGCTTGACGGCCTAGGTATGCCTAGGTATGCCTAGGTATGCCTATATACTTTTGCGTTGAAGAATCAGTAGCAGAGCCATTACCTAACCCTTCTCCGCCACCAGTATCCGCTCCACATAGCGCGCGATCAGGTCTATCTCCAGGTTCACTTTTGATCCCGCGCACAGATCGGAGAGCGTGGTCGCCGACAGTGTATGCGGGATAAGGTTGACACCGAACATCGCGCCATCTACCTCGTTCACGGTGAGGCTCACGCCGTTGATGGTAATGGAGCCTTTCACCGCGATATATTTTGCCAACGCTTGCGGTGCGCGCACCGCAAGCTTCCAGCTCTCGCCGATGTCGGTGAATGCGGCAACTTCGCCCACGCCGTCCACGTGCCCGCTCACCAGATGTCCGCCCAGCCTGTCTGCCAGGCGTAGCGCTTTTTCCAGATTGACGCGCGCACCCCGCGTTTCCAGCCCGGCGGTGCAATTTATTGTTTCGCGCGACACGTCCACGGTGAAAACGCTTTTATCAATGGAGACGACGGTGAGGCACACGCCGTTTACCGCGATGCTGTCGCCGAGCCGCACATCGTCCATGCCGAGCGCGTGCGTTTCGACGGAAAGGCGCAGGCCGCCGTTGCGGTCTTCCGCGCGGGTGATGATGCCTACATCTGCGATGATGCCGCTGAACATTTTTCCTCCCGGTGCAATCATGCGGGATGGATACATGCCTGACGGCGCTTTATCCACCTTGCAAAAACAAACTTATTTAGCAGGGTAAATTTGTTCTCAAAATAATCGTAGGGTGGGCAGACAGCTTTATCGTCTGCCCACGCGGATTGGTAACCGCGTGGGCACAAAAACGTGCCCACCCTACCTTTATTGATTTTAAACATAATTATTGGAAGAACAAATTAGCCCTGACTTATTTAGAGGCCCCCTTTACTTACTCGCGCCACGATGCGCAAATCCTTGCCGACGTGGCGCACGTCTTTCCATGCCAGCCCGATGCGCTGATCCAGGCTGGCCAGTTCGCCCAGCCGCGCCATGCCGCGCGCCATGTCGCCAAGCAATTGCGGGGCAAGGTACAGCACCAGCTCATCCACCAGCCCCGCTTGCAGCAACGCACCATTCAATTTGCTGCCCGCTTCCACCAGTACTTCATTGCAGCCTCTTGCCGCAAGATCCCGCAGCACGGCGGCGGCATCCACCTGGCCTTTCGCATCCGGCAACACTACTACGCCCGCACCCGCATTTTCCAGCACAGCGATTTTCTGCGCATCTTGCGTGGCGGTATAAACCATAACACCGCTTTGCTGCAACAGCCGCGCATCCGGAGGCAGGCGCAAAGCATTGTCCATCACCGCGCGCAGCGGCTGGCGCGATGTGTCAATGTCGCGCACGTCGAGTTGCGGATCATCCGCCAGCACGGTGCCGATACCCGTTAACACGGCGCAGGAGCACGCGCGCCAGTGCTGCACATCCCGCCGTGCCGCCTCGCCGGTGATCCATTTGCTCTCACCGTTCGCCAGCGCGGTGCGCCCATCAAGGCTCATCGCAATCTTGCTGCGCAGCCACGGCATGCCGCGCGCCATGCGCGAAAAAAAGCCGATGTTCAATTCGCGCGCCGCCGCTTCCATCAGGCCGCACTCAACCGCGATACCCGCCGCGCGCAATTTCGAGATGCCCTGCCCGGCCACCTGCGGGTTGGGATCTTGCACCGCCACCACCACGCGAGCCGCTCCGGCCCGAATCAGCGCATCGGCGCAGGGCGGGGTGCGGCCATGGTGGCTGCACGGCTCCAGCGTCACATAAGCGGTTGCGCCGCGCGCCGCTTCACCGGCCATTTGCAGCGCATGGGCTTCCGCATGAGGCTCACCGGTGCGCTCGTGCCAGCCTTCGCCAACCATGTTGCCGTCACGCACCAATACGCAGCCGACACGCGGGTTGGGGCTGGCGGTGTACAGCCCGCGTTCCGCCAGTTGCAATGCGCGCGCCATCCACCGGCTGTCCTGCGGAGTAATCATCCGCGTTAACCCGAGGCTAATTTCGTTTTTGGTTTCCGGCGCGCAGGTGTCTTTTGCACCGCCTCGACCGCATCGGCGAAATCGCCCACATCCTGAAAACTTTTATATACCGAAGCAAAGCGGATATAGGCCACCTTATCCAGTTTCAGCAACTCCTTCATCACCATCTCGCCGATCTGGCGAGACCCGACTTCACGCTCTCCGAGCGCAAATATTTTTTGCGTCACATGGTCGATGGCGGCATCCACCAGTTCCGTCGGCACCGGGCGTTTGTGCAGCGCGCGGTTAAAGCTGGTGCGCAGTTTTTCTTCATCGAATTCGCTGCGCATCCCGTTCTGCTTGACCACCTGCGGCATGCGCAACTCTACCGTTTCGTATGTGGTAAAGCGTTTTTCGCAGGACAGGCAGCGGCGGCGGCGGCGGATACTGTCGCCTTCCTCGCTTTCGCGCGTATCCACCACCTGGGTATCGGGACCTTTACAGAATGGGCATTTCATAGCAAGTTGTCAGCCTTATATCCGGATCGAGTTAAAAGCAATAGGGAACCTCTATAAATCCAAACTCCGTCACGATACTGTGTTGCTCATAAAAAATTACTCCTGACATATCAGACATATGCGTCGGCGCAATTTTTTACTCGCGCCTTGTCTCGTTTGGGATTTTGAATTTATAGAGGCTCCCAATGGTCATTTTCCCCCTTATCCCAGCCAAATGAAAGTTCCCATCCGCCCGGTCACGCCGTCGCGGCGGTAGGAAAAGAACCGTTCATGGTCAGTAAAGGTACACAGGCCGCCGCCATAGATGCGTGTGACACCCAGCGCATTCAGACGCATGCGGGCGAGCATATAAATATCGGCCAGCCATTTCCCGTTGGCGCTGGCCGAAAAAGCCGCAGCCGCTTCCGGCTGCCTGGCAATAAACGCCAGGCGCACATCATCGCCCACTTCAAACGCCTGCGCACCGATAGCGGGGCCCAGCCACGCCATAAGGGTATGTGGCGGCACCTTCATGGCGCGCACGGTGGATTCGATAATGCCATCGCACAGGCCGCGCCATCCCGCGTGCGCCGCGCCGACCACGTTGCCCGGTTCGTCGCACAGCAACACGGGCAGGCAATCCGCCGTCATCACCACGCACACTGCGCCGGGATGTGAGGACACGCAGGCATCACCCTCGGGCCAACAAGCGGTATGCGCCGCATCCATCGCCACCGTGCCATGCACCTGTTTCAGCCATATCGGCTCGCTCGGCAGCAGGGGCGCCAGCAACATGCGGTTGCGCGACACGGCGAGCGGCTCATCGCCGACATGGTCGCCGAGGTTGAGATTGTTGTAGGGCGCGGCGCTCACACCGCCGTTGCGCGTGGTTTGCAAAGCCTTCACGTTTTCCGGCGCGGGCCAGCGGGGGATGAGGCAATGCTCAAGCAGGCCCATGCGTTGCACCCCTGATCTGCGCCAGCAATTGCGCCATGTCGCCAGGCAACGGCGCCTGCCATTCCAGCCATTCGCCTGTCACCGGATGTTCCAGCCCGAGTTGCGCCGCGTGCAGGGCTTGCCGCGGAAAGGCCATGAGGATGGCGCGCAGTTGCGGCGCGCATTTCTGCGCGCCCTTGAGATAGGCGCTGTCGCCCACCAGCGGATGGCGGATGAAAGCCAGGTGTACGCGAATCTGGTGGGTGCGTCCGGTTTCCAGTTTGCAGCGCAGCAGGGTGCAGCCGGGAAAGCGCTCCGCCACGCTGTAATGCGTGGTTGCGGGCTTGCCGCCTTCCAACACCGCCATCTTGGTGCGTTGCGCGGGATGGCGGCCCATGGGCGCATCCACCGTGCCGGCGCGCACCACCTCGCCATATACCAGCGCATAGTATTCGCGATGCACGCTACGCGCCTGTAGCTGCCGCACCAGCGCGGTCTGCGCGGTAAGCGTTTTCGCCACCGCCAGCAGACCGCTGGTATCCTTGTCCAGACGGTGTACGATGCCGGCGCGCGGGATTTCGGCAAGCTGCGGCGCATGGTGCAGCAGGGCATTGAGCAGCGTACCCTCACGGTTGCCGTTGCCGGGGTGTACCACCAGCCCGGCAGGTTTGTTGAGGATGAGGATACTGTCGTCCTCGAACATGACGTCCAGCGCGATGTTCTCTGCCTGATGCGGCTGTTCTGCGGGGTTCGATTGCGGCATGACTGCTATGATTTCGCCGCCCCACACTTTCTGCTTGATGGTGGCAGGCAAGCCATCGAGTTTGACCCACTCTTGGGTGATCCAGTCTTGCAGGCGGCTGCGCGAATACTCCGGCAACAACTTGGCCAATACCTGATCGAGGCGCATCCCCGCATATTCGCCGGGCACTTTAAAACCAAGCGGAGCCGCTGCCGGTGCAAGCGGGGAAGGAGCCCCATGGTTTGCGGTATAATCAGCCAACAATTTTTCGGGTTTAGTCATGCGCCATAGTTTAGCTTTAATCCTGCTGATCTCGCTAACTGCATGCGGCATTTTCTCGCCGCTGCCGGGTGATAATTCCGCGGCAACTTCCACGCAGGCCAAGGAACTCTTTGACCTGGCCATGGAAGAGATGGATGGCGGACATTATGAAAAAGCCATAAAAAACTTTGAAACCCTGCAATCGCGCCACCCCTACGGGCGTTATGCGCAACAGGCGCAACTGGAAATCGCCTATGCCTATTACAAACAAAAGGAACCCGAATCGGCTATCGCGGCGGCAGACCGTTTTATCAAGCAGTACCCCAATAACCAGCATGTGGATTACGCCTACTACCTGAAAGGGCTGATCAATTTCAACGAAGACCTGGGCTTGCTGGGCGGGGTGGTGCAGCAAGACCTGTCGGAGCGCGACCCTAATGCCGCGCGCGAGGCCTTCGCGGCATTCAAGGAGCTGGTGACCCGCTTTCCATCCAGCCGTTATGCGCCCGACTCAAGGCTGCGGATGCAATACCTGATCAATGCGCTGGCGCGCTATGAGATTCATGTCGCCAATTATTATCTGCGGCGTGGCGCATATGTGGCTGCCGCAAACCGCGCCAAGGATGTGCTCAGCGATTATCCGCAGACCCCGGCTACGCGAGAAGCGCTGCAAATCATGGTGCAGGCCTACGACGCCATGGGCATGAAGGATTTGCGTGACGATGCCCGGCGCGTGCTGGATAAAAATGCCGCCGCGAGCAATGCGGCGCCGGTTTCCCGGCAATCTTCGCAGGATCAATCTTCACCGCAAAACGAGAAATCGTGGTGGCAGTTCTGGAAATGAAATTCTGCAGTGAATGCGGCGCGCCCGTCGAACTTCGCCAGCCGTCCGACGACAACCGCCCGCGCCATGTCTGCACCATCTGCGCCACCATCCACTACCAGAACCCAAAGCTGGTGATCGGCGCCATTCCCGAATGGGAAGATGGCCGCATCCTGCTGTGCCGCCGCGCCATCGAGCCGCGCTACGGGTTATGGACGCTGCCTGCGGGCTTCATGGAAAATGGCGAGACCACCACTGAAGCGGCCATACGCGAAACGCTGGAAGAGGCCAACGCGCGCATAGCCATCGCCGGGTTGTATTCGATGTATAACCTGCCTTATATTAATCAGGTGCAGCTGTTGTTCCGCGCCAGGCTGCTCGACCTGGATTTTTCGCCCGGCGCGGAAAGCCTGGAAGTTGAATTATTCGAAGAACAAAATATCCCGTGGGATGAACTCGCCTTTCGCCCGGTGCGCTTCACTCTCCAGCATTACTTTGCCGACCGCAAGGCGGGAAGTTTTCAATTCCGTATCGGCAATCTGGAAGCCCCGGTGCGCTAAGGAGCCGAGAAATAATAACTTGGACAATTATGGGTGTGCTGGCGGGATGCGATGCAAGGCGCCGGGCGTGCCGCATGGCTATTCCCTGCAAGCGACCGGCAACGCAGCAGCGCGCCTACCAGTGCAGCCAGAATGTTCAAGTTATTGTTTCTCGGCTCCTAATGTGAGCTACGGAATTTTTGGACAAGGATTAATGTAGTGAAAATAATAGCTGTTTTTTGGGTTATTCTCGGTAGCGCCCTATGTTCACCGTCATGGGGGGAAGATGCTTTCAAGTCTTTCGAGGTGCCCACCGCATATACTTTTCCGACACGGATTGCCATAGACAAAGCAGACGCTGTTTGGTTTATCGAGTCGAACCTCAACAAGATCGGGAGATATCAGCCCGCGAAGGGTGTTTTTTCCGAGCACAGTATTCCCACCCCATCGAGCATTCCGTCGGATATAACCATCGGCAATACGGGCAAGTTATGGCTAACCGAGTCAAATTCAAACCAGCTCGGCGTTCTCGATCCCGTCACGCTGTCATTCAAGGAATACGATATTCCCACGATAGGAAGCATGCCTTCCCGGATTGCCTCTGATCCGCGAGGAAATATCTGGTTTACTGAGTTTTACGGTAATAAGGTTGGCATGTTCGATCCCCGGCGGGAGGTATTCCGGGAATACCCGGTTCCTACGCCCAACAGTCGCCCGTCGGGTATCGTCGCGGATAAAAAGGGCTTGATATGGTTTCTGGAAACCGAGGGTAACAAGCTGGCCAGGCTAAATCCTCATGATGGCGCGATTCACGAATTCGAACTGCCGAAATCCTTCGAGTCCCCCAGGGACATTGCCGTAGACAGGTCGGGGGCGCTCTGGTTCGGTGGCCATATAGGGCGTAACCTGATGGCGTTTAACCCGGCGACAAAAAAATTCAAGTCCTTCCCCATGCCCGGCAGCGGCGTGATTGAAAGTTTGACCATGGGAATAGACGGGAAAATATTTTGCACACTCAGGACGAGCAGCAAGATAGCCGTGTTCAACCCCGCAACCGGTGCGTTTCTGGAATTCGAGGTCGGCGTTGGCAAGAGCCAACCTAACGGGATTGACGCCGATTCAAGAGGGAATATCTGGTTTGCCGACACGGTAAAGAACGCCCTGGTCAAGCTGGATAAAGATATGGTGGAAAAACTGTGGGTAAAATAAAGCGCCCTGAAGCCTGCAATGATTTCTGGATTGCCCAAACCTAAGGTGTGCGGAATATGAATAAATACGTAAAGGTAATGGCGCTGCTTCTTCTTGTGATTGCCGCGTCGATTGGCGCGCTGGCCATCCCTAATCCGTTAGGCGCGCAGGTGCTGGCAGAAGCCAAATACAGGGGCTATCTTTCCTATACCGCTGATGAGGCGATTACCATCGCCTATAGCCGATGCACCGGTTGCCACAATGCGGACAAGATGCTCAGATACTGCTCGCGGTGCGGGCCGCCTTTTATTGTCGTTTCCCATTCAATGAAAAAGTATGTGGAAATAATGAACCTGAAAGGCGGAAATTTTAAGCCGTTCTCTGATGCGGAACTGGTTGCGATTACACAGGTTTGGAACGGCCTGATCGGCAACTGGGAGCCTGATTGGGGCTTGAAAGACATCAGCAAGCTCTTGCAGGGTGATCGTGCGCTGACGCGTTTGGCTGAAACCCCATTGGATAAAAGGCCGATAGAGGTGGCGCTGAAAGACAAGAATGCACCGGGCGCACACAAAGAGATGCGGAGGCAGTGATAAGGGGACCTCTATAAATCCAAACTCCGTCGCGATGCTGCGTTGCTCAAGAAATTTTAACGNNCTAAAATTTCTTTCGCGCCTTGCCTCGCTTAGGATTTTGAATTTATAGAGGCCCCCATAAGCGATCCCGCAAATATGCGACCGGCCATTCTCACGGGATCAGCTTCTCAAGTATTTTTGCATAATAATACTGGCGCAGATTCTGCCTTGCCATAAGGAGAATCAGGATCACCAGCACGAAATGAATGCCGGGGGCAAAGCCGGGTTGGGTGGCGAACTGCCAGGCGTAAAGCAATGACAAACACAAACCGACAGCCACGCTTGCGATTGAAAGCGCCAGAAAAAGTTTTTTGCGCTTTATGGCCCGCCGGGCAAAATGGAGTTCGGAATCAGTCACGCTCATGTGGGCGGTCTCAATCATTTCAATGGGGCAATAAGTTTAACAAATATTCAGGAATAATTATCGGGGCAGCCCATCCTCGATCCCTTTTGCCCTTCAGTCAATGCGGCAGCGCGACAAACTAAAAACCCCCCCACTTGGATCTGAATATAATTGGCTGTCATGGGAAAATTAAGCGTAATGGAAAAAATCAACCGTAACGATCCGCTACCGTGCGCATCCGTGCGTAGCACGGATGAAATGCAATGGAATCCGGGGGAATCTTTGGCGCGCCTGCTGCTTCCCGGATTCCGCTTCGCTTCATCCGGGCTACAAGTAAGTTTTCCCATTTTTGGTTCCGGCTTGTCCGGCTTAGGCAATGAAAGCCCCGCCCCATGAATTCATTCTCTATCCCGCAAGCCTTCCAGGCCGCGCTGGAACACTACCAGGCCGGGCGAGCGCCCCAGGCAGGAGCCATTTTTCAGCAAATACTTCAGGTGGAACCCAACCATCCGGATGCGTTACATTTTCTGGGCGTGATCGCCATTCAGAGCGGAAACAAAGATGTTGCCGTCGAACTTATCAGCAAGGCGATCAGCATAAAACCGACCAGCTTGATGCACTACAACCTGGGTCTCGTGCTCAGGGCGCAAGGCAAACTGGATGACGCGGCCGCCAGCTACCGCAAGGCGACAGCGCTCCAACCGGATTATGCCGACGCGCACTTCAATTTGGGGAACGTGCTCCAGAAGCAAGGTGACGCGACTGGCGCGGTGGCCAGCTACCGCAAAGTGCTCGCGCTTAAACCGGATTGGGTTGACGCGCACAACAACCTGGGTAGCGCGCTCCAGGAACAAGGCAAGCTGGATGACGCGGCCGCCAGCTATCGCAGGGCGATCTCGCTCAAGCCGGGTTTTGCCAATGCGCACAACAATTTGGGGATTGCGCTCCAGAAACAGGGCAAGCTGGATGACGCGGCCGCCAGCTATCGCAGGGCGATCTCGCTCAAGCCGGATTATGCCGATGCGCACAAAAACCTGGGGAGCGTGTTCCAGGATCAGGGCCAGATGGACAAGGCGGTGGAGAGTTATCGCCAGGCCGTCAGGCTGGACCCAAAAAATGAAAGTGCGGAGCACTTTATTGCCGCCTTGGCCGCCAAGACCACCGAACGCGCCCCGAGCCAATATGTTGAAAAACTATTCGATGGCTACGCAAATACATTTGATACGCATTTGGTTCAGGGCCTCAAATATAAAATGCCCGCAGAACTCGTCGCTCTCCTCAAGCGAGCTGCAGACCTGCCTATTGGAGAATGGGATGTGCTGGACTTGGGGTGCGGCACCGGTTTGGCCGGCTCGGAAATATCGCCCCATGCCCGGCAACTGGTAGGCGTTGACCTCTCTTCCAACATGCTGGCGAAAGCCGGTGCGCGCAATGTTTACCACCGGCTCGTGCAATCGGATTTGCTGCCCATGATGCGCGGCGAGGCGACATCAAGTTACGACATGATTATCGCCGCTGATGTATTCGTGTATCTGGGCAGGCTCGATGAAATCGTTTCTGAAGCCGGGCGCCTGCTCCGCGCGGGCGGTTACTTCCTGTTCTCCGTCGAGGCTCTTGACGCGCTGTCCGGTGGCGCGATTGGCGCGGAAAGCAAACCCGAGTACAAGCTGAACCAGTCGGGGCGTTATGCGCATTCCGCCAACTATTTGGAAAAGCTGGCCTCCGCAAACGGCTTCCGCTCCCTCAGCATGATCTCCACGCCAGTTCGCCTCGAAAAAGAGGTGCCCATTTTGGCGTGGGCGGCAGTATGGGAAAAATGAAGATTGCGGAGCCGGATCCGCACGGCCCCATCAAACCCGTGTATATCCGCCAGAGCCGTAGGATGTGGTGAGCCCGCGAACCGCATCAATCGCGAACGATGCGGTTCCTTCGTCACCATATCCTACCCTTCCTGGCTTGAGGTTCACGGGTAGGGGTGGGGGTGAGGAAAACGGGCATGGCAGGTTGTTTCATTGTCAGGGGCGGCACTGCTGCCATGCCCGTTGGTTTGAGGTATCGCTATTCAATTCGGCCAGAGGAGAAACGCACATGGCAGGTCAACCTGAAATCACCAACATGGCGCTGTTCTGCGATTTCGAGAACATTGCGCTGGGCGTGCGCGACGCCAAGTACGCGCAGTTCGACATCAAGAAAGTGCTGGAGCGCCTGCTGCTCAAGGGCAGCATCGTGGTCAAGAAGGCTTACTGCGACTGGGATCGCTACAAGGAATTCAAGGCGACCATGCACGAAGCGGCCTTCGAGCTGATCGAAATCCCGCATGTGCGCCAGTCTGGCAAGAACTCCGCAGACATTCGCATGGTCGTGGACGCGCTCGACCTCTGCTACACCAAAGCCCATGTGGACACCTTCGTCATCATCAGCGGCGATTCGGATTTTTCACCGCTGGTTTCCAAGCTGCGCGAGAACAACAAGTATGTCATCGGCATCGGCGTGAAGGATTCGACCTCTGACCTGTTGAGCGCCAACTGCGACGAGTTCATTTTTTACGACGATCTGGTGCGCGCGCAGGAGGCGAAAAAGAAACAGGTTGCCAGGGCGACGCCTCCCAAGGTGAAAGCTGAATCCGCAAAGCCGGTCGAAGCGAAGGGCGAAGAAGACAAGCGGCAGGAGGCCATGGACTTCCTGGTCGAAACGGTCGAAGGACTGATTTCGGAGCGCGGCTCGGACGAAAAGATATGGGGCTCGATGGTCAAGACCACCATGCAACGGCGCAGGCCCGGCTTCAACGAGTCCTTCTACGGTTACCGCTCGTTCCGCGAGTTGATGGAAGATGCGCAGCAGCACAAGCTGCTCACGTTGATGCGCGACGAAAAATCCGGGCAATACACCATACGGTTGCCGGCGGCTGACTGATCCCAATCCCGTTTCATCGGTAAAACCGGGTTGGAATGAAGAATCATGGCAAATATTCTTATCGTTTATTCAACCGTTGACGGGCATACGCGCGAGATATGCCAGCGTTTGCAGTCGGTCATGGAACGTGAACACCATCAGGTAAGCCTGATGGCGATTAATGAATCGGTTGATGCCAACCTGTCGCAGTTCGATACCATCGTGATCGGCGCAAGCATCCGGTACGGCAAGCACAGGCCGGAACTTGTTGATTTCATCAACCGGAACGAACAACTCCTTGAGCGCAAATTCAGCGCATTGTTTTCGGTCAATGTAGTTGCGCGCAAAGCGGAAAAGAGCCGGCCCGAAACGAATCCCTACATGCAAAAGCTGCTCCGGAGTATCTCCTGGAAACCCAAACAACTGGCTGTCTTTGCCGGCAAGATAGATTATCAACGCTACCGTTTCTTTGATCGCTTGATGATCAGATTCATTATGTGGGTAACCAAAGGGCCAACGGATCGCAATGCGGTTGTTGATTTCACCGACTGGCAACAGGTTGAGGAGTTTGGGTTGCGGCTCAGCAGGTTGTCGGGAAAATAACGCCGAACAAGACGGGGCGCGGCAAATGGAAAAAATCTTCAGGTGTTATATTCCGCGCCCCTTTTGAAGGTGTTACGGCAATATCTGTCGTATTGAATTTCAAATCTCATTTAGCTGATTTATTTGTGCATACGCTGGACGGCTGGCATTGCCCCTCGTGCAGCGAGATCGAATTCGCGGGCAAAGAAGGCGAACGCTATGCGACGAAAAATCGGGGCAGTGCACCATTCGGTTGCCTGCTGTTGTTGCTGACCGAAAATTGACCCATTTGGAAGTGTTCTGCTGATCGAAAATTGACCC
>CXWL01118221.1_pt1 | contig 15385 bp, 12 predicted proteins | sample 590931 | NCBI WGS metagenome assembly CXWL01 (sample SAMEA3498368, study PRJEB10139) | groundwater metagenome | biome: water well; material: biofilm material | place: Germany | collected 2015-04-27 | reverse complement strand
GCCTGATCGACCGGCGTGCCCTTGAGCAATGCGGGGTCGACCTTGGGCGGGGGGGCGGTCCAGCCGAATTCACGCTCGGACAGGCGCCCGATCCGCGTGAGGTCGCCATAGGGAATGGGGCTGGTCAGCGAAACGATCCACAGCCCCATCAGCACGATGTAGCCGATGAAGAAGAACCGCAGCCAGACTTTCGCGGGCATCGTCATGTCGAATCAGAATTGGAAGTAGAGGAACGGGCTGTAGTTGCCCAGCTTCGAGACGCACCAGGCGAACAGCGCGAAGGTGCCGATGGCCAGGACCGCGGTGCAGAGCCACGCCATGACCGGGCGGCCTGCCACGGCCTTCGGATGCGGAATCCAGCGCTCCAGCGTGATCGTCGGCGGCAGCGCCAGGCAGATGACGATGCCCACCAGCAAGGTCTGGAAGAACTCGGGCTTGCGGAACGGCACCGGGCCCAGCTCGCTGAACGCCGACGGCGGCGCACCGTGAAGGCCGAGCATGCCCTTGTAGATGGCCATGGCCGTGTGCATGCCGTCGGCGCGGAAGACGATCCAGGCCACCACCACGCAGAGGAAGGTGAGGAGCCAGCCCAGCACCCGTGCGATGCGGCCGGGCGTCGCGTTGCGCCGCACCTTGGCGTTCCAGAGGTGGTTGATCATGAGGAAGATGCCGTGCAGGGCGCCCCAGATCACGAAGGTCCAGGCAGCCCCGTGCCAGAGGCCGCCCAGCAGCATCGTGAGGAACAGGTTCAGGTAGCGCCGCGCCGGTCCCTTGCGGTTGCCGCCCAGCGGCACGTAGAGGTAGTCGCGCAGGAACGTCGACAGCGAGATGTGCCAGCGGCGCCAGAACTCGATGATGTTGGTCGACTTGTAGGGCGAGCGGAAGTTGAGCGGCAGCTGCACGCCCAGGCACAGCGACAGGCCCACCGCCATGTCCGAATAGCCCGAGAAGTCGAAATAGATCTGCAGCGTGTAGGCCAGCGCACCGAACCACGCGGTGTAGAGCGTGGGCTCGATGCCCTTGTGTACGCCGTTGAACATCATGTCGGCGTACTGGCCCAGCGGGTCGGCGATCAGGAGTTTCTTGGCGAGGCCGAAGACGAAGATCGCGATGCCGATCGCCACTTTGTTCGGGTCGAGCCGGTAGGTCGCGCTGTTCGCGAACTGCGGCATCATCTGCGCGTGATGCAGCACCGGGCCTGCGATCAGGTGCGGGAAGTAGGTCACGAACAGCAGGTAATGGATGAAGCTGCGCTCGTGCACCTTGCCCTGCCAGCAGTCGACCAGGAAAGCGATCTGCGTGAAGGTATAGAACGAGATGCCGATCGGCAGCACGATGTGCACCAGCTCGATCGGCGTGAGGCCCGCCGCGACCAGCCCGGCGTCGACGTTTTCAAGGAAGAAGTTGGCGTACTTGAAGACGGCCAAAACGCCCAGGTTGACCACCAGCGCTGCAATCAGCAGCGTCTTGCGCTTGCGGTCGTCGCGACCCGGCGCGGGCGACAGGTGCAGGCCGAACCAATAATTGACGCAGATCGAGCCCAAGAGCAGTGGCAGGGCCTGCACGCTCCACCAGCCGTAGAAGAAGAGCGAGGCCAGTGCGAGAAAGCCGGCGGCGGCGCGGGCATTGCGCTTGCCGATCAGAAAGAACCCGATCAGGACCAGCGGGAAAAAGACAAAAATGAAGGGATACGAGTTGAAAAGCATCTCGGGGAGGGCACTGCGGCGAGCGCCTTTTTGTCGTAATCGTTATGCAGCCGCGGCGGCGGCAGGTTTCGGATTATCGCGTGGTGGCCACGGTCCACTGCTTCCAGAGACCCCGCACCTCGGTTTCGAGTTCCGCGAGCGTCATTGACTCGTTGAAGATGACCGCGTCTGCGGCGGCCCGGCGCAGCCGGCGCGGGGCCTGCTGCGCGATCACCGTATCGACCGCTTCGGGCGTCCAGCCCGAGCGCGCGACGACGCGCTTGCGCTGGGTGGCTTCGGTGGCGTCGACGACAAGCACCCGGTCGACGATCGCGCGCCAGCGCCCGGATTCGACGAGCAGCGGCACATCGAACACCACCACGGCGTCTTTGCCCGCGGCTGCGGCCTGGCGCTGGGTTTCAGTGCCGATCAGCGGGTGCAGGATGGATTCGAGGCGACGCTTGGCGTCCGCATCGGCGAACACGATCTGGCGCATGGCGGCCCTGTCGAGGCCGCCGTCCGGGGCGATGACGCTGCGACCGAATGCGGCCTCCAGGGCCGGCATCGCGATGCCGCCGGCTTGCGCGATGCTGCGAGCGATCGCGTCGGTGTCGACCAGCACGGCGCCTTGAGCAACCAGCAGCCCGGCCACGGTGCTCTTGCCGCTGCCGATGCCGCCCGTCAGGCCGATGCGCCGCACCATGCGTGGTGTCAATGGATCAGCGCGCCGAGAGGGAACGCGAAGGGGACCCACTGTCTCACGAGTTCGGGACCGATCACCAGGCAGACGAGGCCGGCGCCGGCCAAGAAGGGCCCGAAGGCGATCGGGATGTCCTTGTGCGCCAGCTTGCCGACGAAACGCAGTGTGAGACCGATCACGGCACCCACCAGCGAAGAGACAAGGATGATGGCGATGAGGTAGTCGGCTCCGAGCCAGACACCCAATGCCGCAAGCAGTTTGAAGTCCCCATAACCCATGCCTTCCTTGCCCGTGACGAGGCGGTAGGCATGGTACACAAGCCAGAGGCTGAGATAGCCGAACACGGCGCCCCACACAGCCGAACTCAGAGGTACGCCGGTCCAGCCCATGGCTGCGCCAATGAGACCGAGCCAGAGCAGGGTGTAGTTCAGCGAATCGGGCAGGAACTGGGTATCGAAGTCGATCAGGAACTGGCAGATCAGAAGCGCGGCGAACGCTGCCCACAGCGCGCCGGTCGGCGTGATGCCGAAGCGCCAGCCGCAAAGGGCGAAGAGGGCGCCGGTGACCACCTCGACCAATGGATAGCGCGGGCTGATCGAGGTCTTGCACGATGCGCAGCGGCCGCGAAGGAACAGGTAGCTCAGGACAGGGATGTTCTGGTACCAGCGGATCTTGTGGCCGCAGGCGCCGCAGCGTGAGGCGGGGCGGGTGAGGTCGAACGGCGGAAGCTTCTCGATGGCAACGGCGGCCTTGTCTGCTGCCGCCTCGAGTCCCTCGGGCGGTGTGGCCTTCGGGCCGAAGACCAGCGACCAAAGCGAGGGCACATCCTTCGACGTCATCAGGTTGGCGACGGCATCGGACAGCCACTCGCGATACATCATGACCGGTGTACGGTAGATGACGACGTTCAGGAAGCTGCCGATCAATAGCCCCAGCACGCCGGCCAAGACGGCGTCGAACCCTTGCGAAACCGGCATCAGACGACTTGGCCGAGCTTGAAGATGGGCAGGTACATCGACACCACGATGCCGCCGATGATCGTGCCGAGGAACACGATGATGATGGGTTCCATCAGGCTGGAGAGGCCGGCGACCATGTCGTCCACTTCGGATTCGTAGAAGTCCGCAGCCTTGCCCAGCATGTGGTCGATGGAGCCGGACTCCTCGCCGATGGAGGTCATCTGGATCACCATCGAGGGGAACAGGTTCGCGTTCGTCATGGCGGTCGTGAGGCTGGTGCCGGTCGACACCTCCTGCTGGATCTTGGCGGTGGCATCGCCATAGACGGAGTTGCCGGAAGCCCCTCCCACCGAATCCAGCGCTTCGACCAACGGCACACCGGCGGCAAACATGGTGGCAAGCGTTCGGGTCCAGCGCGCAACACAGGATTTTTCGATCAACGTGCCGAAAATCGGAATGCGCAGAACCAGGCGGTCCATGAACTTCTGCATGCGTTCGTTGCGCTTCCACGCCTGCATGAAAAAGTAGAACCCGCCACCGATGCCCCCGAAGATCAGCCACCAGTAGGAAACGAAGAACTCGCTCATCGCCATCACGAACAGCGTCGGCGCGGGCAGGTCTGCACCGAACGAGGTGAAGACCTGCTTGAATGCCGGGATCACGAAGATCATGATGATTGCCACCACCACGAATGCGACCACGACCACCGAGGTCGGGTACATCAACGCCGACTTGATCTTCGACTTGATCGCCTCGGTCTTCTCCATGTAGGTGGCAAGGCGATCCAGCAAATCTTCCAGGATACCGGCCGCCTCGCCAGCTTCGACCAGGTTGCAGTACAGGTTGTCGAAGTACTTCGGAAACTTGCGAAAGGCCGCCGACAGCGACGTCCCGGTTTCCACGTCGCTTCGAATGTCGTTGAGGAGCTTTGACACGCTTGCATTCGCGTTGCCGCGGCCGACGATGTCGAAGGACTGCATCAACGGGACGCCGGCCTTCATCATGGTGGCGAGTTGGCGCGTGAAGATCGCGATGTCCTTGGGCTTGATGGCCTTGCCCGAGCGCATGCGGCGCTTCTTGATCTTGGAGGCGAGCACGCCCTGGCGGCGCAGCGCGGCCTGCACCTGGTTCTCGCCGGCGGCCCGAAGTTCGCCACGCACCAGCTTGCCGTTGCGGTCCTTGCCTTCCCATTCGAAGACAAATTCCTTGTGCGTGATCTGGGAGGAGCGGGGGGATGCCACTGTTGCCATTCGATCTCCGGTATTCAGTGTTCGTTATTCATTGGTGCAGGCCACCACTTCTTCGAGCGAAGTGAGGCCCTGCTTGACTTTTCCGAGGCCCGACTGGCGCAGCGAGCGCACGCCCTCGCGCTCGGATTGCTGGGCGATGTCCAGTGCGCTGCCATCACGCAGGATGATTTCCTGGATGGCTTCGGTGATCGGCATCACCTGGTAGATGCCGACCCGCCCCTTGTAGCCGCTGCTGCATGCCGAACACCCCACGGGGCGGTAGGGCTTCCATGAGCCGTCCAGGTCTTCTTCCTTGAAGCCTGCTTCGAGCAATGCTTCGCGCGGAATGTCGGCCGGCACACGGCATATCGTGCAAAGCCTGCGCGTGAGGCGCTGTGCGGTGATGAGAATCACGCTCGACGCGATGTTGAAGGGTGCGATGCCCATGTTGCGCATCCGCGTGAGCGTGGTCGGCGCATCGTTGGTGTGCAGCGTCGAGAGCACCAGGTGACCCGTTTGCGCGGCTTTGATCGAGATGTCGGCAGTTTCAAGGTCGCGGATTTCGCCGACCATGATGATGTCGGGATCCTGGCGCAGGAAGGCCCGCAGTGCTGCGGCAAAGGTCAGTCCGGCGCGTTCGTTGACGTTGACCTGGTTGACACCCGGCAAGTTGATTTCGGACGGGTCTTCTGCCGTCGCGATGTTGACGCCCGGCTGGTTCAGCAGATTCAGGCAGGTGTAGAGCGACACCGTCTTGCCCGAGCCCGTGGGACCGGTGACGAGCACCATGCCGTAAGGCCGGCCGATCGCATGGAGGAGTCGCTCCTTTTCGACGGCGTCGTAGCCCAGCGCATCGATGCCCAGGCGGGCGCTGCTGGGGTCAAGAATACGCACCACGATCTTCTCGCCGAACAGCGTGGGCAACGTGCTCACGCGAAAGTCGATCACGCGGTCCGGCCCGATCTTGAGCTTCATGCGACCGTCTTGCGGCACGCGCTTTTCGGAGATGTCGAGCCGGGAGATGACCTTGATGCGGGATGCCAGCTTGTCCTTGATGACCGTGGGCGGGCTCGCAATTTCACGCAACTCGCCGTCGACCCGAAAACGAACGCGGTAGTGATGCTCGTAGGGCTCGAAGTGGATGTCCGAGGCGCGCATGCTGACTGCGTCGAGCAGCATCTTGTGCAGAAAGCGCACGACCGGCGCGTCTTCGACTTCGGCGACGGCCTGCTCGCTGACATCACCTGATGTATCCGCACTGACGTCATCGAATTCGAATTCGCTGCCGACGATGCTGTTGATGCTCTCCGCCGCGGTTGCCGCGGCGGCCTCGATCATTCGCGAGAGCTTGTCGTACTCCGCGATGACCCAGTCGACCCCCATCTGGGAGGCGAATTTGATCTTTTCGGCCGCCTGTTGATCCGACGGATCCGCCGTCGCAACGATGAGACGGTTATTGCGTTTGCTGAGGACGACGATGCGGTACGCGAGGCACAGCTTCGGATCGAGCAGATCCTTGGGCAGGCGCTGGTGATCGATCGCATCGAGATCGAGCAGCGGGGCACCGAAGGCGGTGGAAAGCGTGTGGGCGAGGTCCGCTGCCGAGACGGCGCCGGTGCCGGTCAGTTCGGCAATGAAGCTCGTACGGCCGCTCAAGGACTTTTGATAAATGTCCTCGGCGATCTTTGCGGGCAGTTTGCCGGCCGAAACGAGAGCACGCGCCAAGCCCGGGAGAGCGATTTGCGAGAGTTCTTTAACTGGAAGTTCGGCAGCGGCCATTCAGCGAATGCAAAAGATGTGAGAAAGTGCTTCACGATCATCGCTCATCGCTCCTGTGCTGTAAATCGCTACACAGCAACAGGCATGGCCATTATTTGTGCCAGCCAAAGGCTGGTCGGGGTGAGAGGATTCGAACCTCCGGCCTCTACGTCCCGAACGTAGCGCTCTACCAGGCTAAGCTACACCCCGATTGGTTGCAAGAAAAAAGAAATCGTCCTAGATGCCAACTCTTGTGAGGTGTTTCAGGCACGTCGCTCAAGCAACTGAGCCGCTAATTGTAGCAAACCGGAAGCATGCGAATTGGATGGAAAGTCGCGCAAAGCATCGATTGCGCGTTTTGCTTCGGCTGCTGCGGCTGCGCGAGACGCATCCAGTGCACCGGTTTCTCGAACGATCTCCACCACCTTGCCCAACTGGGCTGTGTCGCCCGCCTCGATGGCGGCACGCACCAGCCCGCTTTGCTCCGGAGTGCCGCGCTGCATTGCAAAGATGAGGGGCAACGTGGTCTTGCCCTCCCGAAGGTCGTCGCCGACGTTTTTCCCAGTTTCATGGGCGTCGCCTGCGTAATCAAGAACATCGTCGATCACCTGGAACGCNNACGCCGGCCAGCACGGCGGCGAGCCGGGTACTGGCTTCGAAAAGCTTGGCGGTCTTCGAGCGGATCACGCGCAGGTAGGCTGTTTCGTCCAGCGATGCGTCATGCATGTTCATCAGCTGAAGCACCTCGCCCTCGGCGATCACGTTGGTTGCTTCGGCCAGGATTTCCATGACGCGAATGTTGTTTGCATCCAACATCATCTGAAATGCGCGCGAGTACAAAAAATCGCCGACCANNGTCGATTCATCGACCACATCGTCGTGCAGCAAAGTGGCGGTGTGAATGAACTCCACAACGGCGGCGAGATTGAAGCGCTGCTCGCCCGTATAGCCCAATGCGCCCGACATCAGGAGCAGCAACGCAGGCCGAAGGCGCTTGCCGCCCGCAGAAATGATGTATTGGGAGACGTGGCTGACCAGCGGCACGCCTGTGTCGAGCCGGCGCGCGATCACGCGGTCGACTTCGACCATGTCGCCGGCAATCAGGTCCAGCACGGTGGCGGTGGGGGAAGTGTCGGCGGCGGGGACTGGCAAAGCGGAGGCGCGAGGCGCTGCTGAAGATGAGGGCGGCCCAGGGGCCGGAAGGCGCAAATTATAGGGAGGCACGCCTGCATGCCGGGGCTCGGCGGAGGCGATGGGTGTTAGCAGGCGCAAACCGCGCTATAATCTTGGGCTCTGCGGAATTCGCCGCGGAGACTCATTTCTAAGAGGTTATACATGTACGCGGTCATAAAAACCGGTGGCAAGCAGTATCGCGTTGCTTCCGGCGAAAAAATTAAAGTAGAACAGATTGCTGCGGACGTAGGCCAGGAAATCGTGATCGANNTATCAGAAACGTCAAGGCCATCGCCAGCAGTTCACCGAACTGCAAATCGGCGCGATCGCCGGCTAAGGAGCACATTCCATGGCACAGAAAAAAGGCGGCGGCTCAACGCGAAACGGGCGCGATTCCAAGCCCAAGATGCTCGGCGTGAAGGCCTTCGGTGGCGAACTGATCAGCGCAGGCTCGATCATCGTGCGCCAGCGCGGCACCCAGTTCCACCCCGGCGTGAACGTCGGCGTGGGCAAGGACCACACGCTCTTCGCCCTGGTCGACGGCCACGTGTCGTTCGGTCACAAGGGTGCGCTCAACAAGCACATGGTCAACGTGACTCCCGCGGCGTAAGCCTCGCGTCACTTCGATCAGCCCGAGGCCCCGCTTTGCCGGGGCTTCTTCATTTGTAGACTGGACATCCCATGAAGTTCGTAGACGAAGCCTTCATCGACATCGCCGCCGGCGATGGCGGCAACGGCTGCGTGTCGTTCCGTCATGAGAAGTACAAGGAATTCGGCGGCCCCAACGGCGGCGATGGCGGCCGCGGCGGCCACGTGTTCGCGGTGGCCGACTCGAACCTCAATACCCTGGTCGATTTCCGCTATTCGCGCCGGCACGAAGCCAAGCGCGGCGAGCACGGCATGGGCTCCGACATGTTTGGCGCGGCCGGCGACGACATCACGCTCAAGGTGCCGGTCGGCACGATCATCAGCGACGCCGAAACGGGCGAAGTGCTGTACGAGCTCCTGACCGAAGGCGAGGTCATCACCATCGCCAAGGGCGGCGACGGCGGGTTCGGCAACATGCGCTTCAAGAGCGCCATCAACCGCGCCCCGCGCCAGAAGACGCCCGGCTGGCCCGGTGAAAAGAAAAGCCTGAAGCTCGAATTGAAGGTGCTTGCCGATGTCGGTTTGCTCGGCATGCCGAATGCAGGCAAGTCGACGCTGATCAGCGCCATTTCGAACGCGCGGCCCCGCATCGCGGACTATCCCTTCACCACGCTGCATCCGAATCTCGGCGTCGTGCGCGTCGGTCCGGAGCAGAGCTTCGTGGTGGCCGACCTGCCCGGTTTGATCGAAGGCGCGTCCGAAGGCGCCGGCCTTGGCCACCTCTTCCTGCGCCATCTCCAGCGCACGCGGCTGCTGCTGCATGTGGTCGACATGGCACCGTTCGACGACGCCGTCGATCCGGTCGCCCAAGCCAAGGCCATCGTGGGCGAGCTGAAGAAATACGACGCAGCGCTGTACGACAAGCCGCGCTGGCTGGTGCTGAACAAGCTCGACATGGTGCCCGGCGACGAACGCGCGGCGCTGGTCAAGGACTTCGTCAAGCGCCTGCGCTTCAAAGGCCCGGTGTTCGAGATCTCGGCGCTCACGCGCGAGGGTTGCGAGCATCTGGTGCAGGCCGTCTACCAGCAGGTCAAGGCCCAGCAGGTGGCGGAACAGGAGCCGGTCGAGATCGATCCGCGCTTTGTTCCGCTTCCGCCCGATCCGGCCTGAGTGCGGCATGGCATCGAAATCGATGCCCTTCCATAGATAGCAAAATCAGCAGCAGCATTCACGACCGCGACACGCCTCAATGACCTCGAATTCCGGATCCACTGCCTTGCGGGATGCCCGCCGTATCGTCGTCAAGGTCGGGTCCAGCCTCGTGACCAACGAAGGGCGCGGTCTCGACGAGGCGGCCATCGGCGAGTGGTGCCGGCAACTCGCGCAGCTGGTACGCGACGGGCGCGAGGTCGTGATGGTGTCCAGCGGCGCCATCGCCGAAGGCATGAAGCGTCTCGGCTGGCGCACCCGCCCCCACGAGATTCATGAACTGCAGGCCGCCGCGGCCGTCGGCCAGATGGGCCTGGCCCAGATGTACGAGACCAAGCTGCGCGAAAACGAAATCGGCAGCGCCCAGGTTCTGCTGACCCACGCCGACCTGGCCGACCGCGAGCGCTACCTCAACGCGCGCTCGACACTCGTCACGCTGCTGCGTCTGGGTGTGGTTCCGGTCATCAACGAAAACGACACCGTCGTCAACGACGAAATCAAGTTTGGCGACAACGACACGCTCGGCGCGCTCGTGGCCAATCTGGTCGAAGCCGATGCACTGATCATTCTGACGGACCAGAAGGGCCTCTACACGGCCGATCCGCGGAAGGACCCGGAGGCGAAGTTCGTGCACGAAGCGGCAGCCGGCGACCCGGCGCTCGAGGCCATGGCCGGCGGTGCGGGCTCCAGCATCGGCCGCGGCGGAATGATCACCAAGATCCTGGCCGCCAAGCGAGCTGCCGGCTCGGGTGCGTCGACGGTGATCGCCTGGGGCCGTGAGGCCGATGCCTTGCTGCGGCTGACGCGCGGCGAATCCATCGGCACGCTCCTGGTGGCGCAGACGGCCAAGCACCAGGCGCGCAAGCGCTGGATGGCGGATCACCTGCAATTGCGTGGCGCTGTTGTTGTCGATGCGGGCGCCGCCGCAAAGGTGCGTGCCGAAGGCAAGAGCCTGCTGCCGATCGGCATGACAGGCGTGTCGGGCGAGTTTTCGCGCGGCGACGTGATTGCGGTGCGCGATGCAGAGGGCGTCGAGTTGGCCAGGGGACTGGCCAACTATTCAAGCGTCGAGGCGCGGCTCTTGTGCCGCAAGCCGTCTGCCGAGTTCGAGCGCTTGCTGGGCTACGTCGCGGAGCCTGAGATGGTCCATCGCGACAACATGGTGCTGATGCGCAGCTGATGGGCAAAGAAAAACGGGGCTCAAGGCCCCGTTCGTTCATCTCGGCGTCGCTTTTGCTGCTTATTGCACTTCGCGAACCGGGTTGCGAATGTTCTGCACCATGTCCCCGACCGAACTGCGCGGCGCGTTGCCGCGGCAGATGCCTTGGCTGGACAGCGCCATCGTGTAGCGCGAGTTCAGGTCTTTGATGCGCTTCCATTCCTGCTTCGTCACTTCCTGCCATGCGCCGTTGTTGTAGCGCGCATAGCTCTTCATCTCGGCAGTCGAGCAACGCACGCCTTCGTAGAAGGCATTGACGGCGCCGCCGCTGCGGTTACTCGCCACCACCACGTAGCGCACGATGCCGTCAGGCGTGATCGTGATCGTTCCCGGGTCGATGCCGAACTTCAGGCTCATGTACGGGGGCATCTCGATCGGCAGCAGGCGGCTCTCACTGAAGGCCGGTGGCGGAGGCGCTGCAGTTTCTTCCCATTCCTTGTCCGTCTCGGACCGCTTGGGTGCGGGAGCCGAACCCGCCTGCGCCCAGTCGGGGTTGTCGGTGTCGTACTTGCCGGAGGCGCAGCCGGCGAGGATGCCGAAGCACGCAAGCAGCAGGACGCGCTCAGCGTTGCGTCGGAAAGAAGGGCGCTTTGCCGTGCGTGTCGTTGGGGAGAGGAGGTTCATCGCTCGCAGAAGGAATGTCGGGATGCGGATCGAAACTGCCGCCGGGCGGCAGGTCCAGACCCGCGGGCGCTCCGGCGTCCAGCGAATGACGCTCGAATTCTCGGGCGCGCACGTTGCTGCGCAGGAAGCGGTTGCGGAAATCCTGCCGTGGCAGGTAGCGAGCAAGCTCGGTGAGCGCCATCTCGTAGACGCCGCGCTTGAACTCGACGACAACGTCGAGCGGCACCCAATAGTCATGCCAGCGCCAGGCGTCGAATTCGGGATGGTCGGTTGCACGCAGGTTGAGATCCCAGTCGTGGCCGACGAGTTGCAGCAGATACCAGATTTGTTTCTGGCCCTTGTAGTGGCCCCGTGCGTCACGGCGGATGAACCGATCCGGCACCTCGTAGCGCAACCAGTCGCGGGTACGGGCCACGATGCGCACATGCTCCGGATGGAGCCCCACTTCCTCGTGCAGTTCCCGGAACATGGCTTGCTCGGGACTCTCGCCGCGGTCTATGCCGCCTTGCGGAAACTGCCAGGAATGCGTGCGTATGCGTTTGCCCCAGAAAACCTGGTTTCTCTGGTTGAGCAGGATGATGCCGACGTTGGGCCTGAAGCCGTCCCGGTCGAGCATAATCAAACCCCAATTTTTGAACTGAGTCGATTATGCATGCCGGGTTGCCCTCGGCAAGCGCGATGCCAGTCTCTCAGGGTCTCTCCGGGGGAGCAGTTCCCCACTTCCGAACGTCGAATCCAGCGATTCCATCACCACGATCCCGATGAAAGCTTCCCGTTTTTTTGTCTCCACCCTCAAGGAAGCGCCCGCTGACGCCGAGGTGGCGAGCCACCGGCTGATGATGCGGGCCGGCATGATCAAGAAGCTCGGCACGGGCATCTACACCTACATGCCGATGGGGCTGCGCGTGATCCGCAAGGTCGAGGCGATCGTGCGGGAAGAAATGAACCGCGCCGGCGCCGTCGAGCTCGCGATGCCGGTAGTCCAGCCGGCCGAGTTCTGGCAGGAGACCGGCCGCTTCGAGAAGATGGGCCCCGAGCTCTTGCGCATCAAGGACCGGCATGACCGCGACTTCGTGATCCAGCCGACCAGCGAAGAGGTCGTGACCGACATCGCGCGCCAGGAAATCCGCAGCTACAAGCAGCTGCCGAAGAATTTCTACCAGATCCAGACCAAGTTCCGCGACGAGCGCCGTCCGCGCTTCGGCCTGATGCGCGGGCGCGAATTCATCATGAAGGACGCCTACAGCTTCGACCGTGACCTCGACGCGGCCAAGGCCAGCTACCAGGTCATGGCGCAGGCCTATCGCAACATCTTCGACCGCTTTGGTCTTCGCTACCGCGCCGTGGCGGCCGACAGCGGCGCCATCGGCGGCGACCTGAGCGAAGAGTTCCAGGTGATCGCCGCGACGGGCGAGGACGCCATCGTCTACTGCCCCGACAGCAATTACGCCGCCAACATGGAAAAGGCTGAAGCGCTCGCTCCGGCCGGTCCGCGTCCCGCAGCCGCCAAGGCGCTCGAGAAGACGCCGACCCCCGGAAAGAGTACCTGCGCCGACGTGGCGGAGCTGCTCGGCGTGCCGCTCGCGACCACCATCAAGTCGCTGGTGCTGGCCACCGAGATCCTCGACGAGACCGGCAACCCGAAGGGCTCGCAGGTCTGGCTGCTGCTCTTGCGCGGTGACCACGACATGAACGAGATCAAGGTCAGCAAGGTGCCGGGCCTCGACCAGGGCTTCCGCTTCGCGACGCTCGCCGAGATCGACGAGCACTTCGGCTGCAAGCCCGGCTACCTCGGCCCGCTGAACCTGAAGAAGCCCGTCANNGGGCGTGCTGGCCATCGAGCGCGGCATCGAGGTGGGCCACGTCTTCGTGCTGGGCACGAAATACAGCAAGGACATGAACGCCACGTACCTGGACGAAGGCGGCAAGCCGCAGTTCCTCGAGATGGGCTGCTACGGCATCGGCATCACCCGCTTGCCCGCCGCCGCCATCGAACAGAACCACGACGAGCGCGGGATCATCTGGCCCGACGCGCTGGCGCCGTTCACCGTGGTGGTCTGCCCTATCGGCATGGACCGCAGCCCCGAGGTCAAGGTAGCCGCCGAGGCGCTTTACGAACAGCTGCTTGCAGCCGGCGTCGATGTGCTGCTCGACGACCGCGGCGAGCGCCCCGGCGCGATGTTCGCCGACTGGGAGCTGATNNGCATGAGCTTCACCGGCCGTTGCAACGACGACCCAGGTGCAACCGCCGCGGCGGATGGCATGGCCATCTCGCGCCGCAAGTGCATAGGCGTTGCCGCGGCTTCGGGCGTGCTGTCGTTGGCGGCGCTGCCGCAGGCGGCTTTTGCCGGTGCCCAGATCGAAGAGCCTCTGATCGACTCGGTGCGCACCGCGCTGAGTTCGGCCATCCATAACAAGGCGCCGCCGGTGCCCGAGTTCACGACCACCGAGGCGCGCCTGGCCTACCTGCGCTGGCTCGGCGAAATGAGCGAGCGGCTCAAGAAGAAGATCGCCGACTGGCCCTCGCGCAAGGAATTCCTGCAGACCGCCTGGTACGAGGCCAAGCGCTCCGGGCTCGACGTGAGCCTGGTGCTCGGGCTGGTGCAGGTCGAGAGCAACTTCCGCAAGTTCGCGGTGTCGAGTGCCGGCGCGCGCGGCTACATGCAGGTCATGCCGTTCTGGACACGCGTGATCGGCGACAGCGATTCGGCCAAGCTGTTCCACATGCAGACCAACCTGCGCTTTGGCTGCGTGATCCTGCGTCACTACCTCGACCGCGAGAACGGCGACCTGTACATGACCCTCGGCCGCTACAACGGCAGCCGCGGCAAGTCGCCGTACCCGAACGCCGTGTTCGCGAACCAGCGGCTCTGGGCCTACGACGACAAGGCGCGAGAACGCGAAAGAGACCGTGAGCGCGAAAAGGACCGTTCGGCAGCTTGAATCTCACTTTCGCGAATAGGCGAAAGCGGCCCTGCCCAGCGGGGCGCGCCAGGACTTCGAGCTAGGTTTTTGTGACCATCACCTGGTCGATGCGGTAGCTGTCGACGTCCATCACCTCGAAGGTGTAGCCGCCCCAGGCGACGCTGTCCGTCCGCTTCGGCACGCGGCGCAGCATCACCATCAAAAACCCCGCGAGTGTTTCGTACTCTTCCGAATGCGGCAGTTCGTCGATCTGCAGCGCGCGCTGCACGTCCTGAATCGGCGTGATGCCGTCGATCAGCCACGAGTTCTCGTCGCGCTTCACGATCTGCTCCTCGTCGGGCATCGTCACGAGGTCGCCCATCACCGTGCTCATCACGTCGTTGAGCGTGATCACACCGACCACGAGGCTGTATTCGTTGACGATGATCGCGAAGTCTTCATGCGCCTGCTGGAACTGCTCGAGCACCTCGGTCAGCGAGAGCCGGTCGGGAATCACCAGCGCCTTGTGCAGCGTGAGGCCCTGGTCGAACGCGAGCGGNNGAAAAAGGCTCGGCCACGATGCGCGCGCGCAGCACCGATTCAGGGTCGTCGTGCAGGAACCAGGCGATGCTCTCGCGCGCCGTCATCACGCTGCTCACGAGGCGCGTGTCGAGTTCGAACACGTTGGCGATCACCTGCTGCTCGCGCACCGCGAGCACGCCGGCCCGCGCGCCAGCCTCGGTCATCGCAAGGATGTCGGCCGAAGTGATCTTGTCGTCGCGTGCCATCGGCATGCCGAGCACCTTGAACAGCAGGTCGGTGCAGCGCGTGAAGAACCACACGAGCGGCTTGAAGGTGGTGATCAGCACCAGCATCGGCCCGACCATGCGCACTGCGATGCGCTCCGGGTCGCTCATGCCGAGGCGCTTGGGGAACAGGTCGGCGAACACCAGGAACACCGCGATCACGATCACGAACGAGCACAGAAAGGCCACGTTGGCAGACGCTTCCACGCTCAGCCAGCTCTCGAAGAATCGCGCGAAGTACGGGCTCAGCGAGCCCTCACCCACCACGCCGCCGAGGATTGCCACTGCGTTGAGGCCGATCTGCACCACGGTGAAGTAATGGCCCGGCTGCTCCTGCACGCGCAGCACGCGCTCGGCGCGCGGATCGCCCTCGTCGGCCATCTGGCGCAGGCGAAGACGCCGCGAGGCGGCCAGGGTGATTTCGGCAAGGGAGAAGAACGCGCTCATCGCGATCAGCAAGACGATGATGAGCAGGCTTTGGGTGAGGTTCATGGTGGCACGGCGAAGAGTGCCATGGTGCCATGACTCGGC
>CXWL01008939.1_pt1 | contig 15390 bp, 16 predicted proteins | sample 590931 | NCBI WGS metagenome assembly CXWL01 (sample SAMEA3498368, study PRJEB10139) | groundwater metagenome | biome: water well; material: biofilm material | place: Germany | collected 2015-04-27 | reverse complement strand
CGGAACCATCCAGCAGGGATTCCTGGAAAGTTCGAACGTCAACCTCGCCGAGGAAATGGTCAATATGATCATTGCGCAGCGAAGCTACGAAATTAACTCGAAAACGATTCAAGCGTCTGACGAGATGATGTCCATCGCGAACAATCTCAGACGATAAGGAAGACGTTATGACCAGCATTCGCATCATCGCCGCCGCTTGTATGCTCGCCGTTGTGGCCAACCCGGCCATCGGCGCCACTTCGGAGAAGCTGGCCAAGCCGGTTTCGATCGGAGGACAGGGGACCAACGGACCGGCCCTCAGCAAGTTGGATTCGACTCGGCCGACGATGCGGGAGCTGCATTTTGAGCAAATCCAAAAAACCATTCAGAAATATCTCGAAGGTGAATGGGGGACGCGGGTGAAATCGGTGCAGGTCACTCTTCTGGAGCCGCTGGATCCGATCAAGATTCCGGTCGGAGTGATCGAACTGCAGATCCCTTCCGTAGCCGGAGGCTCCACGACCATGGGGCGACGAAGCTTTTCTATCCAGGTCATGGTCAATGGGAACGCGTGGAAGACTGTTGACGCACTCGCTGATATTTCCGCCATGATTGATGTGGTCGTCCCGGCCCGCTTCCTCAAATCGGAAGAGACGATTGAGCCGGATGACCTGACCACTGCCCGTATCGTCACCTACGACGTGAAGCATCCCTTCATCACAGACCCTGAGGTGGCCATCGGGAAAAGCACCGTGCGTCCGTTGCAGCCCAATACCCCGCTGCGTCCGACGTTCTTAAAGAAGCCCTTCATGGTGAAAAAAGGAGACCACGTCATGATTGAAGCCAGACGCGGAAACTTTTCGGTTCAAACATCCGGAGTCACCAAGGGGAGTGGACAAGTCGGACAAACCGTGATGGTCGCCAACCTTGATTCGGGACGAGAGCTGCGCGCGAAGATTGTCGCCCCGGGCCTCGTGCAAGTGGAGTTTTAGGATCACGCATGCGCTCTGTAAGCATTCGAACATGGGGTGTGGTGATAGCCGGCGTGATGCTGAGCGCCTGTAGTCTCATGCCCACCGCCTCGACTTCAACCAAGTTGACCGTGCCATCATTGCCTCCGCCTAAGACGCTTGGATCGTTGTGGCAAGAAGAGAATGGTCGCGCCTATCTCTACGAAGATCTGCGCGCCATGCGGGTGGGGGATATCCTCACCGTGAAGATCGTCGAGAAGCACAAAGGGTCAAAATCGGCAGATACAGCGGCCCAACGTGATTCGACGTTGTCGAATTCGTTAGCCGGAACCGGAACCGGGTATATCGGCATTCCTGGTCTCCGGCTTGGCGACGAAGCCAGGCGAGGACTCGGGGTCGATGCATCGGCAAGCAATAAATTCAGTGGAAAGGGCGCCACCAACCGGGAAGGAACATTAACCGGTACGATCTCGGTNNTGAAGGACGCCGTGAAGTGACGGTCAACAGTGAAAAGCAATTGATGACCATTGCCGGCATCGTACGCCGGGTGGATGTCGACACGAAGAATACGGTGCTGTCGTCGGCTATTGCCGATGCAAAAATCGAATACGCCGGGTTAGGGGTTCTGGACGATGTGCAGCGGCCCGGGTGGCTGGTCCGCATTCTTGATTGGGTCTACCCGTTCTAACGAAGGACGTCCCCTGTGAAAACAATTGCCAAACGAAAAGTCTCGGCAAAGTGGGAGCTCTGGAGAGGCGCGGTCTCGCTTCAGTCGTTGCAAATGATGGTGATGAGCGGCGTGGTGCGGCGAGCGGACTTAGATCCGCCTCAGGATCCCGGTCGAACCGGCTATTGGCACCGCGGAAAAAACAGAGTCAGCATTCCGCAAGAGTCGGCCTCGGAGCAGGGATGGATTTCGAGAATGCTCTTAGGTCGTAAGTCGTCGCACATTCAGTCAGCGCAGAAGTTGTAACACAAAAGGATTACGGCTGAAATGATTACACGTTGGGCCAGGTCATTGACGGTAGGGCTATTCATCGGGGCCTTGGGTCTCCCGCTCTCCGCGGAGGCGGTCAGGATCAAGGACATCGGGGCCATTGAAGGCGTTCGCGAAAATCAGCTCATCGGCTATGGATTGGTTGTCGGGCTCGATCGAACGGGCGATCAAGTCATCGGCGGCCAGTTTACGATCCAGGCCATGATGTCCATGCTGAATAAAATGGGCATCAATCTGGTCATCGATCCGATTCAGCTCCTCACAAAAAATATTGCCTCGGTGATGGTCACGACCAAGCTGCCCCCGTTTGCCAAGCCCGGCCAAGCCCTTGATGTCGTCGTGTCTTCGATGGCCAATGCGAAAAGTTTGCAGGGCGGAACGCTCCTGCTGACTCCTCTTAAGGCGGCCAACCAACAAGTCTTTGCCGTGGCACAGGGACCGGTCTCGGTGGGAGGGTTTCTGGGCGGGACTGGCGGGCCTGGAGGAGCCACGGTCACCAAGAATCATCAGGCAGCCGGGGTGGTACCCGCGGGAGCGATTATCGAAAAGGAGTTGGTGGTCAATATCGATGCCTGGGAGAACGTATCGGTTCTGCTGCGCCAGCCGGATTTCACTACGGCGATCCGGACGGCAGAAGCGATCAATGGCGTGTTCGGGAAGGGAAGTGCTGCGCCCGTGAACGCCGGCCTTGTGAAAGCCACGATTCCATCAGCCTTCCATGGTCGCGTCGTTGAATATATCGCCTCAATTGAAGGTCTCGATGTCTCGGTCGATATGGCCGCTAAAGTCGTGGTGAATGAACGGACAGGTACGGTCGTACTCGGCGAGCATGTGCGCATCTCGACCTGCGCGATCTCTCATGGAAATCTCACAATATCCGTGAAGAATACGCTCAATGTCTCTCAGCCAAATGCGCCGCTCGTTGGAGCGGCCAGCAATCAACCAGCGACTGTGACGGAAGACGTGCAGACAGAGGTGAAGGAGCAAGAGTCCCGTTTGATTGTGGTCGACGAGACCGTCACGCTGGGTGAGGTTGTCAGAGCGCTCAATGCTGTAGGGGTTACGCCTAGGGATCTCGTGTCGATTCTCTCGGCCTTGCGTTCTGCAGGAGCACTCCAAGCGAATCTTGAGATTATATAGTCAAGATACTGATGTACTTAGCTATTTTTCATAATTATAAGGCGGCCATTCCTCGTTACTCTATACGAGAGTCTCTATGAATATTCATGATTCGACACAAGCGCAGTTTCTTTCATCTCCGGTCTTCACTGATCCACTGGGGAACCAGAGTGACGTCAACTCATTGAAAGTAAAGGGGAGTCCAGGTGATCAGAAGGAGTTACTTAAGGCCGCCAAACAGTATGAAGCATTCTTTGTGTCCTATCTGATGAAGGTCATGAGGGAAACCGTCCATGAATCGGAGATGTCCGGCAAGATGGGATCCTATTTTTACTCCTTTTATGACCAAGAGATCGGGAATAGGGCATCTGAATCAGGGGGTATCGGGATTACCCAAATGGTTCAGGAATATATCGAAAAGAATTATCCTCCAGCCCCTAAAGTTCCAGACAGTGAAGACCGATAAGGTGTGCGACAGGGTTTGAAGCAACCGAGAGGGGAAAGCCCCGGTTGGCTCAACCGTTTCCCAGAAGAAGGAGAGAGATATGCAGATCTCAGGTTCAGGTCGTTCCGATCAACTGGCCAAGATTCTCTTAGGTACACAGGAGACGAAGGGCCCGTCGACGCAACGGCAACCGTCTCAAAAAGAGACGGGGAATGACCGGGTCCAGATTTCGGATCAGGCCAAAGAGCTGCAGCGCATTCGCGCGCTGGGCCAGACTCCCGATCTCGAACGGGCCGCGCGTGTAGATCAAATTAAAAATGCCATCGAAAACGGCACGTACGATGTGAGCGGCCGCAAAGTCGGCGACGCGCTCATCAAGCAAGTGCTGACCGACGCGGTGTTGTAGCGGTCACGGCCCATATCGACACGTAGCCAGGATGGCTGCGTCATGTCCGAAGCAAGTTCGCAGGGAGCGCGTATGCCTTCGGTTTCAACGGCACTGTCAGCACAATTAGTTACCATACTTCTCCGGGAGCTGGCTGCCTGCCAGTCCCTCCTTGAAACGGTCGAGGCGGAACGGCACGCAATCAAAACACTCGCGATCGGCGACTTCCACCCCATCAATGTTCGCCGTCTTGCGATACTCGAACAACTCCAATCCATTGCGGATGCGCGCGACCAGGCGGTCCGCCAGATTGCCGTCGCCCTGGCGTTGCCTGATTCGATCGCGTCGTTGCACAGCCTGCTTGATCGCTGGCACGGTTCGGAAGCCACGACCGTTCGCCATCAGCACGAGACGCTGCTGGCCACGGCCAAACATGTGCGTGAAGAGATTAAGCAGAACGTGGTCCTCATCGATGGCATTCGTGGATTTGTCGAACATGCCTTGACTGCCGGAGCGACCGCTCTGGCGGACGGCAACGCGTACAACCGGACAGGAAAGCCTGCACTCACACACCCGTTATCAGCCGTACTCTACCAGCAGGGATAGCCTATGGTCGGCTTAAATTCCCTCTTTGACATCGCCAGAACTGCACTGAACACCGCCCAGCAGGCGCTGACGGTCAGCGGACATAACATATCCAACGTCAATACTCCGGGTTTTTCACGACAGGAAGCCGTGTTGACGGAGCGGCCGCCTATTAACGGCCAGCCCGGCATGACGGGAACCGGCGTGCAGGCCACCTCGATCCGACGCCATGTCGATCGCTTCGTTGAGCAACAACTTACGGTGTCCGATCAAACGCTCGGGCGGCTGTCCGTGACGCGAGATGAACTCTTTCGACTGCAAAACATATTCGGCGACAGTAACGATCAGGGAATCGGAGCCGCTCTCAGCGAGTTCTTTCAGGGATTGCAGGATGTCTCGACGTCGCCGGGCGAGTCGGCCGCGCGGTCGGTCTTGTTGGGGAAAGCGGCTCAACTGACGTCGAGTCTGAACCAAGCCGCGTCAGATCTCATCAACGCTCGCTCTTCTTTGAATTTCCAGGTCTCCCAAACCATTACCGAGATCAATAGCCTCACGACGCAGCTGGCCGAGCTGAACGGAAAAATTATTACCGCGGAAGTGACGGGGCAGAATGCCAACGATCTCAGGGATCAGCGCCAGCTCGCGCTCAATGAGTTAGCCCAGCGCATCGATATCACCAGTATCGAAAGCGGCACCGGAGGGCTGACAGTATTCGCGGCTCGCGGGCAGGTCGTCGTGGAAGGCGATACGCATCGCGACCTGGAGGCGGTCGCTTCGGCGGACAACGAGGGGCTCTTTGAAGTCGGATATTCGACAGGGGGAACCAGGACCGTCAGTCTCGACCGGCAGATCACCAGCGGCCGGCTTCGTGCCTTACTTGACCTGAGAGACACCACGGTTCAAGGACTGCAAGATCAATTTGACCGGATTGCCGCGACGCTCTCGAATGCGGTCAATCTGATTCATCGTCAGGGCTATGGGCTTGACGGGTCCACAGGGCGAGACTTTTTTACTGCCCCCACGGTCACGACTCAGGCGGATTCCAACAATCAGGGTACGGCGGCGATCGGCAGCGGTGCCGTGACCGCCAATAGCTTGCTGACCTTTCACGACTACGAAGTCCAGTTCACTTCTGCGACGGCATATTCCATTGTAGATACCACCACAGGGGCGACGATTCGAGGCAACTATACCGGCACCGCTATAACAGCCCCTTCGAGCGCTGCGCCGCTCTCCATCATCACCGGAACCAACGACACCTTGACCGTCTCAGTCGACGGGGTCACATCCGGAACCATCACGCTGACAGGAGCCGCGTCACCAGGCCAGTCCTATACCTCCGGTGCGGCGCTGGCCCAGGAAGTACAGGCGCAAATTAATGCCGATGCGACACTGCAAGCCGCAGGACTGACGGTATCGGCCTCATTCGATACGATCACCAATCGGGTGGTGCTGACATCCAACGGGACCGGCGCCTCCTCGGCGGTGAATGTGACCGGCGGCAACGCCAGAACCAGCCTTGGCCTGCTGGCCGGAACCAGCACCGCGGCCTCCGGCACCTATAGCGATCCCTCCACATTCATGTTTGATGGCATCAGCGTCACGCTGTCCGGCGCCCCATCAGCCAATGACGTGTTTCGAGTGAACTCCTATCGCGACAGTGCCGGCAACCTCGCCGTAGCCCTCACGGACCCGGCTACAGTCGCCGCTTCCTCCACGCGGGCCGGCATTCCCGGCAACAATGCGACCTTGCTCCAACTGGTGGCGCTCCAACAACAACACTTCGCCAGTTTGAATAACAATACGTTGCATGACGCCTATCGCAGCACCGCGGCCAATCTCGGAGTCTCCGCCCAGACGGCCGATCGCGAGCAAACGGCACAGGAAATCCTCCGCGATCAAATCGATACATTCCGCGCGCAGGTCTCGGGCGTCTCGATCGATGAGGAACTCGTCAATCTCGTCAAGTTTCAACGAGGATTTGAAGCAGCGGCGCGCTTGATCCGTGTGACCGACGAGATGTTCGATACCTTGTTGACCCTGAAACGCTAGAAGGGATGAGTTTCCATGCGTGTCACTGAGCAACAAACGTTCGGCGTATTGGTCAATAATCTGGAACGGTCTCGCGCACGGTCCTTGGAACTGCAACAGCAGGTGTCGACGGGAAAGAAAGTGCGCAAGCCTTCCGACGATCCGAGCGCCTTTAACCATATCAGTCTCGACAAAGCGTCGGTCGCCTCGATTGACCAACGCTTGCGCAATATTTCCTTCGGCAGGACGCGCCTCGACCTGAGCGACAAACTCCTGAGTAGTACGACGGACACCCTCAGCCGGGTCCAAGAGCTTGCCGTCCAGTTCGGCAGTGACACGAACGGCCTGGCGGAGCGCATCATCGGCTCCAGCGAAGTCCGGCAGCTCTATTCATTGGTTCAGCAGTATGCCAATGCCGAGTTGAACGGACAGGCGGTATTTACCGGAACCAGCACCCACGGCCGGACAACGGGGCTCGCGATTACCACGCCGGTTACGCTGACCAACGGCACCAATGATAGCCTCGTGGTCTCGGTCGATGGAGTGACATCCGGCACAATCGATCTGGCATCGGCAACCGGAAGTTTAACCGGGGCCGCCCTTGCAGCGCGTGTCCAAACCCAGATCAATGCCGATACGGCGCTGACCGCGGCCGGCAAACATGTCACGGTGACGTTTGAGACGGATCATCTCGTCATTGCATCTGACGCTCATGGGTCGGACTCAACCGTGACGGTGACCGGAGGTACCTCTCGCGTCACATTGGGGCTTGTGGGAGGAAGCCGGACAACCGGAGATAAGCCCTTTGCACTCACGGCCACCACCAGCCCGGGATCGACGAATACGGGTGGGGCGTTGATCAACCAAGGGACCGTCGTAGATGATAATCTCGTCACGCTGGATGATTACGTCATCCGGTTTTCATCGGCGACGCAGTACGACGTGTTAGATGTAACGGTTCCTGTGAATGTGACGAAGAACGGCGCCAACACAGGGGGAGCCTTCGCGTCCGATGCCGGAATTACTGGACCGGCCAATTTGACCCTCAATTCCTATGCGATCCAGTTCACCTCAAGCACGCAGTACAACATCCTGAATACCACGACAAGTGCCACGGTATCATCCGGAAACACCTACGTGTCAGGCAACGCCATTGAGTTTGACGGTCTCCGGATTGTCCTCACCAATAGCGATCGCGGAGGACCGCAAAGCGGTGATGCCTATGCGGTAAGTCTCACTCCACGAACCGTGTTGGCCAACCAAACCTACAGCACGGGAAGCGATATCAGCTTCGACGGAATCCGGCTGCAACTCTCCACGGGCAGCGGCGCTCCGGCAACGGGTGACCGGTTTGCCGTGGTCACAGGGTTGCAATATCAAGGCGATGCCGGCGTCCATCAGGTGGAGGTGGGCAATAATCAAGTGGTGCCCACCAACGTGTCCGGGGATCGAGTATTCAGTGGTCCCACTATTGACTTGTTTGCCTCGATCAAGACCCTCATGACCTCGCTCAGAACAAACTACCGCGGAGGGATTCGCGACACGATCGGGGATGTCGGCACGGGGCTCAGTCAGGCCGGCGCCGTCCTGGGAGAAGTCGGCGCCTTGTCGAATCGGCTGACAGGCAGCGCCGGCCGACTGGACGAATTCAAGACCTTCTTTACCCAAACGCTCTCGGAAACTGAGGATGTGGATCTGGCCAAAGCGATTTCTGACCTCACGTTGCAGCAATACGCGATCGAAGCCGCCAGTCGAACCCTGAATCAACTGTTCGGAAACTCCCTCCTGAAATATCTCCAATAGGTACGGGCAGGGGACTTAAGGTTTCAGCAGAAAGACCGATAGACTCGTAGGGAGTATCGGTTCAACAGCCATGGAAGGCGTTCATGCTGGTCCTGACACGAAGACGCGGTGAAGGTGTAACCATCGGTCCGGATATCCGGGTCATCGTCCTGGGAATGAAGGGAGGACAGGTTCGACTGGGAATTGAAGCCCCTCATACGATTGAGGTGCATCGTGATGAAGTGTATGCGCGTATTCAGGACGAGAACCAGCTGGCGTCTAAGACGCAAGTCATTCCGCTCGATGCATTTCGCCATTTAGTGCAGCCGAAACGGCGGATCGCTCCATAAGGATAGATGATGCAATGTCGTTCGACCCGATTCGGTACCTGTGATGTTCAACCTGACGCAGTGCTGACATTTCCGAGCGGCATCCTGGGGTTCCCCGACTGTCGCCGTTACGTCATTCTCGATCATGACACGGACGCGCCGTTCAAATGGCTGCAGTCACTCGACGAACCGGGATTGGCCTTTGTCATTCTCGATCCCGCCTATTTTCACCCTGAATATGACGTCCAGGTTCCCCATGAAGCGCTCCTTGAGGTTGATGGCAAAGACAACGAGGAGTTGATTGTGTCCGTGCTATTGACCATTCCCTCGAACGACCCTACAGGGATTACGGCAAATCTTCGGGGGCCGCTCCTTATGAACCCTCGTACCAAGCTCTGCAAACAGCTGATCCTCTCCGACAGCTATCCCACGCGGTTTCCGCTGTTCTCACACAAGCCCTCAGCTGAGACGCTTGTCCCCAAGCCGGTTGCATCGGCTGTCTGTTCCGTCTGAACTCATTCTGATAGGGGAAATACGTTGAAACAAGAGGAGTGTCAGGCGGCGGCCTGTCTGATGACACCGCTCGCCCCGCGATACTCTTCGAGGACCTGGAGTAAGCGAAGCATCTCCATTTCGAGGTGAGCATAGACTGCCGGAGCATCGTGCAGTGCCCCCAGCCGACCGACGGCTTCTAAGCGGCCCGCGGCCACTGCCACTTCAGGAGCGCAGAGATTGCCGGCTGTCCCTTTGAGCGTATGAGCCACGCGCTCGACCGTCACGGCGTCCTCAAGAGACAAGGCCTGCCGGATCTGGCTCATTATGTCGGCCTGGCGTTCAAGGAAAAGGTCGACGAGTTGGACCAGGAGATCCTGATCACCCCCGATGTTCTGGAGCATTTGAGACGGATCAAAGATCGCCCGTCTCTCAGACACCGTCTCCCAGCTCGTTACCGCGCCCTTGTCCGCTTCTTCTGAAGCAGCGCATATGACCAAACGCGCCAGTGTGGCACGCACATCTTCCAGCTTGATAGGCTTGGCAAGATAGGCATCCATGCCGGCCGCCAGACAGCGCTCACGATCACCTTGCATCGCATTGGCCGTCACGGCGATGACCGGCAAATGGCCGGCGCTGACATAGCGCTTTCCTGCCGCTTCCTGCCGGCGAATCGCCGCCGTGGCCTCAAATCCGTCCATGACCGGCATCTGGCAATCCATGAGGACCGCGTCATACGCCCCCGCATCGAGGGCGGCTAATGCTTCCTGCCCATTCTCGACCAGATCGGGCCGGTACCCGAGTTTCTCCAGCATTCGTACGGCAAGCTTTTGATTGACGCTGTTATCTTCAACGACTAACACCTTTCGACGCGTAGCATGCTCCGCCAATGTGTGTCGCGTAACCAAACGGGGTATCGTGGGATCGTCCGCCTGCGGCGTCTCACCCGACGCATGAGCCATCCCGAGCACCGTGCGCAGACAATCCCGCAATTCATCATGTCGAACAGGCTTGGTGAGATACCCCTTCGCTCCGACCTTGCGGGCGCGCTCGGCATGTCCCCGCTGCAAGAGAGAAGTCATGACGACGATACGCATTGAGGCGGCACAGGAAAGTCTCTGGAGTTCAGCCGCCAACTGCAGACCATCTTTGCCGGGCATCACGACATCCACAATGGCACAATCGAACGGGGTGCCATGCCGGGAAGCTTCCTCAATCTGTGCCACCGCGCGCGCCGCATCCTCTGCTAACACATCCTGCATGCCCCAGCCGGAGACCAGATGATGCAAAATAAGTCGATTGGACTCATTGTCATCCACGATGAGCACACGGTGACCTTGAAGATCCGCCATGGGAAGAATAGCCGAGACCGACGAAGGCTGTTTCGGGAAACGGGCCGTACACCAGAACGTGCTGCCGCGATCAGGCGCACTCTTCACTCCGATCTGTCCGCCCATTAATTCAATCAATTGCTTGGAAATAGACAAGCCGAGTCCTGTTCCGCCATACCGCCTGGTCATGGTCGAGTCAGCCTGGACAAACGGCTGAAATAGCTTACCCTGAGTCTCCTGGCTGATGCCGATGCCACTGTCGCTCACGTCAAATCGGAGCAGGGCTTCCCCTTCGGTCTCCTCTTCGAGATACACCTGTAAGGTGACATCTCCGCGCTGAGTAAACTTGATGGCGTTCCCGACCAGATTCGTCAGGACCTGGCGGAGCCGGCCGGGGTCGCCCCGCAATCCGGTGGGCACGGCCGCATGGATGAGGCCGGTCAATTCCAATCCTTTGGATTCGGCCCGTTCAGCAAATTGCTTGAGCACATCCTCCACGGTGGTGCGAAGATTGAATTCAATCGATTCCAGTTCGAGCTTGCCTGCTTCGATCTTGCTGCACTCCAGGACATCGTTGATCAATTGCAGCAGCGCTTCCCCGCATTGGCGAATGGTCTCGGCATACGAACGCTGTTCGGGAGCGAGGGCGGTGTCCATTAACAAGCTGGTCATCCCGATGACCCCATTCATGGGAGTGCGCAGCTCATGACTGATTGTCGCGAGAAACGCCGCCTTGGTATGCGTGGCGGCTTGCGCCTCCTGAAGCGCCCGATCCAACCGGAGGTTCTGAGCGGTCAGTTCCTCAGTCGAGGCGTGGAGCGCCTCTTTGGCGCGCTGCGTTTCCGTCAAATCCACGGCATACCCGCGGACATGGCGATCGGCCTTCACCGGACAGAACACCCACGCATAGCGTGCATCAGACAGGCGGCAAGCCATCTCCTGGATGGGCGTGTTCGAGTCCAAACAACGCCGCACCAGATCCGGCAAGTCCTGCGGAGCCACTTGTGGGAATCCGTCAGGTCCGTAGCCGAATCGAGTCAAGAGTCCGCTCATCACCGGATTGGCATACACCAGGCTGGCCTGATCGTCGAGCTCAAGAATAGGGTAGGGGCTTTCGTCAGCAATCGATGCCAGACGATTGCGATCGTGCGTGAGTTCCTGCTCCCGAGACGTATCTTTGAGACTGACGGAGACTCCGAGTTGTTGATCGAAGCTGACGGGCATACAGGTCCACTCAACTGGAATCGCACAGCCCCGGCCTTGCCGTATGATCACCTGAGCCGGTTGCCTGGGTAACTTATCGCGGTGGACCTGCTGAATGAGCTGCCTGGTGGCGTCAGAATTCAACCCGGTCATCTGTTGCCACAGTACTGGAAATGATGCCCCGAGATGTCCCATCGCAGCGCCCCCGCACAAACGGGCGCCTTCGGCATTCATCGCCGCGATGGCCCCATCCGGGCTCAACAGGATGATGCCAATCGGCAGTCCGTCCAAGAGTCCTTCGTATGACCGGGGCGACCGCTTCGTGGTTGTCCGAGGAGCCGCCGAACGCCGCCGTGGGGGACGCTGCTTCATTAGGCCGCCTGATCCGTGGCGTCACTCAGGTACATGGCAATATTGACGCGCTCTTGAACAGGATCCAGCACGCGTAAGACCGTGCGCGAGATCTTATCCTGTGAAGGCAGAGATAAGTCGATTTGCTCGGGATTGGGATAAGACTCTCCATGCGGCCCGCCGGTAATCTTCACTCGCGGTTTCAATCGCTGCTCGGAATTCACGCCGACGACGACCGCCTGTTCTCCGGTATTCAAACGGACGAGGCTTCCAACCGGGTACACGCCGATACTTCGAATGACCGCCTCAACGAGGGGTTTGGGATATTGTCCGCGTTCTCCGACGAGAAATAATTGACGAACCGCATCATGGGGAATCATCGCCGGCCGGCCTCCGCGTCGGCTGACCATTTTGTCGTAGAGATCCACGATCCCGACAATTTGGGCCAGTGGCGAGATGTCCTGGGCCTTCACCTTTCGAGGATACCCGCTTCCATCGCAGCGCTCGTGATGCTCCACGACGATTCGACACACATCCTGATGGAAGCCGGATTGTTCCCCCAGCACTGTGATGCCTAATTGGGTATGCTGCTCTAAGAGGCGCTGTTCCGAATCGTTGCACTCGTCCCGTTTGCGGACAAGATTGCGGGGAAGGCGTACGTACCCGATATCGTGCAGAAGCGCACCCATGCCGAGATGTTCATAGAGAGACGGATCGACGCCGCTTTCGACCGCAACAACCAGGGATAAGATAGCCGTATCCAGTGCATGGGCGCCCAGCGAACGATCAAACTGTTTCACTTTGAGGAATGTACTGTGGAGCAGGAGTTCTCTGCGACCGTGCAGCACCTGGGCGATGACGCCCCCGACGATCACCTTAGTGGCTGCAGGTGTCGGGGGTACACCGCGCTCCAGGTCAGCGAATATTCGTTCCATCGCGTCCTGCGCGTCCGTGTACACAGACGCAGCGACGGCCTGCGCCTTCTCCTCATTCAGGGTAGGCGCCTTTGAATCGAGCGACGTCCCGCCGGCAGGCAATGCCGAACTCAGACACTCCATCGAAAGTGCCGGTGCACCGGTGGTAGTGCCTGGAGCCGCCTGCGCATCGAGCCCTTTTGTCGTATCTATGATGACGGATTGCACGCCGTGCTGTTTCATTACTCCAATCGTTTCAACGTCACGAATCAGACGTTTATGGAAAAGAAAGGGTGTTTGATACCATGGGAGATCCATCTCCACGACAAACATGCCCGGTATCAATTGCTCAATGGAAATGCGTTTCGTCCCACTCATGAATTCGTGTCTCCTCGGTTGCCGCGTTCGGACTACAGTTGCCCACTTCGAGAGGATCCCACATGTCATATCGGTTTCCTGAGGAATGATCTTAACGACTGAACGCGGCCCATACCCTGGCCTGACATCATTTCAACTTCCTGTGCCTGGTCATGAGATATCCCTCAAGAATTTCTGTGCCCTTTCCGATACAGAAGCAGGCGTCGATCCATACGCAACTCGACCGGATACCCGCAGGCGTCATTCATGGCCACACGCATTCACATTACGCAGCTTCGTCCCGGCATGCGCATCGAGAAGCTCGATTGCTCCTGGTTTGCGACGCCCTTTTTCCGGCATCGCATGGCGGTAACATCGATGGAGCAAGTGGAGCAGCTCAAAGCCTGCGGTGTTGAAACCCTCGATATTTCAGGAGAGCTGGACGCTGACTCTACCGCAACGGAAGAAGGGATCCACGCATCTTCCGAAACCAGCGAAGCGCCTCCCGTCCTGACCGCACCGCCAGTCGTGAGCGGCATTCCATTTGAAGAGGAGCTGCCGGCCGCCAAGCTCGTGTATACCGCCGCAAAGAATGTCATCGAAGAAGCGATGCTCGACGTCCGGATGGGCCGCGATATCAATATGGATGCGGTCAATCAGGTGGTATCGGAGATGGCGGACAGCGTCCTCCGGAATCCCGACGCGCTCACGAGTCTCTCTCGCTTAAAGCATTTTGACGAATATACGTTCTTTCATTCGGTCAACACCTCGCTGCTGGCCTTATCGCTCGGGCGTAATCTGGAAATCGACGAAACACGGTTGCATCAACTCGGTGTCGGCACCTTGCTCCATGATATCGGGAAGACGAAAGTGCCTTTGGAGATTTTGAATAAGCCGGGCAAATACGAAGCCCATGAATTTGAAATCATGAAGCAACATGTGATGCGGGGCGCTGAAGTTCTGTCAGGCACGACCGGCCTGACAGACAACTACCTGAAGCCGGCGCTGGAACATCACGAGCGTGTGGACGGAACCGGCTACCCCTATCGGAAACAGAGGAGTGAACTCAGCCAATTCGGCATGATGGCCGCCGTCGTGGACATTTACGATGCCATCACGAGTGATCGCTGCTATCATAAAGCGAAACCGGCGCATGAAGCCCTGCAGTTCCTGTATCTCATCTCGCAAAAGGGCCATCTTGAACATACGCTCGTCCAACGGTTTATCCAGGTCGTCGGAGTCTACCCGGTCGGCTCAGTCGTCCGGCTCAACACAGGAGAGATAGCGGTCGTCAGCCGAACCAATCGGCCTACGCCTCTTGAGCCTGAGGTCATCGTGGTCAAGAGCGCCGGAAATGCGCTTATGTCGCATCCTGAGACCCTTGATCTTGCTCAACTCGAAGGACCGGCCAGGCGATCGATTGTGGCGGTCACCGATCCCGTGAGCACCGGCATCAATCCCACCGTCTATCTCGATCAGGAGCCCTCATGAATGATGTGACCACGACACAACCCACGCCGACATCCTTTCTCACCGTGGGCCTCTCCCTCAAACTGTCCTTCACGCTCAACGGGCAGAAAGGGATGTACGGGTCAACCCTTCTGGGCTGGAAAGACTATGCATGGCTGGTCTGTGAATGGCCGTTGCAAGTCGGCCATGGGGCGGAGATTCCGCGGGGAACCCCCTGCACGGTCAGCTATCTCCATGATGGAAAGCTGGTCGGGTATCGCACCGAAATTCGTGACATGCTGAGCGCGCCGGTGCCGCTCCTCTTCATTGCATTTCCGCAAACCGTGGAAGAAATGCATTTGCGCAAACATGCCCGCGTGTCCTCCTGTGAGCCGATTGTCCTTGAACGGGTAGATGGTCCCGCGGCGGCAATCGTCGGCGGGCTTCTTCAAAATATGAGTATCGGTGGCTGTAGCGTCATCGTACCTCAGGCTCCGGCCTGGCTCCGGGCAGGAACCAGACTACGCATGGAGTTTGAGCTGGCCGGACTCGGTCACGTCACAAATTTGACAGGGCTTGTCAAAAGTGCCGAAGCCGCGCAGGGCAGCTGGACGCTCGGCATCGAATTTCGTTTTCAAGAAATGGAATACATCGAATACCGCGGGTGGGG
>CXWL01129979.1_pt1 | contig 15393 bp, 20 predicted proteins | sample 590931 | NCBI WGS metagenome assembly CXWL01 (sample SAMEA3498368, study PRJEB10139) | groundwater metagenome | biome: water well; material: biofilm material | place: Germany | collected 2015-04-27 | reverse complement strand
TGTTCGATGAAGACGATGTTCGCCTCCTGCGCCGCTGCGCTCCTCCTGGCAGCGGTGGTCCCCGGGGCGTCGGCCCAGATCCTGATCGGCCAGTCGGCCGACCTCTCGGGCCCGGTTTCGGCCAGCGTGAAGGAGACGATCCTCGGTTCGCAATTGGTGATCGACCAGGTCAACGCCCAGGGCGGCATCAACGGCGAGCAGGTCGAGGTGATCCGGCTGGACGACGGCCTCGATGCCAAGCGCTCGCTGGAAAACACCCGCATCCTGATCGAGGACAAGAAGGTCGTCGCGCTGCTCCTGAATCGCGGGACGCCCAACACGATCGCGGTGATCCCGCTGCTCGACAAATACGGCGTGGCGCTGGTCGGCCCCTCGACGGGGGCGATGGTGCTGCACAAGCCCCTGCAGAAGAACATCTTCAACGTGCGCTCGACCTACCAGCGAGAGGCCGAGAAGGCGGTGCAGCACCTGCAGACCACCGGCATCCAGCGCATCGCCGTGGTCCAGGCCGATGACTCCTTCGGCAAGGACGCGATGGAAGGTGCGAACAAGGGTTTCGAAAAGGCGAACCTGAAGCCGGCGGTGGTGGCATTGGCCGACCGCAGCAAGCCCGACTACTCNNCTGCGGGCCGCGGGCTCGGCGGCGCAGATCATCACGCTGTCGAACAACGCGGCCTCGGGCTTCATCAAGGAACTGGGCTCGGCGAGCGCGGGCGTGATCATCACGCAGGTGCTGCCCTATGAGCGCTCGTTCGGCCATCCGATGGTCAAGGAAGCGATGGCGCTCGCGAAAGCCAAGGGGCAGAACGAGTTGTCACCGGCGCTGCTCGAAGGCTTCGTTGCCACCAAGGTGCTGGTGGAGGCGCTGCGCCGCACGGGCCCCAAGCCCACGCGCGCGAAACTCATCGCCACGCTCAACAGCTTCCAGTACGACGCGGGCGGCGGCGTCGAGGTGACCTACTCGCCGACGGACCATTCGGGCATCGACTATGTCGATCTGTCGATCGTGAGCGAAGGCCGCTTCAAGCGTTGATCGCCTCCTCCGGCCGCGCTTCTCACTTGGGCGCGGCGGCAGGCGCAGGCTCGTGCGTGGCGGTGTCGCCACCGTGCTTCTCGCCCGACATGTCGACCTTGTCGCCGGCCTTGGAGATCACGTACAGGGCAATGGCGGCAAAGATGACGAAGCCGACGACGATTTTCCACATGGGTGCTGTCTCCTGAAGAGGATGAAAAGAGGGCAAGGAAGGGTTCAAGAAAAGGGCCTCATGCCGTTGGATGGCATGAAGCCCTTTTGTTGAACGGAGGGCCGCTTCTGCAGCCCTCCTTTCGCATGCGCGATGTGCGTTCGCGATCGATCAGTCGTTGGCGTAGATGTCCACGTCCTTCGTCTCGCGGATGAAGAGCGTGCCGATCACCAGCGTGAAGCCCGCGATGATGATCGGGTACCAGAGGCCGTTGTACATGTTGCCGGTCGAGGCCACGATGGCGAAGGCGGTGGTCGGCAGCAGGCCGCCGAACCAGCCGTTGCCGATGTGGTACGGCAGGCTCATCGAGGTGTAGCGGATGCGCGTGGGGAACATCTCGACCAGCATCGCGGCGATCGGACCGTAGACCATCGTCACCAGCAGCACCAGCCAGAACAGCAGCAGGATCGTCAGCACCTTGTTGATCTTGGCAGGGTCGGCCTTGGCCGGGTAGCCCGCGATCTTCAGGTCTTCGGCCACGCCCTTCTTGAAGGCGGCGATGGACTTGACGGTGTTCTCGTCGAACTTGGAGTTCACGACCACGCCGGTGGGCGCCTCGACGGTCTTGTCGCCGATCTTCACGATCGCCGCGGAGCCAGGCGCGCCGGCCACGTTCTCGTAGCTCACCGAGTTCTGCACGAGGTAGCGCTTGGCGATGTCGCACGAGCTCTTGAAGTCGATCTCGCGGGCCACCGGGTTGCCCTGGAACGAGCAGGTCGCCGGGTCGGCCGTCACCGTGACGCCGGCCGTGGCCTGTGCGCGGGCAAGGTCGGGGTTGGCGGCTTCGGTCAGCATCTTGAAGACCGGGAAGTAGGTGACCACGGCCAGCAGGCAGCCGGCCATGATGATGGGCTTGCGGCCGATCTTGTCCGACAGCGTGCCGAAGATCACGAAGAAGGGCGTGCCCAGCAGCAGTGCGGCGGCAATCATCAGGTTGGCCGTGGTCGCATCGACCTTCAGCTGTGCCGTGAGGAAGAAGAGCGCATAGAACTGGCCCGAATACCAGACCACCGCCTGGCCAGCCGTGAGGCCGACCAGTGCCAGGATCACGATCTTGAGGTTCTTCCATTGGCCGAAGGATTCGGCCAGCGGCGCCTTCGAGGTCTTGCCCTCGGCCTTCATCTTCTGGAAGGCCGGCGACTCCGACAGCGTCAGGCGAATCCACACCGAGATGCCCAGGAGCAGGATCGACACCAGGAACGGAATGCGCCAGCCCCAGTCGTTGAACACCGCTTCGCCCAGGAACTCGCGCACGCCCAGGATCACCAGCAAGCTCAGGAACAGGCCCAGCGTTGCCGTGGTCTGGATCCACGAGGTGTACGCACCGCGCTTGCCGTGCGGCGAGTGCTCGGCCACGTAGGTGGCGGCACCGCCGTACTCGCCGCCGAGCGCCAGGCCCTGCAGCATGCGCAGCGCGATCAGGATCACCGGCGCCGCGACGCCGATGGTCGCGTAGCTGGGCAACAGGCCGACGATGAACGTCGACAGGCCCATGATCAAAATCGTCACCAGGAAGGTGTACTTGCGCCCGATCATGTCGCCCAGGCGGCCGAACACGATGGCGCCGAACGGACGCACCAGGAAGCCGGCGGCGAACGCCAGCAGCGCGAAGATGAAGGCGGCGCCCGCATCCAGGCCGCTGAAGAACTGCTTGGCGATGATCGCGGCAAGCGAACCGTAGAGATAGAAGTCGTACCACTCGAACACGGTGCCGAGCGAGGAGGCGAAGATGACTTTCTTCTCCTCCGAGGACATGGGCCGGGGGGCCGGATGCGGCACTCCCCGTGAATCTAGTGTGGCGGCCATTGCGTCGTCTCCTGTGTGTTTGCGTTCATGCGGCACCCGGTATCCGGGGCCGTGAGGCATTCTTGGAGGCGTGACTGACCCGAGACTTGCGCGAAACTGAACCGATGCTTACGGATTAAGGTGAAACCCGCGGGGCGCGTTTCAGCTTGTAAGAAATCGCAACCCTGCTCGGGTTTGTCCTCAGACGCCTTTTCAGGCCTTGCTGCCGCGCAGCAAGGAGGGGCGCTGGTCGGCCGAGGTCCATGCGGGGCCGTCGAACCACGCATCGCCAACGAGGTACGAACGCAGCATCGCGAGACCATCGAAGCCCCAGAAGAGGCGGCCGTCGACCACGTAGGCGGGCGTGCCGAACACACCGAGCGCGAGCGCTTCGTCGGTGTTGCGCTTCAGGAGCGCCTTGCTCTCGTCGCTGCCCGCTTCGCGCTTGGGTTGCAGTTGCGCGGTGAGCGCCGCGAGCCGCTCCGCATCGCCGGCTTCTTCGCCGCCCCGCCACACGTTGCGAAAGATCGTCTCGGCCACCAAGCGGCTGATGCTGCCGTCGTCGCTCGTCGAGACCGCGAGCCGAAGGTGCGCGAGCGGGTTGTACGGGTGCGAGGCCGGCATCTCGATCTGGATGCCGTTCGCATGGCCGAGCCACAACACATGGCGGTAGGTCCAGCTGCGTTTCGAAGGAATCTCGGCCGGCCCGAGCTGGCCATGTTGCTTGAGCAGCGCGCCCAGCAGTACCGGCCTGTAGGCCACGCTGTAGCTCAGCCCTTCGAGCGCCTCCGGCAGGTGCTCGAACGCGAGGTGCGCGTAGGGCGAGATGAAGTCGAGATAGAAGTCGATGTGCTTCATGCGTCGGTGTCTCCAGAGGTTTCGGGAACACGCCAGATGCCGGCCCGGGCCCGCAACTCTATCGCGCGCCACACGCCGCGGCGCGCGTCGTCTTCCATCTTGCTCCAGCCCGCGATCTCGGGAATGGTGCGCAGGCACCCCTCGCAGAAGCCGCTCAGGCGGTCCATGCGGCAGACCGAGGTGCAGGGCGAGGGAACGTCTTCGGGCAGGTCGCGCACGGCGACCGCGCGTGCGGCCAGCGTCTCGGCTTCCGCGAAGTTCAAACCACGTCCGCCACCGGCGCGCCGGTGAGGGTTTCGAGGTCCTGCGGCCGGAGCTGGAACACCGCGTGCGGATGACCCGCCGCGGCCCAGATCTCCTCGAAGCGGAACAGTTCGCGATCGATCAGCACCACCGGTTTCGTCGCATGCCCCACGGGCGATACGCCGCCGATGGTGAAGCCGGTACGGGCCTTCACGAACTCGGCATCGGCGCGGCCGGTCTTGCCGATGAGCGCATCGACCTTCTTTTCGTCCACGCGCTTGTCGCCCGAGGTGATGACCAGCACCGCCACGTCGTCGCTCTTGCGGCGGAAGATGATGCTCTTGGCAATCTGCCCGACCGCGATGCCGAGCGCGTCGGCCGCCTGCTGCGCGGTGCGGCAGGCGTCGTCGAGCATGCGGGGGGAATGGGGATGGCCAGCGTCCTGCAGCACGCGGGACACGCGCTGGACGCCTTCGGGGAGGGAGTGGAGTTCAGAGCCGCACATGGATTCGAATCTACAGGATCGGGTTTCAAGCGCTGCGCTTGAACATGAAGAGGAACGCGCCCATCGCCATCAGCACGCCGCCGAAGACGCGGTTCTGCGCGCGGCGTGCACGCACCGAACGCAGCACGCCCTGCAGCCGCGCGGCCAGCCAGGCGTAGCCGTGCATCACGGTCACGTCGACCATCACCGTCGTGGCCAGCAGCACCAGCAGTTGCAGCCACAGCGGCCGCGTCGGCTCGATGAACTGCGGCAGCACGGCCGCCATGAAGACGATGCCCTTGGGGTTCGTCACGTTGGTGAGAAAGCCGCGCAGCACGCGCTGCCGTATCGTGAGCTCGGGCTCGCCGGCGGAGTCCGACGCATCGCCGTTCACGGCCGCGACCGGCGCGCGCCACTGGCGCCAGCCCAACCACAGCAGGTAGCACGCGCCGACGACCTTGATCACCGTGAACGCGGTCGCCGAAGCGGTGAGCACCGCGCCCACGCCGAGCCCCGCCACGAGCAGGATCACGGCCAGCCCCAGTTGCAGGCCGACGATGGTCGCCGTCGTGCGGCGCACGCCATAGCTCAGGCCGTGGCTCATGCTGAGCACCGCGCCCGAACCGGGCGACACCGCGATGACGCAACTGGCCACCAGAAATGCAAGCCAGACATGCAGGTCCACGAAAAACTCCTGTGCTTGTTGTTGTTGAGTTTTCAGCCGGCCCGCTTGGTGCGGATGGCCTTCGATGCGCGCGAGTTCGGCTCGCGCCCCAGCGCCTGGCTGATGTAGACGCCCGCGTCGATCAGCTTGTCGAGATCAATGCCGGTCTCGATGCCCATGCCGTGCAGCATGTAGACCACATCCTCGGTCGCGACATTGCCCGTCGCGCCCTTGGCGTAGGGGCAGCCGCCGAGGCCGGCAGAGGAAGACTGGAAGTTCCACACGCCCATCTCGAGCGCCGCCAGCGTGTTGACCAGCGCCTGCCCGTAGGTGTCGTGGAAGTGGCCGGAAATGGCATCGACTTCGAAGTGCGCCAGCGTGGCCTCCATCGCCGCCTGCACCTTGCGCGGCGTGCCCACGCCGATGGTGTCGGCCACATCCACGCGCTGCACGCCGATGCCCTTCATCAACTGCGCGAGATAGCCGACCTTGGCCGGTGCGATCTCGCCTTCATAGGGGCAGCCGACCGTGCACGACATCGCGCCGCGCACTCTGATGCCCTTCTCGAGCGCCGCTGCCACCACGGGCGCGAAGCGCTCGATGCTCTCGGCGATCGAGCAGTTGATGTTCTTCTGGCTGAAGGCCTCGCTTGCGGCGCCGAACACCACGATCTCGTCGGGCCACTCTTCGCGCGGTGCGGCGATGGCGGCCTCGAAGCCCTTCATGTTGGGCGTGAGCACCGAGTAGAGAACGCCTGGCTTGCGCTGGATGCCGTGCATCACCTCGGCGTTATCGGCCATCTGCGGCACCCACTTGGGCGAGACGAAGCTGGTGACTTCGATTTCCTTGAGCCCCGCGTCCTGCAGGCGGTGCACGAGGCCGATCTTGACCTCGGCCGAGACGGGCTGCTTTTCGTTCTGCAGGCCGTCGCGCGGGCCGACGTCGACGAGCTTGACGCGGGTGGGGAGTTTCATGGGATGTCTCTTGTGTCGCGGGAGGATGAAAAAGCCGTCTTCGATTGTCGGACACCTGGGAAGGCCCTGCCCGGTACACAACTCGCGGAAGGTAGCAATGCGCGCCAGAGCGGTTGCAAATGGCGCCAGGCTTCAGTAACCGCGGACGGGATCGACGATGCCGTTGATCGGCCGCCCCTCTTCCATCGCACGGATCTTCCCGGCGATCTGCGTGATGGACTCCTCGCGCAGCGTGCGCGCCGAGCCGTGCGGCGTCACGGTGATCTTGGGATGGCGCCAGAAGGCGTGGTCGGCTGGCAGCGGCTCGACCTGGAACACATCGAGCGTCGCGCCCGCGAGCTCGCCGGCGTCGAGCATCGGGATCAGGTCGTCTTCGACCAGATGCCCGCCGCGCGCGATGCTGATGAGATAGCCCTCGGGCTTCAGCTTGCCCAAGGTCTTGCGGTTCAGGATGCCGCGCGTNNGGCGAGCGGCTCCAGCCCAGCACCGGAAACTCGAACTGCGCAACGGCCTTGGCCACGCGTTCGCCCAGCACGCCGAGCCCCATGATCCCGACCGGAAAATCCCGCCGCAGCTTCGGCTTGCGATAGCTCCACTTGCCTTCGCGCGCATCGGCTTCGTAGATGTCGAACTCGCGGAAATGGCGGATGAGCGTGTGGCACACGTACTCGGCCATCTGCACCGACATGCCCGCATCGTCGAGCCGCACGATGCGCGTGTGCGCCGGGACCTTGAGCTTGAGCAATGCATCGACCCCCGCGCCGATGTTGAAGATGCCGCGCANNGCGCCGGGCTTCCATGCTTCGATGACGGCATCGGGGAGTTCGGCCTGGAGGCCCTCGATCCAGGGGTCTGGGCGGTTGTCGGTGAGGTAGACGGTGATTCGCATGGGGACGAATCTTAGTGAGGGCGCTGACGCGATGCCCGTGGATGGCTATGCTCGAACGCCACCCACACCTCAGCTCACCCGGAGACACCCATGATCAAAGTCAGCGTGATGTACCCCTACACGGCCGACGCCCGCTTCGACCACGCCTACTACCGCGACAAGCACATGCCCCTGCTGAAGGCGCGCATGGGCGACGCCTGCCTCTCGTACACCATCGACAAGGGACTGGGCGGCGGCGCACCTGGATCGCCGCCGGCCTACATCGGCATGTGCCACGTGTTCTGCGAATCGGTCGAAGCCTTCCAGAAAGCGTTCGGGCCGCATGCGAAAGAGATCCAGGGCGATATCAAGAACTACACCGACATCGCGCCTGTCATGCAGATCAGTGAAGTGGTGGTGGGCTGAGCGCACACCCACCCGCAGCGCTCAGAGCAACGGACGCGTCTGCCGGACCCATCGCTGAATGGACGGCCGCTGCCATTGCCGGGCCGCATAGGCGGCCAATCGCGCCGGCACCGCATCCCCGTTGAGCACGAGCCGGTTCAGCATCAGCGCCACGTCGGCATCGGCGATCGACCATTCGCCAAACAGGTGCTCAGCACTGGCCGGCAGCAGCGTCTCAACTGCATCGAAGAGCGACCGGACCGACGCCTGCGCCGCCGCGGACAGCGGTGCGCCAACAGCGCCGTAGAAAACCACTTCGGTCGACCGTTCCTGCCGGATCGGCATCAGGTCGCTGCGCAGCCAAGCCTGCAGCTGCCGCGCGCGGGCCTTGCTGCGCACATCCTTCGGATACAGCGGCGTCCCCGGGAAAACCTCGTCGATGTACTCGGTGATGGCGGACGACTCCGACAGCGCGAAGTCGCCGTGCACCAACGTCGGCACGCGCTGCGTGAGCGACAGCCGCGAGAAACCGGCATCCCGATTTTCCTGCGCCGCGAGGTCAAGGCGTTGCATCTCGAACGCGAGTCGCTTCTCGTGCAGTGCCACGAACACCGACATGGCATAGGGGCTGGCGAACTGAGCGTCCACATAGAGACGAAGTGGGTCCGGCATCGGAAAGGGCTCCTCGGAATGAAACGACCGTACGGGGAGTCCAGTCTCTCACGCAGTCTTCGCGCGCCTGCGACGCCACAGCAGCCGCACCAGCCACACCACCGGCAACCCCACCAGCAACAGCCACGGCAACACCGCCGCCAGGAAGGTGATGAGCACGCCCACGCTTTCCGCCAGCACGGAGCCCGCCTCGCGCAGCGCCTGCACCATCGGGTTGTAGCTGCGCCCGCCCTGCACCAGCGTGCGGCTCGGCGTGAACTGGATCTGGATGTGCTGCTTGCTCGTCTGTTGCTCCAGCACCTTGCGCTGGGTGGCGATGGCGTCGAGTTCGGCCTGCGTGTCCGACAGCGTGCGCTGGATCGCCAGCAGGTCGGCCATGGTGCGCTTGGTGACGGTGTCGCGCAGCATCAGCCGGAGGCTGTCGCGGAACTCGATGCGGTTCTTGATGCGCGCCTCGACGTCGATCACCTCGGCCGTCTTGTCCTCGCTGGTGGTGTTCTGCGACACCACCTTGGCCACACCCGCGAGGCCGCTCAGCAGCTTGTCGACGTCGGCCGGCGCCACGCGCATCTCGAGCATCGCGTTGCCGGGCTGCTGCGGCGTCTCGCGCAGCAGGGAGGACGACAGGAGCTCGCACTGCAGCGCGCCGCAGAGGTCGCGCACCTTGCCCCAGGCGTCGGCGAGCTGCTCGGGCGGCACTTCGACATTCAGGTCCTGGCGCACCGCGAGAAAGCGCTGCAGCGGCGCCTCTTGCCCTTGGCTTGCATCGGCGGCGGCAGAGGCTTGCTCGGCCTGGGGAGCGGCACGCGATCGCTCCTTCATCGCCATGCCGCCGGCAAAGCCTGCAGGCGCCGACATGGGGGCTGGCGGCGGCGCCGGCGCGGCGAGCGACGCGTCCTCGCCGCGGTGGCAGCCGACCAGTGCGAGCGCGGCCACCAGCGTGAGAGTGGCGACGCCCGTACGCTGGCGGACGAGGCGGGGTGAAGCGGAGGGCTTGCGATGCGTCATGAAAATCCCTTGAAGTGATGACTACCGCAGCTGATACGGGCGAGCCCCCGCAACGGGGTTAAAGAATTTCGCGGGAGGCCCACGAAGCTCGTCAGGCCGCGGCGGTGGCCATCCGCAGCAGCTCCTCGCCCTCGGCCACCTGTTCCCCGGGCGAGAACATCAGCTCTTCCACCGTGCCATCGGCAGGCGCCGCGATGGTGTGCTCCATCTTCATGGCCTCCATCACCGCCAGCGGCTGGCCGCGGCTGACCTTGTCGCCCGCCTTCACGGCGAAGGACACGACCTTGCCGGGCATCGGCGCGGTGAGCCGGCCGCCTTCGGCCTGCGTGTCGCCCGCGTGGGCGAGGCGGTCGATGGCCGTGATCTTCGTGGCGCCCTTCGCGGCGAACACATGGGCCGTGGCGCCGTCCAGATGCACGTCGAGCGTCTGGCGCGAGCCGCCGAACTCGACCTCGAACTCACCCGTCGGGAACTGGCCGATGACCAGCGGCCCGACCGTGCCACCGGCTTCGAGCCAGAGGCCGCCGTCGCGCTTGTAGGTCAGCACGGCCGTCTGCTCCGCACCGCGGAACTCGAAATCGAAGTGGCGGCGGTACTCGCCCAATGCGCGCCAGCCATCGCGGCGGGCAAAGGGATCGGGCATCTTCGCCGGCCACTCGGTGANNCGCTCGATCAGCGCGGTGTCGAGATTGGCCTTCGAGAACGATTCGGTCGCGAGGATGCCGCGCAAAAACTGCACGTTGGTCGCCACGCCCACGATCTGCACCTGCGCGAGCGCGGCGTCGAGCCGGGCCAACGCCTCGGCGCGCGTGCTGCCGTGCACGATCAGCTTGGCGATCATCGAGTCGTAGAAGGGCGAGATCTCGCCGCCCTCGCGCACGCCGTCGTCGATGCGCACGCGGCTGCGCTGGAAGGCGGTCGCCTGCGGCTTGCGGTACACGCGCAGCGTGCCGGTGGCGGGCAGGAAGTTGTTGTCGGGGTTCTCTGCGCAGATGCGCGCTTCGATGGCGTGGCCGAGGATCTGCAGTTCAGCTTGCTTGGCGGGCAGCGCCTCGCCGGAAGCCACGCGCAGTTGCCACTCGACGAGATCGAGCCCTGTGATGGCCTCGGTCACCGGATGCTCGACCTGCAGGCGCGTGTTCATCTCCATGAAGAAGAAGTTCATCTCGCCGCCTTCACGCTGCTCGACGATGAATTCGACGGTGCCCGCGCCGACGTAGTTCACCGCGCGCGCGGCAGCCACGGCGGCATCGCCCATCTGCTTGCGCATTGCCTCGGTCATGCCGGGCGCGGGCGCCTCTTCCAGCACCTTCTGGTGGCGCCGCTGCACCGAGCAATCGCGCTCGAACAGGTAGACATAGTTGCCGAGCGTGTCGCCGAATACCTGGATCTCGATATGGCGCGGGCGCTGCACGTACTTCTCGATCAGCACCGCGTCGTCGCCGAAGCTGTTGATGGCTTCGCGCTTGCACGAGGCGAGCGCCGCCTCGAAATCCGCGGCCTTGTCGACCGCACGCATGCCCTTGCCGCCGCCGCCCGCACTCGCCTTGATGAGCACCGGGTAGCCGATGCGGTCGGCCTCGCGCTGCAGCAGCGCCGGGTCCTGGTCGTGGCCGTGGTAGCCGGGCACCAGCGGCACGCCGGCCTTCTCCATCAGCTGTTTCGACTCGGCCTTCAGGCCCATCGCCTTGATCGCCGAGGGCGGCGGGCCGATGAAGACCAGCCCCGCGTCGGCGCAGGCCTGCGCGAACTCTTCGTTCTCGCTCAGGAAGCCGTAGCCGGGATGCACCGCTTCGGCGCCCGTGGCCTTGGCGGCCTCGAGGATTCGCTCCCAGCGCAGGTAGCTTTCCTTGGGTGCGCTGCCCCCGATGTGCACCGACTCGTCGCAGGCGCGCACGTGGTTGGCATGCGCGTCGGCATCGGAGTACACGGCGACCGTGCGAATCGCCATGCGACGGGCAGTTGCCGCAACTCGGCAGGCGATTTCACCGCGATTGGCGATAAGGATCTTTTTAAACATGGTGGACTTTCGCGGTGAAATCGCCTGAGCACGCTACGCGTGCCACGCGATTTGGCTTCGCCGCTGCGCCGCTTTGCGGCTGGTCACCGCGGTTGGCGATCAGGATCTTCTTAAACATTCGGAGTGTCTCCCGTAGGATTCTTTTTCAGTTGAAACGCAGGCACGACGCCCGGATCGGGTCGGCCGCTGAAGATGCGGGCCACGCGACTGAACAGCGCACGCAGAAAACGCCAGCTCTTGCGGATGAGCCACACGCTGAGCACCAGCACGAGGACGAACAGCACGAGAAAGACGAACGGATGCGCGACCGCGAGCCACAGCCCGGCCGGCACCATCGTGTCTTCGACCAGCGAGGCGCCCACATTGGAAAACGGCTCGGGCGAGGTGTTGATGGCCGCGCGCGTGGTGGCCTTGGCCGCATGCGCCGTGGCCGCGAAGCCGCCGCCGACCAGCGCGGCGACGATGGCCATCACGCCATGGTCCGCGCCGAACACGCTGGCCGCGAGCGCGGCGCCCGCGGGGATGCGGATCGCGGTGTGCACCACGTCCCAGAGCGAATCGAGCCCCGGGATCTTGTCGGCGAAGAACTCGATGAACACCATGAAGCCGCTGGCCGCGATCACGACCGGATGCGCCAGCAGCTGCAACCCGCTCGGCAATGGCACCCAGCCGAAGTAGCCGACGATGCCCGCGAGCAGCACCACGAGGTACAGGCGCACGCCGCTGGCCCAGCCGATGGCGGCGGCCAGGGCGAGCAGTTGGGGCATGTCGAGACTGGTGTTCATGGCGCGTCTCTCTTCAGTCGAATTCGATCGTGCCGGCTTCCATGGAAGCCACGAGGTCGGCGAGCCACGCCTCGGTGCTGGCGTGCTCGACCGGACGGTCTTCGTCGGCCTTCCAGAAGGCGATGAGCTGCCCGGCCTCTCCGCCGCCCTCGGCATCGATGTCCACGCACAGGTGGCTGCCGCCGCCGTTCGACAAGAACGGCACCCAGCCGCGCCGCCAGGTGGCGGGGTCTTCGAAGTCGGTGCCGATCATGTCGTCCAGCATCTCCTTGGTGTCGGCGATGTCCTCGAGCGCGCTGAACATGCGGTTGTCCTGCAGGCTGTCGAAGCTGCTGTTCGGCTGGCCGTTGCGCCAGCGGTAGAGCGCACGAAAAGCCTCGGGCAGCTTCAGCGAGAACTTCGCCTCGAAGGCATCGAGGGCGGCCTCGCTCACGCCGGGCTGCAGCACCGCGTGGTAGTCCGAGCGGTTCGCGGCCAGCCAGGCATCCATGCGTTCGATGAGGGCGCGGTGCGGCATGTGCATCAGGCCTTTTTGTCGGTCTTGGCTTCGAGCCAGGAAGGCTTGCGTTTCTGCAGGAAGGCCTGCACGCCCTCGCGGCCTTCGTCGCTCGCGCGGATGTCGGCGATGCCTTCGACGGTCTTGGCGATGAGCGCGTCGTCGATCTCGCGGCCGTCCACGTCGGCGATCAGTTGTTTGCACGCGCGCACGGCGGCCGGGCTCGCGCCGGTCAGCGCCTTCAGCAATTCATCGACCTTGGCATCGAGTGCATCGGCAGCCACCACTTCATGCACGAAGCCGATGCGGTGCGCCTCGGCAGCGGTGAAGCGCTCGGCCGTGAGGAAGTAGCGCTGCGANNCTGAGGCAATACCACGCGGTGTCCACGCTCACGGCCATGTCGCAGGCCGCGACGAGGCCCATGCCGCCCGCATACACATCGCCCTGCACGCGCGCGATGGTGGGCTTGGGACACTCGGCAATCGTGCGCAGCATCGCTGCCAACTTGCCCGCGTCGGCGATGTTCTCGCCCCGCGTGTAGTCGGCCATGCGGCGCATCCAGTTGAGGTTGGCGCCCGCGCAGAAGGCCGGGCCGTTCGCGCCGAGCACGATGGCTTTCACCTGCGGCGCGGCGCCGGCTTCGGTGAAGGCCTGCGTCAGCTCGGCGATCACGACATCGTCGAAGGCGTTGCGCGCGTCGGGCTGATCGAGCCAGATGCGGGCGATGGCGCCGTCGATCCGGAGATCGAGCTTTTCGAAATCGCTCATGGGGTGCGTGCGTCCTGCTGGACTCTGGAGAGTTGGTTGACACGACCGATGCGCTGGTGCGGGTCGGATTGCCACACGACGCGATCGTCCACGGCGTAGAGCCAGCAGGTCTTTCCTTCGCGTTCGCAGGTGTTCAGGACATCGGCCATTGCCGCGCTGCCGGAGGCGAATGCCGCGCTGCCATCGGCCGAGATCGCAAAGGCGCGCGGCAAGGGCGAGGCAAGAAACCCGAGGTAACGGCTCCTGGTCTTCTCGCTCACTGGTACCAGGGAGGGATCGTTGACATCGGCGAAGTGGCTGTCGGTCGGCAACCTGTAGAGGTTGGTGACGGGGCCTCCGGCCGGCGCATTCCGTTCGACCGCAGCGGTTTGCGGCTTCTGATAGACCACGGCGTAATCGACTGCGTAAACGGTGCACTCGCCCTGGTGGCGCTCGGTGCAATATTCCATCGCCCGCTGCGTCGGATCCGTGGGCCGGTTGATGTCGCGCGGCACCAGGCCGTCGGCCCAGTGAACCCAGGAACTGTCGCCGACCCGCCGAATGACGAGGGCCCGCGGCGCCTTCATCTGCAGGAATTTCTGGTACGCCGCACGGCCTTCCGCATTCAAGCCCGGAACGGCGTCGACATCGTCCACCCCGACACTCGACGTCGCCGTTGCACCGGCATCGCCCCCCGCCACGCCTCGCAGATGCACTTCGGCGCTGCCGGTGCCCGCATGGCATTCGTAGGCATTGGGCGTCGACAGCACGGCGCCTTCGTAAAAACTCTCGACCTGCGTCACCGTGTGCACGCCGCGCGCCCGTGCCTCCTGGGCCAGCGCCACCAGCGTATTGCGCATCGCCTCGCGGCAGGTTTCCTCGTCGCTGCGGATCACCGGCCGACCGTCGCCGTAGCGCTGCGTGCTGGAGTACGGCCGCGCATAACTTTCGGCCTTGAGCATCTGCGCCTTCGACACCTGAGGCTGCGGCGTGGTCGCGAAGCGCAGCTGCACGTCGTTGCCGATCGCGTCGCGCGTGGCCGGCTGCTGCATCACCGGATAGATGGGCAGCACCAGCCGCGTGTCGCGAGCGAACGCAGGCATGGCCAATGCCGCAAGGCAGGCAGAAAGCACAAAAAAGCTGACTCTTGACTGACTCGTACCGAAGGATTTCGAGACCATGGGATTACTTCCTGTTCGAAGCCGGCGAATGCCGACTTACATGCGGAAGATACCGAAATTCGGCTCTGGAATGGGCGCATTTCGCGCAGCCGCGAGGCCCAGTGCAAGCACGCGACGCGTGTCGGCCGGATCGATGATTCCGTCGTCCCACAAGCGCGCCGTCGCGTAGTAGGGATGGCCCTGATCTTCGTACTGCTGGCGGATCGGCGCCTTGAAGGCTTCTTCCTCGTCCTTGCTCCAGCTGCCGCCCTTGAGTTCGATGCCATCGCGCTTCACCGTCGCCAGCACGCTCGCGGCCTGCTCGCCGCCCATCACGCTGATGCGTGCGTTGGGCCACATCCAGAGGAAGCGCGGGCTGTATGCGCGGCCGCACATGCCGTAGTTGCCGGCGCCGAAGCTGCCGCCGATGATGATGGTGAACTTGGGCACGTTNNGCGGTGGCCACGGCCGTCACCATCTTCGCGCCGTGGCGCGCGATGCCTTCGTTCTCGTACTTGCGGCCCACCATGAAGCCGGTGATGTTCTGCAAAAACACCAGCGGGATCTTGCGGTGGCAGCACAGCTCGATGAAGTGCGCGCCCTTCTGCGCCGACTCGCTGAANNAGGATGCCGTTGTTGGCGATGATGCCGACGGGCATGCCCTCGATCTCTGCGAAGCCGCAGACCAGCGTGGCGCCGAAGCGCGCCTTGAACTCGTGGAACTCGCTGCCGTCCACGATGCGCGCGATGATCTCGCGCACGTCGAAGGGCTTGCGCGTGTCGGTGGGAATCACGCCGTAGAGTTCTTCGTGCGGGAACGCGGGTGCGTTCACTGCCGGATGTGCGGCCGGCTGTTGCGCTGCAGCCTTCGCATTGAGATTCGCAACGGCCGAACGCGCGAGCGCCAGCGCGTGCAGGTCGTTCTGCGCGAGGTGATCGACCACGCCCGAGAGCCGCGTGTGCACATCGCCGCCACCGAG
>CXWL01132545.1_pt1 | contig 15394 bp, 9 predicted proteins | sample 590931 | NCBI WGS metagenome assembly CXWL01 (sample SAMEA3498368, study PRJEB10139) | groundwater metagenome | biome: water well; material: biofilm material | place: Germany | collected 2015-04-27 | reverse complement strand
TGGGTTGACCACTCGCACGAATGCCGAACCCGGTGCCGGACGTGGTGCGTACAGTTGGGCCAGGACCCCTTCGGCCATAGACGGGCCGGCCAGGCAGGTGCCCAGTAGCAGGATGAGAGCGCGGGGTTTCATGGTTTCTCCTTGGTAGGTTTCATGCGCGTTTCCCGGTATTGAGCTTCCAGGCGCTTGCGGTCGACCTTGTCCGATACGTTGGTGAGGAAGCGTCCGCAGGCCACCAGTTCCGAGGGCACCATGTAGTGCGGCAGGCGTTCGCCCAGTGCTTCTTTCCAGTTGTGCAGTTGTTCCGGCAGCGGGCCGATGACTCCCGGTTCGAGGGTTTCCGGGGTCGAGACGAAGCCGATCATTCGCACCAGGCTGCCATCGGGGCGGCGCAGGGCAATGGTCGCGGCCGCGTGTACGCCCGGCAGGCCGGACAGGGCGGCATCGATTTCACCGAGCTCGATGCGGTAGCCGTTGAGCTTGATCTGATCGTCACGGCGGCCATGGAAGTACACCAGGCCCTGGTCGTCGATCTCGCCGATATCGCCGGTGCGGTAGGCGCGCTTGCCTTTGTGCTGGAACAGGCTCTTCGCAGTCAGGTCCGGGCGGCCGAGGTAGCCGCGCATCACGTGATCGCCGGCGATGCAGATCTCCCCGTCATCGAGGAACACTTCGGCATAGGGCTTGGCCCGGCCAATCGACAGCGGGTTGCGCGCGCCGTCCAGCGGGCGCTTGATTTCCACCCAGGTGGTCGAGCAGGTCGCTTCGGTCGGCCCATAGGAATTGATGATGCGTGCATGGGGAAAGCGCGACCAGAGCTGCTCGGCCATGGCCGGGGACAGCGACTCGGCACCGAACACGAACACGCCCAACTGCGGCAGATGCGCGTGGTTGAAATCGTCGTTGAGAAACTGCTGGCGGACGAACGCCGGGGTCGAGGCCCAGACTTGCACGCCGGTGTCGGCCAGGTAGCGCACGAAGGCCACCGGGTCGGCGATGGTCTCCCGTGGGCAGAGCACGCAGGCGCCACCCAGGGCCAGCGCGCCGCACAGGTCGAACAGGGAAAAGTCGAAGCTGAACAGCATCTGGTTCATGAACGCCGGGTGCGGCTTCAGCTCCAGGCAGTCACGGATCCAGCTGGCGAACAGCGCCACGCTGTCGCGGCCGATCTGCACGCCCTTGGGCTCGCCGGTACTGCCGGAGGTGAACATGACGTAGGCGATACCCGGCTCCGCCAACGGTGCAGTCACGGCCGCACCTTCGGTGAAGCTGTTCAGGGTGGCGTTGTAGACCTTGGCCGCCGCGACCCGTTCGGTGATCAGTTTCAGGCGCTCGGGCGGGTTGATGCTGTCGACCGGCACGTAGGTCACTCCCAGGCGCAGGCAGCCAAGCATGGCGACCACGAACTCGATCTCCTTGTGTCCGGTGATCACCAGTGCGTGGCCCGGCAGGACGCCTGCCGCGAGGGCGCGGGTCTGCCAGGTGTCGGTGGCTTCCAGCAGGGTGCCCCAACTGATCTGGCGTTGGGCATCGCTCAGGGCAAGCGCGTCGGTGGCCTGATCCTGCTCGACGAAATCACAGCGATCGAAATCAAAATGCATATAGCCCCCTGGGTGTGCAGAGATGGGTGTGGGCGTCAGGCTTTCTGGTTTTCCTCGACGAAGGCAGCAAGGGCGTTCAGGGACTCCAAGTGNNGATGTCCACCGCGGTCATCGAGTCGACCAATCCCGACTCACGCAGCATGTCGTCGGGCTCCACAGGCGTCTGGATGACGACGAAGATAAGCTCAGCTAGTGGTTTCAGGAGTTCTTCTTTGGTTTTGCTCACGATGTAATGCTCCACTAATCAGTCATCAGAATTGGAAATACAGGAAGCGCGCTTCCTTGTGCAGGTTCATCAGGCACAGGAACAGCAGCAGTGCCAGAATCACCAGCCATTTAACATTCGGCGCCCAGCGCAGGAAGGCCGGGCCGGTCGGCTGTGGCTTGGCCAGCGAGGGCGACCAGTTGCCCATGATCTGGTGCGAATTGGGCAGGAACCAGACCACGGCCAGCAGCGCCAGGATATGGAATATCTCAAGGTGGCGGCCCATGAACATCCGCCACGCGTCGCCCAGGGCAATACCTGCCGGATACACCACGTTCGGCAGGCTGTCGAACCCACGCAATCCCAGCATCCCTTCCACCAGGCGCACCGCATCAGAGGTATCAGCGGCACGGAAGAACGCCTGGGCGATGATCACCACGGCAAAGGTCAGCAGCACATAGCCGGCTTCCTTGAGCCAGTTGTCCTTGCGTGCGGCGGCGGGTGTGCGACCGACCACAAAAATCCGCCAGGCATGGTTGATCGACAGGTAGCCGGCATGCAGCAGGCCGAAGATGAAGAACTGCAGGCCGGCGCCGTGCCAGATGCCGGCCAGGCCCATGGTGAAGGCGGTTGGCAGGATGATGGTGGCGGCGAATCCACCGAGGGTCGACACGCCCTTGGTGCCCACCGGCATGTTGTGCCGGGTGCGGTAGTTGGAAACCGCCATCGCCACCGGATAGTAGAGATAGGCCGTCAAATAGCGCGTCAGGGTCATGTGCCAGCGTGCCCAGAACTCGATGATGCTGCTGGCCTTGTACGGCGAGTTGAAGTTCAGCGGGAAGCGGATGCCGAACATTTTCGCCAGGCCCAGGGCCATGTCCGAGTAGCCGGAGAAGTCGAAGTACAGTTGCAGCGCATAGGCCAGCCCGGTGCCCCAGGCCGTCCAGAATTGCAGCTCACCCGGCTGGGCGAAGCCGGCATCGGCGAAGGGAGCGATGGGGTCGGCCAGCAGCACTTTTTTAGCTAGGCCGATAACGAACAGCATGCCGCCGACGCTGAGGTTTTCGAAGTTGAAACGGTAGGTCTCGCGCTTGGCGAACTGCGGCATCATTTCCTTGTGATGCAGGATCGGGCCGGCGATCAGGTGCGGGAAGAAGGTCACGAACAGCACATAGCTGAGCAGGCTGCGCTCCTTGACGATGCCGGCGCGGCAGTCGAGGAGGAAGCCGATCTGGGTAAAGGTGAAGAACGAAATCCCCAGCGGCAGGATGATGTCGTCGAGTCGGCCGCTGCCAAAGCCCCAGTCATGGGCGAAATTCATCAGGGTGACAAAGTACTTGTAGTGGATCAGCAGGGCGATGTCCGCCGCCACCCCGAACGTCGCCACCGCCAGTTGCAGGCGCGGCCGATGGCTGGTGCTGAGGATCACCTGGCTGACGGCGTAGTTGAACGCAATCGAGCCGACCAGCAGCATCACGAATTGCGGGTTCCACCAGCCGTAGAACACCAGCGAGGTGATGCACAGCCATACAGCCGCCAGCCGCGGGCTGATCGAGGCGAACAGGTAGTGGGCCGCGAGTGTCACCGGCAGGAACAGGAAGAGGAACAGATAAGAATTAAAGAGCATGGTCGTCCTGCGCGGGCAAGGTGGCCAGTACGGCACGTTCGTCGGCTGTCAGCGGCAGGGACAGGGCCATCTCGGAGAACTCCCAAATCACCAACTTGAGGCTGGCGGGCCACTTGTCGCGTTTCTTCAGGGCGGCGAGCAAGGCGCCGGAGAACTGACCGCCGTCCATGCTCTGGTTCCATACCTGGCGACCCAGGGTGATTCCCAGGCGTTCGGCAAATTCACTGCGCCGGCCATTCGAGCTACCGGCCAGCAGCACTTCCACCGGCGGCGTTTCATCCAGCAGGCCGCCACTGCGCACTGGCTCGATGGTCACCGGTTGCACTACGTCCAGCGGGGGACGCCAAGCCGGCTCGGTTTTTTCCAGGCCGGCCAGGGTGATCAGGTCGCCCATGCGCGGCTCGGTTGCGCCGAGAGGCGAGACGGTGAAGGTCTGGTTGCCCTTGCTGCCNNGGGCCAGCGCCGGGTAGAGATCGGTGTAGGGCACGCCATCGCGCTCCAGGCGACTTTGCCAGAGCTGCAGGCGCGCTTGCATCAGTGCGCTCTGTTGCAAACCGCACAGGCCTTCAGTCTGGATTCGCGACTTGTCCGGCACGGTCACTACCAGCACCTGCAAGCCCTGCTTGCGCAGGTCGCCGACCCAGTGATTCATCAATCGCACCCGCCCGTCATAGGCGTCGTGCACCCCGGGTTGCGGGCGCAGGCCGTCGCGGTAGAACAGCCAGCTTGGGCAACCCTGGACGACTTGCGCGCCAAGGTCGCCGAAGAAGCGATAACGCACCGCCGAGGTGATGGTGTCGGCCTCGTCCTGCAGCGGCAACTTCATCACATGCCCCAGCACCTGCCCGGCTGTTCCATCGACCCAGGCCGCCGGCTTTAGTTGCCCGGGCTCCAGCTTGGCCTGGGCGAGCATCCAGATGCCCACGGCCTGGCCGATCACCAGCAAAGCAATGATCGCGCTGGCGCTCATGCGGTGCGAGACCGGGGTTTGCTCAGTCGCCATCGATCAACGTCCCAGGGCTTTTTGCATACGCTGGCGCCAGGCGCTGTCGCTCATGATCGAAGCGTTGTCCCAGAAACCGGTGGCTTGCGGGCCATAGGAGTAGCTGGGCTCAAACATCTGCCAGACCAGCACCTGCGGCGGGTTTTTCTTGAAGTCGGCGGACTCCAGGTATTCCAGCAGCATCACCCAGTGGCCGATGTTGCCCGGCTTCCAGTTCACCGAAACCGGACGGTCGAGGACGTTGGACAATTTCTGCGGGAAGCCGAAGTACGGCTGCACCATGCTGTGGCCGGTCACGTGCACCGGTGCCGGGGCGGAGTCGAGCAGGCTGCCGCTGGTGTCCTGGCGGCGTACCACGAAGGTTTCGCGGCCGGTGGCCTTGCGTTGGTCTTCGGTCAGGAAGCGTTCGGCCAAGTCGCCGAAACGCCGCTCATTGAACTCTTTACCCAACTGCATGCCGGAGCCGGCGTTGCCCTTGAGGTTCGGCTCGACCTGCTTGATCAGCGCGGCGGTGGCCACGGCGGTAGCGTCGGCGGCCGGCTGCGCCCAGTGCTGGTCGGTACGGTAGAACACGTCCTTGCCAGCGCTTTTGACCTGAGCCAGCACGGCAGCGTCGTCGAAGGTCGGGATGCCGGCCTGCTTGAGCTTGCCGAGAATCGCCTGGTAGCGCTCCTTGACCTGCGGGCTGAGGGCTTTGTCGGCCGGCAGCTTGTCCTGATAGAACAGGGTCTTGTCCGGCAGCATCAGCACGATGAGTTTCACCCCGCGCGCTTGCAGGGCGTCGCGGGTGTCTTTGATCAAGGCGGTGTTGCTGTCGATGCTTTTGGTGTCGACGGTCGTCAGACTGCCCCAGCCGGGGAATAGCCAGCCGTCCTTGCCGCGAATCACCAGCGAGGAGTCATCAGCCTGCGCCGCGCCCATGCACAGCATCAGTGTGGCACCGATTACAGGCGTGGTCAGTTGCTTGAAGTTGTGCGCGACCAATCGTGAAAAAGACATGGCAAAGATCCTTATGACTACGGGTCTCAATAGGAAAAAATCAGGTTCATGAACAGGCCCTTGGCGCGCTCGGTGGCACCGCCGCCAATCGGGTAGCGGTACTGCATCGACCAACTGACGGACGAGCGCGGCGCGTGGTAATGGTCTTCGCGAAACCAGTAGCGCGCGGCGATACCAGGGCCTACCCCCAGCGACCAGGAGGTCGCATCGTTGGTCAGCGACCAGTCCTGGCTGACGTTGCTCAGGTCGATCAGCGGGTTATTGCCGAAATCCAGGCCGGTGGCCTTGTCCTTCTGCCAGATCCAGTCCGCCGCGGTGACCACGTGCGGAAAGATCACCACGTTCGGCCCCAGAGCATCGAATTTCAGGCTGCGGCCAACACGCAGTTCACTGCTGGCAAACACTTGCTGGCGCTTGAGCTGGCCGTCGGTCTTGGCCAGTTGCCGGGTACGGCTGCCGTTGGTGTCGACGTCATACGCGGTGAAGGTCGCATCGTTGTCTTCCCAGCTGTAACCGAGCTGGGCGTAGCCATCCATGGTGAACCAGTTTGATTCATTCATGCGCAGCTCGGTGCCCTTGTAGAAACCGTAGGTGATGTACGACAGCCAGCCGCCGGCATCGCTGTCGAGTTGATAACGGGTGAGCATGCCGTTGATCGCCGGATTGTTGGTCCGGTTGGCGTCAAGGACTGCATTCTGGATCGCGCATTGATCGCCACGCTTGGATGGATAGACCGTTCCTTCACGGGTCGCCGAGCCGAGGAAGAAGCGTCGCTCCAGGCCAAACGTAAAGCCGGTGTCCGAGAGCATGTAGCGCACCCCCAGCGAGCCGATGGTGCTGGGGAAGCCGGTGGTGCTGCTGGTGCCGTTGCTGCGATCGTTGCTGTCGATGTTGTTGATGGTGTTGCCGCTGCAGGGGTCGACGAACTGGTTGGATTCGAATTGGCTGCCTTCGTCATACAGGGTATTGGTCAGTCGCCCATAGACCTCGAGGATGCCGTTCTGATCATTGAACTGGGTTGGCCGCCAGTACAGCTCGGCGGTACTGAACAGCGAGTCGCCCGCCGTGCTCAGGCCGGCGCCGCTGCTGTTAGTAGTCGGTTGCGCGCCGCGATAGCCGAGCGAAACGGTCGCGCCCCATTCGCGGTCCAGTCCGGAAATCGCGCTGCGGGTGTTGTAGCGCTGCTCGTCGTCCATCTCCAGCTTGTTGGCATCGGCCAGGTCGATGGCTTTCTTCAATTGCTTGACCGCACCCGGGTTGTCGCCCATGGCTGACTGGGCGTAGGCCTGATTGAGGATAACGCTCGGTGGCGCCTTGCCCGTCGCCTCGGCGGCGCGGTAGTCCTGCAACGCCAGGTCGGGCTGGCGATTGCGTTGGCGCACGTAGCCGCGCTGGATCAGCAGGTCGGCATCGTTGGGCGTGACCGCCAGTGCACGGGACAAGCGTTGGTCGGCTTCGGCGACCTGGGCAGGGTTGCCCGATGCCAGGGCGGTGGTCAGCAGGCGCTGGTAGTCCGGATTGTCCGGTGCCTGTTCAACGGCCAGGCGCGCCTGGGTGATCGCTTCCTGATAGTCCTGCCGACCATAGGCGGCATAGGCCGCAGTGGCGGGGCCGCCGGGACCGGTGACCTGGTCGGAGGGCAACAGCTCGCACTGGGTGCCGTAGGGCGTGTCCTGGCAGGATTGGGCCGGCGCCGGATAGAGCGCGGTGGTCAGTTTGGCCGGTGGCTTTTTTGCTTCATCCAGGGCTTTGCGGCGCTTGATGGTCGCTTCGTCGCTGGCGTCCAGTTGGCTGAGCAACTGATCGGCGCGGGCCGTGTCGCCCGAGGCCAGGGCGCCGTCGATGGCAATCAGGCGCACGTTGCGCCGTTGGTCATCGTCGAGCCAGTCCTGAGCCAGGGCCTCGTCGAAATCGCCTTTGGCTGCGTCGGCGTTGCCCTGCAACTGGCGCAGGTAGGCACGCATGACCAGCATGACGGTGTTTTCGTCGTTCTCCTGCAGGGCTTCAGTGGCGGCCTGTTCGGCGGCGGCCGGCTGTTTGTTCTGCAGCAGGGCGGTGACCAACAGCAAGCGTTGGCTGGCAACATCCGGGGCGAGGTCAACAGCCACCCGGGCCAGTCTGGCAGCTTCAGCCGGATTATGTTCGATCAGCGCCTTGTACGCCTGTTGGGTCGGCAGCACGGCCATGCGCCGTTGCAGCATGGCCCGACGCGCTTCAAGGTCGCTGAGGTTCGGTGGCTTCAAGGCGATGGCCTGGTTGGCCGCAGCGACCCCTTCCGACCATTTTTCCTGAGCCTCCAGGGCGTCGAGCCAAAGCAAGGCCCACGGCCCTTGAGTCGGGTCGGCGCGGAAGGCTTGCTCACCATAGCTGGCAGCGCCTGGCATGTCGCCGGCGTTGTAGGCGGCATAACCTTTGGTCGCCAGCGGGAAACCCTTTTGGTAGGCGGCGGAAGGGCCTTTACCTGGCGCAGCGGCGCCTTGCGGCTGGAGATTTTTCACCGTGGCGCGCAAGGCAGGATCATCCACCCCGCGTTTGATTGCCGCCTGGGCTGCCTGGCGTGCCTGGGTCGTGCGTCCAAGTTTTTGCAGGGTGTAGACCTGCAACAGATTCAGCCGTACCACATCCGGACGCAGCTTCAGCGCCGCGTTGACTTGCTCGAGCGCGTCGCGATAGCGGCCGGCCTGGTAACTCTTGTAAGCCAGATCGGCCTGCTGCCAGGCCTCGCCCTCCAAAGGCGCCTCATAGGCGGCAGCCGACGCTGGCAACGACAGGAAGGATGCGCCGCAAAACAGCGCTGCTGTGAGCACAAGTAAGCGCGAAGTCGGAATCATGGCAGCTCGGTTGATCGTGGTTCGTCGGGAGGCGCGGCGAGTGGTTCGCCCGTGTCGTTCTGGAAGGAGATCGCTTCGCTCAGGGTGGCCTGGTCGAGGTACCCGTGCTCCAGCAAAATCTGCCCCAGTGGCTTGTGTTCGGTGGCCTGGGCCTCCAGTGCCTTGGTCAGCGACTCCTGGTCGATCGCCCGCCACGACATCAGCAGGTCACCCAGGCGCAGGCGCTGTTGAACGAGCTGATCGGAGGACGGGAAGTCGTGCATGGTCTTGTCCCAGACCAGCGGCTTGCCGAGGAACAGGTGGCCCAGGTACAGGCGCCAAGCCCGTGCGGCGGCCATGGCGTTGATGAAGTTGCCGATGATCATCCGTGGCGCCGAGAGAATCGCGTGCTCCCAGCCGTACAGCCGGCCGACAAAGTAGCCACGCTGGAACACCCGCATGCTCAATAGGATGCCGTTCGCCCACATCAACTGCAGCAGGCCGCTGTGGGGGGTGAACACTGAAGGGAAATAAGTGGTCCACCAGCCCATCGAGGTCATCAGCATGAACAGCAGGTGCTGGGCCAGCAGGACATAGGCGACGATCGCCACGAACGAGGTGATCAAGCCCTTGCGGTCACGATACAGCAGGTACTTGGTGGCCAGCGAACCTTCCCAGCCCACCTGACTCCAGCCTTGCAGGCCAATGCCCAGGGTCCAGCGGGCTTTCTGCCGATAGGCGGTGCGGAAGGTGTCGGGGAAATACTCACGCACGCCCAACGGCATGTGCACCGCGACCATATCCACCGCGCCGTGGCCAAACCACTTGGTGCGCTTGGCGATGTAGTCCACCGGGAATTTGCCGAAAATCTGCTTCATGCCGCGCCGGGCGAGGCGCGCACCGATGTCGTAGTCCTCGGTGAGGGTGTCGGTGTTGAACGGCTGATTATCGGTTTCGGCCGAGAGCTGAAGCAGGGCTCGGCGCGAGAAACAGGTGCCGACACCGGCCGACGGCACCATCTTCGACATGCTTTCACGCACCACCAGGTCCTTGGTGTGCCACTCGGCAAACTCGTCCATGTAGGTGCCCGCCACCAGCTCGTACCACTCCCGTTCCAGGGACGTTACCGGCAGTTGGATGAAGTCGATACGTGGCAGCAGGTAATTGAAGTAGTGCAGTTCCAGGTGATGCAGGACGTCTTCGCTGTCATGCAGGATGACCCCGGCAAACGGCTCCGGCTGGCGCAGGTCCTGGGCGAAGATCGCCTGGATGATCCAGTTCAGGCAGTCGGCCTTGCAGGTCGGGCCGTCGTGGGGGACTTCGACGCGGATCAGCTGTTTATAGCGCCGACGCATGCGCTCCACCTCTTCGATGGTGCGCGCGTCGTTGCAGTAGGTGCCGACGAAGATGTAGTAGTTCTTGTACTCGAGCGAACCCACCATGTTCTCGAGCATCGGCGCGATCACGTCGTATTCGAGCCAGGCCGGGATCATGATCGCCAGCGGCTGCTCGCGCTTGGCGCGCAGTTGCTCGGCGGTCAGCTTCTTGTAGCGGTGCTTGACCGTGAGCGAGCGGTACGTCTGGCGCGCCCAGTACCAGCCATCGATGAACAGGTCATCGAGGCTGGAGAGCATGATCAGCACGCCGACTATCACGGTCACGATTTCGAGAACGTGATAGTAGTCCGCTAATAGGTACGGCAAATATAGCGACGACATGTGCTGTTCCCGTGGTCGTTACAAGCCTTGTTTCTTTTTCTGGCGGCGGGCCAGAACACCCAGCACCAGCAGTACCAGCAATGAAGCGGCAAACAGTGGCAACACCCACGCCAGGTACTTGCGCCATTGGTGGAACGGCGTTTCGCTCAGGCCCATCGACTGGCTCAGTTGCGGGTTGGAGCTGTCGACCCAGGTCAGCGGTCCTTCCTCACCCAACACCACGGCATTGCCCTGGTTGAACACGAACGGTGCGCGCGGAGTCAGCACCTGGTCACCCAGGGCGTACCAGATCACGCCGTGCTGGTTGTTCGAGTCGACCACCGAGGCGGCGCTCAACGGCTGCGGCCCGGTCAGGTCAAGCAGGCGCTTTTCATCACCACCGGCGCGCAGGCGTTGCAGGTCCTTGACGTCGATCAGCGGCTTGGCGCCGTCGACCGGCACATCCAGCGACAGGAACGGCTTGGTTGGTTTGAACACCTGGCTGCTGTCGGCCAGGGTCAGCTCGGCGTTGACCGGCGACACCGAGGCGGCGCTGGCGAGGCGAATGATCTGGCGCAGATTGGCCGCCGGGTTATCCAGGGCGGTTTTCGGCACAATCACCTGAGCATTGCCGGCGAGCAGTGGCAGCAGGCCGACAAAGGTCCCGTCCGGCTCGGCATCCGAAGAGCGCAGGTAGCTGGTTGGCAGCACGTTGACCGGATAACCCTGCGGAATCTCGGCGCAGTTCGGCGAGACCGGTTGGCGCTGGAAACGCACCTGCAGGTTGTTAGTCACGCCCAGTGCATAGCCAGGGACGCGGGCCGTCAGGCGTTCGGGTTGGCCGTCGGCGGACAATTGCTTGGCATTGAGCAGGATGCCGTTCCACAGCACCGAAGCGACTGGCAGGGTGCTGGAAGCGCCCGGTGCGGCGGCGACATCCAGTACCAGCTCGCCGGGCATGCGGCCCTGGACAGCGACAGCGCTCAGCGGGAATACCGCCGTCCACTCGCCACGCGTGACGACATCGAAAGCGGTGGTTGAACCACCGAGTGCGCTGACGCGCATTTCACGCTGACTGGCATCGCCGCTCTCGCCGGCCTGGCTGATGGTCGCTTCGGAGGAGACCAGCACATTGCGCCAGTGCGAATCAAACACCCCGGCGGCCTTGGCGCCCGCATCGGCGGCCACCGCAATCACGGCCTGGTGACCGAGACTGACCAGTTGGATCTGTTGGCTGCCCGGAACTTTCTGCGCGGCGCTGGCATGACGGCTGCGCCATTCCTGCACAGCCTTGACAGCATCTTCGTCGTTTTTCAGTTGATCTTGCAGGGCATCCAGCGCGGCGTTGATCTGGCCCACCAGCGCAGTGTCGGCAATGGCCAGATCGGCGCGGGTCGCGCTGGCGTCCAGCACCAGCAATGCGCCCAGCTCGGCGGCGTTGGCCACCTTGTGCTGGGTCTTGCCGGCGAGGGCCGAGAACGGTGCGACTGAGGTCAGCGCGGAGGGGATCTTCAGACCATCGACCGCAACGGTTTCGCCCACGGACGGAAACGCCCTGACCTGAGCGCGCTTGGCGTTGCGTTCCAGTGCCACGCCCAGGCGCCAGGCGCTATCAAAGCTTTGTTGTTCAAGCTTGCCGGCGGCAATCAGGATCACCGGTTTGCCGGGCAGGGTGCTCCAGGCATCGGCCAGGGTGTGCAGGCCCTGCATCGAGTAGCGGTAAGTCAGTGCGGTGTCCGGGGAGAGCGTCAGGATGTTGCTGCTCTGGCGCGTCGGTTCGCACAGGGTCTGGCCGCTGGGGGAGCTCCAATCGACGGTGAAGTCGACAAAACCGGACTCATGGCGACGCGCCTCGACCGGGAGGACGCGGGCCAGGTCGCCTTCGCGCTCGGTGATGCGCTGGGCATACAGCGGCCGGCTATCAACGGACAGTCGCAACGCGGCAGCGGCTTCTTCACCCTTGATGAAATCGCCCTGAATGTTGATCGAGGCGGCATCCAGCGCGACGCCCTTGGGCACCGGCAGGAAGAAGGATTGATGGTTATCACTTTCTTGCAGCACCACCGGATTGGTGATGCCCATATCGGCCAGCGACACGCTGCGTTGTACCCAGTCGTCCTGCGCCAGGGTGCGGATCGCATCGCTGCCAGGCGAGGCCATGGCAAACAGCGGGGCCGCGAATGGTGCGACCAGCACAACCTGTTTGAGGAGGGTGAGGCACTGCTTACGATTCGAGAAAGTATTCATGCGTAGTATCGGCCGCATCTTGTAAGTGAGAGGTCTCGACTGCCCTGCGCGGGTCCACGGCCAATGGCGTGGCCCCGCGCAGGCGACAGGCGATGTACACGGGCTCAGTGACGGTGCTCAGCCGGGATACGGGCTGGGGCACATACCTCTAATGGGCTGGCATGAGCTCGAACAATAAGTGGCAGTGCTGGAGGGAATGTGGCCATTGTTTTTCCATGTGGCTGCATTGGATCCATCCCCGCATTGGCAGCCACACTGTGTAGTGTTGCAGTGCCATGTGTCAATATTTTGATGTGTTTTCTTTTTTTTAACGCGCCTTTGGTTTGGCGCGACGTTATTTTGACTTGTTAGTTTAGACGAAGGTTGAGTGATTTGCCGGAAGAGGCGGCTCGAATTCGTCAAATGGGCGGCCTGTAAGGGCCGAAATAATGCGGCCGCTGGCGTGTCCATCGCCGTACGGGTTAACGCTGCGCGCGACCTGCTGGTAATGCTCGGTATCGTCGAGAAACCCATGGACGGCGCTGACGATGCGCTCGCTCCGGGTGCCCACCAGTGTCACGGTTCCGGCACTGACCGCTTCTGGGCGCTCAGTGGTATCGCGCATCACCAGCACCGGTTTGCCCAGGTGTGGCGCCTCTTCCTGGACGCCACCGGAGTCGGTGAGGATCAGGTAGGCGCGGCGCATGAACCAGACGAAGTCCAGGTAATCCAGTGGCTCGATCAGGTGGATATTCGGCAAGCCGGACAGGGTCGCCATGACCACATCGCGCACCTGCGGATTCAAATGCACCGGATAGACGACCTGCACATCGTCGCGCTGGGCGATTTTCGCCAGCGCCGTGCAGATGTGTTTGAAGCCATCGCCGAAGTTTTCGCGGCGGTGACCGGTCACCAGCACCAGGCGTTGTGACGGGTCGACCCAGTCGTAGCGTGCCGCCAGTTCGGCGTCCATCTGCGGATTGTGTTCGAACTTGCGCAGTGTCAGGTCCAGCGCATCGATGACCGTATTGCCCGTGACATAAATACGCCCTTCGAGGTTTTCCTTGAGCAGGTTTTCACGGGAGGTGACGGTTGGGGCGAACAGCCATTTACCCATCACATCGACCACTCGCCGGTTCATTTCCTCGGGGAAGGGTTGGGTCAGGTCGCCGGTACGCAGGCCCGCCTCGACGTGACCGATCGGGATACGCCGATGAAATGCCGCCAGGCTGCAGGCGGTTGCTGTCGAGGTATCGCCATGCACCAGCACACAATCGGGGCGGACCTCTTCGAGCAGGGCATCGACCCGCGTCATCAGGCGCGCAAACAGGCCGTTGAGGGTTTGCCCGGGAACCATGACGTCAAGATCGTGGTGCGCCTGGATCTCGAACAACTGCAGCACCTGATCGAGCATGTGCCGGTGCTGCCCGGTGGTGCAGACGATGCTTTCAATGCCTTCAGCCCCGGCCAAACCGTGGACCAGCGGTGCCATCTTGATACCTTCCGGGCGAGTACCGAACAACGACAGTACCTTCATGGTTTTGCGACTCCTTGCAGGGGATGGCCCCGCGCGTTTTCCGTTTAAGCCCCGAGGATGGGGTCGCAAGATAGTAGACCTGTCGAAACAGGTCTGTCAGCGCTCCCTGAAGGCGTCGTACTGTTGTCTGGCGGCGAAGGGGTTTCGTTCCCGGGTGGCAGAAAATTTTTCGTGGGAGCGCAAAACCAGCGTCGTTGCTGCCCTTTTTACCGTGGCTCAAGAAAAAAGTATTACAGAATGTAACAAGGCCTAACTACTTAATACTTTTGGCATGTTTTGATCATTAATCGAACATCCCCAAGCGCTGGGTTAGCATTTTATGATAATGAAATTACCATCCAGTTATTTTTGATTTAAATAGCGCAATCACCTGTGTTTAATCTGTTTTGCCGTGGCGGTAGTGTGGGTATTAACGGATTGAACTTTTTTCTTTGACGCCAACTTTATGCTCGCTAGTATCCCCTCAAGCGAGCCGTCATTAGTGGGGTAGAAATGTTCTGCCGCGACGGTCTGACGCTTACTTCTTGCCTCTTTTCCAGGCCTGCTCGACAGGTCCGGAGACAGGGTGCGAATCCCCAGTAAACGGGTCAAAAGACAGGGAGCGTCTACGGTGATCAAACCCCTCCGCAAGCGCTGGCAGCCAGGTTTGACACTGCAGGCTGACGTTACAGCGCTCCTGTTCAAGTTCAACTTATCGAGTGTTCGCCAGGTTCCATGCCCGGCCTGCAGTGAGCGCTCTGGCGTGGGTTGAATACAACTTCTGGATTAATCCTTTTATATAACTTTCGCTGATTCGAGCGTTCGGCCTCTTTTTAAGTGGCTGCGCACGCGTTCGACTCGCTTTTGTTATCGGGTTCGACTAGCTGATACAAAAACAGGTGTGCGATGAAGAATATTGTAATAGTCGACAAGGCGACGGGGGCGGCCACCGAACAAACGTTCGGTAACGTCGCCCTGACCGGAACCAGTGTTGTAAAAGTGCCTATCAACCCCGGCAGCATCCAGTCGATGCAACAGTCGGGCAAAAACCTGGTTATCACGCTCAAAAATGGCGGCACGATCACTGTCCAGAACTTCTTTGTGGTCGACAGTGATGGTGCGGCCAACCAGCTGGTGCTGGAAGACAGCGACGGAACCCTGCTGCTGGGCAGTTATTCCAGCCCGTACTCAGGCTTCAGCTGGAGCGAAATCGGCTCCGTCGAAGACCTGATGGCCGCCACCGCAGCCGGCAATACCACGCCGGATTGGCTGGCGTGGGGGCTGACCCTGTTGGGTGTAGGCGGTGCGGCTGCGATCTTCTTCGGCGGGCATGGCGGTAGTGGCGGAGGCGGTGGCGGTGGTGCCGACACGACTCCACCGGACGCACCTACCGGTCTCGCGTTCAATCCAACCGGCACGGTTCTCAGTGGCCGGGGCGAGCCAGGCACTACTGTAACCGTCAAGGATGCCGGCGGCCGAGTGATCGGCGTCGGCACTGTGGGCTCGGACGGCAGTTTCCAGGTCGCGCTGACCACGGCGCAAACCAATGGTGAAACCGTCTCGGTCACCCTCACCGACCCATCGGGCAACGTGTCTGCACCAGGCGAGGTTACCGCCGGCGATACCACCGCCCCGGCTGCGCCGACCGATCTGGCGGTCAGTGCCGATGGCACCACCGTCAGCCGCAAAGGCGAACCCAACACCACGGTC
>CXWL01120239.1_pt1 | contig 15394 bp, 15 predicted proteins | sample 590931 | NCBI WGS metagenome assembly CXWL01 (sample SAMEA3498368, study PRJEB10139) | groundwater metagenome | biome: water well; material: biofilm material | place: Germany | collected 2015-04-27 | reverse complement strand
GTATCAAAATAACAGGCTTGTCAAAATTATCTTATGCGTTATCGCAATGAATTTGCGAATTAGACAACGCTCTGCCCCCTAAACACAGGTCTCCGCAACAGTTGACATGGGTAAATTTAAAATGGCCCTCGCGACCAAGTACATCACTGTTTATAATCTTCGCAAATTAATTACGTCGCACAATTACTCGCCATAACAAAAAAATAATTTCCCTATCCGATGACAATAAAATCATTTATTCAACGAGTATATGTATGCGCTGGACTATGGATAGCCTCATTTTTTTATTGCCTGATCAGGTAAGCGCAGCAGAACCTGTGGTTTATCCCAGATTTTCCATTAGGATTTGCGCTGATGACGGATGCACTTGTCGAGATAATTTTGCTGCGAATGAGGCGCCAATAGCTAGCTATTGGCAACGAAGAGCAGCAAAAGTAGCCGACAATGCGCCGCCAGCACGCAAATAGCACCTCAGGTGCGCCTAATGGAAAATCTGGGTTTATGCATGGGCTGAATCCATGGCCAAAGATACGCGTGGCCATTACCCTATCGAACTGCTAAAACTGGCATTAGCCAAATCAGGTAAAAATTTCAGCGCCAAACCAAGCAAACTGGATCAACCTCAATGGAGGACTTTGCGTCACCTGGAGATGGGAAGAGACATGGAGGTAGTTTGGACATTCACCACACCGGAACGCGAAAACATATCTCAATCCCATCCAAAAAATGCAGTTTAATGAGATTTTCCTTCTTTTATAATTGAACTGTCCCAGGACTAAAGTACCCATCTCAATAACTGAATCGGTCATCAAGCATAGACCCTGCCAATCGTCTATGTTAAGGTGCGACCAAAGTTTGAGTAGTTTGCCGTTTCAATAAGAAACCATAGCTTGCACAGTACGGCTTTTCAAAATATAAAATTAAAATAGTTGTGTTGTAAGCGCTCATTTCAACAACAAACAACATCGACTCCTTACATACTACATACCATTACATCAAGAATTTATGTCAGCCCAAGAAAACAAGCACACGCCCATGATGATCCAATATCTGCGTATTAAAGCAGACCATCCCAACACTTTGGTGTTTTATCGGATGGGTGATTTTTATGAGTTATTTTTTGACGATGCAGAAAAAGTTTCGCGACTTCTTGGTATCACACTGACACAGCGGGGCACATCTAATGGGGCCCCGATCAAGATGGCGGGCATTCCTTTTCATTCGCTAGAGCCGTATCTCGCCAAACTTGTGAAAGTAGGAGAATCTGCTGCCATTTGTGAGCAGATCGGCGATCCTGCAACCAGCAAAGGACCGGTTGAACGCAAAGTCATGCGCGTTATTACACCCGGTACACTTACGGATGCGGATCTGCTGCCGGCGAAATCTGAACGCCCTCTGCTGTCCCTGTGCATGCTGCAACAACGCAAAACGGTGACGGTTGGCCTGGCCTGGCTGTCGCTCGCCAGCGGTGCCTTAAAGCTTATGGAATTCATCACCGATGAAAAATCCCTGGCGAACCGCTTATTGCAAGAACTGGAAAGAATTTCACCGGCAGAAATTTTACTTTCTGCCGGAACGCTATTATTAGATCAGCATCAGGGAACTCTCCCGGGAAAATTTACCGAAGTCCCTGACTGGCATTTCGATGTCAAACAAGGGCAAAAAACGCTGCAGGATCAGATGGCGACGACATCGCTCACTGGCTTTGGCGTGGAGAATCTAAGTGCTGCCCTAGGTGCTTCAGGTGCCTTATTGCGCTACGCTGAAACGACTCAGGGTCGCGGCCTGAAGCATGTCAATAGTTTGGCGCTTGAGGCAGAAAATGAGTTCATCGGCCTGGATACTGCAACGCGTCGCAATTTAGAGTTAACCGAAACCCTGCGCGGGCAAGAGTCCCCGACACTCTTTTCTTTGCTCGATAACTGTCGAACTGCAATGGGCTCTCGCCTGCTGCGTCACTGGTTGCACCACGCCAGAAGGAATCAAGCCATCGCACGTGCGCGCCACAATGCCATCAAGGCCCTGATTCAGGCTGAATCGACAGCCGGATTATCGACAACCTTGACAGCGGTGCCGGATATCGAGCGTATTACGACCCGCATTGCGCTTCAATCTGCGCGACCGCGCGACCTGGCAGGCCTGCGTGACGGGTTGCAGCACCTGCCAACTGTGCGCACCTACGTCGCCATGTGCGTTGAAGATAGTCACACCAGCTTACTCACACAGATAATGGCAGATCTGGCAACGCCGGCGGAGTGTCTGGATTTACTCGAACGCAGCCTGATGCAGCAGCCCGCAACCATGGTACGCGATGGCGGCGTAATTGCCGCAGGCTTTGATGCAGAATTAGACGAACTGAGGGCGCTATCCGAAAATGCCGGCCAATTCTTGATCGACTTAGAGACCTCAGAGCGTGCACGCACCGGCATTGCCAATCTGCGGGTTGAATACAATAAAGTACATGGTTTTTACATTGAGGTTACCAACGGACAAACAGACAAAGTCCCGGATAATTACCGTCGCCGGCAAACCTTGAAAAATGCCGAACGCTATATCACTCCGGAACTTAAAGCGTTTGAAGATAAGGCGCTATCGGCGCAAGAGCGTTCACTGGTGCGCGAAAAAATTCTTTACGAAAAAGTATTACAGGATTTGCTGCCACATATCAGCGATTTACAGGCGATCGCACATGCCATCGCGCAAATCGATACTTTGGTAAGTTTGGCCAATCACGCAACAAAAAATAATTGGTGCGCGCCACAGTTAATTGAAGAACCTATGCTTAGCATTGAGCAAGGCCGTCACCCTGTTGTAGAAAATCAAATAGAACGCTTTATCGCCAATGATTGCCAGTTGAGTAGCGAGCGCAAATTATTATTGATTACCGGCCCCAACATGGGCGGTAAATCGACCTTTATGCGTCAGGTCGCCTTAATTACCTTGTTGGCCTATGTCGGCAGCTACGTGCCTGCAGCGCAAGCGACCATCGGCCCGATTGATCGTATATTCACCCGAATAGGGGCAGCCGATGATCTAGCTGGCGGGCGCTCTACCTTTATGGTAGAGATGACCGAGTCCGCAGCGATTCTTAACGGCGCAACTGAACAATCCTTGGTTCTGATGGACGAAGTCGGACGCGGTACTTCGACCTTCGATGGCCTCGCGCTGGCTTGGGCAATTGCCCGACATTTGATCCAGATATCGAAAAGTTATACGCTGTTTGCCACGCATTACTTCGAATTGACGCAACTGCCGGATCTGCATCCCAGCGCGGAGAATGTGCATCTCTCGGCGATTGAACATAAAGAGAAAATTGTGTTTTTGCATGCGGTTCAGGCTGGCCCGGCATCGCAAAGCTACGGGCTACAGGTCGCACAATTGGCTGGCATCCCGCAAGCGGTAATACGTTCAGCCAGAAAGCACCTGGCAGATCTGGAAACGCATTCACTGCAAACGACGCCACAATTTGATTTGTTTTCAAGCAGCATAGCCGCACCGGCAAAAGATGAGCCAATGCCCGAAGCTGCTCCCGATACGCCTTTATTGGACGCGATGGATGCACTGGACCCCGACTCGCTCACGCCGAGAGAAGCGCTGGAAGCCTTATATCAGTTAAAGAAAATCGCAGAGGCCCTATAGCATTTCAGAATGAAGTAAGCTGAAAGCTAATATGACGCATAAAGTAAACAGGCATAAAAAAACGCAACTTAAAGGGTTGCGTTTTTTATACATCCAGTTGAATTCAATCGCTTAATGAATCGGATGGCTGCGATATTCATTGCCTGCATCATCGTCTTCGTCATCATCATGACCGTGTACGCCATGTACATGGCCGTGAGCGATTTCTTCATCAGTCGCTGTACGAACGTCCGCCACATTCAGCGTAAAACGCAGCGCCATGCCAGCCAGGGGATGATTACCATCCAGAACAACTTTATCATCCGCGATGTCTGTCACTGTAAAAATCAAAGCGTCCGCATCGTCGTCACCATCAGGTGACCCTTCGAACTGCATGCCAACCTCAAGTGGCGTCGGCAAGTTTTTGCGCTCTTCCACTTTTACCAGATCAGCATCATATTCGCCAAATGCGTCTTCCGGCTCTACCTGAATCGTGGTGTCGTAGCCAGCCGCTTTTCCCTCTAATGCTTCTTCGATCTTAGGCAGGGTATTTTCATACCCACCGTGCAAATACACCATGGGCTCCTGGCCCTCTTCGATCAGATTATCCTGCGCATCTGACAGTTTATAATGCACGGTAACAACCGTATTTTTGGCAATCTTCATGCTAATTCCTTAAAATTTATTTCGCAGACGGATTATACCGAATGTCCGGCTTAGCTCGCTTTATAATACTAATATGAAAAAAATATCAGCCACCTTAGCGCTTTTGGGCGACATCACACCAGAGCAGTTTTTTAGTGAGTACTGGCATAAAAAACCATTACTGATTCGTCAGGCCATTCCCGGATTCGCTCCGCTGCTCAGTGCAGACGAGTTATTTGAACTCGCCGGCAGAGATGATGTTGAATCACGTTTAATCAGTTTCTTCAAGCAGCATTGGGAAATGAAAAATGGACCGTTTGAAGAATTGCCGACCAAGGAAAAAAAGGATTGGACCTTATTAGTTCAAGGAGTCAATCTGCACAACAGGAAAGCGGATACCTTATTACGGCAGTTCCGTTTCATTCCCGATGCCAGACTGGACGACCTGATGATCAGTTACGCCAAAGATGGCGGCGGTGTGGGCCCACACTTTGACTCCTATGATGTTTTCTTGTTACAGGCACATGGTCAGCGCCGCTGGAGAATCAGCGCACAAAAAGATCTGTCATTGATTAAAGGTATGCCTTTAAAAATCCTAAGTCATTTCAAGGCGGAACAGGAATTTATCCTTAATCCCGGCGATATGCTGTATCTGCCGCCACATTATGCACATGATGGCGTGGCCATTGGCGATTGCATGACTTATTCGATCGGTTTTCGCGCCCCCTCCTTTCAGGAAATCGGTGAAAGCTTCCTGCAATTTATGTCCGACTCTATCGATCTTCCGGGCCGATACGCCGATCCGGAATTAACTAACAGTCCGCGGCCTGCCGAAATTAGCCAATCCATGCTTAGCAGCATTTCGAATGAATTGGCAAAAATAAAATTCACCAAAGATGACATGACGATTTTTTTAGGCGAGTACCTTACCGAACCTAAATCCACGGTCTTCTTTACTTCTCCTGAAAAAACGCTGACGCCAAAAAAGTTTACTTTATCAGCGCAAAAAAATGGTGTGTCCCTGTCTTTAAAAACGCAAATGCTTTACAAGGGAAGAAATATTTTTATCAACGGCGAGTCGTTTTCGGTCGATAAGGAAGACCAGCTGATTCTGTGTAAATTAGCCGATCAACGTTTTCTTGACGGGACAGACATTGCCTCTATTTCGGATGATGTTCTGGAAGCATTTTGTATCTGGTACGAAGATGGATGGCTGGAATTAGGCGCACATCCGGAGCAATAAAAATTCCGCCCGGAAAATGTATTTTTAACAAATAAAATGCATTTTCTGTAGACCGCTCAAAGTATTTCTCAAAAAAAACTGCCATTTAACCAAAATAGTCGCTAAATCATGGTTAAAAAACGAATCTATCACTATTCGATTACCAAAAATATCATTATAATTCCGGGTTAGGAATGTTTCGAAGGGGCGAAGTATGTTTTTAATACGCAGCCTACGAATTAACCTATTGAGCGATAATTACCGGTAATTATTCATCGCAAAAGTTTTATATAATTTTTGACCCATTTTTTGAAAGCACAAACATGAAAAAATCACTCTTGCTCGTTTCCCTGTTGGCAATCGCTTTGACAGCATGCAACAAACCAGCTGAAACTCCAGCAGCTGCACCAGCAGTTGAAGCACCAGCTGCAGCATCTGCACCAGCAGCAGCTGAAGCGCCAGCATCTGCTCCAGCAGCAGCTGAAGCGCCAGCATCTGCTCCAGCAGCAGCTGAAGCGCCAGCAGCAGCATCTAAGTAATTTTTTACTTAAGAAAAAAGCCAGCTTTCGAGCTGGCTTTTTTTTGCCTTGAATTTTTACTGTTTATTTATAGAATTCAGGCAATAAAAAAGAGTTGCAAGGCAACTCTTTTTTAAAATGATAATGCTCAGCTTAGATTTGAATTACTTTAATTGATCATTCAGCAATTGAAGAATTTTCTCAGCGATAGGAGATGCATCGACTTTCCCATCTTCGCCATGCACAGTGATGTGACTGACTTCACCGGACTCCTTTACATAAACGCGATACTTTTGCGTATTCTTGGCAGTCTCACTTGAGCCCCATGAGAATAATTTTGAAAAGAATCCTTCGCTTGCGCCCTTAGTTTTCGCCTCGATATCCTGGTCAATATATCGAACATAGTACAAGCCCTTGGAACGGTCGCGATCTTCCACAGTGAAACCAACACGATCAAGCGCCAAGCCAACACGGCGCCATGAACGGTCAAAACCTTCATCCGTCTCGACATAACTCAAGTTCTCTGACTTCAACAGCTTAGCGCGTGCTTTGATTGGAGTCGAAGAGCTTAGCGCCTGCTTAGCCCCATCGGAATCCGCACCAAGGCGCACCATCAGGCGCGACAAAAATTCAGCTTCTAGACCGCTATCGGAAGGCCTAGGCGCCCACACCGTTGATTCTTTTTGCGTCCCGACCAATACTTCCTGAGCACCACGATGACTGATGTAGATTTCCACATTGCCATTTGCTGAACGCTCAATCCGGGTACGGAACTTATCTCTCTCTCCGGTAGAATAAAGCGAATCAAGCACCTTACCCAAGGTTTTACGAATCACGTCCTGAGGAATTTTGGCACGATTTTCAGCCCAATCGGTTTCCATGACGCCAGAATCCTGATTCTCTACACTGATCAGAAAACCTAGGTCTTGCCAAAAATCCTTCAATTGCGGCCATAAGATTTCCGGCGCCTGATTCACCACCAGCCACCGTTGCGAGCCATCGCGCTCAATACGCATTTCTTTCAATTGCAAGGGTGCGACTACACCATTGGCAGAAACCGTTTTATTGCCTTTTTGCAAGTTATAACTTGAAGCTGTCGCACTACCTTGATTAGCCTCTGGTATGCCGAAACGATTATCTCTGCGTATCTGAGTCAGGTCAGGAGGAACATCCAATGCAGCAGTAGTTGCCTTACTTGCGCTTTTGTAATCAATATGATTGGGCTCAAGGATATTACTGACAGTACTGCAAGCACTCAAACTGATCACGCCAGCCAGTGCCAAAGCACTTGTCATTCCATTTTTAGCAACAAAGCTTTTTGCCATTTGAAAATCCCTACAAATTGTTATCGATCAAAATCTAAATAAAGGCTTAGTAGGCTAAAAACCACATGCCTGCCGAGACGAGCTTATTGTAATACACCTGATTCACGCATCGCGGCACGAACAGTATCATGGTATTGCGCAGACAAAGGAACCAGAGGTAAACGCATACCCGATGAGATCAATCCCATCTCTTCCATTGCCCATTTCACAGGCAAAGGATTGGGTTCAATGAACAGTTTATTATGCAAAGGAATCATGCGATTATTAATCTTGATTGCTTCAGCGATGTCGCCGCGAATCGCAGCGGCGCACAACTCATGCATGGCACGTGGCGCGACGTTTGCCGTCACTGAAATATTACCTTTGCCACCACAGAACATTAATGCCATCGCGGTAGCGTCATCACCGGAATACACAGAAAAAGAAGCCGGAGCCTGGCGGATCAAATCCGTATCCCGGCCGATATTGCCGCTCGCTTCTTTAACACCGATGATTCCCGGAACCTGAGCCAGACGCAGCATGGTTTCGTTGGACATATCAGCCACGGTACGACCTGGGACATTATATAAAATGACCGGAATATCAACAGATTCAGCAATTTTCTTAAAATGCTGGTACATCCCCTCTTGCGTAGGGCGATTGTAATATGGCACCACTTGCAAGGAAGCATCTGCGCCACATTTTTTGGCAAAAGTTGTAAGCGCAATCGCTTCTGCAGTCGAATTACCGCCAGACCCGGCAATAATCGGAATGCGTTTATTCGCATGCTCAACCGTAACGCGAATTAATTCGCAATGTTCTTCGACAGTCACCGTAGGCGACTCGCCGGTTGTGCCTACAATCACAATACCATCGGTACCTTCGGCAATATGCCAATCGATCAGCTTGCGTAAACAAGGCAAATCGAGGCTACCGTCAGCATGCATGGGGGTCACAATAGCAACCAGACTTCCTTGAATTTTAGTCATGTCAGTGCAAGAAAAAAGTAAAACCCTGATTGTAGCGGATCACCCAGCAGTATGGGCGAGAATCGTTTGAAAATGCGCTCAATTTCAATCCAGATGATGACTGAACGTGTTCATTGTTGAATCGGGCGAAAGTGAACGCAGGCAAATTCGTTGCACCATCGCCGGCTTAGGAAGACTTACCTGCCCGTGTTCATAGGCGATGCAATGGTTTTTACGGCCACCCGGAGAATCAGACAGGAATTGCTGGAGAAGTTCCCCCGGCTGCAGCAAAAAATCTGGATTTTTCGGACGACCAAACGCCTCATTGCCGATAGCGAAGGTTTCGTAAATCAAAATGCCTTGTTCTTTCAATGAGCAAATCAATTTTGGAAACAATGGCCGGTAAAGATAATTGGTCACAACGATGGCGGCAAACTGATCAGGGGCAAATGGCCAATTAGCTTTTCCGCCATCGTTGTGCTCATCCTCGGCCTCAAGGTCGAATGAAAAACAGCGCGCGCCAAGCAGGCTGAGCGGTTCCAGCAGGGCGGCATTCTGATCTAGCGCCCAGACATCGTGTCCAGCCTCCAGCAACAATCGCGTATGTCGCCCGCTACCGCAAGCCAGATCAAGCACGGGGCCCTGATTTTTTGGTATCAGCGGAAGAAAGCGGCGCACCCATGCTGATGCGGCCATTTCAGGAAGTTGATCTGGCGCAGTCAGATCAGCCATGAATCAAGCCCAATACTGGATCAATACTGGATCGCGCACTCAGGAAACGCATGCCTGAAACAATGTGAGTGCGGTACATGGCCAATTAACCCAGCAATAAATTAAACGGGGAAATCAGTAATTGAAGCGCTACATTTGCCAGCAACATCACAGGCACCATCCAGAATTGAAGCACATGCAGCATCACCAGTCCCATGACGATGAAAAATCCGTAGGGCTCGATTTGAGCAAATTTGTAGGCCAACTTGTTGGGCAACAAACTGAGCGCGATCCGTCCGCCATCGAGTGGCGGGATCGGAAAAAGATTGAAAGCGAACATCACCAAATTTGTCAAAACCCCTGCTCTAGCCATGCGGAGAAAAAAATCTTCATCCAATTTGAACATATTGAGAATGATGGCAAACAACATCCATAAAAATGCCATGACGAAGTTAGCGCCCGGGCCGGCCAAGGAAACCCATGCCATATCGCGTTTCGGCTTGCGCAGGTTGCCAAATTGAATCGGTACAGGTTTCGCATATCCGAATAAAAATGTGCCTCCCGTTGCCATATACAATACCGCTGGGATCACGATCGTTCCGAAAGGGTCGATATGCACGAGAGGGTTGAAACTGACGCGCCCCTGGCTAAACGCTGTCAAATCGCCAAAATATTTCGCCGCATAGGCATGCGCCGCCTCGTGCAGTGTAATGGCGAAAATCACTGGCAGCGCGTACACCGCTATGGTCTGGATGAGTTCATTCATGGGTGAAATTTTAACAGAGTGATACTACAAAAATGCAAGGCAAGGTTCATAGCCCAAACAGCGACGCATCGCCTCTACCCTGACGGATTAATTCTGGCATATCGCCAGTCATGTCGATGACGGTGGTCGGCATCAGACTACAGGCACCGCCGTCTATCACCAAATCGACCAGTTTTTCCAAGCGTTCACGAATCACTTCGGGGTCAGTCAAAGGCTCGTCTTCATCCGGTAAAATAAGCGTCGTGCCAAGCAGAGGTTGCTTTAACTCATCGAGCAAGGCATGCGTGATGCGATTTTCCGGAACCCGCAAACCTATGGTTTTTCTCGACGGATGGCTGAGCCGGCGCGGGACTTCTTTTGTCGCCTCCAGTATCATCGTATAAGGTCCTGGCGTCGCGGCTTTGAGCATGCGAAATTGACGGTTATCAATCTTAGCGTATACGGCAATTTCAGATAAATCCCGGCATAGCAGGGTTAAGTGATGCTTTTCATCGACGCCACGAATCCTGCGCAAGCGAGTTACCGCATCTTTATCATCAAGATGACAGACAAGGGCGTAACAGGAATCTGTAGGAACAGCAACAATGCCGCCCTGATCAATGATCTGCACAGCTTGTTTGATCAGGCGCAATTGCGGATTATCCGGATGAATTTGAAAAAATTGGCTCATATAAATAAGAAGGCGGTAGCAAAGCTACCGCCGGATTAGGCTAAAATTTTTGCGACGATTATTTTAAATTTTGCAAAGCCGCAATACGTTGTTCCATTGGCGGATGGGTCGAAAATAACGCGCCCCAACCCGGTTTATCACTGATGCCAGCGGCTGCCATAGATTTCGGCAACTCCCCCGGAGCCAGTCCGCCCAGTCTTGCCAACGCATGAATCATAGGTTGGCGGTTGCCCAGCAATTTGGCCGACCCTGCATCCGCACGGAATTCGCGCTGACGCGAGAACCAGGCAACTATCATAGACGCAACGATGCCGAATAACATTTCACAGACGAATACCGTGACCATGTAGCCAATGCCGGGCCGGTCATCCTCGTTATTGCGAAACACCGCCTTGTCAATTGCATAGCCCACTACGCGCGCCAAAAATACCACGAAGGTATTCACCACCCCCTGAATCAGGGTCATCGTGACCATATCGCCATTGGCGACGTGAGCGATTTCGTGCCCCAGTACGGCTTCAACCTCTTCCTTGGTCATGCTTTCCAGCAAGCCCGTCGAGACGGCAACCAAAGCGGAGTTTTTAAATGCGCCAGTGGCAAAGGCATTGGCTTCACCTTCATACACCGCAACTTCCGGCATAGCGATGCCGGCGCGTTCAGACAAGGTTCTTACCGTGTTCACCAGCCATAATTCAGTCGATGAGGAAGGTGCGTCAATGACACGAGCTCCGGTGGACCACTTAGCCATAGGCTTACTGATCAACAAGGAGAAAAATGCGCCCGTAAATCCCACTACCAGGGAAAAAACCATCAGCATGCTCAAATTCAAACCGTTAGCAGTTAAATAACGATTCACGCCCAACATGGATAACACTACTGACATCACCAACATCACCGCGAGATTGGTTGCCAAAAATAATACGATGCGTTTCATGCGCATATTCCTATAAAGTTAAATGCGAGAGATAGATGCGACTAAAAACAACAAATTCAAGCAAAACTTAACAAAAACTAAAACCAGTCAGCCCAGACCGGCGTCAGGCTCTTCGCCAAGGGTGGCAATCGCCCCAGATCCGGGGATTTATCATCGGGCGAATGGAAATCGGAGCCACGCGAGCCGGCGAAGCCGTAACGCTTGGCGACCGTCGTGTATTCGTAAAACTGATCGACCGTATGGCTACCCGTGACGACCTCAATTGCGCTACCGCCATAGGCCTTAAATTCGCGAAAAAAAGCATCAAACGCGACAGGACTGAGATCATATCGGCCCGGGTGCGCCACCACGGCAACCCCGCCAGAACGTCTGATCCAGCCAACGGCCTCGGCAAGCGTGGCCCAGCGATGGGGCACGAAACCAGGCTTTCCTTCGCTCAAATAACGTTTAAAAACAGCAGGAACATCTTCACACACACCGATTTCGACCAGATAACGGGCAAAATGTGAACGTGAAATGAGGTCAGGGTTGCCGACATACTTTAATGCGCCCTGATACACGTTGGGAATACCGGCCTTTGCCAGATCGGCTGCCATATCTTCCGCCCGCAGCTGACGGCCGGAACGCGTCATGGCCAGCCCCTTGAGCAATTCCTGATTGGTTTCGTCAATATTCAAGCCAACGATGTGTATGGTGCGTCCGGCCCAGGTCACGGAAATTTCGAGTCCGCTGACAAAGCGCATGCCCAGGTCCAGGGCTGCGGCGCGTGCCTGCGGAATTCCGCTGACTTCATCGTGATCGGTTAATGCCCACACATCGACGCCATTTGCCTTGGCTCTGGCGGCAACATCTGCGGGCGCAAGTACGCCGTCCGAGACGGTGGAATGGCAGTGAAGGTCGACATTTAAAGAGGGCGGCAGCATGATTTGGCAAAACAAGATGACAGATACGTCATTGTACTCCGAGGCAAGCGTCAGTGCTGCAGCGCAGCGACTACCCTGCTAAATTTTGGCAAGCTGCTGAACCGCTGAGCTGAGGGAGTATTAATGCGAAGACAGGTTCGCGCAAGCGCTCACATCGCCATTCACATTACAGTTTCGCTTCAAGCTTCAACGACCAGCTGGTGTATGTTCTGGAGAGATTATATTGAGCAAAGGTCGATCCTCCGGCAGTCACGGTGCTCGCGCTCAATGCCTCGTTGGCCAGTAAATTATTGGCAGATAAACGCAGTTGCAGAGCGGGATTAAACTTCCACAGGGCATAGGCATCAAGCTGGCGTTTCAGTCCAGCGAAATTAATCTGCGTCGCGCTGCTGCGGGTGGCGTAAGCCGGCGTCCAATTTACGCTGCCGCCTACACTCACAGAGCGGCCTGTGGGACGATAATCCAAGCCGAAATTGGCGGTCTGGTTTGGCTGTTGATCGAGGCGGTTATTCGGCCCTGGGATATCGTCTACACGCGACCAAAAATGGCTGTAGTTACTGCGAACATCCATGGCTGGCGCATCAGGAAAAAACTCTTGCAGCTGGAACTTGGCTTCCAGCTCTATCCCGCGCGTCATGGCATGGCCGACATTGACCGGAGAGGACACCCAGCGCATGCCCGTTGATGTCATCACCTGTTCTGTACGGCGGCGTATCAAATCGTCGATGCTACGGACGAAAAAATTGGCACTCATGATGCCGGCCCGGTTCAGATAATGCTCGAATGCAAAATCGAGCCCCCTGGACATTTCCGGCTTTAAGAATGGGTTGCCGGTGCGGTCCTCCCTGGTGGGGCCATTGACTGACGAAATCGAGGGCAAGGCGATTAAGTCATTCAATGCCGGAGCGCGATAGCTGCTGGTCAATCCCATCCTCAGCTGATTTTTGCTGCTCCCTGAGATTCTCCATACGCTATGCAAGATAGGGCTCCAGACAGTGCTGGAATGATCAACGGCATGGGCAAAGGACGTGCTGGAGGTGCGGATGCTCTCCCAGCGCAAGCCGGCATAGGCCGACCAGCTTGTATTCATGTCAAACTCATCTTGCACAAACAGCGCTAGACGGCGCGTGTTCGCATTGAGGTTATCACCAGATTCGGCAAATTGCGGCTGACCATTATCAAGAGAAATACGGGTCTGGCTTCGCGAACCAGACTCGATCTCGGCACCCGCGGCCAAAGTATGCATTTCTCCGAGCGGGGCGGTATATTTCCCTCCAATATTGGCGCTGTTGTCACGCGTATTATTCAGATCTGAAATCGTATCGAGCAATTTTCCGCCGGCATCAAATTGCCTGCGTAAGGACGAGCTTTCCATGCGCCCCAGTCCGCCGCCGAATTTGATATTCAATTNNCAGAATGACCTGCTGAATTGGCGGTCGCATACAACGCGGCCGCATCCGGCATTTGCAACAGTGAAGCGCTGGTGAGTGAATCGCTGCGTGAATTCATGATGAAGGGCTGCAGCATCAAGGTATCGCCGCTCTCAAAACGAAAATTGAGACGTGGCGCGAATTGTATGCCGCTAGACTGACGATACGTCTCGTCATATAAATCCTGCCAGAGCTTGATCTGGCCCTGGCTATCTTGTCCCTGTTCCTGTATATGCGTTGCGCTCTGGTCATGCTGCCGATTGCGGAAAACGGCAGCGCTCAGTGCATAAGAAAGTGCACCGATTTGCCCGGGGTAGGTGATAGAAATGGCGGGAGCCGCTCTACCCTGCTCGACACTGCCGGACAGCTTGAGCTCAACATCCTTTTGCCTATATTCTTCGCGCAAGACGATGTTGATCGTCCCGGCAATTGCCTGCGTGCTGTATTCGGCAACCGGGCCGCGCATGACTTCAATGCGCTCGACCTGATCGGGTGACAAGGAATCCAGGGAAAAACCGCGCGGCGCGCGCTCACCATTGATCAATATCTGTGTATAGCCGCTGCCCATGCCACGCATACGAATATCACCGCCACGCCCGGCTCGCCCCCCTATCGTCACGCCGGGCAGGCGCTTGAGGACATCGGCGATAGTCGAATCGCCATTCCTGTCGAGCTCTTCACGTCCGAATATCATTCTGGATGCCGTTGATCGGCGGCGCTCATCGAGATCGGCTTGACGGCCGCCTTGTATCGTTACCTTCTGCACTGGATTGTTAGCAGGAACAAGCTCGGCCTTGATGTTTTCTGGCGGCTGTTTTTCCTGCTTCAGCTCATCCGGCTTCCTGGCTTCATCAGCCGGGTTTGCCGCTGCAGGGTCAAGCTGGGCAAAGGCGGGAGACGAGCACAGCAAGGCTCCTGTGACAAATAGAAAAACTGGCTTGCATAAAAAATGTATGGCCATGACTAGATTTGAGGTGATACGGTGAAATAGCAAGACATCGATACATTGACAGCACATGGCCGTGTCCCGGAAGTCACATTGTATTTTCAATCCACCTCAACCGGCTAGCCGATCGCCCATATGTTTTGTATTGAAATGAAACAGCGGCCAAGACGAAGTTATATAAGCTTAGGCAGACGAGTACGGATGCGGAGTCGCGCAGCTGGCCTGAAGCAGGCTAAGTGACAAAAAACATGACAACAGGCATGCCTGTCACGCAATGTCCATGCGCTTCTTCAGCCAACATGACCTGCAGGGCGCATGGGATGGGCGTGGTGGGCCTGCCGGCATTGATGTTGCATTGATGTTGATATGAGGCTTAAGTATCTGGAAAAGTACCAGAGAAAGCGCCGGGTAAATCATCTGCCAAATTGCCTGCCTGAATAAACTGCATGCCTTGCCGGCATGCAGTTTGTAACAGCTCGTTCCTGTGAGGGCGGAGGATAGGCGCCGGCCCCTTTTAGGCGTTGGCCAGATCAAACGGCAACTTGCGCAGGCGCTTGCCGGTGAGTTTGAAAATCGCATTGGCAAAAGCCGGCGCCAGCGGTGGCACACCTGGCTCCCCCATGCCGGTTGGCGCATCCAGTGAAGCTACGATGTGCACGTCGATCTCGGGCATGTCGGTCATCCTCGCCACCGTGTAGTCGCTGAAATTTTGCTGCTCTACCACGCCGTCTTTCAAGGT